>ERZ857480.14544-NODE-22316-length-179741-cov-12.9987_pt1 | contig 179741 bp, 122 predicted proteins | sample MGYA00519767_ERZ857480 | MGnify/ENA primary metagenome ERZ857480 (study PRJEB31778, sample SAMEA3449210) | human gut metagenome | biome: human gut; feature: human-associated habitat; material: faeces | place: United Kingdom | collected 2010/2012 ...
ACCGGAGTGAAGATGAAAACACCGGGCCGCCGCAGAGCACCCACAGACCGCAGGGACGGGAGCAGCTATACTACTCTCAGTAGTTAAGGGTCGCGGATCCGCCGCGTCACCGCTCTCAACAGGAGGTCTTTGTTTATGGCAGATCAAAAGCCGGTTGTCGGGATCATCATGGGCTCCAAGTCCGATCTGGGTGTTATGGAAGGCTGCACCGCCGAGCTCGAGGCGCTGGGTGTGCCCTATGAGCTCGTCATTGCGAGCGCACACCGCACGCCGGCGAAGGTCCACGAGTGGGCCTCGACTGCTGCCGATCGCGGTATCAAAGTAATTATCGCTGCCGCCGGCAAGGCCGCTCACCTGGGTGGTGTCGTGGCTGCCTTTACGCCGCTGCCGGTTATCGGCGTGCCTATGAAGACAAGTGACCTGGGCGGTATGGACTCGCTGCTGTCGATGGTGCAGATGCCTTCGGGCGTGCCCGTGGCCTGCGTTGCCATCAACGGCGCCAAGAACGCCGCCATCTATGCCACGCAGATTCTGGGTGCTTGCGACCCCGAGTACCGCAAGGTTATCGAGAAAATGAAGCAGGAGATGGCCGACGCCTAAGCGGCTTGCCATTCCGCTGCAATCATAGGGAGAGTCATGTCCGACTATCAGGGAAAACGTTTCTCGGCTTCTCAGATCCCCGATCCATCCAAGGCGGGATCGGCCCGCTCCATGCAGCAGGGTCGGGCATCCTCTCCTCAACAGGCTCGTGCGCCGCGCCCCGTAACGCCGACGTCCCATCGCCGTCAGGATACGCCGGCTGCGTATCGCCCCTCGTCATATGGCACGGCAAAGAAGCGGACCCGGACGACGAGGCAACCGAGCGGCGCTCCGTCCAGCTACACCGAGCCGCCGCGCAAGAAACGCCGCTCCATCATCCCCATTCTGCTCATCATCGTGGGCATCGGTCTGATTGTCGCCGCCGCCGCCATCTTTATCAATGCTCAGATTGGCTATAAGCAGGCGAGCGATTCATACCAGAAAATCGAGAAGCAATATGTAAGCGATAAGGACGCCAGCGGCGTGCCGATTATCGACTTCGATGCGCTTGCTCAGACAAACCCCGAGATTGTGGGTTGGATTTACGTGCCGGGAACCAACATCAACTATCCCATGGTGCAGACCAACAACAACTCCAAATACCTCAACACGCTGTTCGACGGTACGGCCAATGCGTCCGGGGCCATTTTCCTGGATAGCGATGACACCGCGCCGGGAATGGTTGACCAGCAGACCACGATCTACGGCCACCACATGAATGACGGGTCGATGTTCAACGTGATTTCGGACACCACCGACCAAGCGACATTCGATAGCATCGAGTACGTGTATTACATCACGCGCGATGCAACGTATAAGCTGCGACCGCTGGCGACCAAGGTCGTCGAGGATACGTATGCTAAGGCGCGCACGCCTAATTTTGAGGGTGACGACGGGCTCAAGAACTACCTGTCCGAGATGCTCGACGGTGCTTCGGCAGTGGCGAGTGATGCAGGCGATCGCGCTGCTTCGGCAACCAAGGTCGTGACGCTCGTGACCTGTCGCTCGCTGTCATTTAGCAATACGCGCGCCGTCATGGTGCTCACGCCGGTCGAGGAATAGATTGTTAAGAGTAGCTAAAAGAGCCCCGTCCCAAATGAGCTGCTCGATGACGGTAAAAGGAGGAAATGATGCTCGAGAATGGCAAAACGATGCCTTCGATTGATGCTTGGCTGCGCGAGGCCAAAGCCGATTCGTCGGCGCCTGCGTGCGGTATGTATCTGACGCATAACGGTGTGGTGCGTGCGACGCCCAAGGCCGAGGTGCGCGGAGTCGAGACCGATGGCGTGGCGCCGGGCCACAGGGTGGGAGGCATGGTCTTTGACTACGACGCCGAAAAGGTGCGGTCTGCTATTGAAGCCACGCGCGCGATGCCAGGCATCGGCTATGTGCGCGTGTGGCTAGCGAGCGGCGAGCTTTCCGTGGGCGACGATATCATGCTCGTGCTCATTGGCGGAGACATTCGTCCGCGCGTGGTCGATGCCCTGCAGTCGCTTGTCGGCACCATCAAGAATGAATGCGTGAACGAGGTGGAGCGCGAGGCATAGGGCTTTGCGATCGATTCGAGACCATCTGTAGCAAGAGCCCGCTGGCAGTTAGATTGAACTGCCAGCGGGCTTACTTGTCCGTTGGAACCGACCTGCAGCAGCACCAGCGCTATACGCGTGTGGCGTCCTTGGGGCTCATGGTCATGCTCTGGAAGCGATTTTCCATGTATTCATTATCGAAGTACTTGCCGTAGAACTGCGCAACGGGGATATCATTGACCGTGCCGTTGACGCGCTGGTACCAGTAGTCGAGCGATTGCAGCGTCATGACGCCGTCGACCAGCATGATGATGGTAAAGATGACGGTGGCTGAGTAACGACTCTTCCAGGGAATCATGTTAATGAGCTTGAGCAATCTTGGCAGCAGCAGCTTGATCCAGATGAGTCCGCCCAGGCCCCACAGGCAGGCGAAGCCCGTGCAGGTGCGCCCGCCCGTAAGCACGGCGAGTGGATCGGGCATGCCAAAGAGCTTCATATGCGAGTAGCTCCACGAGACCACACCGAACGAGGTCTGCATAAACCAGCCCACGAACACCTCAAAGCTTGCGCCAAGTAGGGCGCTCACCAAAAAGATAATGATGGGGTTCTTTTTGTAGAAGCGGTTGAGCACCATGGTCATGAGTACGGCGCCAAAGCCATAGATGGGGCTGAAGGGACCGAACAGCATGCCGGCGCGGTCCTGGTAGACGCCTGGGTCGTCGACCGTCATGTGCCAGATGTCCTCGGCAATCAGGCCGAGCACGCAGCAGACGAGGAATACCCAGAACAGGTTGAAGTAGTTGAGCTTGATGTAGCCTTCGCCGGTCTCATCGCGGCCGAGCATGCCCTCGGCGGCGGCGTCGCGGTCGAGCATCTCCTGCAGGCGGCGCTGCAGTTCGCGCTCCTGGCGAAGCGTGGGATCGACGGTGGCCGAAAGCGCGATGAGGATACCGAGCTGGATGGCGGGACGAAGCAAGAAGAGCCCGATACCCTGGAGCATCACGTCGACCAAAAGCTCGACGACGGTGGATGCAATAAGGATGTAGGACAGGCGGGCGGCGTTGCGGCGCTGGTTTTTGATAAGGTCCAGGCCAAAGATAATCAGGATGACGGCACTTGCCGCAGAGAGCATGATGCCGGCGACGATGAGTCCAACCGCGACGAGCGTGTTGTCGCCGAGCTTGGCGGCGGCGTTGCCGTTGATGAGTGCGGTGATGACCTGCCACATAAAGGCGGTGACCGACGGGAGCGTACCCACGCCGGACAGGATGCACAGGACGGCGTACACCTTAATGATGAGGGGGATCTTCTTGACCTCCGTGGCGCTGGGGACGCTGGGGTCGAGTTCGTTTCGATCCATACAGAACCTTTCTCGTTTTGTCCTAGGTTACAGGATACGCCGCCGACCTGCTAAAAGACAGGACGAACGTCCCAATTGCAGCAATGTAAGCCCTAACGGTGGGCGAGACGCGTCGCGACGGAAGCATACGAGACCGTTGGTCCCGCGGGCGGGTTTCCCAATAAAATGTTTGGCCGCAAAACGGATTATAAGCTCGGTGGGCTTTTAAAAAGCGCTGCTCATGCGCGGGAGTGCTTGTCTTACCGTGCGTATAATAGGGCGGGTAACGCCAAATAACGAGGCTCTGAGGGGATGCCATGTCTCAAGAAACCATCCGCGCGGCCGAGCGTGCCGCGGGACAGGTGAACGCCATGTCGACGTATGATCCGGACTCTGACCAGCTGCATGAGGAATGCGGCGTTTTTGGTGTCTGGGCGCCCGATCGCGACGTGGCTCGACTGACGTACTTTGGCCTGCGTGCACTGCAGCACCGTGGCCAAGAATCGGCGGGAATCGCTGTTGGTGACGGCGGTACGGTTATGGTCCGCAAGGATCTGGGCCTGCTCGACCGCGTGTTCTCCAATGCCGACTTGTCGACGCTCTCCGGTCAGCTGGCCGTGGGTCATGTGCGCTACGGCACCGCCGGCGCCAAGAGCTGGGAAGCCTCTCAGCCGCACCTCTCTACCATCAATAGCGTCATTATCGCGCTCGCGCACAACGGCACCCTCGTCAACACCGACGAGCTGCGCCGCCAGCTGATCGAGCTGGGCGTGCCGTTCCTCTCCAACTCGGATTCCGAGGTCGCGACCAAACTCATCGGCTACTTTACTCAGCGTACAGGCCATCTGCGCGAGGGCATTCGCAAGACCATGGAGCTCGTGCGCGGCGGCTACGCCATGACGCTCATCAATGAGCAGGCGCTCTACGCTTTCCGCGACCCGCATGGCATTCGCCCGCTGGTGTTGGGCAAGCTGGTGGACGAGGGCCTGGACCAGGCCGACGCCGCATCCGTTTCGCAGCTGCCGTCGCAGGACGGCGCCGCGACGGTCGACTCCGCCGTCCATGTCACGCGCGCCGGCGGCTGGGTCGTTGCTTCCGAGACGTGCGCACTCGATATCGTGGGTGCCGAGTATGTCCGTGATGTCCGCCCCGGCGAGATCTTGCGCATCAGCGCCGAGGGCCTGGTGTCCGAGCAGGGCGTGCCTGCAGCCGAAGAGTCCGCCAACTGCATCTTTGAGCAGGTCTACTTTGCCCGCCCCGACTCCATCATGAACGGCAAGAGCGTCTACGCCTGCCGTTACGACATGGGTCGTCAGCTGGCACACGAAGAGCCCGTCGAGGCCGATCTGGTCATCGGCGTGCCCGACTCCGGTCTGCCGCCCGCGGAGGGCTATTCGCACGAGAGCGGCATTCCCTTTGGCGAGGGCCTCATCAAGAATCGCTATGTGGGCCGTACGTTTATCGAGCCCACGCAGGAGCTGCGCGCCATGGGCGTGCGCATGAAGCTCAACCCGCTGCGCGACAACATCGAGGGCAAGCGCCTGGTCGTGATCGACGACTCCATCGTACGCGGCACCACCATGGTGCAGCTCGTCAAGATGCTGCGCAATGCCGGCGCCAAGGAGATTCACATCCGCATCAACTCGCCCGAGGTCATCTGGCCGTGCTTCTACGGTATCGATACCGACGTGCAGTCGCAGCTCATCAGCGCCAACAAGACGGTCGAGGAGATCTGCGAGTATATCGGCGCCGATTCGCTGGCCTTCCTTTCGGTTGAGGGCCTGCTGAAGGTCATGCCCAAGGGCGGCTACTGCGATGCGTGCTTTACCGGCCGTTATCCCGTGGCGATTCCCGAGAGCTTTGGCCGCGACAAGTTCATGGAGGGCTTTAAGCCCCGCAACCTGGATAAGCCGCTGCACTTTGACGACGACGCCGTGGTCGAGAAATACGATGACCGCAGCTGGGAAGAGAAGCACGGCGAGGCTTAAAACCTGCCATTTGGGGACAGGCTTATTTTGGTAGGTTTTACCTGCTGTTTTGTTGATTGAGCGGCGCGCGTTGCCAGAATGCGCGCCGAAATGAACGCAATTATGAGCACCGTTTGGCGCCCGGGCGGCGGACGGTAGTGGGAGAGGAAGGCTCAGATGAGCGACAGCAAGCATGTGACGTATGAGGATGCCGGCGTCGATACCGCCGAGGGCGGTCGCGCCGTCGACGCTATTAAGCAAATGGTTAAGGACACCAACCGCCCCGAGGTCATCGGCGGTATCGGTGGCTTTGGTGGCCTGTTCTCGGCCGCCGCACTTAAGGATATGAAAGACCCGATTCTGATCAGCGGTACCGACGGCGTGGGCACCAAACTCGTGCTCGCTCAGATTATGGACCGTCACGAGACGGTGGGCCAGGACCTGGTCGCCATGTGCGTCAACGACATTTTGGCTTCGGGTGCCGAGCCGCTGTTCTTCCTGGACTACGTTGCCATCGGCCACATTGAGGCCGAGCACATGGCAAAGATCATCAAGGGCGTGGCCGACGGCTGCAAGCTCGCGGGCTGCGCGCTCGTGGGTGGCGAGATGGCCGAGCACCCCGGTGTCATGGCTCCCGCCGATTACGACCTCGCCGGCTTTACCGTGGGCGTCGTCGACCGTCCCAAGATGCTCGACCCCGCGAACGTCCGCCCCGGCGACGTGATTCTGGGCCTGCCTTCCACCGGCGTGCACTCCAACGGCTACTCGCTCGTGCGCAAAGTCATTGGCGTTGACGGCATCAAGCCGGGCACGCCCGAGGCCGCCGCTAAGGCCGAGGAGCTGAGCCGCCCGCTCGAGGCCCTCGGCGGCGCATCGCTGGCCGACGCCCTGCTGGCCCCCACGCGCATCTACGTCAAGCCGATTCTTGAGCTGCTGCGCGGTGGCGCTCCGGTGCACGCCATCGCCCACATCACTGGCGGCGGCATCACCGAGAACCTCAACCGCGCGCTTGCCGACGACGTCGACGCCGTGGTCACTCGCAACGGCGCCGAGATGGGCTGGGATGTTCCTCCCGTCATCACCTACGTGTCGCGCCAGGCCGAGCTCGCGCCCAACGAGGCATGCAAGACCTTCAACATGGGAGTCGGCCTGTGCCTGATCGTCGCCCCCGAGGACGAGGCCGCGGTTACCGAGGCCCTGGTCGGGCTGGGCGAGAAGCCGTTCCGTGTGGGCGAGTGCGTCGAGGGTTCCGGTAAGGTCGTGTACTCCGATGAGCGCTAACGAGCAGATGGCTGCCGCCGAGGGTCTGGACTTTGTGCCCTATACCCGTCCGACCGGTACCGATACGGCTGAGCCGCTCAAGATCGGCGTGCTTATCAGCGGCTCCGGCACCAATCTGCAGGCGCTGATCGACCTGATCGCCGCGGATAAGCTCAATGCCTCAATTGAGCTTGTGGTGTCGAGCCGTCCTTCGGCCAAGGGTCTGCAGCGTGCCGAGCGTGCGGGTATCCAGACGCTTACGCTGTCCAAGGATGTCTATGCCGACCCCATTGCCGCCGACGAGATCATCGCGCACGAGCTGCTCGAGCGCGGCTGCGAATATGTGGTCATGGCCGGTTACATGCGCATGGTGCATACGCCGCTGCTGGCGGCGTTTCCCAACCGCGTGGTCAACTTACATCCGGCACTGCTGCCGAGCTTTACCGGCGCGCATGCGATCGACGATGCCTTTGCGCGCGGCGTCAAGGTGACCGGTGTGACCGTACATTTTGCCAACGAGATCTACGACAACGGCCCCATCATCGCCCAGCGCGCGCTGGCTGTCGAGGAAGGTTGGGATGTCGACACGCTCGAGGAGCACATCCACGCGATTGAGCATGTGCTGTATCCCGAGGTCGTGCAGATGCTCGCCGACGGTCGCGTTCACGTGCTGGAGAGCGGCAAGGTCGCAATTGATGCGCCTCGTGGCTAGTAGCGCACAGTACAATTTAGCCGAGTAGTCAGGGTGGTCATTGGCGCCAAGGCGCAAGTGGCCATCCTTTGTTTTAGGTAGTCACCTGCGACGTTCTTCAGTGACTAGTCGTTAAAGAACGTCGCAGGTGACAAGGTGAGAGAGGTGGGCCCATGGCGGATAACGAAGCATTGTTTACGCCTGAGCTGGTGTTTTTTGATTGGGAGTGCGTGTCGCCGGGCGAGGTGTTTGCGCGGCTCGAGGGTGAGCTTGCCCCGCGCGGCTACATTGCCGAGGGTTGGCTCAACGCCGTCCGCACGCGCGAGGACGCCTATCCCACGGGTCTCGCTATGCCGGCGGCAAACATCGCCATTCCGCATACCGATCCGGGATTTGTGGCCAAGCCCTATATCGCGGTGGTAAAGCCCGCCGCACCTGTGACGTTCAACGCGATGGCTGGCATGGGCGCCCCGGTGCCGGCGCAGATCGTCATCAACCTGGGCATTGCCGAGCCGGGCGGTCAGGTCGAGGCACTTCAGGCGCTCATGAATATCTTTATGGATGCCGACGCTGCAGCCGATGTACTCGGCCAAACCATGCCGCAGGGCATGGTCGACGCCATCCGTCGACACTTTTAAGGCCGGCACTGGGGACCGTCCCTAACCGCCGGCAGAAAAGGAACGTCCCTAACTGCCAACTGCCAGACCTGTCCCCTTTGCACCAAAATGGTGCAGATTAACCTGTCCCCCATGCACCAGGTGTGCCGCGGGGGCTGCGTTGTGACACAATGGCGTTTGTTCGATTCGTGATGCGAAAGGCCAAACATGGCAAACAAGAAAAAGAACCCCGAGGCCGCGCCGTCGCCCGAGCAACGGTCCCGCGCTGCCTCCAGCTCTCGTAAGAAGCAGCGCAAGACGTACGTGTCTAAGACCGTCAAGATCGTCCTGGTGGTTATCGGCGTGCTGGCAATGCTGCTTTCCGTCTCGGCCATGGCATGCTCCGGTCTCATGTCGCAGGCAGAGGATACCTCGAGCTACAAGCTTACCGGCGGTGTCGCCGCCACCATCAACGGTACCAACCTCACCGAGGACACCGTGACCAAGCAGATCATGAGCATGCGCACGTCCTACGGTTACACCAAGGACAAGGACTGGGCGCAGTATCTGGTCGACAACGACCTGACGCCCAAAAAGTACCGCAAGCAGCTCATCGATTCCTACACGCAGCAGATTCTGCTCCAGCAGGCGCAGAAGGAAAACGGCGTGACGGTGTCGGACGAGGAGGTCGAGAAGGCATGGAAGGACGCGTGCAAGAGCGCGGGCGGTGCCAAGGCCTTTAAGAAGACCCTTAAGACCTACGGCTATACCGAGGACACCTACAAGGACTCGCTCAAGGAGAACCTGGCACAGCAAAAGCTTAAGGACGCCGTGGCGCCCACCAGTAAACCCAAGGACAGTGAGATCGTCGATTACATCAACGAGAACCTGTCTAACTACAACGATGCCCGCCGCTCGTCGAACATCCTGATCAAGGTTGATTCCGACGCATCTGACGAGGACAAGGCCGCCGCCAAGGACAAGGCGCAGGAGTGCCTGGACAAAATCAACTCCGGCGAACTGAGCTTTGAGGACGCCGTGGAGCAGTACTCCGACGATACCGGCTCCAAGGAGAAGAAGGGCGATGTGGGCTGGGATAAGCTCACCACCTTCGTCGACAGCTACCAGGCGGCGCTCGAGGGACTCAACAAGGGCGATGTGAGCGACGTCGTCGAGTCGACCTATGGTTATCACATCATCAAGTGCACCGACTACTTCCATGTCGATAGCCAGGTCGATGACATTAAGCAGGTGCCCAAGGACATCAAGAAGTACATCTCCAACGTGGTGAAGACGCAGGCGGCAAGCACCGCGTACAGCGAGTGGCTGGAGCAGTACAAGAAGGACGCCGACATCACCGTTAACCCCATGCCCAAGGACGTACCCTATAACGTGAGTCTAAAGGGCGTCACCAAGAGCTCGACCGACGATTCGTCGACGACTGAGTAATCATGGGACGGTGCTCGCGCGAGTGCCGCCCACACTATTGAGGAGGATTTGCAGATGACCAACGAAGAGCTGCAGAAGGAAATGATTGCGGCCATGAAGGCCAAGGACAAGGTTCGCCTGTCTATCATTCGCCAGGTCAAGGCCGAGGTGAAGAATATCGAGGTTAACGAGCGCCGCGCCGTGACCGAGGAAGACGTCAACAGCATGATCAAGCGTCTGATTAAGCAGACGAGCGAGACGCTGGAGATGTCCATTAAGGCCGGTACCGACCAGGAGCGTACCGACAACCTGACCGAGCAGGTCAAGATCCTGGAGAGCCTGCTGCCCGCGCAGGTTTCGGGCGAGGAGCTCGAGGCTCTGATCGAGCAGGTCATTGCCGAGCTGGGCGCCACGTCCAAGAAGCAGATGGGCCAGGTCATGGGGGCACTCGGCAAGGCCACCGGTGGCAACTTCGACAAGCCGGCAGCAGCAAAGATCGTCGGCGCCAAACTTGCGTAATTTGTTACGCGGTTTTACCAAACCGCGTAACGGCTCGACGCTGCAAACCCGTACACGCGGCAATCAGACGTTCAATTTCAAGGGCGCGACCATAAGGTCTGCGCCCTTTCATTTCACGTCACCTTGCTCGCGTGTACGGGTTTTCGCTGACTTATGCTCAACAAGGGCGGTTGTATTATTTTCGGCGCTCATTGGGGACAGACTTAAATGAGTACCCAATGAGCGGGTACTCATTTAAGTCTGTCCCCAATGAGTGGGTGGAAGGTTGCGGGTTCTTTACGGGAATGTAGTGTGGGCTGCGGAAACGTGGTTCTTTCCGTACAATAGTTCAACTCGTGTAAACGCAGGGAAGGGACATTCATGGCAGACATGATCGAGATCAAGCATCTCAACAAGTACTTTGGCGACCTGCATGTGCTCAAAGATATCAATCTTACCGTCAAGCGCGGCGAGAAGCTCGTAATGATCGGGCCTTCCGGCTCGGGTAAGTCGACGCTCATCCGTTGCGTCGATTATCTGGAGGAGCCCACGTCGGGCGAGGTCGTCATCGACGGTACGCCGCTCACCAAAAAGAATCACCTGGAGATGGCTCGCAAGTATAGTTCCATGGTGTTTCAGCAGTTCAACCTGTATCCCAACATGACGGTGCTGGGCAACCTGACGCTCGCGCCCATCAAGCTGCAAAAGAAGAGCAAGGAGGAGGCGACCGAGATCGCCATCGCCGCGCTCAAGCGCGTCGGCATGGCGCATAAGGCTGGTGAGTATCCGCAGAATCTCTCGGGCGGTCAGCAGCAGCGCATCGCCATCGCCCGTGCCCTGTGCACCAAGCAACCCATCATCCTGTTTGACGAACCGACCTCGGCGCTCGACCCCGAGATGGTCCAGGAGGTTCTGGACGTTATGATTGAGCTCGCGCAGGAGGACATCACCATGATCTGCGTGACGCACGAGATGGGCTTTGCGCGCCAGGTGGCCGACCGCGTCATCTTTATGGAGGACGGCCGCATCCTGGAGGAGGGCACGCCCGAGCACTTCTTCGATAACCCCGAGAACCCGCGCTGCCGCGAGTTCCTGTCCAAGATTCTGCACTAGGCGCGGTGATGGACATGACGGATATGACGAGGGCGGCCGTGTCGCGCCGTCGCTTTTTGCAGCTGGCGGGCGCCGGCATGCTTGCGCTGACGGGGACCGCGCTTGCCGGTTGCGGCAACTCCACCAGCGGCGAGGGCTCCGACAAGGGGTCCAAGCTTGCGGCCATCAAGTCGCGTGGCCATCTGAATGCCGGCGTTAAGAAGGACGTTCCCGGCTACGGTTATTACGACACCGCCAAGGGCCGCTTTGAAGGCATGGAAGTCGATTTGTGCTATCAGATCGCCGCTGCCGTCTTTGGCGTGAGCTATAAGGAGGCCCGCGCTCAGGAGCTTGTCGAGTTTACCGACGTAACGCCCAAGACGCGCGGCCCGCTGATCGATAACGGCCAGCTCGATGTGGTCGCGGCGACCTACACCATCACCGACGAGCGCAAGAAGAGCTGGGATTTCTCGACGCCGTACCGCACCGACTACGTGGGACTCATGGTCAAGAAGCGTTCGGGCTTTACCTCGATTGAGGACCTGGACGGCAAGGTCATCGGCGTGAGCCAGGGTGCTACTACGCAGGGCCTGATCGAGCAGATGATCAAGGACAACGGCTTTAGCTGCAAGCCCGAGTTTAGGGCCTTTAGCGGCTACCCCATCATCAAGAGTTCGCTCGACGCCGGCAATATCGACGTCTTTGCCATGGACCGCTCCACGCTGGCCGGTTACATGAACGAGACCGTTGAGCTGCTGCAGCCCGAGGTCAAGTTTGGCGAGCAGGGCTACGGCGTGGCGACCAAGAAGGGCTGCGACCTTTCGGCCGTGGTCGATCAGGTGATATGCGATCGCCTGGCCGACGGCTGGCTCGACCAAGAGGTCAAGACCTGGGGTCTTGTATAGGCGGATCGTCCAAGGAAGGAATCAAATGCTCGAAGGATTATTTGACGCCGACCGTTGGTCGACGACATTTCAAAACATGGGGCCCTTCTGGGAGGGCTTTGGCGTGACGCTGCAGGTGGTCGTTGCCGGTCTGCTGCTGTCGCTGGTGCTGGGCACGCTGCTGGGCGTGTTCTCTACCACTCGCTCGCGCGTGCTGCGCGCCATAAGCCGCGTGTACGTTGAGTTTTACCAGAACACCCCGTTGCCCGTGCAGGTGCTCTTTATGTACATGGCCGGTCCGCAGTTTTTGCAGGCCATAACCGGTGCCGACCAGCCGGTGCGTATCGCGCCGTTCGTGCTGGGCTTCTTGGGTGTGGGCCTGTATCACGCGGCCTACATTTCGGAGGTCATCCGCACCGGTATCGAGGCGGTTCCGCGCGGTCAGATGGAGGCGGCCCAGAGCCAGGGCTTCACCCGTGCGCAGGCGTACTGGTACATCGTGCTGCCCCAGACATTCAAGATCATTCTGCCGCCGCTGTGTAACCAGGCGCTCAACTTGGTCAAGAACACGTCGGTGCTCGCGCTTGTGGCCGGCGGCGATCTTATGTACCGTTCCGACAACTTTGTGAGTCTGTACGGTTACCTGCAGGGATACATCGTCTGCTGCCTTATGTACTTCATCATCTGCTTTCCGCTCGCCATGCTGGTGCAGTGGCTCGAGCGCCGCTCCAAGGAGCGTCCGCGCGGCGTGAGCCTGGCCGAGCTGGGGCTCGACAACGTAGAGGAGGCCTAGCGCATGGAAATCTTCAACGCGACCAACCTGCTCTACATTTGGGGCGGCTTTGTTAAGACAATCGAGATCTCGGCGCTGTCGATTTTTTTCTCGCTCATCTTTGGCACGGTGCTGGCGCTCGTTAAAAGCTATGCGCCCCGCCCGTTCCGTATTTTGGTGAGCGCCTATATCGAGCTGTTCCGCTGCACGCCGAACCTGCTGTGGATCCTGTTTATCTACTTTACGGTGCAGGGTTTGGACATTGTGATTTCGACCATCGCCTTTACGCTGTTTACCAGTGCTGTTATGGCCGAGATTGTGCGCGGCGGCCTCAACTCGATTCCGCGCGGCCAGTTTGAGGCGGCGCAGAGCCAGGGCTTCGGCTTCTTTGCCACCATGCGCTACATCATTCTGCCGCAGACGTTTAAGACGATCATTCCGGCGCTGTTTAGCCAGTGCACGACCGTCATTAAGGACAGCTCGTATCTTTCGGGCATCAACGTGGCCGAGCTCATGTACACGGCAAACGTCGTGATGGCCCACGCAATCGACCTGTCGCAGGTGCTTATGCTCTACGGCCTGGTGTTTGCGATGTACTTTGTGCTCAACTTTGGTATCTCGTTGCTGGTTCGCGCATATCAGAGGCGAATGGTGGCAGCGTAGAATGTGACAAAGGGATTGTCCCTTTGTCACATAGAGAAAGGAATCGCGATGAGCGATCTGGAGAACAAGAAGAGTCCTGTGGTCATTACCATCGCGCGCGACTTTGGTGCCGAGGGCCACGAGATCGGACGCATCCTCGCCAACGAGTTGGGGATTCCGCTGTACGACAACGAGCTGCTGGTGCGCGCGTCTCTGCGCGCGGGCGAGTCGCTCGATAAGATGGCTGCCTACGACGAGCGCCTGGCCGTGGAGAATATGGCGTTTCTGCCCGACCGCTACGATGCACGTTCGTACTCGGATAAGTTGTTCCAAAAGATGAGCCAGGTGATTTTGGATCTGGGCGAGACCGAGAGCTGCATTATCGAAGGCCGTCTGTCCGATTATCTGCTTCGCAACAACCCCAACCACATTGCCGTGTTGGTGACCGCACCCTTTGAGGACCGCGTCGAGATCGTGCGCAAGAAGCGCGGCCTTAACAAAAAGAAGGGCGCCAAGCTGGTCAAGCAGCAACAGAAGGCGCGCGAGGCGTTCTATAAGCGCTACAGCGCCGGAAAGTGGAAGATGACGAGTGGCAAGGACATCGTCGTCAACCGCGCCAAGTTGGGACGCGAGGGCTGTAAAGACGTTATCGCCGCCGCCTACCGCTACAAAGTGGCGCAACTCGAGGCTTAACCGACCAAAAACCACCACAAAGGGGACAGGCACCTTTGTGGTGGTTTTTGTTCAGGCGGAGGGGAAGGCCTTGGTGAGACCGGCGCGCGTCTGCGTGTCGGTCTTTTGGTAGATAGAACTCAGGTGGCGCTGCACCATGCGCATCGAGATACCGAGCTCCTCGGCGACCTGCTTGAGCGGGCGTTCATCCTGGGTCACGGCTATGAGCACGTCGACTTCGCGCGGGGTGAGAGCGTGGTTGGCGATGAAGGCCTGGCGTTGCTCCTCGATGGTGGGGGCGGCGAGTGCTTCTTCTGCCAGCTGCTCGCGCTCGCGCTCCTGCTCGGTTTGGGGCAGGCGGAACAGGCCCGCGGCTACAAACGCCACACTCGCCGCCACAAGCAGCATGAGCGCACCGATCATGATGAGGGCAACGTTGCTCGAGGTCACGAGGGCAAGCGAGATGCCCGATGTAGTGAATGCACATACATTGTTGGCGGCGCGCCCCATGCCGGCCCAGAGGGCGGGTGCATGCATGCGCGGTGCCAGCTGTGTAAAGGTGGCGGTAAAGAACGTGACAAAAAAGCCCGAGCTCAGGTAAAAGACGACAAGGCCTAGGTTGGGATCGGCGCCGGCCTCCACGGCCAAGATCGAGATGGTGGAAAGTGCCGTGACGCCGAGCATGATGAGACCCATGTAGCGACGTTCGGCAAGATCAAAGATAAGACCGGCGGCAAGGCCGCTTGCCGCCAAAAAGAGGCGCGGCCAAGTCTGCACGGCAATGGTGCCGTGGGCGTTGGAGAGCGTGACCACGTTGTCGAGGGTCGAGAACAAGCAGGCAAGAATCATGACGAGCGCGATGCTCCAACATGCCTGCTTGGCGAGGGCGCGTGAGGGCTCGGCAAAGGGGTTGACGGTGGGATTGGGACTCTCGGCAGCCTTTAGGGGAACGACGCTGAGGGCGGATATGGCGATAGTCGCTGCGCCAAGGACGATGAGCTCTGCGATACCGCCGCAATTGAGCAGGTTGACGGCGAACTGCATCAGGATGCCCGCGGCATAGGCTGCTCCCGCACCGGTGGCGAGCTTGGGATCGTCTTGGAATGCCGTCGCGAAGGCGTGGTGAGCGGCGGCACCCAGCAGGCCGAGTCCAAGGAATGCCACGCAGCCCAGAATTTCGAGGACAAGCGGGGCCGTAGGGAACTGAATTTGGGTCAGGCCCACGATGACGATAGGGACGGCGGCGGCGTTGACGGCTGCCAGTGAGTGGCCTTTGCGCCGTGCGAGCCCGAGCAGCGGCGCGTACCCGATAAAGCCGAGCACGCTCGCACCCAGAATAAAGCCCTGTGCGATTACAACGCGTTCGGCACCGGCGAGCAGCCCGACGTTGACGTCGAAACGAAACTCGGCGGCAAGGAAGGCGAAGGTGAAGAGCGCGAGTGCCAGAAGCGCGTTGATTTTAGGCCTGCTCAGGTTCAAGGACGGTCCTTTGGGTGGACGAATAATCGTGTCCTCGATTGTAGCGTTCCCGGGACGAGTGTGGCGATGGCGAAATCATATTGAATTAAACCGCAGGTAGAGGCCTAGGTTCACATCTACGAACCTAGGCATATGGAGTCATTTGGCACATCTTGGTGGTACAGGACCACCACAAAGGGGACAGGCACCTTTGTGGTGGTATATCCCTACGACCAAGGAGGCCGTTATGAACGCAAGTCACTTTGACAAGCAAGCTCAACGTGAGTCCACCTGCTCGCTGGTTCACGGTACCTGGCGTTGTGTGGGTGCCAAAATAGCTTGCGCCGGCGCGTGTGCGCTTATGGTCGGTCAGTTGCTGCTGCCGAGCGTGGCGCTGGCGACGGAATGCGCCGATCCCGCCGTTGGGACGGATGAGGTTGCCGCGGCTCCGGTGACGCCGACGGTTGCGGAGGATACGGCTGCAACGACCGCACCAGCTGCTTCGACCGCGCCTGCAACCGATGCTGCTCCGGCGGCGCAAGCCACCGTTGAGCCTCAGCAGACAATCCCAGCCGATGCCGCCAATGAGTCTAGCGGTGCTGCGCTCGCTGGGCAAAACGCTTCTGGCGACGACAACGCCGCCATGCCGGCGAGCAACGCCATCATGCCCTGCGGTGTGACCGATGTTGTTGGCGGCAGCGACGTTAGGGTCAATACGACCGTGGTTCCCCGCTACACGGACTGCGCGCTTCCGAGCAATGTCACACTCGAAAAGGGCCAGTCGTATACCTATGATTTTCCCGATGTTGAGGGCGGCATTCCAGAAACGCTTGCGAGCGAAGTTGTCGAGGTTAAGTACTACAGGGCCGATGCCGCTTCGGGCACTCTGGTCGAAGTTCAGGATGCGTCCATGTCCGACGTGACGGCTCGCTTCGAACCCGTTGGCAATCACATGAGGCTGACGCTGACCTTTACGGGTGGCGCGGCAGGCGGCTCGTATCGACTCACGCGCAATGAGGCTCTCTATATTGGCACGGCACTGGAGTATACCGGAACTGACTATGAAGGCAGCTCGACTATCCTCAACGAAACCAGGTACGATTATTACCTCCGCTACGTCATCAATAGCGAAATTACGCTCGTTGCGTCAGAAAACGAAGCCCTCGAGAATTTGAACGTCAACGATGTGAAAACCGACTATGCGCCCGGCGAGGCGCCGCGTGCGACCGCGACGATTCCTGCCGCCGATGCCGACAAGTATGAGATCGCCTATGAGTGCTGGGAAGAGATGGATGGCAGCGACCCTGCGGAGCTTACGCCCGTTGCCTTCTGGTATTCCGACCCCGCTAAGTATCCGACGGGCGCGAGGAGGATCGAGCGCTTCGAAGAGGGCAAGTTCTACATGTATTCCGTTGAGCTGAGGCTCAAGGGCGACAATACCGTGGCTGATGACTGCAATATGAACGTCAACGGTCATTGGGTACACCACATTAAGACCGTCAACGGCGTCTTTGCGCCCAATGCTGACAATATGCTGTGTGAGCAACCAATCGACGAATGGCGTGCCATCGACGTTATTGAGATCAACGGCGCCACGACCACCTTCAAGGCGGGCGACAGGCCGGTCTTTACGGCGGGTACTCCGGTGGATTCGAGCTCTGTCCTTCAGTGTGAGTTCTGGACGGGGAGCGACGGCAGTGAGGTGAATTCCATCGAGTTTTGGGACCAGCACATCACCAACCATATTGACGCGTTTAAGTCCGGTGTGACCTATCGTTACGGCCTGTACTTTAAGCCGGCGCGTGGCTTCTACTTTACGCCCAATACCAAGCTGAAGATCAATGGGGTTGAGTGTGGCTATCAGGTGGGCGAGGCAAGTGAGGTTGATCCCGAGAGCGGTTGGATTTACACCCTGTGGCTGAACACCAATCTGACGTTTACGCCTGAGACTACGCCTACTCCCGATCCGCAGCCCACGCCGGATCCCAACCCAACGCCGCAGCCTGAGACTAAGCCCGAGGCCAAACCCGCGACCAAGCCGACCGCGACCAAGACGGTTGAGAAAGCCACGCCGGCCAAGAAGTCCGATACCGCTCTAGTCGCCACAGGCGACACCACCGCGATGACGGCCACCGCCCTAGGCATCGCCGGCGCAACCGTTGCCGCGGCCGGCATCGCCGCAACCAAGCGCCGCAAGCATTAGAGCTGGGTGGCGGCTCTCGTTCTCGGCTTCAGTAAAATCTCAATCTGTAACACCAAGCCAGATATTTGGGCTCCAGGTGTTACAGATTGAGATGAACCGAATGGCCGCCAATCTAATGTCTCGATCTGTAACACCAGGCGGGGAATTTGACTTCTAACTGTTACAGATTGAGACAAACTGGCCGGCCGAGTCCAGAACCACCGCAAAGGCGCCTGTCCCCTTTGCGGTGGTTTGCGCAGGTAGAACGGTAGGTTCGTATATATGAACCTACCGTTCGCTTTGTTTTTGAACAACGATTACGCTGGATGACTTTTGGTTTGCAGGAAAGGAACGACCATGAGGTGGACTACTGCTCGAGCGCTTTGCCGACGGCTGACGGTTGCCACGGTGACCCTCGCGATGGTGACGGGTTCGTTTCCCGCGGGCGCGTTTGCTGAGGCCCTCAACACCGACGGCACTTTTGTGCAGACGGATAACGGCCAAGCAGCCGACGCCGCTCCCGCCGATTCGGCTGACGCCCAAACGTCAGACTCTGCTTCCGCCGACCCCGCGCCCGATGCCGGCGCCGCCGACCCCACAGTGCTCGATAGCGGTGATACCCCTACGCCCCCGCCCTCCGAGATTGCATCGGCGGCGGGCCTAACGGGCGCCGGGCAGACCGAGAGCACACCTGCGGGTACGCTCGCCACTGATCTTGTCGAGGGCAAGGAGCTCGCCGAGCAGCAAAAGCAAGAGGAGGCTTCCGGCACCGAGGCGACCTGGAACGAGGAACTTGAACTCTGGGCAACCTCGAAGGGCGCCACGGGCGTAAAGGACGAATACGATGATGGCTACGTGGCCGGCGAGCAGACCCCCGCGCAGTACTACTTCTCGATTGATAGCCTCACCAACGAAATTTCTATCGAGTATGGCGACGCGGGCATTACCACGTTGGAGGTGCCCTCGACCATCGACGGCAAGCATGTCGTAAGCCTTAGGGGCATGGGAAACGCCGCTCTCACATCGGTCATCTTCGCCCCCGATTCGCACGTCCGCACCGTTGGCGGCCTGGGAGGCAGCAGCATCAAGGAAATCGCACTGCCCGATTCGGTTGAGGAGTTGGGCTGGAATGCGTTTACCGGAAGCAAGACGCTCCAGACGGTGACCTGGCCCAACAACGCGGCCTTTACCACGATTCCCGAGCAGGCCTTTGAGGGCTGCGAACAACTTGACGACAATGTGGTGGCAACGCTGCCACCTTCGGTTAAGACTATCGACTATCGTGCCTTCGCCAATTGCGGCGTGCCGCAGTTCTATGTCTCGGATACAACGGTACTCACCTTTACGCAGATCAATGTGCCGGGCACGGTGGAGCGGATCGGGCACTATGCCTTTGATGGGTGCTCGCATGTGTCGTCGGTGACGATCGGCGATGGTGTCAAATCTATCGGGGCGCTCGCGTTCGCCTCTCTTGATCCTGCGATTGCCGGCAAAGAGATTGTGCTACCCAAAAGCGTGGAAATGATAGAGTGGGGAGCTTTTGAGAACACGAGATACGGAAACGAGACGAACCATAATGCCGTTGCCCTGCGCGTGATGAACCCCGATCTTCAGTTTGGTGAGGCGGGCTATCCGGGCGACTATAATGAGCGCGTGACAATCGATGGCGTAACGTATGCGATTCCCTTTAGTGAAGGCCAGACCATCTATGCCTATGCGACCGATTCGGCTGGCAACCCCTCGATGGTCAAAAAGCTTGCCGATGCCGTGGCCGATCGCAAGGACTCCGTCGATTCCTCGAAGCCTGCCTACACGTTTGAGTGGATGGGCGAGGCGGCCCAGGTGACGGGCAAACTTCCCCAGAGCGCGACGGCTACACTCGTGCAGGCGGGGCAGTCCACGCCGCTGGCGGTTGGCGATGACGGCAGCTTTACAGCGGACGCTCTCTCCAAGACGGCAGCAACGCTGCGCATTTCGCTCAGCGGTTACTATGACATGGTGCTCGCTCGCCCGGGCGACCAGATGACGGGCACATGGAATATCGGAGAGATTAAGGCGGAGGACTTTACCAAGATTCCGGCCTCGCGCGCGATTGAGCTCAACGTGGGCTATCTTGAACCGATTGTGGGCCAGGATAAGACCGAACGCATTGAGCTCGATAGTCTCGATAACATCGATCTGACGGTGAAGAGCGGCGGCAAGACGCTTAAGCCTGCCAAGGGCGACAAGGAAAACGACTACCGTGTCCAGGGTACAGCGCTCGTGGTGTCGCAGGCCATTGCCGACGCGGACCAGGATCTGGAGATAACGCTCGAGCCCAAAGACGGCCTCAAGCTGGGTGGGGCGACGGCGACGGTGAAGCCTTCGGCCGGCAAGGTCGATATCGACTTGAAGCCCTGGGGCACGGCAACGGTCACGACCAAGGGCGACTACCAGGGCGCCAACCGCGTGCTGGTGTTCCGTACGTCCGACGGCAAGCTGGTCACCGACGGCGTCACCTATCTGATGGGTTACGAAGACGATGGCACCACGCCTATCATGAAGGCCGAGACGCCGCGCCTTAAGGCCGGTTCGTACACCATCGTCGCCTTTAACAAGACGAGCTACGACATCCAAGCAACGAGCTATTCCACGTTTAGCCGCCTAGGGCTGACCGTGGGTAAGCATATCGCGCAAAAGCAGGTGAAGATCGAGGACGGCAAACAGCTCGACGTGACGCTCGACGTTCCCGCGTTTGACGTGGAGACGTATCGTGCCGAGCGCGGGCTGACGGCGGGCTCGGTTATCGCTGATTCGTCCGCGGTCGTTGGCGTGGAGACCGAGCTGCGCATTCATTACGAGCTCAAGGACAGCCAGGCTGCCAAGATTGAGATTCCGCTGGCCAAGGATGCCGTCGAGGATGTGTCCGCAGGCGCTCGCGAAGCCGGCGCCAGCTCCGATGCCATGTGGGCTGGCACAACTTGGGAGGGCGATAACCTCGTTCTCGATATGAGGAAGGGCATGGGCGCCGATGTGTTTGTACGCTTTAAGCCTAAGGCCGCGGGCATCTATGCCGTCTCGCCGCTTATTACGCTGGGCGAGGTGACATTGCCGCTGGGAAGCACCACACTCGAGGTTAGCGGATCGCGCATCGAGGTCGACAGCACCGACGTTCACAGCCTACTGGGCAATGTGGCCTACGTATACGCAGCGCCCGGAAAAAGCGTGCAGCTCACCGTGGGGACGGGCTCGTCGGCTGCAAAGTACACCGGCAAGACCAATAAACTCGGCCGTGCCAAGATTGAATACGACCTGCCGCAGGATACGCTTGCCGCCGAGCGTGTGACGCTCGAAGCGCGCGTGGGCTCGACCGATGTTGCCGCCGCTGCTGCCGAGGTAACGGCTCGCAATTATGTGCGCTATGTTCCGGGTGCTTCGGTCTGGAACTTTGATGTGACGTATCGTGGCGGTACGCAAAACTTGGTCAAGGACGGCAAGGACACCGGCAAGAGCCTGTGGACCTTCCATCATCTGCCACAAAAGAAGAATGCCTACTGGACCTTTGATATCACGCTCGAGGTGGGAAACGAAGAGGCCGCCGACACGCTCGACCTGTACGTGGACTGCGTGGACGGCAAGACCGTGACGATTCCGCTGAGCCAAAAGTCGCGCGAGGGCACCCGCGTGCGCTACGCGGCCGAGTATGTGGACGAGGGCTATCTCAAACTGCTCGATGAGTTCAACAAGGCAAACGACTCGACCTATGTGAACTGCGGCAACTTCGAGCAAATCTTTATGCCGCAGACCTACCGCATCTCCAATGCCCAGCTTATGACCATGCTGAGTTTTGACGCCAAAGCTTCGGCCAAAAAGCATTCCGCCGCGGCCGAGGAGCGCCAGAAGGAGTTCTCGAATGCCGTGCAGCAGTGGCACGAGTATATGATGGATAACTCGTTTAATGATGTCGACGAGGCCTTTAACGACGCGATTGACCAGATGGTCGCCGATGCGTTTGCCGAGGAGGACAAGGACGGTAAAGAGGACGAAGCCCAAGGCGGAGCTGCCCGTAAGGCTCGTCGCGCCCCTGCCGCCAGCGACGGCGAGGGTGATGATGCTGGCAACGACGAGGCCGCGCAGTTTGCGGCTGAGCTCAAGGCCGCGGTCGGCGGGTCGGCGGCGCTGCTAACCCAGCAGGGCGACAGCTATGGCGTCAATGTGGACAAGATGATCTTTGAGGATGCTTACGGCACCAGCGAGGATTGGTATCAGGAACTCGCGGCGGCCCAGGGCGCGAACGCTGCGGATGCGGCCGCCATCAAGGAGCTCGTCGACCATGCATCGCGAGCGGAGTTTATTGCCCAGCAGGCCGAGGATCTGGTGGGCCAGTCGATGGGTATCGGCCAGCTCAACCAATATGGAAGCTGGAATGACGCAACCGCTGCGGCGCTCAACAAGTGTGCGGGCATTAAGGCCAGCGAGTACAACGGCCAGTCGACGAGCGGGTTTAACGATTTGGGCCAGGCGCTCGGCAGCTCACTGAGCTACAAGGCGGCTGACGATGATACCGTCAAGGGCTTTAAGGTCGCCGCGCCCGATGGCGAGCAGACGGCCTATATCGAGTCGGAATTTATCGAGAACTCCAATAACAACAAGAACCAGGCGCTTCTGTTTAACTCGATCGCCATGCAGTGCGACATTCTGGACGACCTGTACGACAACTGGAATGTGGTCCATAGCCTCAACAACTCCAAGGTGCGCGGATGGCTCATGGCCTGGAAGCGCAACGGCGACGTGAGCGCCCATATGAAGCTCATCCGCACGATCCGTTCGCTCAAGAGCTATAAGATCGAGTGCGAGATGTTCGGACAGGTCTTTAAGACCGATGCGTGGAAGGCGGCCGGCCAGGCGTTTCCCGCGGCGACCCAGGGCATCGGCATCTTTACCGGCATTTACGGCGTGAACGATGCCAGCAAGAACTGGGAGAACGTGAACGTCCGTATGCAGAAGGTGAAGGGCGAGCGCGAGGGCTATGAGCTTCAGCATACGCGCTTGCTTGCCAAGCCCGGAAAGACCGAGGACGACTGGAAGTGCATTTACGCGCTGCGCGACGCCATGGAGAAGGCGCGTGCGTTTGAGGATCTGCTGTATCGCCAGCTCTGCCACGACAGCACCGATGTGGCAGTGGGCTCCATTATGACAATCGCCGGCGTGCTGACGGCCGGTTCGGCGGGTACCGTGGTGGGCGCTGCCTATGACGCGGCTTCGACCAGCGTAGGTTCGGAGCGCGCGATTAAGCTGACCAATGCCGAATGCGCCTATGATGTTGCCTGCGAGCAGGTGGAGCGCGCGTGCCAGAATCGTATTACGGTCAACTGGGGCGAGCTGACCGATGCCGAGGTCTACAAGGCCAACAAGGACGGCTTGATCTCGGACGAGAAGATGCAGTCGATCTTCGAGGCGCGTTACCGCAATGTGGCTGCCAAGGCTGCACCCGACCCTGCGGGCGTGGTGTACGAGGGCCTGCTGTCCAATACGGTTGAAGGCGCGACGGTTGAGCTGTGGAGCGCCGACAATGCGGCCGGTACCAATGCGGTGCGTTGGGATGCCGAGGAGTATGAGCAGGACAATCCGCTTGCAACGGGTGCGGACGGCGCGTACAACTGGAATACGCCGACCGGCTGGTATCAGGTGCGCGTGACCAAGGACGGGTATGAGGAGGCGCGTTCGGCTTGGCTGCGCGTGCCGCCGATTCAGACTGAGGTGAACATTGGCTTGGTGTCGACGGCGGCGCCCGAGGTGGCCTCGGCCCATGCCTATACCGATTGCATCGAGGTTGAGTTTGCGCAGTATATGGATGCGAGCGACGATGCCCTGGTCGCATTGCGCGCGCAGGGCTTGGGCGACGTGACGTATACGTGGCTCGACAAACAGGACGATCCCAATGGCAAGCCGCTATCGCGCGTGCTGCGTATTCGCTATGCCGATGCGCGTGAGGCGGGCTCGACGGTGGCGTTTGAGCTCGACGGTGCTCGCAACTACGCCGGCACGGCCATGGCGCGCTGGGCAAGTGGCGAGCTTGTCGTGGGCGTTCGTGCCGACAAGCTCAAACTCAACGTGGAGCAGGCCGTGACCATGCTTGATGGCAGTGACTTTGAGCTGGTGGCGCACGTGACCGATAAGGCGGGCAAGCCGTTTGCGGGCGCCAAGGTTAGTGTTGGGCTGGAGTCCTCGGCTATCTGCTCTGTCGATGCCACCCAGGCCGTGACGGGCGAGGACGGTGCGGCGACGTTTGTGCTGCATGGTGCTCTGCCCGGTTTGACGACGTTGACGGCGGCGGTGGGCGGCACGGCGCTGTCCAAGCAGGTCGACGTTCGCGTGTCTGCCGAGGCAGTGCGACCGGCGCGACCGGTGGCGACGATTGGTGCGACGACGTTTGGTGCATGGTCGCCCAAGGAGAACTACATTACGGTGCCCAAGGGCACGAAGCTGGAGCTTTCTGCCGAGGATGGCGCGACGATTTGGTACACCACCAACGACACCTGCCGTGACGAAGGCCGTGTAAAGTACACCGAGCCCATTGCGCTCGATAGCAACATGTATGTGCGCATTGCGGCACAGCGCCCTGGCATGTCGTACAGCGAGTATTCCGAGCGTCTGAACATTACGATTACGGTGACCGATGAGGCGGTGCCTGAGCCGACGCCCGATCCCGGTCTGAAGCCAGAGCCCGAGCCGACGCCTGGCGACGGCGAGCAGGGCGGCGGTGCGGATGGCTCTGGCGGCACCGGGGTACCTGCGGGCGGTTCGACTTCGACGACGACCACGGTGACGACGAACAAGTCCAAGGGTAAGGGCGAGAACGGCAAGAAGTCCGGCGGCACGGAGCTCGCCAGCACGGGTGACTCCACCGCGATGACGGTCGCCGCCTTGGGCATCGCCGGCGCAACCGTTGCCGCGGCCGGCATCGCCGCGACCAAGCGTCGCAAGCGTTAGGGGTGGGTAGCGGCTCTCGTTCTCGGCCTCAGCAAAATCTCAATCTGTAACACCAAACTGCCCGAAACGGCTCCAGGTGTTACAGATTGAGACGAACTGTTCGGCCGCCAACCTAACGTCTCGATCTGTAACATCTAGCGAGGAATTTGGCCTCTAACTGTTACAGATTGAGATGAACAGGCGGATGTTCGCACAATATCTTGATCTGTAGCAACTACGAGGCTCAACAGGGTCTATTTGTTACAGATTGAGACAAAACGACCGACCAAGCCTCAAACCACCACAAAGGTGCCTGTCCCCATCGTGGTGGTCGGGCGGCTGGCATAGAAAAAAGTCCCCGCCGGGCGTGTGCTCGACGGGGACTCTGCCGTTTGGTGGCTAGCGCTGTAGGTGATTACTCGCCCAGCAGGCTCTTGGTGATCGAAGCGGCGGCCTTCTTGCCGGCGCCCATCGCCAGAATGACCGTAGCGGCACCGGTGACGATGTCGCCGCCGGCCCAGATACGGGGATCGGTGGTCTGGCCGGTCTCCTCGTCGGCAACGATGTAGCCCCACTTGTTGAGCTCCATCTTGCCGCCGATCTTCTTTGCGAAGGGGTTGGCGTTGGTGCCGATAGCCGAGATTGCGACGTCGCAGGGGATCTCCTCGATGGCGCCCTCGATGGGCACCGGGCGACGACGGCCGGACTCGTCGGGCTCGCCGAGCTCCATCTTCTGGACCTTGACGGCGCACACGGAGCCGTCCTCGCCAGCGACAAACTCGAGCGGGGAGACGAGCGGCAGAACCTCGACGCCCTCGGCCTTGGCATGGTGCAGCTCAGCGCGACGGCAGGGCATCTCGTCCTCGGTGCGACGGTAGGCAATGATGGCGTGCTCGGCGCCCAGGCGCTTGGCGGTACGGACGGCGTCCATAGCCACGTTGCCGCCACCAAAGACAACGACGTTCTTGCCGTGCTTGGTGGGGGTGTCGTACTCGGGGAACTTGTTAGCCTTCATCAGGTTCACGCGGGTGAGGTACTCGTTCGCGAAGAAGACGTTGGGCAGGTTCTCGCCGGGGACGTTGAGGAACTTGGGCAGGCCGGCGCCGGTCGCCACATAGATGGCGTCGAAGCCCTGCTCGAACAGCTCCTCGGCCGTGGCCATATTGCCCACGACGGAGTTGTACTCAAACTTGACGCCCATGTCCTCCAGGCCGTCAATCTCGCGCTTGACGACCGCCTTGGGCAGACGGAACTCGGGGATGCCGTAGACCAGCACGCCGCCGCCGGTAAAGAAGGCCTCAAAGACGGTGACGTCAAAACCGTTACGGGCGAGCTCGCCGGCGCAGGTGATGCCGGACGGGCCGGAGCCGACGACGGCGACCTTCTTGCCGTTCTTGGGAGCCATCTTGGGCGTGGAGGCGAGCTCGGGGCGGTCACCCAGGAAGCGCTCGAGCTGGCCGATGGCCACGGGCTCGGACTTCTTACCACGGATGCACTTGCCCTCGCACTGGTTCTCCTGCGGGCAGACGCGGCCGCAGATAGCGGGAAGCATGGAGTCCTCGCGGATGGTATCGAGGGCGCCGCCGAAGTCCTTCGCGCGGATCTGCTCGATAAAGCGGGGGATGTTGATGTTGACGGGGCAGCCCTCAACACAGAACGGCTTCTTGCAGTTGAGGCAGCGCTCGGCCTCGGCCAGCGCCATCTCCTCGGTGAAGCCCTTGTCGACGGGGCGGAAGTCGCAGGCGCGCTCGGCAGCCGGCTCCTCGTTATCGGGGGTGCGGGGCGACTTCATATCGGCAACGAAACGACCGTTAACTAGTGGCATGCGCAGCTCTTTTCCTCATAGGCCTTGAGGGACTCGCCCTCTTCGGAACGGTAAGCGGCCTGGCGGGCACGGAGGTCATCCCAGTCGACCAGGGTGGCATCGAAGTCGGGGCCGTCGACGCAAGCGAACTTGGTCACGCCGCCCACCTCGACGCGGCAGCAGCCGCACATGCCGGTGCCGTCAACCATGATGGGGTTGAGCGACGCGGTGATGGGGGTGTCGTACTTCTGGGCGGTGAGGGTCGAGAACTTCATCATCGGAACGGGGCCGACGCAGAAGACCTGGCTCACGGCCTTGTCCTGCAGCAGACGCTCCAGCGGAGCGGTGACAACGCCCTGCTCGCCGTAGGAGCCGTCGTCAGTGGTGATGTGGATGTGGTCCTCGTCGAGGAGCTCGCGGAACTGGTCCTCCATGAGCAGGAGGTCCTTGGTGCGGGCGCCCATGATGGCGTGCACCTCGTGGCCGGTCTCGACCAGGTGCTTGGCGACCGGGAAGGCAATTGCCAGGCCGACGCCGCCGCCGATGACGGCGCAGGGGCCCTCGGCCATCTCGGTGGGAACTCCCAGCGGGCCCACGACGTCGCGCAGCGACTCGCCGGCCTCGTAGGTGGAAAGCATCTCGGTGGTCTTGCCGATCACCATGAAGATGAACTCGACCCAGCCCTCGTCACCGTTCCAGCCGGCCAGGGTAAACGGGACACGCTCGCCCGTCTCATTGGCGCGAACCATGAGGAACTGTCCAGCGTGCGCATGCTTGGCGATTGCGGGCGCCTCGATGCGGAACTTGAACACCTTCTCCGAGAACTGCGTCTTCTCCAGGATCTTATACATAGAACCCCTCTCTTGTTAGGGCGACCGAACCGTGCCTCCACGGAAATGGACGGTAGCCCGAATAAAACCGTACGCGCACAGGCGTTGTGCAGACATACGGTGCAAATTATACCCTCATGGACATGTCGCTTACGTGTATCTTCGGCGGTTGGGAGCAGGGTTTATCCACTTTGGCCTACCAAATAGGGGCAGGTTTATTTTGGTCAGTTTTATCGGGTAAAACGGCAAAGGGGGCCGGCCTCGGGTTGTGATGAGGCCGGCCCCCTTTGGGGCGCTATGTGTGTAAGTCGGCGCGCGGTTGATTGCGATGCCGCAACTGAGGTGTTTCCGCATACAAAACCTGCCAAAATAAACATCCCTAAATGGTAGGTTTTAGTGCTTGCCGTTGGCGGAGGCGGAGCCGTTTACGTGATCGCGGGCGTAGATCACGCCGTGGACGATGGCCAGACCGGCGGCATCTGCGGCGCGGGTGCAGGTGTCCTGGAAATCCTCGGCCTCGCGGGCGCGTAGCTGCTTGAGCACGTAGTCGGCGACAGCCATCTTGCCGGGAGGGTTGCCGATGCCGGTGCGGATGCGGCTGAAGTCGCGGCTGCCCATCTTGTCGATGATGGAACGCAGCCCGTTGTGGCCAGCATGGCCGCCGCCCACCTTAACGCGTACGTCGCCGGCGGGAATATCGAGCTCATCGTGGATCACGAGCAGCTCCTCGGCCTTGATTTTGTACTCGCGGCAAAGCTTGGAGATGGGACCGCCCGAGGTATTCATGTACGACTGTGGCTTGACCAGCACAATCTGACGCTTGCCGCCCTCTTCCTCGGGGTCGTTGATGTTGATGAGCGCGACCTCGGCGCCGGCCTGGTTTTTCCAGTACGTGACACCGGCCTGACGGGCCAACTCGTCGACTGCTTTGAAGCCAGCGTTGTGGCGGGTCTCGGCATACTCATCGCCCGGGTTGCCAAGTCCGGCAACCATGCGAATCTTAAGCGGCTGTGCAGCTGCCATATTTGTCCCTTCGTTACACAAATAGTTCAATCAACGACAAAGGCTACCACGCCCGCCGAAGGCGAGACTTCGTTTCAGCGAAATCCCACCAGACAAAAGCACGGCCGCAGCAGAGCAAGCCGTCGGAACAGAAGAAACCCCCGCGCGACCTTTGCGAAGCAAGGGGGAGCGCGGGGGTTTCTTCTGTTCCGACGGCGATGCGCCGGGTTGCAAGGACGATGCGATTACAGCGCGAAGTCGCCACCGACGAGCGTGGAGACGGGCTCCTCGTGGTAAACGGCGGAGATGGCCTGAGCGAACTCCTCGGCGACCGAGATGGTCTTGATCTTGCCGCCGACCTCGACGGGAATGGCGTCGGTGACGACGCACTCGACGATCGGGGCGTCGTTCAGGCGCTCGATGGCCGGACCGGAGAAGATACCGTGGGTGGCGCAGACGTAGATGTCGCCAGCGCCCATAGCCTTGAGCTCCTTGACGTTGGCGCACAGGGTGCCAGCGGTGTCGATCATGTCGTCGTTGATGACGCAGGTCTTGCCCTTGATGTCGCCGATGATGCCCATGACCTCGGCGGCGTTGTGGCGCGGACGGCCCTTGTGGGCGATGGCCAGGTCGCAGCCGAGCATGTCGGACAGCTTCTTGGCGGCCTTGGCACGACCCACGTCGGGGGAGACGACGACCAGGTTGTCGGTGTCGAAGTTCATGGCGTTGTAGTACTGGCCAAACAGCGGCAGTGCGGACAGGTGGTTGACCGGGATATCAAAGAAGCCCTGGATCTGACCCTGGTGCAGGTCGAGGGTGATGATGCGGTCGACACCGGCGCGCTCGAGCAGGTTGGCGACGAGGCGGGCGGTGATGGGCTCGCGCGGGCCGGCCTTGCGGTCCTGGCGGGCATAGCCGTAGTGGGTGATAACGGCGGTGATGGAGCGGGCGGATGCGCGCTTGGCAGCGTCGGTGGCGATGAGCAGCTCCATGAGCATGTCGTTGACGTTGCCGCCGGCCACGGACTGAATCAGGAAGACGTCGGCGCCGCGGACGGTCTCGTCGTAGCGGGCGTAAATCTCACCATTGGCGAACTGCTTTAGCGTAAGGCCCGAAAGCTCGACCCCAAGGTACTCAGCGATCTTCTGAGCGAGGGGACGGTTGGAGGAACCGGAATACACGCGGATGGACTTGCGCATATTCTCCGACTTCTCGGGATCATTAATCGGCATTACCCTTCTCCTTTATATCGAATGCCATATAGATGCCTTGTTGCATTGTAACCGCGCGACGGGGTTTATCGAGTCTTGATAACGTCTTTACCGTCAACGGACACGAACCGACCACTCATTCTGCCGCGCAGGTCAGCATAGAAAAAGGAGCCGTCCCCATGGGAACAGCTCCTTAGATGCTTGGTAAAACGTTATACCTCGTCGTCCTCGTGCAGGCGGCGGCGGTAATCGGCGGCCCAGCCCTCAATATTTACCTGACGGGCGCGGCCCAGTCCGAGCGCGTCTGCCGGGACCGGCTCGGTGATGACGGAGCCGGCGGCCACGAGCGCGCCGTCGCCGATCTGAGCGGGTGCGACCATCATGGTGTCGGAACCGATGAAGGCATCCTTGCCGATGACGGTCTTGTGCTTGTGCACGCCGTCGTAGTTGCAGGTGATGGAGCCCGCGCCCACGTTGACGCCGGAGCCCATGGTGGTGTCGCCGATGTAGGACAGGTGCGGAACCTTGGAGCCCTCGCCGATCGTGGACTTCTTGATCTCCACGTGCGTGCCGGCCTTGGAACCGTCGAGCATGTGGGTGCCCGGGCGCAGGTAGGCGCGCGGGCCGCAGTCGACGCCGTTCTCGATGACGGCCTCGATGGCGATGGTCTCATCGATGGTGCAGCCGCTGCCGACGGTGGTGTCGGTGAGGCGGCTGTTGGGGCCGAGCTGGCACTCCTCGCCCACGGTGACGTGGCCGATCAGGTGCGTCTGCGGCCACACGACGGTGTCGCGGCCGATAACGGCATCGGGGCCGATCCAGGCCTGCGTGGGGTCGATGAAGGTAACGCCCTCGGCCATCCAGTGCTCGTTGATGCGGTCGCGCGCGATGGCGGTGAGCTGCGCGAGCTGGATGCGGCTGTTGACGCCCAGGCCGTCGCGGTAGTCGTCACAGTGGAAGATGGAGACCGCCTGGCCGTGACCCTTGAGGATCTCGAGCATGTCGGGCAGGTAGTACTCGGACTGCGCGTTGTCGTTGCCGATCTCGTCAATGTGGGCGGCGAGCTGCGCGCCGTCGAAGGCGTAGCAGCCGGCGTTGCATTCGAGCAGCGTGGCGGCCTGCTCGGGCGTGCAGTCCTTCTGCTCGATGATGCGCTCAATCTGGCCGTCGGCGCCCAGCTTGATGCGGCCGTAGCCGAAGGGGTCGGGCGGGGTCATGGTCATGACGGTGCAGGCGAGCTCGCCGGTAGCGACGGTCTGCGCGAACTTGGCGACGGTGTCGGCGGTGATGAGCGGCAGGTCGCCGTTGAGCACGACGACGGGGCCTTGCGTGATGCCGCAGGCCTCGAGCGCGACCTTGACGGCGTGGCCGGTGCCCAGGCGCTCGGTCTGCTCGACGCACTCGACCTTGGTGGCGCTGTTGGCGTAGGCGCCGTCGATAAGGGCGCGCATCTCGTCGGCGTGGCTGCCGATGACAACCACGACGCGGCTGCAGCCGGCCTTGATGGTGGCGTCGACGATCCACTGGACCATGGGCTTACCCAGGATCTTGTGCGAAACCTTGCAGTGGTTCGACTTCATGCGGGTGCCCTCGCCGGCGGCGAGGATAATTGCGGTTGCGTCCATGTGATCTCCTGTTACGTTATAGAGACGTGTGTTTGGAAACGATACACGGCACAATATGATACCGCAGGCATATGATGAGCGCGTAACGATTGACGCGTGACGGCCGGTGTCGCTGCCGCCGGCGTGGTGTTTGCGCTGGTTGTGCATAGCGGCGGCGCTGCGGCGTTGGCGTTTTGCGCGAGGGGATGGGAGGTGCCCGTGGATATCATGCGAGAGGAATCGGGCAACGAACCCGTCGCGGCATTTTCGATGTCGCATCCGGCGGTGCCGGCGCTCTACACGGTGCTGACGCTGGGACTCACCATGTTCTCGATGCAACCGGTGCTGATTGCGCTGTCGCTTGCGGGCGGGTTGGCGTACGGGTTTGCGACGCGCGGCGTCGCGCGCACGTTGGGGGCGCTTCGCTGGCAGCTGCCGGTGATTTTGATCATCGCGGTGCTCAATCCGCTGTTTAGCGCCTCGGGCTCGACGGAGCTGTTCCGTATTGGCATGCGTGCGGTGTATCTAGAGAGCATGGTTTACGGCCTGTGCATGGGCGGGCTGTTTGTGGCGAGCGTGCTGTGGTTTGAGGCGGCGGCATCGATGCTTGGCTACGACAAGGTGCTTGCGCTTTTGGGTAATGCCGCGCCGGTGATCGCGCTCATGATCTCGATGTGTATGCGGCTTATCCCGCAGTTTTTGCGCCGCGGTCGTACGGTACTGGCGGTACAGGATGCGATTGATGTACCGGGGCGCGCGCCGGCCGACCCCGTGCGTTCGCGTTTGCGTGCATCGAGTGTGTTGATGGGCTGGGGCATGGAGGATTCGCTGGAGCGCGCGGACGCCATGCGCTCGCGCGGATGGGGTGCTGTGACGCGTCGAACGACGTACGCGCGGTATCGGCTGGGGCGCGGCGATGTTGCCGCGCTGGTTGGGCTTGCGTTGTTTGGTGCCGCCGCGGTGGCGGTGGCATGGACCGCGACGACGCAGTATTCGTTTTACCCGCAGCTATCGGCGCCGGCGCCGTGGCCGGGCTATGTTGTATACGCGGCCTGGATGGCGCTGCCCTGTGTGCTGCACGCGATTGACGAGAAGAGGTTTGGCTGATGACCCGGTTGGACGGAAGCATGATGGCGGGCATGGTGTGCGGCTCGGATACGCCGGCGATTGAAGCGCGGGGTCTGCGCTTTGCCTACCCCGGGGCTGAGGCACCGGTGTTCGAGGGGCTCGATTGGCGTGTTTCCCAAGGAGCGTTTGCGCTGCTTGTTGGCGGTACCGGATCGGGCAAGTCGACGCTGCTCTCGCTGCTCAAACCCGAGATTTCGCCGACGGGCGAATGCGCTGGCGAGCTGCGCGTGCTGGGCGAGAGCGTTGCCGACATGGATGTTCGGGCGTCCGCGGAGCGCGTGGGCTATGTGTTTCAGGACCCCGAGAACCAGATCGTGTGCGAAACCGTGTGGCACGAGATGGCGTTTGGTCTGGAAAACCTAGGCATGTCGCGCGACGAGATGCGCCGTCGCGTGGCCGAGACCAGCTATTTCTTTGGGTTGGAGGATTGGCTCCACCGCGATACCGATACGCTTTCGGGTGGACGCAAACAGCTGCTGTCGCTGGCGGCTGTGCTGGCGCTGCGCCCACGCGTGCTGCTGCTCGACGAGCCCACGTCCCAACTGGATCCCGTTGCCGAGAAGAGTTTTCTGCATGCGCTGTTCCGCGTGAATCGCGAGCTGGGCTGCACGGTTGTCGTGGCAACGCATCAGCCACGTCCGATGCTCGAATACGCGACGTGCGCGTATCGGATTGAAGACGGACGCGTGTGCGAGGTGGCCGACATTGCCTCCCTGGGGCATCGTGAAGAGCTGTTTTCTGGCGAGGTGCCAGGGTGGGGTGCCTCGTGGCGTGCAAAAAACGGAGTTTTCAGCAGCGCCAGTGGCCAGCTGGGCTCTTTGGACCCGCGCGCGGGCGCTCCGGGTGCAGAAAAAGGGCTGAAATCGGACAAATCGGGTGAATTTGAGGCGCAAATACTGCCGCAAGACGACTCGGGGGCGCCATCGCGCGCCGGTGGATGCCGAATTCTCCCAAAAATGCACGCTGGGTCGGCTACTACCCTGGCAGGGAGCTGGTTTCGCTACGATCGAGCGTCCGGCTGGGTGCTGCGTGGACTCGATGCGGCGTTTTCGGCTGGCGCGGTGCATGCGGTTGTGGGCGGTAACGGCTGCGGCAAGTCGACAATGCTTTCGGTGCTGGCCAAGACGGTCAAGTTGCAGCGTGGGCATATGGAGCGCGGGGCGGGATCGGCAGCGCTGCTGCCTCAGAACCCCAAGGCGTTGCTGGTTGCCGAGACGGTGCGCGACGAGCTGATGGAATGGGCTTCGACCTGCGGATATGACGAGGCTGTGGCGCGTGAGCGCGCGGCGAGCCTGGGGCTGTCGGGCCTGGATGGGCGCCACCCGTACGATCTTTCGGGCGGACAACATCAACTGCTTGCGTTGGCAAAGCTGCTTCTGATTGGCCCCGAGCTGCTATTGCTCGATGAGCCCACCAAGGGTTTGGACCTGGCCAGTCGCCGCATCATCGCTCGCGCCCTGCGTGACCATGCAGAGGCTGGCGGCACCGTCATCATGGCCACGCACGATCTGGATTTTGCCGAGCAGGTTGCCGATGACATTGCCATGATGTTCGACGGTGAGATTGCCTGCATGGAGCCGCCGACCGACTTTTTTGCCGACAACGTGTTCTACAGGGCGTGATGGGATGACGGATTATCGCGTCTCGCGCCTACTAGCAAAACTGGAGATCCCACTGCTGCTGGCGGTGCCGGCGGTAATGGCCGCGGCGTTGCTGGCGGGCGTTGAGCAGGCGGCGCTTGCCATGCTTGTCGTGGTGGCGCTGGTGCTTGCGTTGTTCTTTGCGGGCTACGAGGCGTCGCGACCGGGCCTGCGCCAGATTATGCCAACGCTGGTTTTGGCGGCGTTGGCCGCGGCGGGGCGCATCTTGTTTGGCCCCATTCCCGACTTTAAACCTGTGAGTGCCATCGCCATTATCGCCGGGGCGACGCTCGGTCGTCGTAACGGCTTTATGGTCGGTGCGCTGGCGGCGCTGACCAGCAACTTCTTTTTTGGACAGGGCATGTGGACGCCATGGCAGATGTATGCCTGGGGCCTGGTTGGCTATGTTGGCGGCGCGCTGGCGCATGCGGGCGCGTTCGGCCGTGCGGATGGAGCTGTGCGCATGCCGGCGCTGATGGCGTACGGCTTTGCATCGGGCCTGCTCTACGGCGTGGTAATCAACGCCTACGACATCATCGGTTTTGTGCAGCCGCTCACGTGGGCGGGCGCCGTGGCGCGTCTTGCCACGGCAGTGCCGTTCGATATCACACACGGCCTCGCGACCTGCGTGTTCTTAGCCGCCCTGTACAGGCCCTGGTGTCGACGGATCAACCGCGTCGTCATGAAGTACGGACTGTAGGGCTGGTTGCGTTCCCTTACGAACTTGCGGTGGAATAGTTCTCGTTTGGGCTATTTGTTGCCCAAACAGGAACTATTTCACCGCAACTTATAGGGGGAGAGGGGTCGCATGATCTGTTTCCCTCCGTCCCCAGGGGATCAGCTGGGGTTAGAGCTCTAGCGTGAGGGTGACGGGACAGTGGTCGCTGCCAAAGATGTCGCCACGGATACCGGCGTCGCGAACGTCGGCGGCGATTGAATCACTTACCAGGAAGTAATCGATGCGCCAGCCGGCGTTGTTCTTGCGGGCATTAAAGCGGTAGCTCCACCAGCTGTAGACGCCCTCGACGTCGGGGTTTGCCGCGCGCCAGGTATCGGTAAACCCGGCGTTGAGCAGCTCGGTAAACTTGCCGCGCTCCTCGTCCGAAAAGCCGGCGTTGCCGCGGTTGGACTTGGGGTTCTTAAGGTCGATCTCCTCGTGCGCCACGTTAAAGTCGCCGCAGGTTACGACGGGTTTGCCGGTCTCGCGCTCGAGCGCGTTCAAAAAGCCGCGGTAGGCATCGTCCCAGGCCATACGCACATCGATGCGCGCGAGCTCATTTTGGGCGTTGGGCGTGTAGACATCCACGAACCAAAACTTGTCGAACTCGAGCGCACAGACGCGGCCCTCGGTTGCGGCTTGGGCGACGAGCTCGGCCGTCTCGCCCTCGCCGGCGTAAGGCAGCAGCGCGTCGGCGCGCAACACGCGCAGCGGTTCCTGGCGGCTAAAGACCGCAGTGCCCGAATAGCCTTTACGCTCGGCGTAGCTCCAGGTTTGGTGATAGCCGGCCAGGTCAATATCGACCTGGCCCTCCTGCAGCTTGGTCTCCTGCAGCGCCAAGATATCGACATCGAGTTCTTGCGCGATTTGGATAAAGCTCGGGTCCTTTTTGAGCACGGCGCGCAGGCCGTTGACGTTCCACGAGGCGAAAGTGTAAGTCTGAGGCATGGTGTCCTTTCGACGGGGTTGGCAGGCTTAAGATTAGCGCAACAGGGGCGGTGGTGGGCTCCGCGCGTGTCGACCCAAAGGCTGCGCGCCGGGCAAGCGCCCGCCGCCATCCGACCAACAAGGACGGAGGACTCGTATGACGCAGGCAATAACGGATCCCAAGCAGGCCTCCGCCGCGCTGGAAGAGCTGTTCGGCACCCACAAGCGCGTGGTCTTCTTTGGCGGCGCGGGTGTTTCCACGGCGAGTGGCATCCCCGATTTCCGCAGCGTGGACGGCCTGTATCACCAGCAGTTTGCCTATCCGCCCGAGACCATGCTCTCGCATAGCTTTTATGAGGCGCATCCGGCCGAGTTCTTCGACTTCTACCGCACCAAGATGATCGCGCTTGGCGCCAAGCCCAACCGCTGCCACACCAAGCTGGCCGAGCTGGAGCGCGCCGGAAAGCTAAATGCCGTGGTGACGCAAAATATCGACGGCCTGCATCAGATGGCCGGCTCGCAGCGTGTGTTTGAGCTGCACGGATCGGTCCATCGAAACATTTGCCAGTCGTGCGGCGCGGTCTATAGCGCCGAGTGGATTTGCTCGCGCGAGCACGAGGACGCCGCGGGTGTGCCCGTGTGCCCTGCGTGCGGCGGGCGCATTAAGCCCGATGTGGTGCTCTACGAGGAGCCGCTCGATGAGCGTGTGCTGACCGGCGCCGTCGCCGCCATTGCCGCGGCCGATGCCCTCATTGTGGGCGGGACCTCGCTCGTGGTGTATCCGGCGGCGGGCCTTACGCGCTACTTTACCGGCGATACGCTGGCCATTTGCAATCTTGCTCCCACCGATCAGGATGCAAATGCCGACCTGCTGATTTCTTGCGACATCGCGGCCGCGTTTGCGTTCTAGCCCGTGTGCGCGGATACAATAGAAAGACTGATTGCAAAGCAACCCCGCCGCCTGCGCCCGAGCGCGGCGGCGCGGGCATTTTAGGAGGATGTTCATGGCGAACGATAGCAAGACATGGCGGTGCGGAAAGTACGAGCTCAGCTTTGACCGCCCGCGCATCATGGGCGTCCTCAACGTGACGCCCGATTCGTTTAGTGACGGCGGGGAGCACTTCGACCCGGATGCCGCCATCGAGTACGGCCTGGCGATGCTCGACGCCGGCGCCGACATCATCGACGTGGGCGGCGAGTCCACGCGTCCTGGCTTTACCCCGGTCAGCCCCGACGAGGAGGCTCGCCGCGTGCTGCCCGTGGTACGCGCGCTGGCCAAAGAGGGTGCTATCGTCTCGATCGACACGCGCCACGTGGCGGTTGCCAAGGCGGCCGTGCGCTGCGGCGCCTCGATTGTTAACGACGTGACGGGCTTCACCGACCCCAAGATGGTCGAATTTGTCGCGACGAGCACCTGCGGCGTCATCGTAATGCACGCCGGCGAGGTCGCCGCACCCGCACGCACGCACGCGACGGTGCAGCTTGATACCTCGGCTGCGGCGTTTGTTGCTGAGAAGGCACGCGAAGCGGCTGCCGAGGCCGCGCGCGAGGCCGAGAAGCCGGCCCGTCGTCGTCGCGGCAAGCTGCTAGGCGAGCCCAAGACGGAGGCCAAGCTGCCGGGAGGCGTGGTGCAGCCCTCGCTGCCGTTCGGCGATCCGGAACCCGCGCCCGAGCCCACGGACGAGCAGAAGCAGGAGGCACCGGCCGCCGAAGAGGCCGCCCCTGTCTCCGAGGCCGCCGCGACCCCCGAGCCCGCGCCGGAGCCCAATGACCACCTGGCAGCCATGATGCGCCGCAGTGCCCGCCGCGAGGAAGCCTATGTGCCCACCTCGCAGCTCCGCCGCTTTACCCTGCCCGATTCGGCGCCCATCATGCGCCGTGTCATGGGCTTTCTGTCCGACCAGGCCCGCACGCTTATCCATGCCGGCGTGTCGCGCGACCGTATCTGCATCGATCCCGGCCCGGGCTTTGGCAAGACGGCCAACGAGGACATCGTCATCCAGCGCGAGACCGCCAAGATGGCGTCGCTGGGCTATCCGCTCATGTGCGCCGTGTCGCGCAAGCGCTTTGTGGGCGCCGTCTCGGGCGTGACCGAGGCCGCCGCGCGTGATGCCGCCACGTTTGGTGTATGCCTGGGCGCCATCCAGGCCGGCGCCAACATCGTGCGCGTGCATGACGTTGCGGGCTTTGCGCAGTTCCTGAACGGTTACTGGGCCGTTGCCAAGCCGCAGCCGCGCCGCGCGTTTGTGGCCGTGGGTTCCAACCTGGGGCATCGCTGCGACAACATCCGCGCTGCGCGCGACATGATCGCCGAGATTCCGCTCACCTGCGTGTCCAATTGCTCGCGCATCTACGAGAGCGAGCCGGCCTACGAGACGCGCCAGGACGCATTTGCCAACGCCGTCATCGAGATCAAGACCGAGCTGGCGCCGCTGGTGCTGCTCGACGAGCTTATGAAGATCGAGGCTGAGCTGGGGCGCGACCGCTCCAAGAAGGCCAAGGTCAACGGTCCGCGCACCATCGACCTGGACCTGCTGTGGATGGACGGCGAGATCCATGGCGGCAAAAAGCTGCGCCTGCCGCATCCGCTGATCGGCGAACGCGACTTTGTGCTGGTGCCGCTCGAGGACCTGATGCACGACCCGGCGCGGTTCTTCCGCTACAACGGTGTCGAGGTCAAGGAGCCCGAGGACCGCGTGGGCCATATCGTGGGCGAATTGGGGCGTATGTAGATGATTGAGATGAATGCTGTGGCCGTTGGCACCGAGCTTGACGCCGCACGCGACGCGGGCCGCGAGGGTGCGTCCGCGGGCTGGTGCGCTTGGAGCGCGGGCGAGACGTCGTTGACGTTTTCGCTGGTCGTGCGCCCGGACGTGAATATGCATGCCTTCCACGGCCTGCCGTTTGTGGCGGCGATGGGCATGATGGACGCGCTGGTGGGCACGGCGTCGACGCCGGGCCTGGACCTTGCCGGCAAGGTGGGCATTGAGTGGCCGAGCAATATCGTGTGCGGCGCGCCCGCGTTCGAGACGTCGTTCGCGCGCGTCGCCGTCAACGGCGGCGCCGGTGCTGCGGGCATGTTCGGTGCCGTGACGGTGGATATTGAACGTTCGGCGCTGAGCGAGCTCGGTGTGGATGCGGCCGACGAAGCGCTGGTCGAGGAGTTGGCTGCCGCCGTGCTGACCCGCGTGGACGCCTGGGCGGCTGTTGCCAACACGCCGCAGGGCGCCGCAGGTCCGCTGGCCCCCGTGCTGGGCGAGTACTTCGACATGGTGCCGCTGCTCGGTCGCCAAGTTGCGGCGGTGTCGCCCAGCGGTTTGCCGCTTGCGGTCGGTGTGTTTGCGGGCCTGGACATCTGGGGCCGTGCGACCATCAAGACCGATGCCGGCGAGCAGGAGTTTCCGCCCGAGGCCGTGCGCATTCGCGGGCTGTAGCGCGGGGCGTCAGCGCTCAAAGATAACGATGACACAGAAGCCCTCTTCGGCCTGTACCGGGGAGGGCTTCTGTGTGACCGTAGCGCGGCATCTCGGTCCTATTCCTCAAAACTGAAAAAATTTCGTTTTTGAGGAATAGGAAACATGCACGATATCGCTGTACTGGGCGTATTCGAGGAGTCTCTATTCCTCAAAATTGAAAATTTTTCGGTTTTGAGGAATGGGCTTGGCGAACGTTTGCGGGGGCTGTGACATCGGGCGTGCTCGACTTAAGCCCCGTCTTACCCCAGCTCCTGCATGCGGCGGTAGATTTCGCAGATGCCCTTGATGGTGAGCTGCCCATCGACCACGTCGAAGGCGTCGGTCGAATCGGCGACGATGCCGGCGAGACCGCCCGTGGCGATAACGGTGGCATCCTCTCGGCCCAGCTCGCGCTTCATGCGCGCGACCAGGCCCTCGGCCATGGCGGCGGCGCCCATCACGGCGCCGACCTTGATGCACTCCTCGGTATCGCGGCCGATGGCATGCTCGGGCGCCTCGAGCGGCACGCTGGCGAGCTTGGCGGCACGGGCGGCAAGCGCGTCCATGGAGATGCGGATGCCCGGCGCGATCGCTCCGCCAATGTAATAACCGTCCTCATCGATGACGTCGATATTGGTCGCGGTGCCAAAGTCCACCACGATCGCCGGCGCGCCGTAGAAAGTTTCGGCCGCAACGGCGTTGGCGACGCGGTCGGCGCCCACGGCCTGGGGGCGCGCCGCACGCAGCTTGGTCACCGCGGCCGTCTGCGGCCCGATGACGATGGCGTCCGCGGCAATGCGGTCGGCTACGGCGTGCCACTCGCGCGAGAGCTGCGGCACCACGCCGGCAAAGGCGATCGCGTCGACCGCATCGAGCGAAAGGTCGTACATCTTAAAGAAACCCATCAGGCGCACATGGATCTCGTCGGCGGTATAGGAGCGGTCGGTGGGCATGCGCCACGACTGCACCAGCTCGTCTCCGTCAAACAGACCCATGGCCGTCTGCGTGTTTCCCATATCGATAGCGAGCAGCATGTCTACTCCCGGTGTCGGCGTAAAAGGACGCGCACCATTGTATACGTGCCGTCGACGGCGCTCGGCTGCGATTCGTTTACGGTGATGCGGACTGAGGGATTTAAATATGAAGGAATTATGCTCTACGAGATTTTCCTTGCCGTTTACCGAACTCCCACGTAATATTCTTTCTTGCGCACATGAGGCGCCCAGACATTGCGGGGTGGAGCAGTCTGGTAGCTCGCCGGGCTCATAACCCGGAGGTCGTAGGTTCAAATCCTGCCCCCGCGACCAAGAACTTGCAGCTCGTCGGCCTAGCCGGCGAGCTTTTTTGTTATCCCGGGACCGTGTTTTCGGTCCAATTTTCGGCCTCTCAAACAGAATCTCGATTTGTAACATCTAGACCCGATTTGGGCGGCTAGGTGTTACAGATCGAGATATACCGGTGGGCTGGGTCCCGTTTGTCTAAATCTGTAACACGAGGGACGGATTTTGCCGAGTTGTTGTTATAGATTGAGATTTTCTAGCAGGCGGGTTTGGTTTGTCTCGATCTGTAACATCTGGGACCCATTTTGCCGAGTAACTGTTACAGATCTAGATCTTTCGGCAGGCTAGATTGGTTTGTCTTGATCTGTAACAGGTGGAGGACAAAAGTCGGTCTAGATGTTACAGATTGAGATGTTTGGGCGGACCGAATTTGTTCGTCTCGATTTGTAACATCTAGGGTCGTTTTGGTCTGTAGGTGTTACAGATCGAGATTTTCCGACGGAACGCTTCCGTTTGTCTCGATCTGTAACAGTAAGACCCGGTTTTGCCGCGTAACTGTTACAGATTGAGACAAACCGACGGGCCGCCCCGCCCCATCCACCTGCCGCCACCTGATATTCGCCGATTTTCGTTGTGCCGCTGTGCCCCCATGCCATATCCTCTAGACAACTACGCGGCATCATCGCCGTCGCGCCTACAAGAGAGGAATGTCCATGACCGCACCTGCATCCAAACTGCTCCAGCCCATTACGGTTGGTCCCCTTGAGCTCAAGAACCGCATTATGTTCCCGCCGCTGACCACCGGCTACGAGGAGCGCGACGGCTCCATTGGCGAGCGCAGCCTGGCTTTTTACGAGCGCCTGGCCCGTGGCGGCGTGAGCTACATCGTCATCGGCGACGTCGCCCCCGTTATGACCGCGAGCCCCACGCCCAAGCTGGCGACTGACGCCCAGATCCCCACGTTTAAGGCGCTGGCCGACGCCGTCCACAAGCACGGTGCCAAGGTCGCGCTGCAGCTGTTCCACCCCGAGTACGACGTGCCCGGCGTCGGCCGCATGGTCATGGGATCCATGGCCGCCGCCAAGGCCGCGCAGGAAGCCAAGGCCGCCGGCGACGAGGAGACCTTTGCCGCCAAGATGGCCGAGTCCAACGAGATCCGCAAGCAGGCATACGCCAAGCTGCACCACGACATGCAGCACTTTGTGAACGAGGCGAGCGTAGAGCAGCTCACCCAGATCAAGGAGGCCATCGCCGCCTCGGCCGCCCGCGCGCAGCAGGCCGGAATCGACGCCATCGAGGTCCACGGCGACCGCCTGGTGGGTTCGCTGTGCTCGGCCATCCTCAACAAGCGCACCGACGAGTACGGTGGCTCGTTCGAGAACCGCGTTCGCTATGCGCTGGAGGTCGTCGCTGCCATTAAGGAGGCCGCGCCGGAGCTGATGGTGGAGTACAAGCTCCCCGTGATCATGGAGAACCCCGACGGCACGCCGCGCGGCAAGGGCGGCCTGCAGCCCGACGAGGCCTGCGAATTTGCCAAGATGCTCGAGGGTGCGGGCATCGACATGATCCAGGTCGCGCAGGCCAACCACACCGGCAACATGGGCGACACCATTCCGCCCATGGGCGCCATGCCCTACAACTGGACGCTGCCCGTGGCCGAGCGCGTCAAGGCCCTGGTCTCCGTGCCGGTGGCAACCGTGGGCCGTGTTGTCTCGGTCGAGGCCGGCGAGAAGATCCTGGAGGATGGCTCGGCCGACATCATCGCCTATGGCCGCTCGCTCATGTGCGACCCCGACATTGCGCTGAAGGCCGCTACGGGCGAGCCCATCCGCGAGTGCCTCAACTGCAACAAGGGCTGCGTCGACGCGATTCAAAACCGCAAGTACATCTCGTGCGTGCTCAACGCCGAGAACGGCGACGAGGCGACCATCGCCATTAAGCCGGGCGAGGGTGACAAGAAGATCGCCGTGGTGGGCGGCGGCATCGCCGGCCTGGAGGCCGCGCGCGTGGCGGCCAAGCGCGGCTACGACGTGACTGTCTACGAGGCGAGCGATCATCTGGGCGGCCAGATTGTGCTGGCAGCCGCGCCTCCGCGCAAGGACGAGATTATGCGCTCGGTCGAGTATTACGAGAAGATTCTGCCTGGCCTGGGCGTGAAGGTCGAGCTCAACCATGCCGCTACCGCCGAGGACCTCAACGCCGCCGACGCCGCGATTGTGGCTGTGGGCGCGCACGACGTGGTCATCCCCGTTCCGGGTGCCGACTCGGACAAGGTCGTCTCGAGCTGGGATGTGCTGGCCGGCAAGGTGGAGCTCAGCGGCCGCGTCGCCGTCATTGGCGGTGGCCTGGTGGGCACCGAGACTGCCGAGTACCTGCTGCAGCACGGCTGCGAGGTGGCGATCGTGGAGATGCTCGACAAGATTGCCGCGGGCGAGTCCGAGACCATTCTGCCGCTGATCATGAGCGACTTTGCAGAGCACAACGTGGAGCAGCATGTTAAGACCCGCCTGACCGCCATTACCGACGAGGGCGTGGAGGCTGTTCGCACCACCGAGGACGGCGCCGAGGAGCCGGTGAAGATCGCCTGCGATTACGTGGTGATGGCCGTGGGCTCCAAGGCCAACGCGTTTGACCTTGATGGCGTGACGGTGCCCGTGACCTGCGTGGGCGACTGCTCGGGCGAGCGTACCGCCGACATTGCGAGCGCCATTCGCACGGCATATCACGCGGCCAACGAGCTTTAAGCAAGAAAGCCATCGCGTATTGAGTGGGCGGGGAGTGCCGTATCGGTGCTCCCCGCCTTTTTGTCGATAAGAGGCGCCCCTGAACAGCGGGTTCAGAAAATCCGAATTTGATGCAAGGGGATTGGTGCAAGTGGTCAGGTTTGTTTGCACCATGTTGGTGCGAAGTAACCTGCCCCCTTGCACCAAGGGTTTGACTTTTAAGACATCATTAAGGCTTGCGTTGTGGAGCAAACCGCAGGTCAATGCTATTCTTTTACCTTATCGTATGGTGTTGTATTCTGCCTGAATTCTCTACCTGCGAACAACAGATAAACGCGACCGAGCGGAAAAGGATGGCAAGCCCGCAAGCAGGGCAAACGTAAGCGATGAGTGGCATGGACCGACATAGCGAGCTCCAGCAGCACATGACAGCGGCCGAGTACCGCCAAGCTGCCGACGAGCACGTGCGGACCCTCAAGGATTTCTGGAAGGATTTCCTGGTGAGCGGTCTGTTTGTGCTGGCCGCCATCGTTGCCATTTTTGCGTGTCTGGCCTGGTTTGCTGCGAATAACCGAGTGAGCGCCACGGGCAGCACGATCGGGGCGAAGGCGGATCGGTACACGCTGACCGCCGCGGGCGAGGGTGAGTCCGGCGCACACGTGGGCTATTACGAGCGCTCCGAGCGCACGCCCGAGGAAAAGAAAGCCATCGATGGCCTAGATACGACCGACGCCATGACGGTAACACTCGGCTCCAACCTGAACAACGAGACCGCGGGCTCTCTGTACCCGGGTGCTCGCGGCAAGATTACATTTACGGTGAAGCCGCTGGTGAGTGACCTGGACGGGGTCACGATCAGTCTGTCGCGCTTGCTTAAGGTCACGAACACTGTTGGCGTTGTTGGGGACGGGGGAACGCTGGCGCCCGAGGCGGAGGCGCTCCTTGGCTTGATCAAAGGCCACTTGCTGTTCTTTACGAGCTGCGAGAACGGCTATTACTCGGGCCGCGTGGTTGATAGCAAGATCAAGATTCACAAGAGCGAATTTTGCGAAAACGGCGATGCGGCCAAGCCAACGAACAAACCCGTCACCATCAATCTGTACTGGGTATGGCCGGAGTACTTTCAGAACTTCGTCCTTACCGGCAACACGAATTACTACAAGAATCTGTTTGCGGCGGCGGGCGACGCAAAGTCTGACTACGGCGCTCTGCAGGCGGACATGAACGAGCATAAAGCGAACTACTTCTATGGCGCGGCAAACGGCACGAGTGCTGCCAACGCTCCTGCGGTTTCGGCTGACATATCCTTCGGCGACACCGCCATCTGCTCGGCGCTGTACAACAATGCCGACGAGCAGATCGGCAATAAGGTCAAATACATCCAACTTAGAATTAGCGCTCAGGAGGGCGTGAGCTCATGAGCACCATGCAAACGCGCCTCGGCGATGCCCGCAATTGGATAGAAAACCACCGCGCACAGGCTCTTGCGGTCCTGATACTGCTGGCGGCAATCGTTCTTATCATCGGCTTGTCGCTCTCGTGGTTTGTGGGCAGCAAAAGTCTGTCCACGGTGGGCAAGATCCAAACGCCCGCGCAGCTCAAGATCATGGGTCCCAACCAGACAAGCATTGAGCCCATCGAGATTTCGTATGACGAGTCGCGCGGCGATGAGAAGCAAGGCGACGGCACCGTGACCGTTCGTCGCGCGTTTTGTGTGCAGAGTGACAATGGCGATCCCGCTGCCGGCGGTCAAGCGTTTGAGCTGCAGGTTGCCAACACAACGAATATCACGGGGCTGACGATCAACGTATATCACGTGACGGTCAACGATCCGAGTAATACGAGCGGCACTGTGGTCGGCCTCGACGGGCTCAATCAGCCGTATTCGTGGAGCAAGAAGAGCAGCACCCCGATTGAGTTTGCTTTTATCAACTCCGCGGACGGGACAAGTGCGTTGGATAAAGAGCTTGAGGCAAACGACCCGACGTACGGCTCGTACGTGAATGTCCAGAAAAACGCGCGCCCGCTCTACCGGTATCACGAGTTCACAAAGAGTGAGCTCGACGGTTACAGCGATAAGAACAAAAGGGCCAACGCCGCCACGAACTTCATCATCGAGTGCACGTGGAATCCGGGCGTTGCGGCCGTAAACGGAAAGACAGTCTCCAACGTTAAAGAAACCGACATGGTTTATCTAATCGCTCGCGTCACGAGCGGCAACTAATAAGTAGGAGGGGAGGGGCGGCAGATGCGAAAAGACAAGAAAGAGCAAAATGAAATCGCGAGGCCTGCTGGCAAGCACTTTGCGCAGGTAGATGATTCTAAGGCAGAGCCTTGCTGCGCGGAGTCGGCGACCCCTACTTCTAAAGCGCGCAAGCGCCTATGGGCGGTTGCGGTGCTGCTATGCGTCGTCGCGATTGTGGCGGGCACCTACCTTACCTACACGGCCTTTTTGGCGGGCGACTTCCTTAAGTCGGTCGCCGTCTCGGGCACGTCACAGGCGCTGTTTGCCTCGGATATGCTTACGGGCTACACGAGAGAGAACCTGAATGACGGGGATATTGCCGTCCGAAGTGTCATCGCCGACACGAGTGGGGAAAACTGCTCCTTTACCTTTCGCATTTACAACCATCTGCTGGGCGACAAGAACAAGGTCAACGACAAGGACGTTAACGCGACGCTGAGCGTGGAGGCGACGGGAACGACGGGCACTTGGAGTGTTGACGGTAAGCCCGCGCTGACGGAGGGCGGCAGCGTTGCCCTATCTTTCCCTGCCAACAAGGCAACCATGTATACCTATAAGGTTACGTTTTCCAAGGCGGACCTCAACAAAGCATCCTTCACCGTTAAGGCCCAGGTCGGCTCCAATAGCCCTGGCACCAACCTTAAATGGCTCGCCGCCAAGATTGCGCCTTCCGAGCGTGCAGAGGTAACGGCTTCGGGCGTTTCGGGCGAGTGGGTCGACAAGAACAAGGATGATACGAATGTCGGCGACTTCGACGCCTACAACTATCGTGTGACCGTTACGGGCACTACGACCAAGGTAACGCTCACATGGGGGAACGGGGTCGAGCTCGATCCGTTCTTTGGGGCGAATCACAAGAACGGTAATGGGCAAGCAGCCGTCAGCGGCAACTCGATCACATACGATGCATCTCCTGGCTCGGAAATCATCACCTTTTACCGGAAGGACACCTCGGAGCCGACAAGCTTTAAAAACATTGGCGTTACGTGTTCGGCCGCGAAGAGCTAGTCGAAGCGATCCGCAAGCGTAGATTTTGAGACCCCGCACGGGGCATGAGATAGAACGAGGTAGGACCAGATGAGAACGGCAAAGCGCATAACAACCGCATGCCTGACTGCGATCATGATTTTCCAGGCGCTTGCGCCCTCCACGGAGGTGTTCGCGCAAGAGCTCGACGCCGTTATGGAGGCGTCTGTCTCTGCCGCGCGCGCCGCGGGTAATACTGCCCTCTCCGTACAGGATGCCGTGGCTACCGCGCTGCAAGATGTCGATCAGGCTGCATCTGATGATGCCGCAGCGGCTCCGGGCGCCGACGCGGGCGCCACCGACGGCGGCGACGGTTCTACCAGCGCTGGCGAATCGCAGGACTCCACGACCGATGGAACCACTAACGGCGATACCCCAACGGAGGGCGATGCGTCCCAAGACGATGCGGCTGCCGATGAGGGTGCTGCTGACGAAGAACAAGCGGATGACGCGGACGCGGATGCTGCTGATCAGGCAAACACCGACCCCACCATCACTACTGTCGAGGCTCTCAGGCACGCGTTGGGTGACGGCGATGTCATCACTGACGACTCAGGCGCCGTCACGGCCATTATCTTTGAGTCAAATGCCGACCTTATCGCCATCTCCAACACCGATCCCGCCATCTACCAGAACGCGAACATCTCCAAAGGTGGCTCGACCGGCATCGACTTCGACGTGTGCGGCGCGGAGATCGTGGACGGCCTGGGTAGCCTCACGTTCCAGGGCTTCGGCAGCGATGCCTACCCTTTCAAAGGCGCGCTCAACCTCGGCGACAGGATCCTGACTGTCAACAAGACGCTCTTCAACAACATCGAGCTCAGCGACGCCAACAGCACCGTAAAGCTCACCTGGAAGGGTACCGATGCCCAGCAGCCCATCGTGGCCACCAAAGTCGTGGGGGCGGGCAAGACGCTAAACGCTACCGTTACCGTGGGCACGCCCAAAAGCGAGACCGAAAAGGACATCTGCAAACTCACCTCGCCGCTTGTGGGTGAGGTCACGGGCGCGCTCACGCTTAACGCCACCTACACGACAAGCACGAACAGCCCCCTGGCAGTCGATATGCAATCGAGCGCAGGCAACATGGGCTTGCTTGTGAACACCCTTGCCGAAAGAGCATCGTTTACGCTTGCGGACCTTACCCTGCCGGATAAACTCAACGGCACGCCCACCATCAACGCGACAGCCGATGGCGCCAACGCAGGAGGCCTTATCGGCGAGGCGCAGGAGGGTGCCACCGTCGCCCTACCAATTGGCATCGATGTCTCGGCGCTGAGCGTCGCAGGTAAAAACGCGGCGGGTGGTCTTATCGGTAAGGCCACCAGCCTCACGCTCAACATCGCTGATGGCGTAACGGTTAAGCCGGCGTGCAACGTCGGCGATAAAGACAGCGCTTGCTCCGGTGGCGTCATCGGCGACGTGAGCTTTGCGCAAGGATTTATCGTTAAGCCCAACATGTTCGATCTGGGCGAGCTTGTGACGCTTGGCGCAACACAGCGTGCCGGCGCCCTCTTTGGTGTGGCCGATATTTCTAATGGCGACATCGTGGTGCAAGGCGGAACGTATAAGAGCAAGTTCACCTTACCGGAAGAAGTTAGCTTCAACGGCAGCTACGGCGGCCTTGTCGGCAAGGTGTTTGCGACGGCAAAAGGCGTCGATGAGTCGCTGCGCGCCTTTGTGGTCCAAAAGGATGCGGATAAGAAAACGTGCTCAATTGAGTTTGAACTTGCGGGCAAGCTGTCCGATACGGGCGGTGTTGTTGGCTATGTTGGCGATAGCGCGGATTCCAATTCGCAGCCTGTCGCCGTTGTGCTCGACGGCGTGGCGGTTGCGTGCAAGGGAGATGCTTCGGCGCGAACGGACGCCGGAAAGTTCGGTGGCGCCGTGGGTGTTGTCGACACGCGCAATGTCCTTGACGTGCGAGATTTCAAACTTACAAGCGACAATCCTATCGGTAAGGCGCAAAGCAACCGTGCCGCGGGAATTGCAGGCTCCGCGTGGAATGCTGTAATCGAATTCAGCGGCATCACGGATCTGTTGGGCGCAAGTTTTGCCGAAAACAGCACGACGGGCCAGCTCGTATACGAGAACCACAACGCGCTGATCTTCGCTGCCGGCAATGGCTCTAATGGAGAACTGACCGACAAAGGTGCTAAGGGTTGGACCTTCAAGCGTAGCAATACTGCCTCGAAGACGGACGACATCGCGACCTACGGCGAGGTCATTCGCTTGGGCAAGGGCCTGGGCAATAGCTTTATTGCACTCGATCCGAACTCGCACAAGTTGACCTTGCCGACGTCGCTGACATCAGACGGCGGTGCCTACACCCTAACCTCTGTTGAGGATTTCGCCAAACTTGCAATCACCTGGCAAACCAACGGCTACTACTCCATGGTCGAGGGCGTTTCTGAAAAAAACCCGAACATCTTGCAGTCCGCGACCATTACGGTGAACGGCACTATTGATCTCAAGGGCACGGGCCTGACGGGTTTCACGCAGGATCGTGCAGACGGCTCGCAAGTTTTCTCGGGAACGTTGAACGGTGGCGGCACAAATGGCAACAGCACAATCAACCTTGCCGTCGGCGAGCCGTACGGCATGCGCGGTGAAGCTGTGCTCGACGGCAATGACACGAGCAACGGCAACGGCAAAATCTACCGCCACGGCCGCTTGGGCTTGTTCGCGGCCGTCAACGGCGCAACCATCTCCAACGTCACAATCGCTGGCTCCATGAAGTTCGATAACGGTTCGGCTATCGATGCTGGGTCGCTTGCGGGCGCCATCGTCGGCAACCTGTCATTGTCTGGCGTAACGTGCAAAACGAATATCGCGTGTGATGATACGTTCGGCAACGAAGTGAACATTGGTGGTATTGCGGGCAGCGTGTCGGCGGCTTCTACGGTTGCGTTTGAGGGCAACAGCAAGGCCCAGGCGACCATTGCTGCAACTAAAACGCTTAACGGTAATATGCGCATTGGCGGCGCCATCGGCAATGTGGGCGACTATACCTCGACATTCAATGTTACGCGCCTCGAAGTTGGCGGATCAATCGAAACCGGCAATTGCGCTAGCGGCAAGATCGCACAGGTCGGTGGCCTTATCGGCCGCATTGTGCAGGGATCGAACGAGAAGTACGTTACCATTACCGGTCTTAGCTTTAGTGAATTTGCTATGACCGTGGGCAAGAACGGCGACAAGCTCAACGGCGCCGGTGGTCTTCTGGGCTACAGCTGGGGCAACGCCATCGTCACCATTGGCGATGCTGCTGCGAGCGCCAGCGATAACGCCTATGCCCTCAAAACTGCCAACAACACGACCGTGACCGCAAATAGTTCTACTGAGGTCGGCGGCCTCGTATACGCCGCCAGTGGCCACTGGATCATCAATAATCATGCTATCAATTTGGGCGGAACCTCCTTTGTCGCTGATAGTGCGACCACGCTTGGTGTCCTTATTGCTCGAGGCAGTACATCCAATTCGGATAATAGCTTCGGTGCCGAGACCAACTATAACGGTCTATATCTGGAGGACAGGGCTTGGTGGGGCACCGCTTATGCTGTGGGTGGCGTGTCTATAACCGCCCCAAAGGTAAAGACATACGACGAATGGCTTGCAAATGGCGTTAAACCCAATAGCAAGCTGACCGATAACGACTGCAATGCGGTTGTCTCGCTCCACACCGAGGCCGATAACCTGGACATGAGCGGTGATCCCACTAAAGACAATAGTTATCAAAATCGAATTGCTCCTGACAAGCTGCCACAAACAAACGGTTCTGTTCGCTACTACTACAATCTGGATAGAGCGTTGGCCGTGGTGACCAACTCAAAAAACGATAATGCGACTGCAATGATCACGCCCGAACATCTCGTTTTATGGGCAGCGAGGCAGTATGCTCCGAGCGCGACGTACGACTATCTAACGGGCACCAAAGTGTCTATCTTTACGAACAATGTGATTGGGCTCGATCGAGGCGAACGGAAAGAAATTAATCTGACGGGTTATAGCTACTACCCTTCAAACCCAAACGGCGATAATCCGGTGACCGTCCAAAATGTAAATATCGTCTTTTGCTACTCAAGGATAAGGGCAGAGCAGGAGAGTAATAAGAGAAACGACTCGGCTACCCAGCATGAAAATATGCACTGCGGCCTTATTCGCACATGCGATAGGAGCATGACGGTCTCGAATGTGACGCTTTCCGGAACAATCGGCAGGGTAAAAGACGATGCCGCGGAGGAGATGGACCCAGAAAGCGTGTCGGGTGCGCTGGTGCTTCGTTGCGCCCATGGATCGTCTGGCACCGAAATGGCGAATATCAAAATCGACACTCTAACTCTTGACGGCTTGCAGGTGGATGGGGCGGAAGACAGGAAATATGCTCCGCTGTTGATCAACGCCATTACAGGGTATGTCAACCTGGACGTGAAAAATGTAACGACGTCCAATTATGCAGGCACTTCTGGTGTCAATAAAGTTGCAGCTTCCAGCTTGTTTGGCCGATTGGGCTATGACAAAAATTCCGATCAGGTGACGGCGAAGTTTGAGCGAATCAGCTTACCCAGCCAAAATAGCAATACGATTTTCACCCATGCGAGCCTGCTGGAGAGTTTTGGCTACAAAAGTACGGGCACGGGTTCTGCAGACTACATCTTTACTAGGGCTGAAGCCGATGCGGGCAAGGTGACCTACGGATCCGAGATTGATGGGAGTACGGAGTACCCGGACAAGCAGCTTTGGTATTACGATAAGGCGACATATGGCACCAGGGAAGGGTTTGTAAATGTAAAGGGCGAGTCGACGGATGCCGAAAGGCCTTGGTTTAGCGACTATCTTCCTTATGTAGCCAAGGGAAAAGCCACCGAAAGCGGCGTTCAGTACCACGAAATCAAAGTCAACCAGCGCATCTCTAACCTGATGATGGGATGCGGTACGTATGGCGATCCGTACACCGTTAAGGACGCGACGGAAATGTACACCATAGCTAACTACATCAACAACAGCGTGGCGTTGGATGGCTGGGAAGTCACTATTGTCGCCGATCAGTCCAGACTGTGCGAGCGGCGTAACGAAACGAAGATCGACAGCGCGAGGACCGACAACGAGGTCGTGTACGTCTATAAGCAAAACAATCCAAGCGAGAGTAAGTGGGAGAAAAAAGTAGACGATACGACCGATCCCTCGCAGACGCTGAGCGACGAAACCATGCACCGCTATGTACAAAGTGCGTATTACAGCATTGAGCCTCCTGAGGGCAATAAGATTACCGTCGATGCGGCCTCGTTTGGCGGATTTGGCAACAAGGCTAATCCGTTCCGCGGCGTTATTGTTGGCGACCCTAAGTCCTCTGAGCCTGCAACAATTGAGATCAAAAACAACAAGGGCGAGCTTCGCGGCCTCATTCCCTATAGCTATGGCAGCGTGGTGCGCAATCTCAACATCAACTATGTGAATGCGCAGGCGACTATTACTTATTCTGAGAAGGATGCGGACGGCGTCCCGACGGCGTTTTTCGGTGGCGTTATCGGCTGCATTCTTGGCGGCGATAACATTATCGATCACGTGGCCGTTAATGAGACGACGACCGAAAACCCTACAACGGGATTTACCGTCACGGGCGGTGACGACAAGACGCATCTTGTTCCCATTGGCGGCTACGTCGGTGCCATTGCGGGCGGCGGTGTGATCTTCCGCAATATGGACAAAAGCGGGAAATCTTCCTGGCGTGCTGGAACTGGTGACAAATCTCGTGGTCTGGGAAAGGGCAACTTTGATCTCTACAACAATCCCTACGTCGGTCGTGTGATTGATGGCTATGCCTTTAGCGAGGGCTGTAAGGTTGAAAACGGTGACGCTAACTACAAGATTAACCAGCTCGATGTAGACGACACCGGCTGCGTTACCACCACCGATACGTACATGAAATTCAGCTGGGGTGCCGGCCAGCAAAACAACAAGGCTCCTAAAACTACAGTTAAAGATCAACAGGGCCTGCTCGTGCTGTCTGCCATTATCAACAGTGGCGCAGGTGCCGGAGCTGCTCATACCGACGTGACTGATGGCAGGGGCACGTATCGCGGATCACATGCGTATGAGGGCAGTAGCGTTCACGGCCTCATCTCCTCGACGGGATACAAGTTCGGAAATGAACGGTATGGCAAGGTTCGCAATGCGAATTACGCTGCGGTCGGAAAACCCGACGATGCCGACGCAGCGAGAGATTTCGCGACTTCGGTCAACGATGATCTCAAGGCGCCGGGCAACCAGAACTACCAAGGTCCGCTGGACGGCAAAGACGGACAAGATATCAACTCGCCTTACTTGGTTAAGAAATATGCGACCGATTGGCGCACTGGCTATGTGTGTGCGATGGGCGTTTGCGGCATGGATCTGCAGTTTGAGCAAGGCGTGACCTATGATATGACGAATTACGGCTCGGGGTTCTTGGGTCTTTCGGGCCGCTATTACTCAAACGCATGCGCGACCGACAAGAAGGTCAACGACAAAGATTTCATCACCCCGGGTATCGCCACTGTCAAAGGCAACGGCGCAACAATCAAAGTGTCAAACAACGCGCGCGAATACGTGGATGACGACTACTGCGTGGCAGGCGTAGGCGGTCTGTTCAGCACTATCAAGTTCTACTCGAATGCATTCAATAAGGGAAGCATCGAAGCGAATGACAACGCAAACGTAAACAATCTCAACTTCAGCGACTGCAACATTTCGCTTACCTATGTAACTTCCAATGGGGCAGAGCAGTCCACGTCGACGAGCAATACAAACAGCGGCTCGGTGGGAGTCGGCTGCCTTGCGGGCTCAACGGCAAACCAGGGAGTTTATGACAAGGTTACCTATGGCGTGTTCAAAAACGTCGGCATTTCTAACAGCACCGTAGTCGGAGGCTGCACGGCTGGCGGCCTCATTGGAAGTGCTGGCCTTATGTCGCGCAGCACCGATGGCGCCAACGGTTCGATTGTGAATTATGGGGGAACGTCCTCTCCTGTGCAGCTCCACGACTGCTCATATACCGACCTTAACGTCACGGGAAAGAAGAACGTTGGCGGCTACGTGGGTACGGTTGCCTCGGCGTGCGGCGTGTGGACAACCGCGGCCGAAGGAGTGGGCGAAAAGACTGTTGGCGCGAACTCGACCATAACTGCTACGGGACTAGCCTCAGAATGCCGTGCGGGCGGTGTGTTCGGTTATACCTCCAGCAACGTATCGGTGAACACCAATATTGGCACCACGGTAGCCGCCGCATCGAGCACGGCGGTCATCTCCAAGGTCGATGTGCTCATCACCGGAGAGACTGCGGGGCAGTCGGAAGAACAATTGAAAAATATGGGTGCCGGCGGCGTGGTCGGAAACGCCTATAGCGGTGTTATCTCCATGAGCAACGTGCGCATTGAAGCCGGAGGCGGCACCGAGAACGCCACTATTGGCGATAAGACCGGAAAGAATTCGAAGATTCGCAATGCGGGCGGCCTGATCGGGAAGGTTACGAGCGGTGGTAGCGGTTCCAACGCGTACTGGTTCAAGGACTGCGGCGTCAAGAATATCAACATCGCTGGCACCTACCAATGTTCAGGCGGGCTTATCGGCTACTACTTCAGCAATTTGGGCATAGCCTGCAACAACATCGCAATTGAGGGCGCTACGATCAAGGGCAGCTGGAGCGGCGGTCTACTTGGCGCGATTAACAGAGGTTCCGACGTCATCGACGTCACCAACACAAAGGTTTCTAACACCACGTTTGGCGGAACATCCAACGGTGGCATCGCGGGCGACGGCCGCGGCCAGTTTCATCTGGTAAACGTGCTCATGGACAGCAATATCTATAAATCTGACGCTAAGCAGGGTGTGCTCTTGGGCGAGGTCGACACAGGCGGCTATAGCCTTTCCGCAGCGGGCGTGGACGTAAAACCCGGCAAGGGCAAGACCACGAGCGACCTGCCGCCGATGGTTTACACGACCAATACGGCTGCGGTTAACAAGAAAACCTACATCGCGTTCGGAGACTACAACGACAGGCTCGACGTACCCGGCAAGGACACCACACTCTACGGTGCGGACGATGCCGCCACAACGGCGGCAAGCCCGTACGTGACTACGAGCCCCGTGAGCACGCTGGCGGTGCGTGCCTCCAACGACGACACCACTGATCGCTATCTGTTTGGCGACGGTGTCGCCATTGACACCGCGACGACCATCCAGAGCGAGGCAGGCACCAGTGTTGCCGGCCGCTACACCTATACCAATATCGGCGGCATCAATGATGCCGGCGCGTACCAAAACACGAGCACCTATAGCGCGGACAGCCCAAGGCCCACTTTCAACACCAACAACGTTACTTCGGGCAAGAAGGCCGCAACCGACTTCCCTGTACTCATGATTCCCGGCAACGACACGACGACGGTCGAGAAGTATCTGAACATCGTGACTAACGGCGGCTTTTCCGATGCCCGCCGCCTCAACGGCAGCGCCAAGCACGTGACCGCCACCGCCGAGGTCTTCTCGCTTGCCGATAACGGCGCCTTCGTCAAGGACGCAAACGCCTCGCAAACGCCCACGCTCAAGGTGCTCAACAACGGCACGAGCTCCATGGTTTTCCGCGCGAGTACCGACTGGGACAACGAGCGGGGCCGCTTCACGCTGCTCACGGTCACTTTTAGCGAGGCCGGCCAGATCTACCGCGTGCAGGTGCCCATTATCGTTAAGCGCATGCTCGAGATCGACTTCACCGCTACCTATTCCGAGGGCGCGAACTTTAAGGCTTCCGACTTTGAGACTAAATACGACAAGCACGTGCTTGTGAGCAGCGGCGATACCATGACCGGCTACCTTACCTGGACCTATGGTAGCGCCCGGGCCAAGCCAGTCGCTTACGGCTGGAACACGCTGCTCGAAGCCGGCGGCTCCATGGGCCCGCTCAACAAGAGCATCACCTTTGGTGCCACGCTGCCCGAGGGCACGCAGCTTACGCTCGTGGACACTGCTCATAACAACTGTGAATACCACTGCACGGTCGGCGCAGGCGGAGCGGCGTCGGTCAAGCTCACCGACTTTGTGGATGCCGGCAACAATGCCTACGTCGAGCCGTGGCTGAGCGAAATCGTGGGCGTGAAGGCCGATGAGGCCAAGGAGGACAAGCACGGTGCCTGGGTCAAGCTCGCCAATGACGAGGTCAAGGGCAAGAGCCAGGCCGAACTCTCGAAGATGGCTGGCGCCAAGGTCGATGGCGCGTACTACCGCGCGCGCACTTCTTCCGACATGACGGGCACGTTCTATACCCTCTCCGTTGCCGAGGAAGAGCCCAAGAGTGAGAACTTCTACTTGGTGGTGCGCACGCCGGCGGGCTCTGCGGGTGTCAACGGCTACACTGCAACTACGGTGGACACGAGCCTCAACGAGCACATCAACTACCTGCTGCGAGGCAAGAAAGCAGCCGACGGCAAGGCTGCCGAGGATGGGCACCAGAATACGCCCTCGACCTATAGCGTGGCATCAAACTACACGCACAGCCTCGTTGACAACAAGCGTAACCTCGTCGACAACAGGGACAGCATCAGCCGGATGGAGCTCAAGGAAGCCACCTATTCGCTTTCCATGAACGTGAGCGACACCGTGACGTTTGACTCGAGCCAGCAATACACGAGCTCTGACGCGCTGTATTATCAGCTCGATTCGTCGCTTGTCACCTATCACGATGGCGTCATCGCGGGCTCGGTAGGATACCCCACGGGCACGCAGGGCACGTATGAGTTCTACGTTAAGGTGGGTGATAACTACTACACCTGGGGCGGGTCGGGTTGGAATCTGGCCGGCACGAAGGAGACCCCAGTGGTGTCGGGCCTTAGTTGGACTGCGAACGGTGGCGACATGTCACTGGTGCTTGCCGATGCTGAGGGTAATCCCATCGACATGTCGGGCCTGCGCGAGATCGCCAAGAACCATGTCAACGCCTTCACCGTTACCATGAGGGCCGCGCTCACCATGACGGAGCCTGCCTGCCAGGCGGGTATCGTGGCCTCGCAGAACAGCGGCGCCGACCGCTACACCAAACCCAACTACCGCGCGTACCTTTCCACGCATGCCGACACGCTCAGCACCAGTAGCAACTCGGCATACAACGATGGCGGCGCCGGCTACTACCGTATGGATGTGGGCTCATCGACCATCGCGCTCGAGGCGTCTAAGAAATCCCAGTTGGGCATCAACATCGATGACCTCAAGTCCGCTGACGGCGAGATCGCTCTGGTGGGTACCTACGACCTGAGCAAGCTCACGGGCGCCGAGGCTAAGATCGACGCCGCAAACACGGTGACCTACACGCTGAGCCTGGAGCAGCGGCAAGATAATGGCGGCTATGCTCCGGTCGGCGATATCTCGAACTACATTACGGTGCTCGGCAGCGATTACCTAGGCACGGGTGCGGCATCCGCCGACGGCAACAGCTATGTGTTCACCGACACCAAGACCAACGGCGCGTTCCTCACGCGCGACGGCAACAGCCTCGCCTTTAAGCATGCCTTCCGCGTTAAAGTGAATACGAATGTTGAGGGTGAGAACCAAACTTACGCAAACTACCGCTTGGTGCTTACGGCCAATATTATGACCGGCAACGTTGTCGACGACACACCGGTCAACGTTAGCAACCTTGATGGCTATTCGCACTCCGACTACGTGACGTACACGCTAGCGCGCATCAACACCGAGGGCATTCGGCACGAGACGAAAACCAACTAGCTACGCGAGGGGCGGCAACCACCCGGTTGCCGCCCTTTTTCTTGTTCGCTTGGCCTACTGCTGCCCCAGCTCTCCACCAACTTTCCAGCTGTCCACTTAACTTACCACTCAAGGTGGAAAGCTGGAAAGTTAAGTGGAAAGCTGGTAAGTTAGGTGGAAAGTTGGAAAGTTGGGAGGTTCGGCATGAATGAGGAGTGGTTGGCGCAGGTCATCCATCATCTGCGGACAATAGGAAACGACACCCAGCAGTACGAAGTAAAAGAAGCCAAGGGCGCGCTCCCCAAAAGCATCGTCGAGACGCTTTCGGCATTTTCCAACGCGCAGGGCGGCTTTATCATCCTCGGCATTTCCGAAAAGAACGGGTTTATGCCCGTCGAGGGTTTTGATGCCCGCAAGATGCAAGACGCCCTCTCTTCTGCATGTGAAGAGCTGACGCCCGTTGTGAGGCCGGATATCCAAGTGCTCCCCTTCGAGGGTAAGCTGGTGCTTTGCGCGCGCATCAAAGAAATGCATCCACGCGATAAACCCTGCTATATTGCGGCACGCGGAATGTACGATTCGTCCTTTATCCGTACGGGCGACGGCGACCGGCGCATGACTCCCTACGAAATCGATCGCTTTATGGAGGAGCATGTTCAGCCTACATACGACGACGAGCCGGTCGAAGGTGCCACGCTCGATGACCTTGACGCCGATCTTTTGCAAGGGTTTATAAAACGCCAGCGCGAGCTACACCCTAGGCTTTTGGGCACCAGAAGCGACGATGAGATTCTTCTTGACCTGCATGTGACCAAAAGGGTGGACGACGCAATCGTGCCGACGCTTGCTGCAATTGTCGCGATGGGACGGTTTCCGCAAAAGTTCTTCCCACGTCTCAATGTGACCTTTACGGCGTACCCCGGGACCACAAAAACGCAGCGAGTAAGTGATAACAAGCGTTTTGTGGATTCTCAGACCATTTTGGGTCCGATCCCTTTCATGATTGAGGACGTGCTTGCCGCCGTTGCGAGAAACACCCGAAACGCAGCGGTTATCGAGGGCGCGTTCCGGAAAGATGTGCCCGATTATCCGCCCGTGGCGCTGCGCGAGGCGGTGGCGAACGCGCTCATGCACCGCGACTACTCTTCCGCCGCGCGCGGCTCACAAGTGCAGGTCAACCTGTATATCGACCGCGTCGAGATTCTCAATCCCGGCGGGCTGTACGGCGACGTAACGATCGATTCGCTGGGAGTTTCTGGGGTTTCGTCATCCAGAAACCAGTTCCTTTCAAATATCCTCGAGACCACGCCGTACCCAGACGGTGGCTACGTGGTCGAAAATCGCGGCACTGGTTATCAGGAGATAGGTGAGCAGCTCGAGCGGGCAAACATGTCGCCGCCCGAACCAAAGAACTCGACAGTTTCTTTTTCGTTGACGTTCGATAAGCGAAAGATAATGCGGGCGGAACAGGTGACGTCTGTGGGGCATGTGGACGAGGCAATCTTGGATTACCTGGCAACACATTCTTCGGCTTCGACCAAGGAGCTCACCGACGCTTCGGGTTTGAGCAGGAGCGCCGTTTCCAACCACATAAAAGGCTTGATTGGTGCGGGCAAGATTGAGGCGATGGAGCCTCCGCGCAGCCCGCGACAACGGTATCGACTCGCGAAGTAGGGCTGTCCGTCGCCCATGCTTCGGTCTCCCAACTTCTTTCCAGCTTTCCACTTAACTTACCACTTAAGGTGGAAAGCTGGAAAGTTAAGTGGAAAGCTGACATGTTAGGTGCGGACTGACGAGGGGTTAATAATTGCACAAACCATACCAGCCAAACAAAAAGATACCCATCTGGTTGGTAAAACACCGTCAATGAGTCGCGAGCCAACTAGCTGCGTAAATAAAGCCTAAAGAACCGTTGCAAATGAATGGCAAATACCCAGATGCCGCTGTTACGATTTTCAATTAACTGTTACGCGGGAACAGCAAAATGCTACTATCTAACAAGCACGTAAGAAAGCAGATTAACGGTTAAGGCTAAGAAGTGGCAGGTATGTCGGAAGCAACTAGGACTCGCACGCATGCGCCCGAGGTTAGGCAGCGCGCCGTCGAGATCCTCCAAGAGGGGGTCGGTCACCGCGCCCTCGCCGCAAAGCTTGGCATTCCCCAGGCCACGGCTCGTCAGTGGGCCCGCGCATATGCCGTGGGCGGTACCGACGCCGTGCTCAATGCGGGCGCTCGCCATCACACCTATTCGTACGACGTAAAGCTCGCCGTGGTTAAGGACCGTTTGGAAAACGGCCTGACGGTTCGCGAGGCTATGATCAAGCACAAGATTCCCAGCGAGTCTTCAGTCAAGGCTTGGTGCCGCCAGTATCGCGAGAGCGGTGAGTCCGCGCTGGTCGATAAGCCGCGCGGTCGCAAGCCGCGCGTTAAAAAGGCGGAATAGCGAACGGGATGGTGCGCCCACAGGGGCGCATTTTTCTTGCCGCCCCTCTGCTCCAATGCGGACAGACTCCTTACCCCGCACGTACAAAACTCCCCAGTTGACCGAAAACCCGCCGCCGTTACTCCTCAATTGAGCTATAACGTTAAACAATTGCAGCGTTTTTGCATGGGGGAGTGATGGTATGACGCTACTGTATTTCCTTACCCTGTTTCCGCTGGTGCCGGCGCTGGGCATGCTGCTCGCGCGCGGTGACCGCGCCCGCGATGCGGTGGGGCTCATAGGTTCCGGCATCATTATGGCGGTGACAGTTGTAGTCGCCGTCATGTTTTTTGGCGCGGGCCCGCAGAGCTTTGAGGTTGCCTCCGGCACCTCGCATGTGCTCTCGATCATCAGCTCCGCCATCGATGTCATCCTGTGCGCCGTCATCCTATACAACGCGTATAAATATAGGAACGCGCTCACCACGGTGCTCGGCATAGTCCAGCTGGTGGGCTCGCTCGCCTTTGCAGCCATGACGCTGCCCGCGGCCGAAGCCGTCACCGCAACGCCGCTCTACCTGGACTATATGAGCGTGATCATGGTCCTCGCCGTCGGCATTGTCGGCAGCCTGATCTGCGTGTATGCCCTGGGCTACATGAAGGACTTCCAGGCCCACGACGAGCACGAGGCCGCGCTGCGCGGGCAGACCGCGCCCGACCGACGGCCGCAGTTCCTGGCGCTTATGTTCCTGTTCCTCTCGGCCATGTTCGTCATCGTGACGAGCGACAACCTTGAGTGGTTGTTCTGCGGCTGGGAAATCACCACCGTGTGCTCGTTCCTCATGATTGGCTACACGCGCACGCCCGAGGCCATCAAGAACGCCTTTACCCAGATCATCCTCAACATGCTGGGCGGCATCGCGTTTTTGGTCGGACTCATGTACCTGCACGTTAACGGCATGCCGCTGACCATCTCGGGCATGATTGAGCTTTCCGGCGCCGGAACCGCGCAATCCGCGCTGCTGGTGATGCCGGTCATTCTGCTGTCGCTCGCCGCACTCACCAAGGCCGCACAGATGCCGTTCCACACTTGGCTGCTTGGCGCCATGGTTGCCCCCACGCCCACGAGCGCCCTGCTGCACTCGTCCACCATGGTCAAAGCCGGCGTGTTCCTGATGGTCAAGCTGAGCCCGCTCTATGCCATCTATCCCGTGACCGGCTTTATGGTCACGAGCGTGGGTGCCATCACGTTTTTGCTCGCCGCCCTCATGGCCATCTCGCAGAGCAACGCCAAGCGCGTGCTCGCGTACTCCACCATTTCCAACTTGGGCCTCATCAGTGCCTGCTTGGGTGTCGGCGCGCCCGAGGCCGTATGGGCGGCCATCTTCCTGATCCTGTTCCACACGGTGGCAAAGTCGCTGCTGTTCCTGTGCGTGGGCACGGCCGAGCATCATATCGGCAGCCGCAATATCGAGGACATGGACGGTATGTTCAGCCGCATGCCGCACCTGACGCGCCTGATGATGCTGGGCATCATGGGCATGTTTGTGGCGCCGTTTGGCATGCTCGTGTCCAAGTGGGGCGCCCTGGTGGCGTTCGCGCAGACCGGCAACGTGCTCATGATCATGGTGTTGGCCTTTGGCTCGGCTGCGACGTTTTACTTCTGGGGCAAGTGGCTTGCCAAGCTTTCGGGCGTCGACCCCACGGCTCAAAACGTTGAGGTCAATGTCCATAAGACCGAATGGATGGCGCTCAACACCATCGCCGCGCTGCTGATTCTGTGCTGCGTGGCCTTCCCGCTCATCTCGAGCGGTCTGGTGTCGCCTTACCTGGCCATGGTGTTTGGCCGCGTGCCGTACGTTATTGGCAAGGACGCCATGTATCTGATGGTGGTTATCGTGGCGTTTATCGCCGTGGTGCTGCTGACTTCATTCCGCGTGAGCAACAAACCGCACGTCAACGTGTACCTTTCGGGCGTGGGAACCGACAAATATCGCCATTTCCGCGGCTCGATGGGTCACGAGGTAAAGGCCGAAAAGCGCAATTGGTACTCGGAGGACGCCCTTGGCGAGAAGCGTATTGGCCCCGCGGGTAGCGTCGTGTGCTGCAGTATTATTTTGTTTGCGCTGCTGTGTTGCGCGTGGATTGGGCCCGAGCGGCTTGCCATGAGCGCGCCCTCGGTGCTGCGTGGCAAGTATTTTGAAGGTTCGGGTGTCGTGGGCATCTTTATTGGCACCGTGGCGTTTGCCCTGCTGGCGCCGCTTGTGGGCGGCCTGATCGACGGCGTTGACCGTAAGCTTTCGGCTCGCATGCAGGGCCGTGTGGGCCCGCGCTTGCTGCAGCCCTTCTACGACGTTGCCAAGCTGCTGCGCAAGGCCCCCGCCAGCGTAAACACCATGGACGATACCTACATGGCGTGCGCGCTCATCTTTACCGTGGTGGGCGGCGGCATCTTTGTGTCGGGTTCCAACACGCTGTTGTGCGCCTTTATGGTGACGCTCGCCGCGATCTTTGTGGTGTTGGCGTCCGCCTCGACGCAAAGCCCGTTTGCCCAGGTTGGCGCCGACCGCGAGCTGCTGCAGGTTATGAGTTACGAGCCCGCCGTTCTGCTGATGAGCGTGGGTCTGTACCTTGCCACCGATAGCTTCGATTCCATCGCCGTGACGGGGCAGTCGGCCCCCATCATCGTGTACAGCGCGCCCATTTTCCTCGCGCTGCTCGCGGTGCTCACCATCAAGCTGCGCAAGTCGCCGTTTGACCTTTCGTACTCGCATCACGCGCATCAGGAGATCGTCCAGGGCGTTGCCACCGAGATGAGCGGCGGCACGCTGGCCAAGATGACCCTTATGCACTGGTGCGAGACCGTGCTGTTTTTGATGTGGGTGGGCATGTTCTTTGTCTGGGACAACCCGGTGAGCTGGGTGGTCGCCCTGGTCGTGATGGCTGCGACGTACTTTGTCGAGGTGCTGATCGACAACACCTTCGCGCGCAGCACCTGGCGCAGCTGCTTTAAGCTCGGATGGGGCGTGGCGCTGGTGTTTGGCCTGCTCAACCTTATGCCCATCCTCGTCGACGTGTTTATTTAGGAGGCGGCATCCATGGATCATAAAATGTCGCGCTCGCCGTGGGTTATTCATTACGACGGCTCGAGCTGCAACGGATGCGATATCGAGGTGCTGGCCTCGCTCACGCCACTGTTCGATGCGGAGCGCTTTGGCGTGGTCAACACCGGCAACCCCAAGCATGCGGACATCTTTTTGGTGACGGGGTCGGTCAATGCCCAGAACCTGCCCGTCGTGCGCCAGATCTACAACCAGATGCTCGAGCCCAAGTGCGTGGTGGCGTGCGGCATCTGCGCGTGCTCGGGCGGCGTATTCCGCGATGCCTACAACGTAATCGGCGGCGTGGACCGCGCGATTCCCGTGGACGTGTACGCGCCCGGGTGCGCCATTCGCCCCGAGACCGTGATCGATGCCATCGTGGAGGCGTGCGGCATCCTGGACCAGAAGGAGGCCGTGATGCGCGCCGGCGGCGACCCGCTCACCGTGGGCGGCGCCGCTACCTGGGACGGTGGCGTTGAGTTGGGCGAGGACGGGTTTGTGGCCGCGGGGGCCGGGGCTGACGGTGCCGGTGGCGCGCCTGCCGGGAAGCCCGCCGCGCCCGCCGCTGCAAAGGAGGCTGAGTAATGCAGAAGGCTATCTATACCACCGTCGGGATCGACGAGCTCCTGTCGCATGTCCAGGCGCTCAAGGGCGTCGGCGCGCGCTTTGTGCAAATGCACGCCGAGCGCAACGTCGACGACGGCACGTATCGCCTGGTCTATACGTTTATCAACGTTCGTGCTGCACAGGAGCAGATCGCTCAGGATGGTAGCTATGCGATCGAGAACCTGGTGGTCGAGGGCATCGACCAGTACCAGGAGATTCCGTCCATCAGCTCGTACTATCCGGCGGTGTTCCCGTTTGAGAACGAGGCACACGATCTGTTTGGGCTTGCCATCACCGACATGCAGATCGACTTTAAGGGCTTTTTCTACCAGGTCTCAACGGCCGAGCCCATGAGCGTTATCACGCCCGAGGTGAAGGCCGCGCGCGAGAAGGCCATGAAGGTCCGTGCCGCCGCAGAGGCCAAGGCGCGCAAGGCTGCGGCCGAGAAGGCTGCTGCCGCTGCTGCCGCGGGGGAGGGCGCCGCGGGTGCCGGCGATGCTGCGAACGCTGTTGCCGCCCAGCCCGCTGCGGCTACCGGCTCCGATGCTCAGCATGACGATGCTGCTGCCAAGACCGCGCTCAAGGCTGCCGAGATGGAGGCAAAGCTCGCCGCCATGGATCCCGAGAAAGCGGCCAAAGTCCGCGCGGCGCTTGCCGCCAAAGCCGCCCGCGATAAGCAGAAAAAGGAGGCGTAAGGTCCATGGCACATCGCTCCGTTATTCCGTTTGGCCCGCAACACCCGGTGCTGCCCGAGCCGCTTCATCTGGACCTGGTGATCGAGGACGACCGCGTTCTCGAGGCAATTCCGCAGATCGGCTTTGTGCACCGCGGACTCGAGAAGCTCACCGAAAAGCGCGACATGCATCAGTTTGGCTACATCGCCGAGCGCATCTGCGGCATCTGCGCCGTGGGCCACAGCTACGGTTATGCCAGCGCCTGCGAGCGCATGCTCGGCATCGAAGCGCCCGGCCGTGTGCAGTGTATCCGCACCATTCTGCATGAGCTTTCGCGCATTCACTCGCACCTGCTGTGGCTGGGCCTGCTCGCCGATGCCTTTGGCTTTGAGGCGCTGTTCTATCGGTCGTGGACGCTGCGCGAGCAGATTCTCAAGATCTTTGAGAGCACCTGCGGCGGCCGCGTGATTCTGTCGATCAACGAGATCGGCGGCCTTAAGCACGACATCGAGGACTCCGAGCTGGCGGGTATTGTCCAGACGCTCGACGCCATGCGCCCCGACTACGAGGCCCTGGTGCATACGTTTTTGGACGACAATAGCTGCGGCGAGCGCCTGCATGGCGTGGGCGTGATCAGCAAGAAGGACGCGCTGGAGCTTTCGATGGTCGGTCCGTTCGGTCGCGCCTCGGGCGTGGACTACGACGTGCGTATGTTCGGCGACGGCGCCTATGCGGATCTGGCCGCGTTTGAGCCCATCGTTGCCACAGACGGCGACTGCTATGCCCGCTGCCAGGTGCGTTGTGCCGAGGTCATGCAGGCCATGGACATTATCAAGGAGCTTGTGGGCAAGATTCCGCACGACGGTATCGGCGGGCGCACCAAGCTTACGCCGGCCGACGGCGCGCGCGGCGAGGTTGTGATTGAGCAGCCGCGCGGCGAGGCGTACTACTATGTGCGCGGCAACGGCACCAAGAATCTGGACCGTTTTCGCGTGCGCACGCCGACGTCGCAGAACCTGGCGGGTCTGACGCATGCGCTGCAGGGCGTGCTCCTTGCCAACGTGCCCATGATTATCCTGACCATCGACCCCTGCATTAGCTGCACGGAAAGGTAGGCGCGGCATGAGTTTACTGACATTTGCCAAGACGGCCTTGGGCTCTATGGTCAAGCAGCCGGTAACGGTGTGCTATCCGCAGGAGAAGCTGGCGGCGCCCGAGCGCTTGCGCGGGCATATCGTCAACGACATGGATGTGTGCATTTGCTGTGGTATGTGCGCACGTCGCTGCCCGGCGGGCGCGCTCACGGTCGATCGCAAGGGTGGTACCTGGTCGATTGACCCGTATGCCTGCGTGGTGTGCGGTGAGTGCATCGAAAGCTGTCCCAAACACTGCCTGACTATGGACACCGCCCGCATTCCAGTTGCGGCGGACAAGACTCCCACGGTAGAAACCAAGCCGGAGTAGCGTTGGAATAGAGTTGGAATAGGGGCCGGTGGGGCAAAATTGCCCCACCGGCCCCGCGCTTAAACGCGCGGTTGGGCCGCCGCGAACAAAACTATGCCGGATTACGGGGCTGGATAGCGAACCCCCGACCATACCGAAAACCACGAAAATAAAACCGCAGGTAGATAGCTTGCTGTTTTTCAAAAAATGAAGGTATGGATGAGGGCTCCGGCTTTAGCCCCGTAATCCGGCATAGTTTTGAAATGCCACCATATCAGTACCAGCCCCTGATCTCCCGTGGACAGAGGGAAACGGATCATTTTGGTCCCGCGAGGCTTGCGGAGGCACTCGTGCAGGGCCGCCCGAACAAAACTATGTCGGTTTACTACGATGAATTCGACATTCCCGACCATGACTGCATTTTTCTAAATATTGCAAGCGTTCTACCTGCGGTTTTGCAAGTGCGCAATTTGCCGTGGTCAAAGGTGGGCGATTCACCGTAGTAAACCGGCATAGTTTTGAAATGGCATTAAAGCGGTAGCAGCCATTTTGCTATGCCGGGGTGGTCGGCCGTTGGGTAATTACCCTCGCAGGTAGGCAATGGCGATCTGTGTGCGGTTGCGTAGGCCCATTTTGGCAAGGATCGAGCTGATGTGGTTGCGCACGGTGCCTTCGCCCATGTATGCCGTGGCGGCAATCTCCTTGTTGTCGAGGCCACGGGCGATGAGCTCGGCGACTTCGAACTCGCGGTCGGTCAGGCTGGCAAAGGCGGCGGGCCGGCGGGGCGTGCTGGCATCGGCGCCTGTCCCGTCAAAATCGATGTCCTCGATCGCCTTGCCCTCGAGCACGCGTTTGCCGTCCATGACCTGCGCCAGCGCTGGCGGAATGGCGGCGACATCGGTCTTGATCAGGTAACCGCGGGCGCCCAGCTTGAGCGCCGACACAATGTACTCGTCATCCGAGAACGTCGTCAGAAACACCACGCGCGCTGCAGGATCACGCTCAAGGATCTCGCGTGCCGCCGAAAGACCGTCCCGCCCCGGCATCTGAATGTCGAGCAGTGCGATATCGGGTGCGTGTTCGGCATAGAGAGCCGCTGCGTCGTTGCCGTTGGCACCGGTGCCCACCACCTCGATCTGCGGCTGGGCGCCCAGGATAATCTTGAGCGAATCGACCACTAGGCGGTCGTCGTCGACAACGATGAGCCTCATCGGCCCTCATCTCCTTGCTGCTTGGGAACGGTGGCAAACACGCGCCAGCCGGCGGCGCCGGCGCGCGGCCCGGCGGTGAAGGTACCGCCAAGCGCCTCGATGCGCTCGCGCATAGAGGCGAGCCCCATGCCCTCCGCGGCGCCGCGGCTGCTTGCTTGAACCCCGCCCATGCCATCGTCGGTAACAACGAGCTGGTAAAACGACGGATGCTCCATGCACCGTACGGTGACAGCATGGGCGCAAGCGTGGCGCATGGTGTTGGAGAGCGCCTCGCGCAGGACTGCCGCAAAGCAGTTGGCGACGTTTGCGGGCGCATGTTCGGTCATAACTTCAAACTCAATCTGCGGGCCGCCGTCCGAGCGCGCGCCTTCGACAATGCGTTCGAGCTGCATGGAAAGGTCGACGGCGTTGTCGTTGAGCGCGTGGACGCTGGTGCGCACAAGCTGGAGCGCCTCGTCAACCGTGCGTTTGACGTCGGCGAAATCGGCGGCAACCCTGGGCTCGTCGGCGTGCACGACGCGCAGGGCCTCGGTCTGCAGTGAGGCGCGCGTGAGCTGGTGCCCGACGTTATCGTGGATTTCGCGCGCGATGCGGGCGCGTTCGGCGAGTGTCGCGAGCTCGACTTCGTAGTCCTGGCGGTCGGCAAGATCGCGGTTGCGCGCCTCGAGCGCGAGGGCTCGTTCCTGCAGCTCGTCGCGGGTGTGGCGCATGCGCTGCTGTTCGCGCTCCAACTGGGCGGTGCGTAGCGATAACAAGGTGGCGGCAACCGAAAGGATGGCGGTCAGCAGGAGCGTTCGGGCGGTGAGCACGTTGGTGCGAAGGTCCGCGACGAGCGCAAAAGCAAAGACGGAGCCAATGCCCAGCGCGACCCAGGCGCGCTCACGGCGCACGCGCCGCGCGGTGTCATAGAGGGCGAGAGGCGCAAACGGCACAAACGGCGGCACGAAGACAGCCACGATGATGTAAGCGTAACTCGCGGCCTCGCTTGTGCGGCTCGTGCGTTCTCCCTTTGCGACCTCGGCCAGCGAGGTGGCGATAACGCCAAGGCAAAACGCCGCGACCAGGCGAGCGTCCACAGTAAGACCTATGGCGGCCGCAATGCAGCACACCAGCACAATCGATTTGTCGAAAAGCCTGTTCATACGGGTATTGTACGCGAAGCTGCGCGTGGTGGAGGGGCCGCCTGCGCAACCGTGACATTCCTCCCGCGCGGCAAATCGGCGTCGATCGCTCGCGCGAGCGGGGGTTTCGACTCCACCCCCCCCGCACTCGTGACAAAGCTCACTGGCGCGCGCCGGCGGCTCCTGCGATGATGCAATCGTACCGGGCCGCAATCAACAGGAGGGCCGCCTCATGACAGACATCGTCCACGTCGAAAACCTCGTCAAGCGCTACGACGACCTTATCGCGCTCGACCACTTTAGCCTGAGCATCGCCCCCGGCGAGATCTTTGGCCTGCTGGGCCCCAACGGCTCGGGCAAGACCACGTCCATCAACTGCATTTTGCAGCTGCTTGCCTACGACAAAGGCACCATCGAGCTGTTCGGCGAACCCATGACGCCCGCCCGCTATGACCTCAAGCGCCGCATCGGCGTGGTGCCGCAGCAGGTGGCGGTGTTTGACGAGCTCACGGTGCGCGAGAACATCGACTATTTCTGCAGTCTCTACGTTAACGATCGTAAGCGTCGCCGTGCACTGGTGGACGAGGCGATTGACTTTGTCGGGCTGGGTGACTTTACCAAGTTCCGCCCCGGCAAGCTCTCGGGCGGCCTGGCGCGTCGCCTCAACATCGCCTGCGGTATCGCGCACAAGCCCGAGCTCATCTTTTTTGACGAGCCCACGGTGGCGGTCGACCCGCAGAGCCGCAACGCCATCCTGGAGGGCATCTGCCGCCTGCGCGACGAGGGCGCCACGGTGGTGTATACCAGCCATTACATGGAGGAAGTCGAGCAGATTTGCAGCCGCATCATGATCATGGACGGCGGGCGCGTGCTGGCGCAGGGCACTAACGACGAGCTCAAGCGCATGATTCAGATGGGCGAGCGCGTGACGGTCGAGGTCGGCGCCGTCGAGTCGGCCACGGTCGAGCGGCTGCGCGCCCTCGAGCACGTGCTTTCAGTCGAGCTGTCCGGCGGCGAGCTCGTCTGCACCTGCGAAGCGAGCCCGCATAACCTGGTCGACATCCTCGACACGCTGCGCGCCGCCGACGTGGCGCTCGGCCGCGTGTGGAGCGAGCCGCCGACCCTCAACGACGTGTTCCTCGAGATCACCGGCCGCGAGCTGCGCGACTAGGGGGCAGCCATGTTCAACACCATCATCACCACGGTCAAGACGCTGCTGCGCCGGCCGAGCACGTGGGTTTGGGGCGCTCTCTTTCCCATCGCGCTTTCCACGATGTTCATGTTTATGTTTGCGAACCTCAGCTCCGACGGCACGGTCGATCCGGTGCCGGTTGCCATCGTGGCGGACGAGGCCTGGGACGCCTCGACCTTTAAGAACGTGGCGGCTTCGCTTGCCAAGGAAGGCGACGACCAACTGCTCGAGATCCACGAGTGCGACGACGCAGCCGACGCGAGCCGTGCGCTTAAGGCCGGCGAGGTCGCGGGCATCTATACGGTCGACGACGCGGGCACGCCCAAACTCACGCTGCTATCGAGTTATGACGGCTCGCGTGCGTCGTCGGTGCTCACCGATCGCAGCATCCTGGAGACGGTGGCAAGCTCGTATACACAAAATGCCGAGCTCATGTCCCAAATTGCCCAGGACAACCCAGCGGCGCTCGCCGACCCGGAGGCGGTTGCGCGCGCCCTGTCGCTCGAGGGCGGCACCCGTCGCGTGAGCCTGACGCGTACCACGCCCGATGGCACGGTCATCTACTACTATGCGCTCTTTGGTCTGGTGGCGATGATGTCTGCCGAGTTTGCCGCCTTGAGCGTCGTCGATCTGCAGCCCAATCTGTCCGGCCTTGGCGCACGTCGCTGCGTGGGTGGTCTTTCCAAGACGGCGTCACTGGCCGGTATCTTTGTGGGCTCGTGGCTGGTCTCCTTTGCCTCGATGGCGATTGCGATCGGCTACGTGCGCCTAGTCGTGGGCATCGACTTTGGCGGGCGCGATGGACTGTGTTTGGTGGGCGGCGCCGCTTCCGCGCTTGCCGCCACGGGCTTGGGACTCTTTGTGGGCACGCTTCCCGTTAAGGGCGGCAAGGCGTCCAAGTCGGGCATCCTCACGGGCTTTGCCACCACGTGCGCCCTGTTCGCCGGCCTCTACGGCGAGCCGGCGATGGCGCTTGCCGACGACGTCGCCCGCGCCTGCCCGGCCGAGTGCTGGCTCAACCCCGTCAAGCTCATCTGCGACATGTTCAACCGCCTGTATTTCTTTGAGGACCTGGGCCCCTTTGCCGTTCGCGCGGGCGCACTCGTCCTGATGGCCCTGGTGTTTGTCGCCGCCGCCACGCTGATCTTTGGAAGGAGCCGCTATGAGCACCTTTAAGACCGCGCTTCGCATGGCGCTCGCGCACCCGTTCTACCTGCTTATCTACACGGTGTTCATTTCGCTGATGGGTGTGTTTATCGCGGCATCGGTGAGCTGGAACTCGTCGCAGCTTACCGAGTACAAGCCCTACGATGCCAACGTGATCGTGGCCGACCGCGACGACAGTGACCTTTCGCGTGCGCTTACCAAGCATCTGGGTTCGCGCTTTGAGCTGGTCACGGGCGTCGGCGACGACACCTACGACCTTGCGGACGCGCTTTCCAAGAGCAACAGCGCCAAGGGCAGTGCCGACTGCGTGTTCTTTATCCCGGAGGGGTTTGAGGGCGACCTCGTTGCAGCTGCCCGCGCGGGGGAGTCCCTGCCCAAGCTCGATGTGACCTACGGTGCCGGCACCATGGCGGCGGCGCTTTCGTCTGCCGAGGCCTCGCGCTGGATCTCGCTTGCGGGCGCTGCGGCGGCGCTTGAGCCCACTGCCTCCAACGGTGACGTCGCCAAGGCTGCCGATCATGCCGCTGCCGAGCGCGCCGAGGTCGAGATCGAGCGGGTCAAGGTCGACTCGATTGCCGCCGCCACGCTCGAGTCGTACTTCAACTTTGGCGCGTACGCGATTATCTCGTCGGTCATCGTGTCGGTGGGGCTGGTGTTCTCGGGCATGAACGAGCCCGGGCGCGTGCGTCGTATGGATGCCGGTCCAATCTCCGAGCGCCAGCGTTCGCTTGCCGTGTTTGCGGCCGCCGCCGTACTCACCGTCTGCATCTGGTTTGTGTCGAGCATGATGGGCGTCGTGGGCTTTGCCGGCGCGGTCGCCGAGGTCGGCGTGGGCCGTGTGTGCCTGGCGCTGGCGGCGACGTTTGCCCTTGCGTGCACGCCTCTGGCCGTTGGCTTTGCCCTTTCGAGCCTGGGTGCGCGCGAGGAGCTGCTCAACGGCGTGGGCAACCTGCTCGGCATGCTCATGACGTTTTTGGGCGGCGCCTGGATGCCGCTGTCGCTCATGGGCTCGGCCGTGCAGACCGTGGCGCATTTTGTGCCGACGTTTTGGGTGAACGACGCGATCGGCAAGGCGCTCGCCGCGGACCTGACGCCCACCGTGCTGGGCGATATCGCCTGCGATCTGGGTGTCACGGTGCTCTTTGCCGCGGCCATCGCCGCCGTAGGCCTGGCCCTCGCACGCGCCAAATCCCGCGCCTAGCCGCCTAGTCGTTTAAGAGCGTCCCTAATGACTAGTCTGAAATAAATCCCAAGCCTCGCCCCAAAATAGTTTGCCAAGGTTTACTATTACGCTCATAAAGTAGTACGGGGCTAACAATAGGGGATACCATGGCAACGCAGGAAGCCTATGTCCAGGTTAAGGATCTCAAAAAGCACTATGGCGACGGTGATGCATGCCTGACGGTACTCGATGGCATCGACACGTCCATCAACCGCGGCGAGATCTGCGTCATGCTGGGGCCCTCGGGCTCGGGCAAGTCGACCTTTCTCAACCTGATCGGCGGCCTGGAGGATGCCGACGGCGGCTCCATCATGGTGGACGGCTGCGACCTCACCGTGCTTAAGCCTACCGACCTGGGCGAATACCGACGCCGCGAGCTGGGCTTTGTCTTCCAGTTCTACAACCTGGTGCCCGATCTCACCATCAAGGAAAACATCGAAGTCACGGCACACCTGTCCAAAAAGCCGCCCAACATCGACGACCTGCTGCGTTCGCTGGGCCTCTACGAGCACCGCAACAAGTTCCCGCGCCAGGTCTCGGGCGGCCAACAGCAGCGCTGTGCCATCGGCCGCGCGCTCGTCAAAAACCCGGGTCTGCTGCTGTGCGACGAGCCCACGGGCGCGCTCGACTATAAGACGTCTAAGGAAATCTTGCAGCTCATGGAGGATGTAAACCGCACCTACGGCTGCACCATCATCATTGTCACCCACAATGCCGCCATCGCGCGCATGGCCAATCGCGTGCTGCGCCTGCGCGACGGGCGCATCGTCGAGGATGAGCTCAACGAGTCGCCCGTCGCGGCCGCCGAGCTCGATTGGTAGGCGGCGCCATGACACCTCTCGCAAAACGTCTCCCGCGCGAGCTGCGCCGCAATATCGGCAAGTATCTGGGCATCTTTTTGCTTATGTGCGGAAGCATCGCCCTTACATCGGGCTTTTTGCTCGCGGCGCATTCCATCGGCTGCCTTATCGACGACATGCGCGATGCGTACACGATTGAGGACGGCCGCGTGACCACCTCCTTCGAGGCCACCAAAGACCAGCTCAAGGCTGCCGAGGATGCAGCCGGCGACGTCGGCGGCGTCACGCTCTACAAGAACTTCTCCATCGACGCCATCATCAAAAAGACCACCGGCGACGACGGCACCAAGCGTACGCTGCGCACCTATGCGCACCGCACCAAGGTCGACATTGCGTCGTACAGCGAGGGCAAGGAACCCAAGGCGGATGACGAGGTGGCCATCGACCGTGTCTTTGCCACCAATAACAACCTGTCCGTGGGCGATAAAGTCGAGCTCGAGGGTCGCACCTACACCATCTGCGGCATCATGACCCAGCCCGATAGCCAGGCGCTGTTCCTCAACAATTCGGACTTTACGGTGAACACCATCACCTATGGCGTGGCCGAGGTCACCGACGCCGGCTTTGCCGCGCTCGAGGATGCCGGCGGCGCGCCTGCCTACACCTACTCCTTCACCTTTGCCGATCGCGACCTCCCCACCGCGGATCGCATCGATGCGGAGCAGGATATGGTCGAGGCGCTGACCGATTCCGACGCGCGCGTGGACGATCTGACCGACGCCGATTCCAACCAGGGCATTGGCTATGCGCGCGACGACGTGGACGGCGACTCCATGATGTGGATGACGCTGCTCGACATCATCATCGTGATCATGGCGTTCGTCTTTGTGGTCCTTACCGATGCCACCATCGAGGAGGAGAGCGCCATCATCGGCACGTTGCTCGCCAGCGGCTATCGTCGACGCGAGATCGTGTTGCACTACCTTGCGCTTCCCGCCATCGTGGGCGTGGTCGCGGCGCTTTTGGGCACTGCGCTCGGCATTGTGTTCTTTACCGAGCCCATGCGCAGCCTCTATTACGGTTCGTACAGCCTGCCGCCCTTCCAGGTGTACTGGAGCTGGGAGATCTTTGTGAAGTGCGCCGTGGTTCCCGCCGCCGCGCTCATCCTCATCACGCTGGTGGGCCTGCTTCGCAAAATGGGCAAGACGCCGTTGCAGTTCCTTCGTTACGAGGCGAGCGGCAAATCGGGCACCAAGCGCGGTATGCAACTGCCGGAGCGCATGGGTTTTGTTTTCCGCTTCCGCCTGCGTGTCTTCCTGCGCAATCTGGGCAACTTCGCCACGCTCTTCGTGGGCATCGCGTTTGCGTCGCTGCTACTGCTCTTTGGCCTGGCGATTCTGCCCACGATGACGCACTATGCGGACAACCTCGAGACGAGCCTGGTCGCCGAGCACCAGTACACGCTCAAGGCGCCGCTGGAGCTCGAGGGCACCGCCGAGGAGCGCGAGCAGTGGTCGGCACTCGAGCGCTTGCAGTCGGTTGACGGCGCGCCGCTTTCCGCCGCTCAGGATGCCGATGACGAGCTTGACGACGCGGCCGATGCGGCGCAGGTGGCAGCCGATGCCGCGGCCGCATCTCCGTCTGCCGAGAGCCTGACTGCGGCGCAGGATGCGCTTGCCAAGGTCCAGGACAAGAAGGATGCGCTCTACGCGCGCCTTGACGATCTTGCCGATGCCCTCGGCTGCGACTGCGATGAGGCTATCGACCTGATCGACAAGGGCTCTAAGATCGACGCTGACAACGACGATATCCACCCGGTCAATACGACCGACAACGGTGCGGGTGCAATCGCACAGGCCGAGAAATACGCCGTTTACCAGCTGCAATACGACCGCGGCGATGGAAATGGCGAGGAAACGATTTCCGTCTACGGCATTTCATCCGATTCGCGCTATTGGAAAGACCTCAACGTCGGCGATGGGCGCATCGTCTTTGGCGGCGGTCTGCTCGACAAGTTCGGCTGGAGCGAGGGCCAGAAGGTCACGCTCGGCGACAAGTACGAGGGCAAGCATTATTCCCTTGAGTACGCGGGCAAGGACTGTGCCTGGGGCTCCAAGTCGGACATGAATATCTATATGAGTATCGACGACTTTAATGAGCTGTTCGACAACGACGCCGCCTACTTTAACGGCTATGTGAGCAACGAGAAGCTCGACCTCGATGCTCGTTACTTTGCCGGCGACACCACGCCCGACGACATGCGCGCCGTGGGCGACCAGTTCATCGGCATGATGAGCAAAATGATCGGCATGATGGTCGGGCTCGCGGTGTTTATCTTCCTGCTGTTTATGTACCTGCTGACCAAGGCCGTGATCGACCACAGCGCCCGTTCGATCAGCTACATGAAAGTCTTTGGCTATCGCGATAGCGAGATCTCGCATCTGTACATCCGCTCGATTACGCTGTGCGTGGTGGCGTCGCTCGTGCTGAGCCTGCCGGTCATTATTGGCTCACTCACGGCCATCTTCCGCTCTATGTTGCTCGCCTACAACGGCAATATCGAGATCTACGTGCCCGCTTGGTCCATGGTTGCATGCGTCGGCATTGGCTTTGCGACCTACCTGGTCGTGGCGCTGCTACACACGCGTTCTATCACGCGCGTGAGCCTGGCCGAGGCCCTCAAAGTCCAAGAGTAGTCGTTTAAGAACCTCCCCAACGACTAGGTTTCGCGCTTGACTTTGACCCTACTTTAACGGGTACCATCCTCTATGTCTGTAACGCCATATAGACCGAGGGGATAGATCTATGACCGCAACTGCACCCGCAGCACCCGCTAAGGTATACTTCACCAACTTGCGCACGCATGCTCGCGAGAGCCAGCTCGACAAGCTCAAGCGCCTCATACGTCACGCCGGTATCGAGCAGATCGACTTCGAGAACAAGTTCGTCGCTATCAAGATTCACTTTGGCGAGCTGGGCAATCTGAGCTTTTTGCGCCCCAACTACGCCCGCGCCGTCGCGGATGTCGTGAAGGAGCTGGGTGGCAAGCCCTTCCTCACCGACTGTAACACGCTCTACGTCGGTAGCCGTAAAAACGCGCTCGAGCACATCGATACCGCCTATCAGAACGGCTTTACCCCGTATGCCACGGGTTGCCAGATCATCATCGCCGACGGCCTCAAGGGTACCGACGAGGCACTCGTCCCGGTCGAGGGCGGCGAGTACGTGCGCGAGGCCAAGATCGGTCGGGCACTCATGGATGCCGATATCGTGATCAGCCTCACGCACTTTAAAGGCCATGAGCAGGCCGGCTTTGGCGGCGCCATGAAGAACCTGGGCATGGGCGGCGGCAGCCGCGCCGGCAAGATGGAGCAGCATGCCGCCGGCAAGCCGAACGTCGCGACCGAGCACTGTATTGGCTGCCGTGCCTGCGAAAAGGTCTGTGCGCACAGCGCTATCTCGTTTGACGACACCCGTGAGCGCGAGCTCGCCAACGGCAACACCCGTACGGTTCACGTTGCCGCTATCGACCACGATCGCTGCGTGGGCTGCGGCCGCTGCATCGGCGTGTGCAACCAGGACGCCATCAAGCCCGGCCATGACGCTGCGGCCGACGTGCTCAACTGCAAGATCGCCGAGTATACGAAGGCCGTTGTCGACGGCCGTCCGAGCTTCCACATCTCGCTTGCCATGGACATTAGCCCCAACTGCGATTGCCATCCCGAAAACGACACGCCTATCGTCAACGATATCGGCATGTTCGCGAGCTTCGACCCGGTCGCCATCGACCAGGCCTGTGCCGATGCCGTCATGGCATCCGAGCCGCTGCCCAATACCGAGCTCACCGATAGCGCGGCCAAGATGGAGCATAACCACGAGCATCTGGAGGGCGAGCAGGCCAAGGACCCCTTCTGCATCACGCATCCCGACACCGACTGGCGCACCTGCATTGCGCATGCCGAGAAGATCGGCCTGGGCACGAGCAAGTACGAGCTCATCGAGGTCAAGTAGCACCTGTCCATTGGACATATCAAGCGCTTTTGTAGCGCAACGTTAGCAAAAGCCGCCCGTGGGCACAGCGCTCACGGGCGGCTTTTTGGAAGTATGCGGCAAATTTCGAGACCGCCGAGCACACGACGTTTTTTGGCAACAAAACCCCTGATAAATTGTTGGTAAAACTGTGGTCTGGTCGGCAGTTCCAGATTTTGCCGCATACTTCCGAAAATAGGGGGTCAGATAAAGCCTCAGACGTTGCTATTCGCCTAAAAATACTCGTCGAGGAAGTTGTTGACTGTGTTCCAGTAGAGCTCGGGGTCAACTTGCGCACTCTTGGCGTGGGTGGCGCCATGGATGGTGAGCTTTTGCTTGACCTTGCTGGCGCACGCGTCGTAGTTTTGGTCGAGCATGCTGTACGGCACAAAGGTGTCCTGGTCGCCGTGGATAAACAGCATGGGAACCGTCGCGTGCTTGAGTTGCTCCACACTGCTCGCCTTATGAAAGTCGTAGCCCGCGCGCACGTTGCACACCAAGTTTGCTACATCGAGCAAGGGAAAGCTGGGCAGGCCGAACACGTCCTTGAGCTGCAGAGAAAACTCGTCCCAAACACTCGTATAACCACAGTCCTCGATAATGCATTTTACGTTTGCGGGCAGAGATTCCCCCGCGACGTTCATGGCAGTTGCTGCACCCATCGACTCGCCAAAGACCAGGATGCGCGCCTCGGGGTCAGCCTGAACGATCCGCCCAACCCATGCGACGACATCGAGCCGCTCGGGCCAGCCCATGCCGATATAGTCGCCGTCGGAGCGCTCGTGGGCGCGGGCGGCAGGCGCGAGCACGTTCATGCCGCGGTCGTGGAAGCGCTTGGCGTATCGGGCCATGCCGATGGGCTCGTTGGTATATCCATGCAGGCAGACGGCATAATCGTGGGTGTTCTCCGAGGCGGCAAAATACCAAGCGGCGAGCTCGGTTCCGTCATCTGCGGTAAGGCTGCTGCTCTCGCGATTCTCTTTAAACCACGCCCGCGCCTCGGTTTCCTCGGCATCCGGCTGCTCGCCTTCTTTGTCGTTCTTGCTATCCTGCATCATCTTCATGGTGTACGGCGCTTGGGGATTCAGCGCGAAGTCAAACAGAAAGTTGCCGGCAAATCCGAGCAGCGCAACGACAACCACCAGTGCAACGATGCCGGCTATCTTGAGCTTTCGATGGGAACGTGTGTTTTGAGCCATGCGGTATTCTCCTATAAGATGTTAATACATCAACATTTAATGCAAGCGCATTATGGACGTTCGCCGTTGATGCGTCAACAGGCAAAGAATGGGTAAACAAAGGGTCACGTATGGTGCAAATTTCGCACGTACCCAGACGCTTTGATATAGTGTTGAGAACACTTTACGTTGGAGGATGTAACCGGCATGTCCGATTCGAGCGACAGTTCTAAGCCGCGGCCCAAGACCGCGGCCGTTCCACACTACACGGTGGGCGAGGAGATCATGAACTCCGTCACCCATGGTGTCGGCTGCCTGCTGGGTATCGCGGGTCTGGTGCTCCTGATCGTATTCGCCGCCCTGCGCGGCGGAGGCCCGGCCCACATGGCCGCGGCGATTGTCTATGGTGTCAGCATTATCCTCGAATATCTGGCCTCCACGCTCTACCACGCGATTCAGCCCGCGCGCGCCAAGCGCGTGTTCCGCATTATCGACCACAGCTGCATCTACCTGCTCATAGCCGGCAGCTATACGCCGTTTTGCCTCATCACGCTCGCAAACGACGGCGGTCCTGCGCTGTTCTTTGCCGTATGGGCCATCGCCATTAGCGGTATCGCCCTCGAGTGCTTTATGCGCGAGCGTCAACCGCACTGGGTAAGTGGCTTGGTCTACCTGCTGATGGGCTGGCTCGTTGTCTTTAAGCTGCCCGAACTTGTGGTGCTGCTCAACCCCGTGGCACTTGCCCTGCTCGCCGTCGGCGGCGTGTGCTACACCGCGGGCGTGCCGTTCTATATCGCCAAAAACGTACGCTATCTGCACAGCGTGTTTCACCTGTGGGTGCTCGCCGGCAGCATCTTCCAGTTCATGGCGGTGATCCTCTTCGTAATCTAGCGACCACGCCTTCGCGCCCGCGTCCTCGTTTGGGCGCTGGCACAATTGCCGTATCCGCCATCAACGTTTTACCCTAACGTCCCGAATCTTGGAGGTTCGAGAAACTCCCGATGGACATAACCATCTCCCTTATCACTACCCTCGTTTTAACCCTCATCAACGGCTACTTCTCTATGTCCGAGATGGCGCTCACCACGGCAAAGCGCGCTGTGCTGGAGCACGATGCCGAGGAAGGCGACAAACGCGCCGAGCGCGCCGTCCAGCTCGCCGCAGACTCCGATCAGCTGTTGGCCACCATCCAGGTCGCCATCACGCTCGTGGGCTTTGCCTCGTCCGCCGTCGCCTCGACGAGCCTGTCCGACCCGCTTGCCACGTGGCTCATGAGCTTTGGCATCGCGCCGCTCTCTGCCATTGCGCGCGGCCTGGCGCCGGTCATCATCACCGTCGCCGTCGCCTTCGTGTCCATCGTGATTGGCGAGCTCGTGCCCAAGCGCATCGGCCTCGCTAACGCCGAGGGCGTATCCAAGCAGGTCGTGGGACCGCTCTCGGTGTTCCAAAAGATCGCCCGCCCGCTCGTGTGGCTGACCGGTGCCTGCTCCGACGGCCTGGCCCGCATCCTGCGCATCAAGAGCGCCGACGACCGCCAGAACGTCTCGGAGGAAGAGATCAAGTACATGGTCTCGGAGCAGGACGATCTGCTCGACGAGGAAAAGCGCATGATCCACGAGATCTTCGACCTGGGAGACACCGTTGCCCGCGAGGTCATGGTGCCGCGCGTGGACACCACCATGTGCGAGGACGACGAGACGGTCGCCGACGTGCTGTCCGCCATGCGCCAGACCGGCTTTAGCCGCATCCCCGTCTATCACGAGGATCCCGACAACGTCGCCGGCATCGCGCACATCAAGGACCTGATCCAGCCTTCGCTCGACGGCAAGGGCGACCAGCCCATCGCCGACTTTTTGCGCGACGCCACCTTTGTGCCCGACACCAAGGACATCCTGCCGCTGCTGTCCGAGATGCAGACCTCGCACGACCAGATCGTGGTGGTCGTGGACGAGTACGGCGGCACGGCCGGCATCATCACCATCGAGGACATCGTCGAGGAGATCGTGGGCGAGATCGAGGACGAGTTCGATCCCGACAACAAGTACCTCACGCGCCTTTCGCGCCGCGAGTGGCTCGTCGATGGGCGTTTTTCGTGCGATGACGCGATTGAGCTTGGTTGGCCGCTCGAGGAAAGCGATGATTATGAGACCATCGCCGGCTGGATTTTGGAGCTTTGCGACTCGGTGCCCGACATCGGAGAGGTGTTTGAGGTTGCGGGGTACAAGTTTAAGGTGCAGTCGATGCGTGGCCAGCGCATCTCGCTCATTCGCGTGATCGCTCCGGCCGAAACCGATAAGAAGGATTCCGAGTCCTCGGCAGATAAGCCGGCGGCGTCGGACGCGGGTTCTGCGGACCCGCACGATGGCGACGAGTAGGGCGAGGAAGAGTAGGGGAGAGTTATGGCAGGCCTGTTCAACATCCTTAAGGTCACCGTCAGCGAGGACAAGATCTGCGCGCATGTGCTGGTGAACCCCGGCATGCCGCTCATGACCTCGGAGGACATCGAGGCTACGGCGCGCGTGTATTACCTGGTGCCCGCGATTGCCAAGCATCTGTGCCTGGGCGATTCCGGTCACGAATTCCAGGACTGCATGGGCCAGACCGAGCTTTGCCATCTGCTGGAGCACGTGACAGTCGAGCTCATGAACGAGACCGGTCTCGCTGGCAGCATTTCGTGCGGCCGCACTCGCGTGAGTGAGCACGATGAGCGCGTCTTTGAGGTCGAGCTTTCGTGTCCCGACGACGCGCTGGCCATCGGCGCGCTGTCTTCGGCGACCTTTATGATGGATTGGGCCTATCTGCATGCCGACCAGCCCGCTCCCGATGTGGACGGTACGGTTGCGGGTTTGCGCAACCTGGTACTGGGTATGCGTGCCGAGGCCGAGGGCAAGGACCCGCACGAGGCCGTCGCCGCCGCGAACGCCGAGGGCGAGCCTGGGGATGCGTCCGAGGGCGAGGCGCCTGCCGAGGCTGCCGTCGAGCCTGCCGACGAGGCGTCTGCCGAGGAGGCCGTCGAGCCCGAGCCCGCGGAGCCTCAGGGCGTCCCGAGCTTTGACGATGAGCCGCAGGAGGTAATCGATACCGAGGGCGCGACCGCTGAGAGCCATGAGGCCCCCGCTGCCGTCTACGGCGGTGCGGCGACGGCTCCGGTTGCCCCCGCGCACGAGGGAACGCTGCCGCTCGTTGACGGCGCCGGCGAGGACCCGGCCGCCACGGTGGCCATGCCGGCCATGCCGCAGGAGTAGGCTCACCCGCTTATCACCATCATGTACCTGCGCCTTTACCGTACGCAGATGAGCAAGACGGCAAGCGCTGTGCTGCGGGTATAATGGACAGCATTCAAACGGTGGGCGCCGAGGTGCCCGCAGGAGAGGAATGAACATGGGTAAGACTTTCAACTTTATCTCGGGTGCGCTCTTCGGTGCTGCCGCCGGCGCCATCATCGGCGTCGCCCTGGCTCCGCGCTCGGGCGCCGAGACCCGCGCCATGGCTGCCGATATCGCCAACGACGCCTGGGATAACATGCGCGACACCTACGAGCACGGTGCCGAGGAGGCCCGCGCCGCGGTCAACGATTTTGGCCCGATGGTCGACGCCAAGACCGATGACCTGCGTGCCAAGGTTGACCTTGCCCGCGAGCGCATGGACCAGCTGCGCGAGCAACTCAACGACGCCATCTCGGGCGGTAACGTGACGCCCGCCGCCGATGTCGTGGTCGAGAACGCCGTCGAGGCCGACGCTGAGGCCGCGGAGCCTTCGACCGAGGCATAATGCGCGCCGGGGATTTTGTCGGCGCCAAGATCTATCGCAAGCCTACCGAGGATAAGCGCACCAAAAAAGACGGCACGCCGCGCAGCCCTAAAAAGCTCGGCAAGATTCACTTTCCGGTCTTTACCCCGGGCGGTACGCGCGTGGTGGGCTTTATGGTCCGCCTGTCCGATATCGCGGGTATGATCGAGCGCCCCGACCGATTTGTGGCGCTCGATGCCATTGGCGTCTACGAGGGCGCCATCGCGGTTGATGACGTCAAGGGCACCTACGATGCCGCTGCGGCCAAGCGCCTCGACATCAACCTGGACGATTGCATTATCTGGGTTGGCATGGACGTGCGCACGGAGTCGGGCGATGTCGTGGGCTATTGTTCGGATGTGGAGTTCAAGCCGCGTTCGGGCATCGTGCAGACGTTCTATGTGACCACTGGCACTGCCTCGAGTGTGCTGGTGGGCGACACGCAGATGCCGCCCACGATGCTGCGCGGCTATGCGGACGGCGCGATGATCGTTTCGGACGAAGTCAAGTCGCTCGGGTATTCGGGCGGTGCCGCTGCAAAGGCTGCCGAGGCAAGCGTCGTGGTGGGCGATAAGGTCAAGAAGGGCGCCAAGGTGCTCGATGACAAGGGTTCGGTCGCCGTGGACAAGGGCAGTCGCGCGCTGGGCAAGCAGCTCGGCAAGACGCGCGGTATGTTCAAGGCCTTTAAGGACGAATATCAAAAGGCGAGCGGGAGCTCGTCAAAAGCTAGCAAATAGCGACGTACCAATTGATGGGAGGCAAGCCGGAGACCTGTTGCTCCGGCTTGCTGCGTTTATGGGGGAGGGCACATGCGCCAAAACGGATCTAACTTAAACGGGCGCTCGGGTGCGCGTCCGACGGCGCGCCGCGACCTGGGGCAGCTGCCCAGCGGTCAGCGCAAGCGTCACCGTAAGCCCGGCGCGATGTATCTCAACCATAGCCGCGGCTTTAGCGACCGCAGCGCTCGCATCGGAAACAGCCGCACGCCCCGTCGTCCGTCTCGCCTGCCCTATGCGCTCATTGCCGTGGGCTGCGCACTCGTGCTGTTTATCGCCGCCATCGTGGGCTACGTCAACCGCAGCGTGGATGTCGTCCTCAACGGCCAGGAGATTGCGGTGCGCGTCGGCTCTACGCTGCAAAATCTCATCGACGACCAGGAGCTGACCGATACCTACGACGCCGGGGACTTGCTGGCCGTTGACGACAGCGTGCTTACTCGCCATGGCGGCGAAAAGCTGTCGGTAAAAGTGGACGGCAAGCGCATAAAACAGGGCAAGTGGAAAAGCCGCGAGCTTACGGGCGGCGAGAAGGTGACGGTCAAAGACGGCCGCGACACGTATGAGAAGCATGAGGTCCAGGCGACGGTTATCGAGCCCAAGCTCAAGGTCGAGGGCACGGGTGCTATCGAGTACGTCAAGACGTGGGGCATCCAAGGTCGCTCCGAGGTGTGGGTCGGCGAGCAGTCGGGTAAGACGCAGGACCGCGGCGAGGTCGTGCCCGCCACCGATTGCGTGGTCGAGTGCGCGAGCGTGGCGCCCAAGGGCAACGAAAAGTACGTGGCGCTGACGTTTGATGAGGGCCCGAGCGGAGCGACCAAGCAGATCTTGCAGGTGCTCAAGGAAAAGGGCGTCACCGCGACGTTCTTCCTGTCGGGCGATGCGGCCGAGGCCTCGCCCTCCACGGCCAAGGCGATTGTCGATGCCGGCTGCGAGGTCGGCTCCAACAGTTACAGCGACGAATCGCTCAAGGGCCAGGACCGCGATGCGGTGCGCGAGCAGGTTTCGAAGGGCACCGAGGCGATCAAGTCCGCGACCGGCGTGAAGACGATGCTTTTGCGTGCTCCCTACGCAGCCTTTGACGAGCAAAACTGGATTGATGCGATGGACCTGGTGTCTGCCGTGGTCTCGTGGAATATCGATTCGGGCGACTGGCTGCTCAACGGTGCCGACGAGCAGGTCTCGACGGTGCTCGATTCGGTGACGCCGGGCAACATTGTGTTGCTGACCGATAACGATGAATGCGCCGAGCAGACGCTCGAGGCGCTGCCGCAGATTATCGACGGGCTTATTGCCGACGGCTACAAAATCGTGACATTGAGCGATCTGGTCAAGACGGATACATCGCTGAGCAAAAAGCTCACCTCGCTGACGAAGGCCGCCATGCCCAAAAACGCCGTGTTCCCCCAGCTCGCCGAAGATGACGACACCACAGACTAGTCATGTGAGAACGTCCCCAATGACTATGTCACGGTTGCGTCAGCGTTTGGTATGCCTGCGATGTTTGGAGCATAAATTTGGCGCCACGGCGCGATGCTGATGCTATAGTTACTGCGGATAACAAGGGTCAAGAGAAAGGTTGCAGGTGAAATCCAAACCTCGACCATACAGTCGATGACCCCATGCAGGTGCTTCTTGCGCATGTACGGGGTGTGAGCGCCGAGCGGCGTGCCGCCCGCGCATGCGTATACATATCTAAAAGTCCACGGACGGCGTGCCGGCATGGCCGCAGTTCGAAGGGATAATGATGGGGAGCACCAGTGAATTATCTGAGTGAGATGCTCAAACTGCCGGTCTTGGACGTCGATGGCGAAAAGCTCGGCGTTGTGAATGATTTTGGCATTGCTACCGGCGAAGTTTTTCCGCACGTGACGTCGCTCGCGTTCCGCGGACCCGGCAAGACGCCGTTTATGATCAGCTGGCGCAAATGGGTCGACCGTATCGACGAGACGGGCGTACACCTTAAGTCGCCGGCCACCGAAATCCGTTTTTCGTACCTGCAGCCGACCGAACTTTTGCTCGCGCGCGACGTGCTCAACAAGCAGATTGTCGACACGCAGGGCATGAAGGTCGTGCGCGTCAACGACATCAAGTTTTCCATGTCGGGCGAAAATCAGCTGCGTCTGCTGGGTGCCGAAGTTGGCGCCCGTGGTCTGCTGCGCGCGATCAGCCCCGCCCTCGAGCATGTCGTCGAGAGCTTTATGAAGCACCTGGGCAAACCGCTCGGCGAGGACATCATCGCCTGGTCCTACATGGACCTGCTCGACCGTTCGACTAAGAACATCCAGCTTTCGGTGTCGCACAAGACGCTCGGCGAGCTGCACCCTGCTGACATCGCCGACATTATCGAACAGCTCGACCCGCGCCTGCGTGCGCAGGTGTTCGCGCAGCTCGATACCGCCCAGGCCGCCGAGGCCATCTCGGAGTTCGATGACGACGAGCTTATGACCGAGATGCTCGAAGGCTTGTCCGATACGGACGCATCGTCGATGCTGGCCATGATGGACCCGGATGACGCCGCCGACCTGATCGACGAGCTCGATTACGAGAAGGCCGAGAAGCTGTTGCGCCTGATGGGCGTTCAGGAAGAGAAGGCGATTCGTAACCTGCTGGGCTATGAGGACAACACCGCCGGCCGCATCATGACCTCGGAGTTTGTCTCCCTGCCCGCCACAGCGACGGTCGGTGACGCCATCGAGGCGATCCGCCAGCTCGATGAGGACTTCGAGAGCGTCTACTACGTCTATACCGAGGACCCGAGCGGCATGCTCACCGGCGTGCTTTCGCTGCGCACGCTGATCGTGGCCGACCGCGACGCCACGCTGGGCCAGCTGGCCTATCGCGACCTGGTTTATGTATCGCCCGACGATGACCAGGAAGACGTAACGGACGAGATGACCAAGTACGACCTGGTCGCCATCCCCGTTTGCGACGAGAACCGTCACATCTTGGGTATCGTGACCTTTGATGACGCCATGGACGTTATCGCCGAGGAGCACCAGGAGGACCTGCAGATCGCAGGCGTCGGCTCGGGCGATAGCGCGTCCGACGACTCGACGAATGTGCTCAGCTGGTTTGTGCATCGCCAGTACTGGGTTGTCGTGTGGGGCATTGCCTCGTGCATCATGGCAACAGTGCTGGGGACGGCGCTGGGCTCCGCGCATCTGGTGGTGTTTCCCATGTGCGCCATGCCGCTCGTGTTGCTGGCTGCCTCGCGTATGGTGTCGTTCGTCAAGAACTATTTCCTGGAGTACGACGGCCATGACGATGAGCCCAAGCCGTATTTGGGATTTTTCTTCCAGAGCACGGGCATGGGCCTGATTCTGTCGCTCGTGACCTACCTGTGCGCCCAGCTGGTGCGCACCGCAGCATTCCTCGACGCGCCCATGTTTGAGGAGCAGCTCTTTACCGGCTGCTTTAACATCGCGGCCATCGTCTGCCTGATTGGCAACATGAGCGCCGTGATTTACCTGATGGTGTTGTTCTGGCGTGACGAGCACGACCTCAATACGTCGGGCACCGCCATGAACGTCATTGCCGTCATGATTTCATGCGTGGCGTACTGCATCGCTGCAGTGCTGCTCACCATGTCGGTCATGGGGTAGGTGGTCGCGTGCAAAACACGAAACAAAAGGCGAGCACCAAGCAAAAGCTGACCATCGCGGCCATCTTTGGCGCCATGGGTCCTGGCCTTTTGGCGGCGCTTTCGGGCAATGACGCCGGCGGCATCGCCACGTATTCCAGTGCCGGTGCCAGCTATGGCTACAAGATGCTGTGGATGCTTCCCGTCATGACCGTGCTGCTCATCGTGACACAGGAGACTGCGGCGCGTTGCGGCTGCGTCACAGGCAAGGGCCTGGCGTCGCTCATCCGCGAGCGCTTTGGCGTGCGCAGGAGCGTGCTGGCCATGGCGGCGCTGCTGATCGCCAATACGGCCGTGACCATTTCGGAGTTTGCGGGTATCGCGAGCGGTCTTGCCCTCTTCGGCGTGCCGGCGAGCATCTCGGTGCCGCTGGTGGCACTGCTGGTTTGGATGCTTACCATGTCGGGCAGCTTCCAGCGCATCGAGAAGATTCTGCTGCTGGTGAGTTGCGTGTTTGTGACCTACATTGTCGCTGCATTTATGGCTGGTCCCAGCTGGGGCGATGTGGCGGTCGACCTGGTTGTGCCCAACATCCAAAACGACCCCAGTTACGTGTCGCTTGTGGTCGCAACGATCGGTACCACCATCGCACCGTGGATGATCTTCTTGGCGCAGAACAACGTGGTCGATAAGAATGCGGGCGAGGACGATATCGTGCTGCAGCGTATCGACACCGTGAGCGGCTCGATTGCCGCCGATGTCATTGCCGGCTTTATTATCATCACGACCGGTACGGTATTGTTCCCCGCGGGCATTCAGATTAGCGATGCTGCCGACGCCGCTCGCGCGCTGGAGCCCATCGCGGGCCAGTGGTCTACGGTGCTGTTCGCCTCGGGCCTGGTCGCGGCGAGCTTCTTGGCCGCCTGTGTGCTGCCGGGTGTTACGTCGAGTGCTATCTGCGAGGCATTTGGCTGGGAGCGCGGTGCCGATCGCAGCTGGGACGAGGCCCCGGTCTATCGCGGCATTATTACGGCCATCATTGGCATCTCTGCCATGCTGGTGCTCATGCCCGGCGTCGACCTGTTCCAGATTATGATGACCTCGCAGGTCATCAACGGCGTGCTGTTGCCCGTGGTTTTGGTGTTCCAGGTGGTTATTGCCGCCGATCGACACATTATGGGCGCCAACCGCAACGGCCGCGTGTGGAATGTGCTCACGTGGGCGACTATCGGTGTGATTACGGTGCTGACGGTCGTCATGTTTGTGCTGCAAGCGATGGGTTACAGCGCGTAGCGCCTCTTTTGGACTCTAAACAGGTCGCCGCCATGGGCTGCGGCCTGTTTTTTTGCCCGCAGCCTCTTGGGGCCGGCTCAAAAAGAGCAATCTTGGGGTGGTTGCTGCGGGTGAGGGGCATGGAAACGACGCTCGGGGTGGCGCGGAGCCCAGAATTCGGCCGCGGGGAGGGGCATTCATCGGTCGCGTCAGGAGTGTCCCTGGGTGCCGGCACATAAGGAGCGTCCCTAACTGCCGGAGGGGGCGTCGGTTGTGGCCGACGCCCCCTCCGGGTGCAAGCGGATTTGACTGTGTTACTTGTCGGTGCCTAGCTTGTGCGGTTTGTAGGCGAGGGCGTTGACGAGTGCGTCGGCGGCGGACTTGACGGCTGCCGGCTGCGGATCGTTGACGTGGTCCTCGGGGTGCACGGGCAGGTCTCTCTTGACGGCATCGTGGATCAGGTTGAGGTACTCGGTCACGCCCGTGTTCGAAAGGTGCGTGCCGTCGCCGTCGAACAGGTCGTTGCGGTTGGCACTATATCCGTACCAGTCGATAACGCGAACGTTTTTGTAGCGCGTGGCGGCGTTGGCGATGGCCTGGTTCGTGGACCCGACCCACGGCTGCGGGCTACGCGTGTTAACAAATACGACGATGCGCTGATCGCCGGCATCGGCCATGATGGCGTCAATCTGGGCGTCGGTCACCAGGCCGTTGGTGCCCAGCGCAAAGACCACGATCTTGCCGGCAAGGTTCTGCTGGATATAGCCCTCAAATGTCGCGCGGCCCGCATCAAACTGGCGGCCCTTTTCGGCATCGATATGGCTGTGCGGGAACACGCCGTCAAAGGAATCGACGGCGCGCAGCGACACGGAGTCACCGATCATCAACAGGTCGTAGGAGCCATCGGGGAAGCCGTCGTTGTCCTTGTCGGTGTCGTCGGCCGCCTGCTGGTCCTGGGGTTTTGCATTTTTGGCTCCCTTGTTCAGAACTTCTGCGCCCTCGCCGCTCAGCGCAGACGTCTCGGGCACAAAGATCAGGCCGCCCAGTGCAACGACCAACACGACAGCGCAGGCTGCGCAGACAGGGACGTGCGCGCGTGCCCAGTTGACGGGCGTGGTGGTGCCATCGCGGAATTCGGCGACGGTGCGGCCGAAGGCGCCCTTCCTAAACGGCGTTTCGATAAAGCGATAGGAGCACTCGGCTACGGCGACCACCACAAGTACCTGCAAGATGTACTGCCACCAGGGCGTATCGCTGATGTTGGCGACCGGGTTCATAAGCAGCAGCAGCGGATAGTGCCACAGGTAGATGCTATACGAGCGCTTGCCAACCCACACGAGCGGCTCGGCGGACAGTGCGCGGGCAACCATGCCCTGAGGCTGCACACATGCCGCAATAACCATGAGCGTGAGGATGGAGCATAACAGCGTGCCGCCGCGATACTGGAACGCGGTGTAGCCGTTGGTGAGCGCGACCATGGCGGCAAGGCCAACCAGGCCCACGACGCCCAACACATCGATGGATGCGGGCGAGGACCAAAAGCGCACGAGGGCGCTCGGCTGTGCCGGGGCGGTATCGGCTGATTCGTCGGCCTTCTCGCCAGACTTGCCCTCGGCGTTCTTGCCGTGCTTGGCGGCGCCAGCCAGGCGATTGAGCCCCAAACGATGAGCGAGACGCACCGGCGCCAGGTCGCGATCGGGGATAAAGGCCATCCAGGCACCCAGTAGCAGCGAGAACACGCGGGTGTCGGTGCCGTAGTACACGCGGCTGGGGTCGGCGGCGGGATTGTAGAGCACCATCATGGCGAGGGCAGATACCGCGGCAAGGCCCAGAACCACGCGGCGCGTGTTGGGCTTGCTCACATGCATGGATACCATGGCAAACAGCAATGGCGGCCAAATCAGGTAGAACTGTTCCTCGATGGCGAGCGACCAAAAGTGCGTGAGCGGCGAGGGGTCGCCCAGAGCATTGAAGTACGAGACGTTTTGGGCAATCTGCCACCAGTTATTAAAAAACAGCAGCGACGGCAGGATGTCGGGGCGCATCTTGGTGAGCATCACATGGTTAAAGATGGTGCACAGCGCGCAGGTCACCACCACAACGGTTACCACGGCGGGGAACAGGCGACGGATGCGGCGAATCCAGAAGCTCTTGAGGTCGATGCGGCCGGTCTTTGACACTTCGTTGATGAGCAGGCGCGTGATCAGATAGCCCGAGAGCACAAAGAAAATCGTGACGCCAAGCAGGCCGCCCTGTGCCCATGTGAGGTTGAGGTGATAGAGCACTACCGCGACGACGGCAAGCGTGCGCAGGCCGTCGAGGGCGGGGATATAGCGAGATTTGGGGCGCGTGGGCGCCTGTTCTTTTGCGGCGCTGTTGGTGTGGGTACCCTTGTTGGCGGGCGCGCGATGAGAGCCTGCGGCGCGGCGCGGCTCGGTGGCTTGTCGGTTAGCGCGCGAACGTTCGTGCGGCGCTTGTTGATCGCTCGCGTGGCGTGAGCTGCGCGAACTCGATCGCGGGAATTGTTCCATAAAACTTCATCCAATGACGAGAATAATCAGCACGCCTTCATTGTAGCCGCCTGCTCCTGTGAATGCTTGCTGCCGGCGCAAGCTCAAGCGCGCGTCCACATCAAAGTGAACTAAAGTTATAGAGGTGCGAGAGCGCACGATTGACGGCCAACAGCGGGTGCAGAGCCCGCGGACGAGGAGGTTTCCATGGCAGATTGCGGCATCGTTGTGGTGTTCGGCAGCATGAACATGGACCTTTCGGTGGCGTGCGAGCGCATGCCGCGTGCAGGCGAGACCGTCGGCGGCAGCGGATTCATCACCAACGCCGGCGGCAAAGGCGCCAACCAGGCCGTAGCTGCCGCGCGCATGGGCGCGCGCACGCACATGATCGGCGCGGTCGGTCGCGACGCGTTCGGTGCGTCGCTCGTGGCGGGGCTCCAAGACGCCGGCGTGGACTGTGACTTTGTAGCGCATCGCGATGACGTGGAGACGGGAACGGCGACCATCATTCGCTGCGAGGGCGACAACCGTATCGTGCTGTCACCGGGCGCCAACCATGCGCTTGCGGGCGAGGACGTTGCCTGCGCGCTGAGACGTCTGGTGGCCGATGAGCTCGACGGAGACGCCAGCGATATTGCCCCGGCTGCCGGAAGCGTCTTTATCGCCCAGGGCGAATGTGACCTTGCGGCGACGGCCGAGGCGCTTGTTTGCGCTCACGAGCTCGGGTTCTATACGGTCTTTAATCCGGCGCCTGCCTGCGAGTTGCCTGCGGAGGCCTGGCCTGCGGTCGACCTGGTCTGTCCCAACGAGACTGAGTGCCAGGTGCTGACGGGCATCTTGCCCGCGGATGATGCGAGCTGCGTCGCGGCGCTCAATGCCCTGCTCGCCAAGGGTGCCGGAGCTGCGGTCATCACGTTGGGCGGCGCCGGGTCGGTTACGCTCGGCGATGACGGCGAGCCGCTGCGCATGCCGGCGCTCTCGAGCACGTTGGTCGATACGACGGCCGCGGGCGATACATTTATCGGTGCGCTTGCCGCGGCTCGCCTGGAGGGCCTGCCGCTCTTTGAGTGCATGGCGGCGGGTGCACGCGCCTCGGCGGTGACGGTGTCGCGCCTGGGCGCACAGCAGTCGATTCCCACGCGCGCCGAAGTTGATCGCGTGTTTGATTTAGACGATTTGGTATAAGACGGAGAAGCGGAGTAGAGCAATGGCAATCAAGAAGCTGATCCTTGATCTGGATATGGGTGTGGACGATGCGATGGCGCTTGCCTATGCCATCGCGAGCCCCGAGGTGGAACTCGTGGGCATTACCACATGTTTTGGCAACGTGCGCGTCGACCAGTCGGCGCATAACTGCCTGGCGGTGCTCGACCTGTTGGGCCGTCCCGAGGTGCCGGTGTACCTGGGTGCCGACCGTCCTCTGCAGGCGACTGAGCCTTATACGCCGCCGGCGTCCACCGCGCTCATTCACGGTAAGAACGGCATCGGCGGCGCGAGCGTGCCCGCGTCGCCCTACGAGCCGGTGGGGGCGACATCGGCTGATGGCAACGCGGCGGTCGATTATCTGATCGATGCCGCGCGCACCTATGGTCCCGATCTGGTCTACGTAGCGACCGGCCCGCTCTCCAACCTGGCGCTTGCCCTGGAGCGCGATGCGGCGGCGGTGATGTCTATCGGCCGCGTGGTGGTAATGGGCGGTGCCCTGACCGTGCCCGGTAACGTGAGTGCGGGTGCCGAGGCCAACATGGCAAGCGATCCCGAGGCGGCCGATGCCGTGCTGCGCTCGGGCCGCAAACTCACCATGGTTGGTCTTGACGTGACGCATCGCGTGGTGCTGACGCGCCGCGACATTGCCGGTTGGACGGGCTCGGGCACCATGGCGGGCTGCGCATTTGCGAGTATGGTCGAGCACTACATTGGCTCGTACGAGATGAACGCCCCTTACCTGGGCGGCTGCGCGCTGCACGATCCGCTTGCCGTTGCCGTGGCGATTGATCCCACGCTCGTGGGCGCACTTGGTTGCAACTTGCGCGTCGACCTGCTCGGCGAGTATCGCGGCCGCACTATCTGCGACGAGCATCGCCTGTCCGACCCCGACAAGAGCGCGCTTGTGGCACTCACCGTGGACGCCCCGCGCTTTCTGTCCGAGTTCAAGGCGCGCATGGCCCGCATCCTAGGCTAGGCTCGGGATCGAAGCACGCCCATCTGCTCGATGTGGCCGCTGGCGGGCCGACATCTACCGTTCGCCAGCCCGATGGTCCCCGGGGCGGGGAGAGCGCTATAATGCATTCTGCATCTTGGATTGTTACTCCTGTGTGGAGGCATGCCCAAGAGCAATACAACACGGATTGTTACGTAAGGCATGACCGCAATAGCACTGCTATTGGCTATCATGCCTTTTTCTGTGAGTGTTCTTGAAAGGAGGTTCACCATGCTTGCAATTAAAAAGCTTAACAACAACGCGGTTCTTTGCCGTGACGGACAGGGGCGAGATGTCATCGCCATGGGCAGGGGCGTCGGTTTCGGCGGAGATTTTCCTCGAGAGCTCCCTCTTTCTAAAATCGAGCATACGTTTTACGACATTGATCCTAAAGGACAAGATGTCATGAGGGATCTTCCCTCGGATATCGTGATGTTTGCGGCGAAAGTTATGGACATCGTTGCCAACGAACTGCCCTACGACCTCTCGACCAATGCGACGCTGTTCATGGCTGATCACCTGTCGTTTGCCGTTGCGCGAGCCCAAAAGGGGGTCCGCATCGCGATGCCTCTTGCCTATGAAGTGCGGGAGACGTATCCGAAGGAATACAAGGCTGCCCAGTTTATCGTCATGCGACTCGAGAAGGAGCTCGGAGAGCGGCTTCCCAAGGATGAGATTGCCAGTATTGCGATGAATCTCGTGAACGCACGGGTTGTTGAGGCCGTCAAAGCCACGGCCGAGCCCGCAAAGCAGTTCGACGATATGCTCGAGGACGTTATCGAGATTCTCGAAAGCGATTTCCGCATTATTGTCGACCGCGATTCCTTTGATTTCACCCGCTTCGCCACGCATCTGCGGTACCTGTTCAAGCGCATTCAAGCCGGCGAGTCGCTGAACAGCGCCAACATGCAGATGTACAAGAACTTTCGTGAGGAGTTTCCGCAGTTGGCAGAGTGCGTGAAGCATATCGGTTCCTATTGTCGTGAAACGTGGGACGCCACGCTCTCCGAGGAGGAGGAACTCTATCTGATGATCCATCTCAACCGGATCATCTCCAAAAAAGGATTGTAACCCGTAGCCATTCGGGGCATGACCTTTGCCGATTCGAACAGTAAGCCAAGATTGTGCAAAGGAGCCAATGATGGCAAATTACAAAAAGGTGGCAGAGCAGATTCTCTCCACTGTGGGCGGGGCGGAAAACGTGGCTTCGGTTACGCATTGCATGACGCGCCTGCGCTTCAACCTCAAGGATGAAAGCCTCTCGAATGATGAGAAGCTTGAGGACATCTCGTCTATCATCAGCGTCGTGCACGCCGGAGGGCAGGTGCAGCTGGTGGTCGGGCCCACGGTCGACAAGGTCTACGACGAGGTTTGTAAGCAGGGCGGATTCGAGGTCACGGTATCGATTGACGAGGAACTCGATGGCCCTCAGCTTAGCTGGAAGGAGCGCTTGGCGCCCAAGCACCTCTTCAATCAGCTGCTCGATGCCGTGAGCGGCGCTATCACCCCGATCCTTCCGATCTTTTGTGTCGCCGGTATCTTCAAGATGCTCGTTATTCTGTTTGGGCCCGAAGGCGCCGGTTTTATGTCCGAAACGAGCGACCTGTATCGGATCCTTTCCCTGGTGGGCGATGCGGCGTATTACTACTTCCCGGTGTTTGCCGCCTATAGCTCGGCTAAGAAGTTCAAAACGAGTCCTGTGCTGGCACTGCTCATCGCTGTTGTGATGATTTATCCCGACATGCTCGCTATTGTTGAGGACGGAAAGCCTTTCAGCGTCTTCGGCATCCCCATGCAGCTCGTCAACTACACCCAGGCTGTTCTTCCGGTCATCTTGATCACCTGGGCCCAGTCCTATGTTGAGCGCTTCTTTGAGAAGATCTCGCCTGATATGTTGCGCATTCTGATCGTACCCGTGGGTACGGTGCTCGTGATGTTGCCGGTCGCGCTGTGCCTCTGCGGCCCTGCCGTCCAATTTGTCATGGGCCTTGTGGCCGATTTCATCATTTGGCTCGCCTCTGTTGCCGGTCCCGCTGCGACCGCGGTTATCGGCGCATTCTGGAATCTGATCATCGCCACCGGCATGCACGTGCCGATCTATACCGCCATATTGCCCGCCGCGCTCCAGAACGGTTACGACGCCATCTTATACCCCGGCACCGCGGTTGTAGCCTACACCACGCTTGCCATCGCGCTCGCCTATGGCCTGCGCGCTAAGGACAAGGAGAGTCGAGCCACGGGCTGGAACTTGTTCATCACCTATGCCTTCGGTCGCGTGAGTGAGCCCATCATCTACGGCATCCTGTTTCGCGACAAGAAGGCTCTTGCCTGGAACATGATTGGTGGTGCTGTCGGTGGTCTGCTGGTAAGCCTTCTTCATGCCAACGTCTATATCTTCACTGGCGTTGGTTTCCCATGGATGAACGTGCTCATGTTTGCTCAGGATATCATCCCTGGCACCATCGGGTGTCTTGCTGGCGGTGCCGTGACGTTTGCGTTGGCGATGATTTTTGGATTTGAAGGACAGGAGAAGATGTCGTTGAAGTCCAAGAGCGGCGATTCTGAGGCCGTTGAATCCGTCGAGGCATAAGAGGCTACTACACAAATATGCTCCCCAGCCGTTGCGCGGTCCGACCCCTTGGCCGCGCAACGGTACTGTGCTGTTGCGCGGCACTTGCCGAGTCCGTTGCGTTCGACAGTGTGGGCCGGGAATTTGATAGAAAGGACGACACCATAATGTTTAGAGAAGATTTTTTATGGGGCGGGGCTCTGGCTGCAAACCAGTGCGAGGGAGGATGGAACGAAGGCGGTCGCGGTTTAGCCAATTCCGACATGCTGCCGTTTGGCGATCAACGCATGGACGTCATGCGGGGAGACCTTGATCCGCGTGCGTTGGCACCCGACAGCTTCTATCCCGCTCGCAAGGGCATTGATTTTTACCATAGGTACAAGCAGGATATTGAACTGTTTGCCCAGATGGGTTTTAAATGCCTGCGCTTATCAATCGCCTGGAGCCGCATTTTTCCCAAAGGAGACGAAGCCGAGCCCAATGAAGAAGGCCTTGCCTTTTACGAGGATGTTTTTAGGACGTGTCGCGCGCATGACATTGAGCCTTTGGTGACGCTCAACCACTATGATGTCCCCATGCATCTCGTCGATGCGTATGGCGGATGGCGCGATCGCAGGTTGGTCGACCTGTTCGAGCGATATTCGCGTACCGTGTTCGAGCGCTATCGGGGATTGGTCAATTATTGGCTGACCTTTAACGAGATCAACATCATGACGCAGGCGTGCTTTATGGCGGCGGGGATCATCTTCGAGCAAGGGGAGAATCGCTATGCAACGGTTCACACGGCCGTGCACCATGTATTGGTTGCGAGCGCCCGTGCGGTCGGGGCGTGTCATGAACTGTGCCCTGGGGCGAAGATCGGTTGCATGCTCAACGCAGGTGTCTTCTATCCGGCTACATGTGATCCGGACGATGTGCTGGCTGCGCAGGCTGAGAATCGCAGCCATTACATGTTTACCGACGTCCAGGTGCGCGGTGCGTACCCGAGCTATGTTCTCAAGGAATACGCCCGCCATGGTTTTGAGGTGCCCTATCGGGATGATGACCGCGAAGTACTGGCTGCAAACCTGGTCGATTTCGTCTCGTTTTCGTATTACTCGACGCGCGTCGCAAAAGCGCATGCGGAAGGTCAGTTCGATTCGAACCTTCTTCGCTCGGCGCCTAATCCGTATCTAAAACAGGAGCCTTGGGGGAGGTTTATCGACCCCAAAGGGCTGCGCGTCACCATGAATGAAATCTGGGATCGCTATCAAAAGCCGCTGTTCATCGTCGAAAACGGTTTGGGTGCTCCTGATGTGCCGGAAGATTCGGGTGAAATAGAAGACGACTATCGAGTTGAATACCTGCGGGCCCACATCGAGGCGATGAGGGAGACCGTCGAGCTCGACGGGGTGGAACTCATGGGATATACCTGTTGGGGCCCGATTGATTTGGTTTCGGTCGCCACAGGACAGATGCGTAAGCGCTACGGGTTTATCTATGTCGATCGAGACGATAGCGGTGCGGGCTCGTTTGAGAGACGTAAAAAGAAAAGCTTCGAATGGTACCGACGCGTAATAGCAAGCAATGGCGAAGACCTTGCGTAATAACGTTAAGATGGACAAATGCGCCCGTTGGGGGAATAGTCGTGCCACTTCGCTTGACAACAGGCTAAACTAGCTATTAAACATTTACTATTCTGTTTAGATTGAATTTGCGGTCGTTTAGTTGCCGAGCCACGGGGCGGTCAAGCCACGATGCTCGGCCGCGACCGATGCTAGGGGGAACGATGGCTAAAGCAAGCGTCCGCGAGATCAGCCGCATTACCGGCTTTTCGCCCGCAACCGTGTCCAACGCGCTCAACCGCAAGCGCAGCGTGAGCGAGGAGACCGCCAAGGTCATCCTGGAGTGCGCGCAGTCGCTTGGCTATCAGCAGTCGACGCAGCTCGAGAGCATCCAGTTTGTGCTTGCGCGCAAGACGGGCGCCATCCTGGACGAGAGCACCTTCCATCCCGCGGTCATCGAGGGCGTGGAGCGCCAGGCGCGTCGCCACGGCATGAGCACGAGCTTTGTCTCGCTCGACTTTAGCGACCTGGACGCCGTGCGCCCGCAGGTCGAGGGCCTGATCGCCGACCCGTCGGCCGCCATCGTGCTGATGGGTACCGAGCTGGGCGAGGAGGACTACGCCCTGTTCGCCGACGCTGCCGCCCACCTGATTGTGCTCGACGGCTGGAGCGATCGCCAGTACTTCGATGCCGTAGTCATCGCCAACACCGATTCGGTGCTGCGTGCCGTGGATTACCTTATCGAGAAAGGCCACAGGCAAATCGGCTATCTGGCGGGCGACCTTCGGATCCGCAACTTTAAGGACCGCGAGCGCGGCTATCGCCAAGCGCTTGAGGACGCGGATCTTGAGGCCAACCCGGCATGGCACGTCACGCTGGGTACCACGCTCGAGGGCGCTTATCACGACATGGGCGTGTGGCTCGACAACGTCTCGCGCGACGATCTGCCGACGGCTTTCTTTGCCGAGAACGACGTGCTCGCCGTGGGCGCCATGCGCGCGTTCAACGAGCACGGTATTCGCGTGCCCGAGGATGTCTCGATCATCGGCTTTGACGACCTGTCTTTGGGCGCCTTCTCCAACCCGCCGCTCACCACGGTGCATGTTCCCAAGCACGAGGTGGGCGAGATCGCGGTGCGTCGCCTGGTGGGCAACATCCGCAACCCCAAGAGCTATACCTGCAAGACGGCCGTGTCGACCTACTTTGTCGAGCGCCAGAGCGTGTGCGAGATCTAGGCGAAGGCAACGCTGGGCCGTAGGGAGGCAAAGCTCGCTAAGGCAGCCATACATAACGCTACTAAGAGAGGGTCCTTTGGGCCCTCTTTTTGATGCCCTTGTATGTTCAGTTTGTTTACATACCGTTTAGGCTGATTTCTCTACCGTCTACGGGTATTTCGCGTTAAACTTCTAAACAGTAGAGTAAAACATTTAGTAAACAGAACAAAACGAAACATGCGTCTGTTTACTGAACATGTGATTAGGGGAGGACGTACATGGACAAGATCAAGCTCGGTTTTGTGCCCACGCGCCGCAGCATCTTTAGCGCGCCGGACGCAATCAAGTATCGCGGCCTGACGGCTGATCGCCTGCGCGAGATCGGCGTCGACATCGTGGATATCGACGACATCAATGACGAGGGCCTGCTGTTCGACGACAGCCACATTGAGCCTATCGTCAAGAAATTCCGCGCCGAGGGCGTCGATGGCATTATGCTGTGCCACGCCAACTTTGGCACCGAGTACGTTTGCGCTCGCCTTGCCCGCGAGCTCGGCCTACCCGTACTGCTGTGGGGCCCGCGCGACGAGCGCCCCGAGCCCGACGGCACGCGCCTGCGCGATAGCCAGTGCGGCCTGTTCGCCACCGGCAAGGTCCTGCGCCGCTTCCAGGTTCCCTTCACCTACATGACCAACTGCCGCCTGACCGATCCCGAGTTCGAGCGCGGCGTTTGGGACTTCTTGGCCGTGTGCAACGTGGTCAAGACCTTCAAGCACACCCGCATCCTGCAGATGGCCACCCGTCCGTTCGACTTCTGGTCGACCATGTGCAACGAGGGTGAGCTGCTCGAGAAGTTCAACATCCAGCTTTCGCCTATCCCCATGACCGAGCTTGTCCAGGCTGTGCGCGACGCCCAGGCCGACGAGCAGGCCATGGCCGCCATGCTTGCCCACATCAACGACAGCTTTGAGATCTGCATCCCCGAGGACAAGGTTCCCGCGGTCGCCGGTCTTGCCATCGCCATGAAGTGCCTGGTCGAGAAGTACGGCTGCAACGCCGGTGCCATTCAGTGCTGGAACGCTCTGCAGGACGAGCTGGGCATTATGCCCTGTGCTGCCAACGCCATCCTCAACGAGATGGGCATCCCCGTCGTGTGCGAGACCGATATCCACGGCGCCATCACCGCGCTGATGGTCGAGGCCGCCGACCTGGGCCGTCACCGCGGCATGTTCGCCGACTGGACCGTGCGTCATCCCGACAACGAGAACGGCGAGCTGCTGCAGCACTGCGGCCCCTGGCCCTGCAGCTGCGCGGCCGTCAAGCCCAAGCTCACCTACCCGCTGGCGTTCGATCACCCCGGCGCGCTGACGGCCGAGGCCAAGCACGGCGACCTCACCCTTGCCCGTTTTGACGGCGACAACGGCGAGTACTCGCTGCTGCTGGGCAATGCCCGCGGCATCGACGGCCCGGCCGGCATGGGCACCTACCTGTGGGTCGAGGTCGACAACCTCAAGCGCCTCGAGGCCAAGATCGTTGAGGGTCCCTACATCCACCACTGCGTCGCCATTCACGCCAACGTGGTGCCGGTGCTCTACGAGGCGTGCAAGTACATCGGCATTGCCCCCGACTTATACGACCCGATTGAAGAAGACGTCAAAGCCTACCTGCGAGGAGAGTAGAAATGGCAACTATCGAAGAGCTTGAGTCCCTGCGTTGGGACCTTCGCCGCGATTGCGTCGATATCATCATGGCTGGCGCCGGCGGCCACATCGGCGGCGACATGTCGGTGATTGACGCCCTCATGACCCTCTATGCCAACCACCTCAACATTTCGCCCGAGACCGTCGACGATCCCAACCGCGACCGCTTCGTGCTCTCTAAGGGCCACGCCATGGAGGCTTACTACGCGGTGCTCTGCCACGAGGGCTATCTTGACCTCGACGACGTCAAGGCCCGCTTCTCCAAGTTCGGCAGCCCCTACATCGGCCACCCCAACAACAAGCTCAAGGGCATCGAGATGAACTCGGGCTCGCTGGGTCACGGCCTGCCCGTGGCCGTGGGCATGGCGCTCGCCGGCAAGATGGACGGCCGCGACTATCGCGTCTACACCATCATGGGCGACGGCGAGCTTGCCGAGGGCTCGGTCTGGGAGGGCGCCATGAGCGGCGGCAACTACCAGCTCGATAACCTGTGCGCGCTCGTGGACCGCAACCGCCTGCAGATCAGCGGCAGCACCGAGGACGTTATGAAGCAGGACTCGCAGGAGGAGCGCTGGGCAGCCTTCGGATGGAACGTGCTCTCCATTCCGGGCAACGACGTCCGGGCCATCGACGCCGCGCTGACGCTTGCGGCCGAGACCTGCGGCAAGCCCACGGTCATCATCCTCAACACGGTGAAGGGCTATGGCTCGCCTGTTATGGAGGACAAGGCCGCCTGGCATCATCACCTGCCCAATGATGAGGAATATGCCCAGATCATCGCCGATTTCGCTGCCCATAAGGAGGCCATCAATGGCTAACAAGATCGCCAATCGCAAGGTTATCTGCGACACGCTGCTCGAGGCCGCGAAGACCGATAAGGATATCGTCGTCCTGTGCTCCGACTCCCGCGGCTCCGCATCGCTCACGCCGTTCTTTAATCAGTATCCCCAGCAGTCCGTCGAGGTCGGCATTGCCGAGCAGGACCTGGTGAGCATCGCTGCCGGCATGGCTTCGTGCGGCAAGAAGGCCTGGGCCGCCTCGCCGGCGTCCTTTGTGACCACGCGCTCGTATGAGCAGTGCAAGGTCGACGTTTCGTACTCCAACACCAACGTCAAGCTCATCGGCATCTCGGGCGGCGTGTCCTACGGCGCTTTGGGCATGAGCCATCACTCCGCGCAGGATATCGCCGCCATGAGCGCGATTCCCAACATGCGCGTGTATCTGCCGAGCGACCGCTTCCAGACCGCCGAGCTCGTGCGGGCCCTGGTCGCCGATAACAAACCGGCCTACATCCGCGTGGGCCGCAACCCGGTCGAGGACGTGTACACCGAGGACGAGTGCCCGTTCCAGATGGATCGCGCCACCTGGGTACGCCGCGGCACCGATGTGACGCTCGTCGCTACCGGCGAGATGGTCCGCCATGCCGTGGACGCTGCCGACCTGCTGGCCGAGCAGGGCATCTCGGCAACGGTACTCGACATGTACTGCGTCAAGCCGCTCGACGCCGAGGCCGTGATTGAGGCCGCCGGTGCCACGCGCGCCGTCGTGACCGTCGAGGAGCACAGCCCCTTCGGCGGTCTGGGCTCTATGGTCGCGCAGGTGGTGGGCGAGCATTGCCCGCGTCCGGTCAAGTGCCTCTCCCTGCCCGACGCGCCGGTCATCACCGGCACGAGCCCCGAGGTCTTTGCACACTACGGCCTGACGGGTGCCGGAATCGCGCAGACCGTCGCCGAATTCCTGCCCGCAGAGTAACTGGAATGTGACAAAGGGACCGTCCCTTTGTCACATTCATTTTGAAAGGGGTGGCCATGGGCCGCTACATCATCGGAATCGATCAATCCACGCAGGGCACCAAGGCGCTGCTGGTGGACGAAGGCGGCCATTTGATTCATCGTGCCGATCGCTCGCATCGCCAGATCGTCAACGAGGCCGGCTGGGTGAGCCATGATCCGGCCGAGATTGCCGCCAATGTGCTGGCCGTGGCGCGCGCCGTGGTGGAGGAGACCGGGGTCGATCCGGCCGACGTCGCCGGCATCGGCATCTCCAACCAGCGCGAGACCACCGTTGCATGGAACCGCACGACGGGCGAGCCGCTGTGTGACGCCGTGGTGTGGCAGTGCGCCCGCGCCCGCGAGCTGTGCGACGAGCTGACCGTGCGCGAGGGTGTGGCCGAGCTGGTGCGCGACGCGACGGGTCTGGTGCTCTCGCCCTACTATCCGGCGGGCAAGATGGCCTGGATCCTTGCGAACGTTCCCGCTGCTGCCGAGGCTGCTGCGGCAGGCGAGCTGTGCCTGGGCACCATCGATGCCTGGGTGGTCTGGACGCTCACGGGCGGCGCGGAGTTCCGCTGCGACTGGTCCAATGCCAGCCGCACGCAGCTCTTTGACCTGCGCCGTGGCTGCTGGAGCGAGCCGGTGTGCGAGGCCTTTGGCGTCGACGTGGCCTGCCTGCCACAGGTGACCGATTCCGATGGCCTGTTCGGCACGACGGATCTGGGCGGCTTTTTGCCGGCGCCCGTGCCCATTCACGGCGTGCTCGGCGACAGCCATGCCGCCTTGTTCGCGCAGGGCTGCCATAGCCGCGGCATGGCTAAGGCGACCTATGGCACCGGCAGCTCGGTCATGATGAACGTCGGCGACGAGTTCGTTGCCAGCTCGCACGGGCTTTCGAGCTCGCTCGCATGGCGTATGGACGGCGTGACCGAGTATGTACTCGAGGGCAACGTGAGCTACGCTGGCGCCGTCAAGACGTGGCTGCGCGACGATCTGGAGCTCATCAATAACCCCGAGGAGGTTACCGACTTGTGCTACGCCGCCAATCCGGCGAGTCGCGTCTACTTTGTGCCGGCGTTTACCGGTTTGGGCGCGCCGCACTGGGCGAGTGACGCCGAGGGCTGCGTCTTTGGCATGACGCGCACCACGGGTCGCGCGGAGTTCGTGAAGGCTGCCGACGAGTCGATCGCCTATCAGATCTTCGACGTGATCGATGCGATGGTCGAGGATTCGGGCGCGGCGCTGGCCGAGCTTCGTGTTGACGGCGGTCCCACGCGCGACGCGTACCTGATGCAGTTTGAGAGCGACTTGGTTGGCTCGCCCATCCGCATCGCGAGCAATGACGAGATGAGCGGCCTGGGTGCGGCCTGGGCCTGCGGCATTGCGCTGGGCATGTACACGCGCGATGTTGTCGACGTCTACGGCGCCCGCGGCATCGTGGAGCCCGTGATGCCCGCCGACGAGCGCGCCAAAAAGATCGCCGGCTGGCGCCACGCCGTAGCCGCCACCATCTCGTACACTGCCTAGCATGATTTTTCTGGGACGGGGATTAAAAACTCATTGATCCCCGTCCCAGGTAGCTTATTTGGGACGGGGCTTTTTTGACTGGTATGATTGGTGCGACCATTCGAACCAGCTAAAAGAGCCCCGTCCCAAATTGACTACCGAGAGGATCTGCTATGGAGCGCATCGCGAGCTTTTCCGTTGACCATCTGCTGCTTGAGCCCGGCGTGTATGTGAGCCGCATCGACCGCGATCCGGCGACCGGCGCCGCCGTCACCACCTTCGACCTGCGTCTGACCACGCCCAACAAGGAGCCGGTCATGAACACGGCCGAGTGCCACACCATCGAGCACCTGGGCGCGACGTTCCTTCGCAATCATGACGAGTGGTCGAGCCGTATTGTCTACTTTGGCCCCATGGGCTGCCGCACGGGCTTTTACCTGGTCGTGTTTGGCGAGGTGACGAGCGAGGAGATCCTGCCGCTCGTGCGCGAGCTGTTTGAGTTTATCGCCGGCTTTGAGGGCGATGTCCCCGGAGCCGCTCCCGAGGAGTGCGGTAACTACCTGGACCAGAACCTCCCCATGGCAAACTGGCTCGCGCGCCGCTATCTCGACCGCGACCTGGACGGGATCGACGAGGCACACCTGCACTATCAGCAGGCATAAGGCTGCTCGCAGGAATATCGTTTGTACCAGAAGCGTCTCCGCTCTTTTGCGGGGGCGCTTTTTCATGCCGAGTGCTCAAAACAGGAAGATATTGTTCTAGAATGTTCGTACTGTCACATAAACGAACAGGAGCGAACATGCATATCTACTCTGTTTTGGATCCCGAGTTCAAACCCTATGGTCGCGTGTGGGACGACGTCCCGTCCAGCCTGACCACCCCGCTCATGGAGGCGCTCTCCGCCACACCCGTCCCCGAGGGCAGCAAATACGTGGCCTCCGCGCCCGAGCTCGAGCAGGTTGAGGGCGCCGACACGCTCGGCCTGCTCATATACGGCGGCCGCCCCTTCCAGCTCGGCTGGTGCAACGGCCACAACACACGACTCAACTGTCTGGAGTATCACCGCGCGAGTGAGTTTAACCTGGGCGCCCGCGACTTTATCCTGCTCGTGGCGCATCGCTGGGAGATCGAGGACGGAAAGCTCGATACCGCGTTCGTCAAGGCGTTCCGCGTGCCGGCGGGCAAGGTTGTCGAGGTCTTCAACACCACGCTCCACTACACGCCGTGCATGGTCGATGAAAGCGGCTTCCAGGTGATGGTGGCGCTGCCCGCCGGTACCAACGGTCCGCGCCCCGAGGCCGCAACCGACATGCCTGCCGCCGGTGACAGCTACTGCTACTGGAAGGCCGACAAGTGGGTCCTCTGCCATGCTGACAGCCCCAAGGCAGCCGAAGGCGGCTACGTGGGCCTCATCGGAAAGAACCTCGACATCACCGTGGACTAGAATCTTCTGTCTCAATCTGTAACACCTAGCGGGCTAGATCGTCTCTACCTGTTACAGATTTAGACAAACTGCAGGGGACAGGCCGAACAATCTCAATCTGTAACACCAGGCCCGGTTTTGGCGGCCTAACTGTTACAGATCGAGACAAACGGGCCCAAGCCACCACAAAGGTGCCTGTCCCCTTTGTGGCGGCTTGGACAGGCGGGTATCAAAAAGTGTCAGACGGGGCGGCTGCCGGGCACCTGCGCGCGAAAAGAAGTATCGGCCTGCGCCGTTGCCGTTGAGCGGTACCCCGTTTGCAGGGATACTGAGCCTATGACAACAGCGTGCGAAAGGATTGATGCATGGCTTTCCGTAATGACTTCCTGTGGGGCGGCGCGACGGCTGCCAACCAGTGCGAGGGCGCCTACAACGTAGACGGCCGCGGCCTTGCCAACGTGGACGTGGCTCCGCACGGCCCCGAGCGCTATGCGGTGGTCTCCGGCCAGCGTAAGATGCTCGACTTCGAGGACGGCTATTACTATCCCGCGCAGACCGGCATCGATTTCTACCACCATTACAAGGAGGACATCGCTCTCTTTGCCGAGATGGGCTTTAAGACCTTCCGTATGAGCCTGGCTTGGACCCGCATCTTCCCCAACGGCGACGAGACCGAGCCCAACGAGGCTGGCCTGGCCTTCTACGAGGATGTGTTCCGCGAGTGCCAGGCGCACGGCATCGAGCCGCTCGTGACTATCACGCACTTCGACTGCCCGATTCATCTCATCAAGGAGTACGGCGGCTGGCGCAACCGCAAGCTCATCGACTTCTACAAGAATCTCGCGACCACGATCTTTACCCGCTACAAGGGCCTGGTGAAGTACTGGCTCACCTTTAACGAGATCAATATGATCTTGCACCTGCCGTTTATGGGTGCCGGCCTGGTCTTTGAGGAGGGCGAGAACAAGGAGGCCGTCGAGTACCTGGCCGCCCACAACGAGCTCGTCGCCAGCGCTTGGGCAACCAAGATTGCTCACGAGATCGACCCCGAGATCAAGATCGGCTGCATGCTCGCCGCAGGTAGCTACTACCCCTACAGCTGCCGTCCGGGCGATGTACGCCAGGCGCAGCTCGATAACCAGGACAACTACTTCTTCGTCGACGTCCAGAGCCGCGGCTACTACCCGGCCTATGCCGTCAAGAAGCTCGAGCGTCTAGGCATCGATGTGGGCATGACCGACGAGGACCGCGAGATCCTGGCCGCCAACACCGTCGACTTCATCAGCTTTAGCTACTACAGCACCCGCTGCTCTGCCGGTGCCGATAACCCCGATGTCGAGCGCACCCAGGGCAACGCCTTCGCCGGCGCCAAGAATCCCTACCTGCAGGAGAGCCAGTGGGGCTGGGCCATCGATCCGCTGGGCTTCCGCATCACCCTTAACGACCTGTACGACCGTTATCAGAAGCCGCTGTTTGTGGTCGAGAACGGCCTGGGCGCCAAGGATGTTGTCGAGGAGGACGGCTCCATCAACGACGACTACCGTATCGACTACCTGCGTCAGCACATCCAGACCATGCGCGACGCGGTGACCGAGGACGGCGTTGACCTGCTGGGCTACACCACCTGGGGCCCGATCGACCTGGTGTCTGCCGGCACGGGCGAGATGTCCAAGCGCTACGGCTTTATCTATGTGGATCGCGACGATGCGGGCAACGGTACCCTCAAGCGTTCCAAAAAGAAGAGCTTCGACTGGTACAAGCATGTCATCGAAACGAACGGTGAGGACCTATCCTAAGGAAGCTGAGACACTCAACTTCATAGCCTCCTAGCCAAGGCGCCCGGCGAGTATGTGCTCTCCGGGCGCCTTGCCGTCTGCGGATTTTGGGACATGCGGCCCGCTTTTTCGACTCATCTGTCGGTACACTAAAGGGACTATGGGTACCCGCGAGCGACATATCGGCCACGCGGCCGCCCGGACCGCGCCGGTTGCGGATCCCAGGGGTGGCAGGCTCTTCGCCATGCCGCGATTCCTTGTTGGCATAACACATCAGGTGTACCGTCACCGCGTCTTTGCTATCGCCGGCGCCATCACCGCGCTGTTCCTCATGCTTTTGGCGGTCTTGCCGGCGCTGTTCGCCTTCGACCCCAAACTTTCTAACGCCGTGCCCGCCTATAGCAAGGTATCCGAAGAGGTCGTGGATGCGCTCGCCCATTCGAGCTCTCTCCCGCTGCTTGTCGCCGCAATTGTATTTTCGATCTGGGGCGTATCGGTCTATCTGCGCTGTTTGGACTATGTGTTGCGCCGCCGACTTGTTGCCATCGCCACCATCTGCGCCCTGTGGATGATCGAAGTCATTCTGAAGTACAAGTCGTTCACGCCGTTCTATGCCACCGTGCTGTGGTACCTGTACTACGTGCCCATGACGCTCATTCCGCTGCTCTACCAGTTGTGTGGCCTGCGCCTTGTGGGCCTGGAGCAACACCGCCTGGGTCGCCGCTACTGCGCTGCGCTGTGGATTGTGGCCATCCTGCTTATCGGATTTGTGCTCACCAACGATTTTCACCAGCAGGTCTTTCGCTTTGACCGCGCAAGCGACACCTGGAGCAACGATTACACGTACGGCTGGGGTTATTTCGCCGTCCTCGCGTGGACGGCCTTTAACTTCGTGGCCTTTTTTATCCTGGTTGGTCGGTCCTCGTCCTTTCGCATCCAGCGATTCTCGGGCACGGCGGCGCTCGTGCTGCTGGGTGGCGCATTCTTTGCCATCTCGTATGCTCTGCGCGTGCCCTGGGCATGGAGGCTCAACTTTTCGCTCGTCTATTGCATCCTGTGCGTGGTGGCGATGGAAATCTGTCTCGATTGCGGTGTCATTCCGTCGTATCACGACATCGCCGGCATCTTCGACACCTTGCCGCTTGACCTCAAAGTCCTAACGCGCGACCTGCAGGAGGTCTATGCCACGCCGGTGTCAAAGCCAACGCCGGTAGGCGTGCGCGAGGAGTTGCGGACCCAGGAGCACGGCCGCGCCCATGCCTTTGCCGTGGCGTCCGATCCCAATGTGATGTACCGTGCCTTTCCGCTGCTGGGTGGATCGGCGCTGCTTGCCCAAGACGTGTCGGAGCTCAACGAGCTTAACCGTGAACTGGCACATCGTCGCATGGAGCTGCAGCGTCAAAACGAGCTGCTCGCCGCCGACTACGACCTTAAGACGCATTTGGCAGATCAAGAGGCCGAGACCTTGCTGGTCCAAGACGTGGGCCAGGCGCTTGCCCGCGCGCTCGAAGAGATGTACGACCTGCTGGGCTCGTTGCCACCGTTGACCGACGAAGCGTCTTCGCACGAGCGTTACCGCATGCTGCAGCGCGCCAAGATCCTCGTCGCCTATTGCAAGCGCAAGGGGTCGCTCACGTTGGCACAGCACGGGGAGAGCGGTTTTGATCGCGACCGCATTCAGCTCATCGCCAACGAGCTCGCAAGTGACCTGCGCACGATCGATGTCGATTGCGCCTCGATTATCGCCATACGGCGCCCGATGCATGCCAGTACGGTAAGCGCCCTGTACGACTGCGTGTATGACTTTGCGTTTTTTGCCTATACCACCGACCATCCGGCGCTTATGTATCACTTGGGCGACCATGACCGATGCAGTGTCGAGCTGCGCGCCACGCTTTTTTCCAACGATGATGCAGATCTTTCGCAGACGCCCGCTGCGCAAGAGCTCGAAAGCGCTTTGCAAGGGCGCAACGTGGCATATCGCCTTGAGGGCGAGCCCGGCCAGCTGCGCATGATCGTCTTGATGCCGAGGGCGGGTGAGTGACGATGCAGATTTCGCTCATCCTTCCCCAAATCGTTGCGCTCGATGTTGTCTTTGCCCTGACTGCGTGTCTGCAGACGATCCACGTCCCGCTCATCGCATCGCGCCGCTCGTCCTATAACCGTAAGGTGATTTGCGCCTACGAGGCGAGTCTTGTGCTTCACCTGATGATTTCGGCGCTCATCTTATTCGCGTCGTCTGGCTCGTATCTGGTGGCGCCGCTTGACGTTTGCGCCAGGGCAATGGGCGGAGCGTTGTGGCTCAATGCCGCAATCTTTGCCTATGGCGTGGTGCTTATGGTGCGCTATCGTCGCCCCGTCATGCTGGTCGAGCTGCTGCTTGTTGTCGCCGTTACACCGCCGGTGGTTTTTGCCATGGGCTCGGCGTGGACCGTTGTCCTTATCGCAGAGGGAGCGTTCTTCCTGTTCCGTTCCATCGCGGCGCTCTTGATGGACGTCCGTAACCGCCAGGAGGATATCACCGCGTTCTCGACGATCGAGACCATCAACGTGATTCCCGTGGGCATCCTGTATCTGGACCCGAGGGGCCGTCCGCTGCTCATGAACCGCTGCATGCGCAAAAACCTGGTGGAACTTCATATGCCCACCGATCTAGGTGACATGAGCGGCACATGGAACGACCTGCGCAAACTTAGCATGCAAATGCCCGAAAGCAGTAGGAACCGCGTGCGGATTAACTTGGACCGTTTTGGTGAGGCTCGCGCGGTGATCGAGATTTCTCCCGCCGAGATTCGCCTATTTGTGCACGACGAAGTTATGGTTTCGGGCCGCCTCTTTGAGCGCATTATCGGACTGGACGTGACGGAATACGCACACGCCTACGACCGCTTGGTGCAAGCAAACCACCTGCTTGAGCTTGCGGGCCAAGAGCTCCAGTCCCAGATCGAAGAAGTTAAAAAGGTTGCCGACAATGCGGCCTACCTACGTATGCGCGCCCGCGTTCACGATGTGATCGGGCAGCGCCTGTCCATTCTTCATCGCTATTTGGATGAGGGGCGTCTGGACGATGAGTCGCTCGAGCAGATCGACCCGTTGCTACGCTCAATTGCCGCCGATTTGCGCAGTGGTGGTGCCAGCGAGCCTGCAGAGCGGCTGGGTGATATTGTCCATGCTTTTGGCCTGGTGAGTGTGCAGATCGATGTTGAGGGGGCGCTGCCTGAGGACGCGCGTGTCGCCGCAGCCTTTCTGCAGATTATCCGCGAGGCCTCGACCAATGCCACCAAGCATGCGCAGGCGCATCGGGTCCACGTGCGTCTGTGGCAGGAGGGGGCGGATGCTGGCGCCGTCGCGCGCATGACGATTTCTAACGACGGGTCTCCGGCCCCCGTATCGTATCGCGAGGGAACGGGTATCCCAGGTATGAGGCATGTCGCGCAAGATCTGGGTGGCAGCCTAGAGGTCCACGCCGCCCCGCCCTTTACGCTTACGGTATCCATTCCGCTTAACGCCAACGATACGTCCCAAAGGAGAAGCTCATGATCCGCGTCCTTATAGTCGAAGACCAGGCCATCCTGCGCGAGAGCCTGGCGCGCTCCGTTGGCGACCAGCCCGATATGACCGTCGTCGCCGCGCTCGCCGATGCCTCCGAGGCCTTGGGTGTCGCGCTCAAGGAGCGCCCGGACATGATACTGATGGACGTGTGCACCGAACACGATTCAAACGGCATCGTGGCGGCGGCGCGCATCAAGGAGCGGCTGCCCGAGTGTCGCATCATTATCATGACCGGCATGCCCGAGATCACCTTTGTGGACCAGGCGCGCGAGGCGGGCGTCGATAGCTTTGTGTACAAGAACGTCGGTATCGACGAGCTGTTCGCCGTGATGCGCTCCACGCTGGCGGGCTATTGCACGTTTCCCAAGCCGCCCGAGAGCATTTTTTCGGGCACGGCGGCACTCGACGATGTCGAGCTGTCGATTTTGCGCCTTGCCTGCGAGGGCAAGAGCCGCCGCGAGATCGCGGCCGAGCTGTTTATGAGCGAGGGCACCATCAAGCGCCGCATTTCGGAGATCCTGAGCAAGACCGGCTACGACAACATCATGCGTCTTGCCGTGCATGCGGTGACCGAAGGCAGCATCGTCCCCAACATGGAGCGCCCGTAGTCGGTGTGCCGCCCGTGCTCCAACGCCGAAGATAGGTCGCCCGCCGTTTTGCATCTAAAAACGGCGGGCGGCCTGCTTGTATGGGCAGTGCTGTCGGCATAAAAACGACGGGGCCGCAGGATCAACTCCTGCGGCCCCGCCTGGTGTGCGCGGATATGTCCGCCAATCCGCGGCTGTCGGTGTCTGTCGCTACGCGATGGTCGCGGTGTAGGAAGCGACGTCCTCGTAGGAATCGGTCAGGTAGGCGTCGATGCCGATGGTCGTGTTGACCAGGTCGTCAAGGCTGTCAAGCTCGCCGCTCGAGAACGTGAACTCCTCGGTGGCGTTGGTGCCAGGCATCAGGTGAGCCGAGAACCAGGGTTCCTTCATGGTGCCGTTGACGTTGGTCTTGCCGGAAGGAGCGTAGAAGGTCAGGTCCTTGTCGCTCTTGTTGGTGATGTTGACGACAAAGCCGATGTCGCCCCAGTCGTCCTTGAACTTCTCGGTGATGGTGATGGTGCACAGATCGTCATCGGCGACGGTGACGGCGGGGGAGATTTCGACGTTCTGGACATCGTCGTCTTCGACGGCCTCATCGATCTCCTCTTCCTTCTCGGCCGCCTCGCGATCCTTCTTCACCGTGCCGGACAGGTCCTTGTCGGACTTGGTAAAGACAAGATTGCCGTCATCCTCTTCGAGGATGAGCTTGCCGTCCTTGAGCTTCATGTCGTGCGACTCGTCTTCGGCGGTGATCGTTACGGTGGTGGCGTCCTTTGCCTCCCATTTAAGGTCGACAACCTCAAGGAACAGATCGAGGGCGCCTGTACCGTCCTCGTCGAGAATCAGGACGCAGTGGACACCCCAATCCTCGAGCATCTTCATGTACTCATCGGTCAGCTCTTCGCCATCCACGGTTCCACCCGAGAGTTCCCAGCTGCCGACGAAGTCGGCCTTGGGGTCTTTGGCGCCGCCGCTGCAGCCCGTCAGGGCAAAGGCGAGCGCCAGGACGCATGTCAGGAATGCGAGTACGGACTTTTTGAACGTTGTCTTCATGGTGTCCTCCTTTATCGAACGAAACCCATAGAAGCAAATGCGGGGGTGGCGGAACCCCCGCCAATTACCAGATAAAGGGGCTAGGGCCTGGGTGTTCCGCAGTTGCTGCAGAACTTGCCGCCGTTTTCGCTACCGCAGTTGGGGCAGAACCACTTGGCCGGTGCCGGGGCGGGTGCGGGGCTGCCGCACTCGGAGCAGAACTTGCCGGTGTTGGTGGCGCCACAGCTGCAGGTCCATGCGCCGGCCGCAGGTGCGGCAGCGGGTGCCGGTGCGGGGGTGGAAGCCGGAGCCGGCTGCGGGGCAGCCTGCTGCTGTGCCTGGCCGGCGGCGAACAGCTGACTGGCGTTCATGCCGCCCATGCCGCCTGCCATGCCCATGCCCATAAAGCCGGCCATCGCGCCGTTGGGGTTGGCGGCTGCCGCGCGCATCGCATCGCTCTGGGCGCTGGCGATGTTGGCGGCCGCCATGGTGGGATCGCGCATGACCGCGGCCTTCTGCAGGTCCTTGATCATCTGCTCGTCTTCTTGCGAAGCGGCGATGGAGTTGACGCCAAAGCTCACGATCTCGACACCGCGCAGGTCGCGCCAGTCGGCCGAGAGGACCTCGTTGAGCGCGCGGGCGAGCTCGGTGGTGTGACCGGGGATGGCGCTGTAGCGAATGCCCATTTCCGAGATCTTGGCAAAGGCGGGCTGCAGGGCGGTGAGCAGCTCGGACTTAAGCTGGCTGTCGATCTTATCGCGCGTGTAGCTATCGGTCACGTTGCCGCACACGTTGGTGTAGAACAGCAGCGGGTTGGTGATGCGGTACGAATACTCGCCGTTGCAGCGAACGGAGATGTCGACGTCCAGGCCAATGTTGTTATCGACCACGCGGAAAGGCACGGGCGAGGCGGTGCCGTACTTGTTGCCGATGATCTCCTTGGTGTTGATGAAGTAGACGCGCTGGTCCTTGCCTGCGTCGCCGCCAAAGGTAAAGCGGCTGCCGATATTGGCGAACGTCTCCTTGATGGAGTCGCCCAGGTTGCCGCTAAAGACGCTCGGCTCGCTGCCGGTGTCAAAGACGAACTCGCCGGGCTCCAGCGCGACCTCGATGATCTTGCCGTTTTGCACCACGAGCATGCCCTGGCCGTCGTTGACGGCGATGACGGAGCCGTTGGAGATGACGTTGTCCTCGCCGCGCGTGTTGGAGCTGCGGCCGCCGGTGCGCTTGCTGCCCTTGCAGGCCAAGACGTCAGCGGGCATCGATTCGCAATAGATAAATTCCTTCCACTGGTCGGCCATGACGCCGCCGGCAGCACCCAATCCAGCTTTCAAGAGTCCCATGGTGATCTTCCTTTCTCGTCAAAGGCCGGGTGGTATTGGTCAGAATGGCTAATCGTCCTTGTTGTCCTTCATGACAACGGTGGTCTCGGTGTGGCTGAAGGTGTCGTGCTTCTCGGTCAGGTCGAGCTCGCCGCAGTAGCAGTCGGCGTGGGTGGCCTCGTTGGCCGTCTTGAGCTGGCCCACCAGCAGCACGTCTGCGATGATCACGATGATCAGCGGCGCGACGATGTTGATGAGGATGCCCTCGACATCAAAGGTGAGGTAATCCGGATCGAAGGCGTTCTCGCCCATAAAGAGAATCTGGGAAAGGACAAATCCGATCGCAAAGAACAGCACCGAGGCGATAGCGAGCTTGGGCTTGGAGCAGGGAAGCTCGCCGACCATGCGGCCGGTTTGGCCGTTCATGGCAAACAGGTAACTCTTGCCGTTCCACGAGGTAGAGAGCATCCACACGGGGAACAGAGCATAATCGTTTTCTTCCCAGGTGTAGTCGAGCTGCTTGCTTTCGACCGTGGCGTCGTCGTACTCGTCGACGACGGTCTCGCGCAGGGCCGAGATCGTGCTCTCCTCCATGCGGCGCTCGGCGCGCACCTTGCAGGTTTCGCAATCCTCGTCATAGCGGTTGGCGATGTAGCCGGGCATATAGGCGACCGAGAATGGGCGCAGCGCGTCGTAGTCAAACGGCTCGATGGCGTCCATGTGGCCGTCGGGCATCTTGGACGATCCGTCGACGGGCACGCGCTCAAACGAGATATTGCCCTTACGGTAGGCGTCGTAGTGGTCGGTGGTCGTGACGGTGCGGTCGGATTCCTCGGTCACGGTCTCGTTGGTCGCGTCAAAGTACACTTCTCCGTCAACGCGGGCGCCGTAGAGCCAAAACGGCACGTAAACGCCTTGGACCTCGTCGATGTGGTTGCCGGTGACAAAGCTCTTGGGCAGCAGGATTTTACCCTTGTAGTGGTCTTTGAGCGCGGCCATGACATCGTCGCGCCCGAGCTTAAACGGAATCACCAGGTCGGGTGAGAAGTCGCCCGAGAGCTGGCCGGGTGCCACGGCGGAGTTGCCGCAGTACGGGCAGGTGGTGACGGCGACGGTGCCGTCGGACACGAGCTCGGCGCCGCACGACGAGCAGATGTAGCCGGCGTTTTGAGCCAGCTCCTGCACGGCATCGTCGACAGCAGGCTTGGGGGCCGCGGCTGCGGCATCGGCTTTGGCATCTGCCTTGTCCTGGCGCTCGCGATAGAGGGCCTCGACTTCTTCGACTTCAAAACGCGAATCGCAGTAGTCGCAGACGAGCTTTTGCTCGGCACTGGCAAAGTGAAGGGGGCCGCCACACGCGGGGCACTGATAGTTGACGCTCTCGAAGGCCATGATCGGTCCTTTCGCTGCCGGAGGCTATGCGCCGATGGCGCCGCCGCAGTATTCGCAGCGCCCGCTGGCATCGGGAATGGTGGTTGCACCGCAGAAGGGGCAGGTGACCGCGGTCTTGGGGGCCTTAGCGGCCACGACGCTGTCGCGCGTTTCCTGACGCAGCTGCACCAGCGCGTCGCGGACCTCGGTTGCCTGGCGCTTGGCCTCGCGGTATTCGATGGAACCGCGCTGATCGATGGTGGAGTCGTTCACGCGCAGGTTGATCTCGGTAAAGTACGGCGTGTTGACGTGGATGGTCAGGTTAAAGTCGTAATCCAGGTCGTAGCGCGGCGGATTGTAGCTCTCGCGCTCGCCGTCTTTTGTCTCGCGATAGATTTCGGTGCGGTGCTCGTCGATATCCATATCGCAGCCGAGTACCTGCGAGAACTCGATGATGTCGGGATTGGCGTCGCGCCAGCGGCTCTGCGAAGTGATGATCAGCAGGCCCGCGTCTTCGTCGAGCATGATGTTGGTGCGCCCGGCCGAGAGTGTGCGCGTGGGGTTGAACGACGCCAGGCGCTCGGCATTGGCCTCGCGGTAGGCGAGTTGCTCGCGGATATCGTCCGCGGTGCTGGAGCGATGGCCGTGGAAGAAGGGGGAGAGCTTGCCGGCGCACTCTTTGCACAGGTAGCCCTCGCTGATCTTGGTCTTTCCCAAAAGTCCCAGCTCGGTACCGCAAATCGCGCACTCTTTCTTCTCGAACATCTTGTCAAAGAAGCCCATGGCTGCCTCCCATCAACAGGTAGCGTGTGTCACTTTTGATGATGAGGGAGTGCGCGATCTTTCACGATACCCAGACGGCTCAAGGAGTCTCCACAACTGGGACACATGGCCCATTTTTCACCTACTCATTGGGGACGTACTTAAACGAGTGCCTACTCATTTAAGTACGTCCCCAATGAGTGCCCGCTCGCTCGTTTGGCGCCTGGGGGGACACTCTTTGTCGAATAGTGGTGCCGTCCTTGCTATGCCACGGTCAGGGCGACCTGGGCGTAGCGGGTGCAGGGGCGCTCGGCGCGCGTCTGCACGGTAAGGGTAAGCACGAAGCGGTCGCCGGGCTGCGCGTCGGCGGGCACGATAAAAGCGGTGCTCACCGTGCATTCCTGCCACAGCGAAAGATCCTGCGCGCCTGTATAGCTCGACGGGTCCACGGCGACATCCCAATGTGCATCAAAGCCCTTGCCGTCGGGGTCGACGATGGCCGCTGCAAGGACGACACGCTCACCGGCTGCGGCGCTGCGGTCGGTCGTGACCTCGGCAACATGTGCCGGATGCGAACACGCTGCCGGATCATGGGCGCACCATTGCGCGCGGGCGGCAAAGTCTTCCTGATAGGCGCGCAGGTAGGGATTGGGGTTGCCGTCTATGGGCGTGCCGATGGCGGCAAAACCGGCGGGCGCGTCCGAATCGGGATGCCCATCAAGAAACATACGGCCGAGCAGTGTATCGAAGTTGCGGTCATCGATACCGCGCAGGCCAAACGGCAGTAGTGGAATGTAGGTCATGCTGTCGCCTTCGGCCATAAAGTCGCCGCGCTCAAACTGCATCGCGGGCATGCCTTCTAGACCCCAATCCAGACGGGCATGCTTGCCAAACTGAAAGCGCTCGGGCTCGTTTTCGTAGACCTTGCCATCGCCATAGAGCATATAGCGCGCCATAAGGGGGCCGTTTTCCTGCGTGAGGTTTTGCTCGGGCCAAGGAGCCTTAAACAGTGGCAGCGAATCGGGCTGCGCCATCTTGGCGTCGACATAGCCGCCATACATATAGGGCACACGCCAAAAGATGAGCTCGGGAAAGAGCTCGCGTCCATGGTCGAGCCATGAGTTGTCCTGCCCTATGCCATCGGCAACGCCCATCACGCGCACCTTCTGATGGACCCGCTTCTGCACGGCGGGCCATTCGGGCATGGCGCGATAACGCTCGGCAATGCTCATAAGGGCGCGAACGATGGTGTTCATGCCGCCCCAGCTGAGCAGCCATAATGTACGCGGATCATCATCCAAAATCGCCTGAGCAATTACGCGGGACCCCTCAGTTTCCTCAGTCACATCACCCTCAAAGGCAACATTTCCCACAAAGGTGCGCTCGATCATCTGGGCAGGCGTGGGAAACGGCGGCTCACCGGCAGCGTCCGCATTCGCCTGCAACTGCGGCCAAGCTTGGGCATATTCATTACTCCAGAGACTCTCAATCCAATGCTCGGGAAACGGCCGATACTCACGAAGCTCCCCAGCCAGCGGATCGGGCTCATGAGGCACAATAGCCCACTCATATGAGCGACGTCCTTTAGTCCGCCAATGCGAATTCACCTCGCCCAGCGTATGAACCCCATCCCCAAGAAAGTGATACTGCGAAGCCGTATACACCACAGCCTGAACATCAAGCACATTGAGATACAGAGCCAAATGAACGAGCGAGTTCATATCGTCGACTTCCATATCAGTGGTAACAATCACCCGAGTCAAATTCTGGGACATAGGAGCAGCTCCAATCAAAATCAATTCAGCCAGTTACGCGCGAGGCAAGACGGGACCCACGCCCCCATCGCCACCGACCCGGCGTGCTGCCGGTAGCGCCCGGCCAGCGTTTCGAACAACGTTAACTTAGGGGGCCTCGACCTTTAGTTTTGTAAACATTCCGCAGCGCGGGCCCCGCTTATCCGATGCTCCGAAGGAGCAGGAAAAGCGGGGCTCATGCGCGAGGACGTTTACAAAACTAAAGGTCAGGGCCCCCGATGGGATGGCTACCTCGAAACTCTGGCCGACCACTCCCAGCAGCCCACCGGCTCGCCGTCGATGAGTACGTTGCCCCCGTCGAAGTCTTGATAACACAGGTCGTTGAATTGATGGATCCACACGCCGTGGTTGAACGTCTTCTTGGGCGAGCCGTCGGCCTCGCGGTAGCGTCCGGTCAGGTCCTCGACATGGCTAAAGTAGGTGAGGTGCACGTTGGCGCCGGCGTCACGCAGGCGCGCCGTGAGCGGCAGCACGGTCTGTTGCGGAGACACGAGCTCGTCGCCCTTGGAGTGCGTAAACCACAGCGGCGTCTTGGCGAGCGCGGCTACGTCCTCGTTCGTGGCGTTGTACCACGGGGCACAGCAGGGAAGGCCCGCGGCAAAGAAATCGGGGTAGTCGGCGCACAGGCGCAGGGTCATAAAGCCGCCGTTGGAAAGACCGGCGACCACGATGCGGTCGGTGTCGATGCGGTCGGCGTGCTCGGCGACAAACTCGTCGATGAGCGCCTTGAGCACGGGGGAGTAGATGCTCTGGTTGGAGCGACCGAGCTGCTCGATGCCGTTGTCCATCCAAAACGTGGGCGACTGCGGCACGAGCACCCAGGCAAAGCCGCCAAAGTAGCGCTGGATTTGCGCCTGGCTAATGGCTGTCACGCGGTTGCCGATATAGGCGCGCGTGGCACCTTCACCCTGCGTGGCACCCTTGCCTTCGCCGGCGCCGTGCAGGTACACCACGAGCGGGGCCTTTTGGGGCACGACCGTGGTCTCGGGCGCGAAGGGATTGAAGCAGGCCGAGTCCTCTGCCTTAAAGTTGGGCTCAAAGAAGCCGTACTCGAGCGCGATGCCATTGACGGCGGTCTTTTGTACGGCATTGCTCCAGCCCTTGAGCGCGGGGCAGATGTCGCCGCGACAGGTATCGAAGACCAGGCCGCAGGTGGGGTCGTCGCCGTCGTTGCCGGGAAGAGCCGCGAGCTGCGTGACGTGCAGCTGGTCATCGAGCATGCGCGAGCCCATGACGCCGCCTTCGATCTTTTTGGTCAGGCGCTGCTCGGCGACCTCGAGTGCCACATGGGTGCCCACGGCGAGCTTGCGGCCGTTCTCGTCACACGGATACGCGGCGAGAACGTCGATGTAACCCACGGAGGGCGCGGCATGGTCGACGCCGTGCTCCTTGCGCATCAGGACCTCGCCCGTGCGCTCGTGACGCTCTACATATATATGGAAAGCGTTCGCATCGACATCGTTGGCGCGCACGGTGCAGGGTAGGTCGAGAACGACCTTGCTGATCCAGGGGCCAAAGTCACCCAAGGTGGTGACGGTTGCGTAGGTGCACGATTTGAGTTCCATGAGCTGCCTCCCTTGCGCCGCGAGAGCTAAACGTGTGCGGCAATACAATCTAAACATGTTTAGTGTAAAGCAGAATTAGAGAATAAGCAGATGAACTCGGTAAACGGTCACATCAAACGCTCAATGAACTACTAAACACTCGTTTACTACTATCTAGCAGGGCTTTTGTTGATGAATCAACAAGGCATTTGGGTGCAAGATTATATAAAATCCCACGTAGACGGCCATTTATAAATAAACGACACTATATGTAATGCCTTGGCATTCAATTACGTTCACCCCCGATTTCCTACCGTTCACCGGACTACAAACGGTAAAACTGCCACAAATTCAATGCTGCGTGTAAACTAAGCGCTGTAAACGTTCAGTAAACAGATTGTTTACGACAGCGTATCCAAGGGCTTGGCAGCCGTAAGGGGTTATAGCCGCCGGGCCAAAGGCGTGCCTACGTCCAAACGGGTAGACACACGATGATATGGGGAGGGGTCCCATGGCAGTAGATAACAAACAGATTGCCACCGATGTCCTCGAGCTCGTGGGCGGTGCGGAGAATGTTACCGTCGCCACCAACTGCATGACGCGCCTGCGTCTGACGCTCAAGGATAACAGCAAGGCCGACGTGGAGAAGATCAAGAAGGTCAAGGGTGTACTGGGTTGCCAGTTCGCCGGCAGCCAGCTCCAGGTCATCATCGGCCAGAACGTGCCCAAGGTGCTCGCCGAGTTCGTCGCCATGTCCGGCGTCAAGCAGGGTGCCGCGGTCGACGAGAACCTCGACGCTCCTAAGGAGAAGTTCGAGCTCAAGAACCTGCCCAACATCATCCTCGACTATCTGTCGGGCTCCATGACCCAGCTGATCCCGCTGCTCATGGCCGGCGGTCTGTTCCGCACCATCGCCGCGGTCCTCGGTCCCACCATGCTCGGCGTTCTCTCCGATACCGATCCGACCTACACGTTCCTCTACACCACCCTGTACGAGGCCACGTTTACCTTTATCCCCATTTACCTGGGCTATGCCGCTGCTAAGAAGCTCGGCGCCTCTCCGGTTCTGGGCATGCTCCTCGGCGGTGCTCTCATGGCCCCGTCCGTCGTGAGTGTCGCGACTCAGGAGGGTGGCGGAATCATCTCCGTCTACGGCATCCAGATCGCCGCTGCCAACTATCAGCAGTCCGTCCTGCCGATCATCCTCTCGGTGCCCGTCCTGTACTTTGTTGAGAAGTTCTTTAAGAAGGTCATGCCCGACGTGCTGTCCACGGTCTTCACGCCGTTCTGCACCATGATCGTCACCATCCCCATCGCCTTCATCGTCCTTGCCCCGATCGGCAACGAGATCGGCAGCCTCATCGCCAACGCCCTCTTTGGTCTTGCTGACCTTGGCGGTATCGGTATCCTGATCGTCATGGCCATCCTCGGCGCCTTCTGGCAGCTCTTCGTGGTCTGCGGCATGCACATGCCCGTCATCCTGCTCGCTCAGGTTCAGATCATCGCTGCCGGCTACGATCCCTTCGTCTTCGTTTCCACCAACTGCGCTATGGCCGCTGTCTGGGGCTGCGCCTTCGGTGCCTTCCTCAAGATGAGGAACCCCGACGAGAAGGGTCTTGCCCTGGGTTACGTCATCTCCGCCATCGCCGGCGGCGTCACCGAGCCCGCACTCTTCGGTATCCTCATGCGCTTCCGTCGCACCATGCTCGGCATGTTTATCGGCGGTGCCATCGGCGCTGTGTTCTCCGGCCTCATGGGTGTTACCTACTACCTGGCCGGCGGTGCCTCCAACTTCCTGGTCTTCACCAACTACCTGCAGGGTGGCCAGATGAACACCGTCTGGGCTATCGCCGGTATGGCAATCTCCTTTGTCATCGCCGCTGCCGTCGTCTTTGCCACTGGCTTCTCCAAGGAGGAGCTCGCCGAGATGGAGGCCTAAGGCCAAACCATTCGGACGCATACGACCTTACCTACACGACAGGGCCCCGTCAGGCGCAAGCCCGGCGGGGCCCTTCTTACAAGGTAGACTGATTGGGGGCGCGTGGCGCCTACTAGCCGGGGTTTGCTAAGCGCCAGGGGCTTTCGTGCGGGGTTACCGCGAAAGAATCTGCCGGTTCGCAACTCCTTTATCAAACGAAAGGACATGCAGATGAGTTTGGGAAAGCTGACCGTTAACGGTCGCCAGGACGGCTTTTTGTGCGAGGGCAAACCGTTCTTTTGGTTTGCCGATACGTGCTGGAGCGCGTTTACGAGCATTGCCGAGGCCGATTGGGACTACTATCTGACCCGTCGCGCCGAGCAGGGCATGAACGTGCTGCAGATCAACACGCTGCCGCAGTGGGATCGCTGCTGCCCCGATCTGGGCATTTGGCCCTATGCCAGCGAGGACGGCGTGCATTTTGATTGGTCCCGTCCCAACCAGGCGTACTGGGACCGCGCTGCTGCCATGTGCCGCGCTGCCGTCGAGCACGGCATTCGCCCGGCACTCGTACTTATGTGGTGCAACTACGTGCCCGGTACCTGGGGTGCCAAGATTGCCGAGCGTTGCGGTGCCGAGGTTATGCCGCGCGAGGAGGTCCGTGCCCACGTTGCCCGCGTCGTCGAGAACCTGGGCGAGTTCGACCCCGTCTATGTGGTGGCGGGCGATACCGACTTTACCAGCGACGAGGCGATCGCCTACTACGAGGATGCCCTCGACGAAGTCGTCAAGCGCGCGCCCGGGGCGTTGCGCACCATGCATATCAACCGCGGCAACCGCACCATTCCGTCACAGTACCTGGACCGTTTGGACTTTTACATGTTCCAGCCCGGCCACAACTACGAGGGCCAGCCCGAGGCTTGGCGCCTGCCGCAGGACTTTACCGCCAACTATCCCAAAAAGCCGATGGTCAACTCCGAGCCCTGTTACGAGCAGATGGGTGCGTCGCGCAACGTGTACTGGCGCTTCACCGCACAGGACTGCCGCGCGAGCGTGTGGTCGTCGATCCTTGCCGGCGCCAGCGCGGGTGTGACCTATGGCGCGCACGGTGTTTGGAACTGGCAGACCAGCAAGAGTCAGGGCTCGGTGCTGGGCGAGGGCTTCGATATGCCGTTCCGCTGGCAGGAGTGTCTGCAGTTTGCGGGCGTTTGGGACTTTGGCGCAATCGAGCATGTGCTTGCCGGCCTGGGCGCTACGGCTGGCGATGACGCACTTGCCGTGGTTCCGGCGCAGGAGCTGCTCGATGACGCGCGCGAGGCCATTCGTGTGGCGCGCGTTGGAGATCGCGTCGTCACGTACCTGCCTCGTACCACGGCGCTCAAGTTTAAGCTCGACGGCACGCGCGGCTGGACGGCAACGGTCCTCGACATGGAGGGCAAGCGCATCGCCAAGCTGCCCGTCCGCGACAACGGTGACGGCACCGTGCGCGTGGCTCAGCATCCCTTTGAGCACGACGCGCTGGTGATCCTGGCCCCCGGGCGCTAACGGCTCTGCTCCAACATTTACAATCCAGTCCCTTGCATGAGGCTGCAGCGGAATGGTTCCTGCACGACAGCTTTAAGCTGCCAAGGGGAGCCATTCCGTTGCACTCATTGGGGACGTACTTAAATGAGTGGTCAATGGGGACGTTCTTTGGGAGGGCAGTTTGCGTGGCGGTTATGTGGCCCACGGTGAGACCTACGTCGGCGATATGTTGGTTCGTCTGACCAAAGTAGAGGCGTAAAACAGAGAGATAATCGGCTCCGGGCGCGATTTGCCGCATGACCATCATAAGGGGGCAGCCCCTGTGGTGGTCGTGGCGATGCACGTCCGGGACCATGGCGCGTGAGGGGCGAATATGCAGGAGTTCTTTGGAATCGATGTGGGCGGTACAGCCGTTAAATGGGCTGTGCTGGGCGAGGATTTTTCCATCCGCGAGCGCGGGAGCCTGCCGACGGGCTTTACCACGGCTGAGGAGACGGTTTCGGCGTTGATCGGGCTCGTCGAGCCGTACCGTGAGCGCGTGAGCGCCGTAGGCGTGAGCGCACCCGGCGGTATCTACGAGGGAGATGTCACGGGAACGATCCATCGCGGCGGTGCGCTCACGTTTATGGACGGCTGCCCACTGGGAAAGCTCATGTGCGAGGCGCTGGGGGTGCCGGTTGCCGTCAATAACGACGGTAAGTGCTGCGCACTCGGTGAGTATGCGGCTGGCGCTCTGCGCGGGACGCGTTTTGGCGTGGTGCTCGCTATTGGCACGGGTATCGGCGGCGGTATCGTCATCGACGGCAAGGTCCTGCGCGGCGCGCACTGCTTTGCAGGCGAGTTCAGCTTCTTGCGCAACGATGTCACGACTGCCGCGGGCATGGAAAACTCCTTTGCGGGTTCGGGCGGTTGGCGCGCGCTCCGCGATGCCGTCGTTGCCGAGAAGGGCCTGCCTGCGGATTCTCCGGTGGACGGCCGCCGCGTCTTTGAGTGGATCGCGGATGGCGACATGGCGGCGCAGCGCGCGCTCGACCGCTACGCTCGCTCATTTGACGGACAGCTCATCAACCTGCAGGCCGTGCTCGACCCCGAGGTTTTTGTGATCGCAGGCGGTATCTCGTGCCATCCCGAGCTCGTCGATGCCCTGCGTGCGCAGATGCCGCTGGCCCTCGCGGGTTACGAAGGGACCCTTGCCGGCATTCCTGTGCCGCAGATAAAGGTGGCCGAGCTCGGCAACGACGCCAACCTTTACGGTGCTGTCCAGGAAGCCATGCGCCTGGTGTAGCGCGAGCCAAACGAGGCTGTCGAAAAAGATAAAGGCCGGCGTGAACCGCCCCCATTTCCTTAGCACAGGAAATGGGGGCGGTTTAATTTGAGGCGGGACTTTTTGACCGCCTGATGGGTCGCGCGCCACGATTCGGGTGTCACAGCAGCTCGCCGTGGCGGGCAATGTAGCGGCGCTTTGCCAGCTGGGTGAGCGCGATATAGGCGGTAACGATGCCAATGAGCAGCCCAAAAAAGCTCGTGGGCAGCGTCATGAGGCCGAGCGCATCGGCGATGGGGCTTGCCGGCAGCCAGGTGACAAGCGCCAGGCCTAGCACGGTGAGAGCGCGCAGTGCCGGCGCGGCGTGGTCGTGCGGGCTCGGCAGGCGCGGGGAGCGCAGCATGTGGATCACGAGTGTCTGCGACCACATGGACTCGACAAACCAGCCGCTCTGGAAGATTGCGGCAAAGGTCGCCATATCCGCGACGTTGCCCGTCCCGGAGAGCTCGGACCAGCTTGCGCCCACGGTGGCGGGGCACACCACAAAGAAGAGCGCGGCGAAGGTCACGATGTCAAACAGCGAGCTCACGGGACCCAGCTCGAGCATAAAGCCCTTGATGGACGCGGCGTCCCAGGAGCGCGGACGGGCGGTCAAGGCGTCATCGACGGTGTCCCACGGTAGCGTGATGCACACGATCTCGTAGACGAGCGACAGCAGCACCAGCTGCAGGGCACTCATGGGCAAAAACGGCAAGAACAGGCTCGCGACGGTCACGGACAGCACGTTGCCAAAGTTGGAGCTCACTGTGGTCTTGAGGTACTTGAGCAGGTTGCCGTAGGTGCGGCGGCCTTCGATGATGCCGCGCTCGAGCACGCCCAGGTCCTTCTGAAGCAAGATGATATCGGCGGATTCCTTGGCAATGTCGACGGCCGAATCGACCGAGATACCGCAATCGCTCGCACGCATGGCGGCGGCGTCGTTGATGCCGTCGCCCATAAAGCCCACGGTGTGGTCGAGCATCTCGCGCATGACGCGCACCAGGCGTGCCTTCTGCAGTGGCGAGAGCTTGGCGAAGAGGTGGGTTTTCTCGGCGCGCTCGGCAAGCTCGGCGTCATCGAGTGCATCGATCTCGGAGCCGAGCAAGACGTTGCTCGCATCGATACCAATCTGCTCGCAGACGGTGGCGGCGACGCGGTCGTTGTCGCCGGTCAGGACCTTGACCGCCACGCCCTTGGCTTCGAGCGTGGCGACGGCTCCCGCGGCACTTGCTTTGGGCGGATCGAGGAAGGCCAAAAAGCCTATCAGCACCATGTCGCATTCGTCGGCGATGCCAAACTCGCCCACGCAGCGCGGATCGGTCTTCTGTGCCACGGCAATCACGCGCAGGCCCTCGGCGTTAAGATCGGCGACCTGCTTGCGAATCTGGGCGAGCTTGTCTTCGGCGAGCGGCCGGGCGATACCGTTGACCTCGACAAAAGAGCAGATCTCGAGCATTTCCTCGGCAGCTCCCTTGGTAACCATCTGGGTTTTGCCTTGGGCGTCGGAGACAACTACGCTCAGGCGACGGCGCGAGAAATCGAAGGGAACCTCGTCGACCTTGGTATAGCGGTCGCGCAGGCTCTGGCCCAGCATGGAATTGGGTGCGACGGTCGAGGGCGTCACATCGGCACGGTCGATAACGGCCAGGTCGATAAGGTTTTTGAGGCCGGTCTGGAAGAAGCTGTTTAAAAACGCATGGCGCAGCACACGCGTGTCCTCGTTGCCGTCGGCGTTGAGGTAGCGCTCGAGCACGATGCAGTCTTCGGTGAGGGTGCCGGTCTTGTCGCAGCACAGGACATCCATCGCGCCGAGGTTTTGAATCGCCGGCAGCTCCTTGACGATAACCTGGCGACGGGCGAGGTCCTTGGCGCCCTGCGACAGGCTCGTGGTCACGATGACGGGAAGCATCTGCGGCGTGATGCCCACGGCCACACTTGTGGCGAACAGCAGCGCGTCGATGACGTTGCCCTTGGTGGCGGCGTTGATGGCAAAGACGGCCGGCGCCATAACGAGCATGAGGCGTACGAGCAGCATGGAGACGCTCGAGACACCGCGGTCAAACGCGCTCTTCTCGCCGCGCCCGTTGAGCATCTTGGCGATGCCGCCCAGGTAGGTGTCCGAGCCGGTGGCAACGACAAGTGCCATGGCGGTGCCGTTTTGCACGGAGGTGCCAGTAAAGACGATGTTCTTGCAGGCAGAGAGCGGCAGCGCGGAGCCGTCGGCACCATCGACGACGGTGATGGCAGCGGTCTTCTCGACGGCCTCGCTCTCGCCGGTGAGTGCGGACTCGATGACAAACAGGTCGCGCGCGGTGATGACGCGGGCATCTGCCGGCACCATATCGCCGGCAGAGAGGCGGATCACATCGCCGGGGACGAGCTCGTCGAAGAGGATCTCGATGCGCTCGCCGTCGCGCAGGACGGTGCAAGTGTTGGAGACCAGGTCCTTGAGGGCCTCTGCCGCATTGCCGCTGCGGGCTTCCTGGATAAACTTCATACCGCCCGATACCAGCAGCATGATGCCGATGACGATGACCGTGGAGGGGTCGCGCTGCGGCTCGGGCACGGCGAGCACGTCGATGTAGAGCGAGACCAGCGCGAGCGCGGCGAGGATGCCGGCGAAGGGATCGATGAAGGCGTCGGCGATGCGGCGGGCGAGCGTCTTGGTCGGCGCCTCGATGGTGTTGGGGCCGGCGGCATCCAGGCGCTCGGCGGCGTGCTCAGCGGTGAGACCGTTTGCCGTGGCGTCAAGCAGTACGAGGGCGTCCTCGGCACTATGGGTGGCGGCGAATATGGTGTTCTTGGACAGGCCGGTATGAGCGGCGGGGCGCGCCGTGCGGCGGCGCTTGGAGATGGCTTCGAGTACCGTAACGGTTTTGAGCATCAGCATAGGGTCCTCCTTGTTGAAGGGAGTTAGCGTACGTGTCGTATTTGCTTCAAAAAACCTAGATGTCGCTCACGTCAAGCTCTTGAGCCCACAAAGGGGACAGGCACCTATGTGGCGGTTTTGACGATCGGATAGTGGCGTTTATGCGTATGCGGAATCCTCGCGGCGTGCCGAGGGCGACATGCAGGTTTTTCGACTAGGACTGCCTTCCATGGCACACCTCCTAAAGGCCGAGCGCGGCGCGCTTTGGGTATCTCGTACCCCTTTTTAATCCGCCCGTATTCTTGATGAGGGGGTTTGCGATGTCAACCCCATTGTTCGGAAAACCATTGCCCCCGACAAAGCCTTTGCAGAATGCCGTGGCCTCAAAGCGCGCCCGCATCGACGCTTCGCCTGCGCTAAACTGGAAGGCACGTACGCGATTACGAGAGGAGCCCTCATGGAGGCTTACAAGCAAGAGTTCATCAAGTTCATGGTTGAGTCCGACGTTCTTAAGTTCGGCAGCTTTACACTCAAGAGCGGCCGTCAGTCCCCGTTCTTTATGAACGCCGGCGCTTACGTGACGGGCTATCAGCTCAAGAAGCTGGGCGAGTATTATGCCCAGGCCATCCACGATAACTTTGGCGACGACTTTGATGTGCTGTTTGGGCCGGCCTACAAGGGCATTCCCCTGGCCGTCGTGACCGCGATTGCCTACCACGAGCTGTACGGCAAGGAGGTCAAGTACTGCTGCGACCGCAAGGAGGCCAAGGACCACGGTGCCGACAAGGGCAACCTGCTGGGTTATGAGCCCCAGGACGGCGACCGCGTAGTCATGGTCGAGGACGTCACCACCAGCGGCAAGTCCATCGACGAGACCTATCCCAAGGTTAAGGCTGCTGCCGACGTCGAAATCAAGGGCCTCATCGTGTCCCTCAACCGCATGGAGGTCGGCAAGGGCGGCGTGACCACCGCGCAGAAGGAGATCGAGGCCAAGTACGGTTTCCCCGTCGCGAGCATCGTTTCCATGGCCGAGGTCGTCGAGACCCTCTACAATCACGAGATCGACGGCAAGGTTGTCATCGATGACGAGCTCAAGGCCGCCATCGACGCTTACTACGAGCAGTACGGAGCACGTTAGTTACGCGGGTTTACCAACCCGCGTAACCAGTTGACGCTGCGCGGGCCGCATTTGGACAATCTGACGTTCAACTTCAAGGGCGCGACCAGAAGGTCAGCGCCCTTTCGTTTCACGTCACCTTGTCTCAAATGCGGCCCGCTCGCTGTCCGTCCTCTACCTGCGGCGTCGTCTTGCTCCGAATACGACCCGCTCGCTGTCGTTGCCATAGCCATTGGGGACGTTCTTAAATGACTAGTCAGAAACGAGCGTCCAAAAATCCACGCTCGTCGCTACTTGAGCCCGGGCAGGCGGGTGTAGGGAAACGATCGCTCTAGGAATTCGGTGCAGCGGGCGTAGTCTTTGGCGAAGTAGCTGCTGTAGAGCGAATCGAGCACGTATTGCACGGCGATGTGGCTCGCGAACTGCGTGATGCGATGCGTCATGCTCTCGTGGTCACTCACCGTAAGGTAGGCGGCAAAACCAGGGTGCAGGCGCGCGCAGTATGGCGTGCCGATGACGATGACCGGGACATGCCGACTGCTGAGGATCGGCAAGATGTCCTTGAGATTGGGGGCAAGGCCGCTGTAGGAGATGACGATTGCCGCATGGTCGGGACCCGAGGCGAGCGCCGTTCGCACCTGGGCCTCGACACCGTCGTGGCACGTCGCGCTTTTACCGGCGGAGAGCAGGCGGTCGCGGAACATTCCCGCTGGATAGAGATTGTGCGAGCCCGTGTAGATGTCGACCTGTCGGGCGTTCGCGATGAGCTTGGCGGCGTGGTCGAGCTGCGTGGGGTCGAGCAGCTCCTGCGTTTCGGCCAGCGTGGTCTGGTAGAGTCCCTCCATGCGCTCCATAACCTGCGCAGGAGTGGACGTAGCATCGAAGGGAAAGTTGATGTCCACGTCGCGGCGGTTTCCCGCCTCGGTTGCCAAGCGAATAAGCTCGACCTTGAGGTCCTTGAAGCCCTCGAGGCCGAGCTTTTTGCAAAAACGGTGCACGCTCGCGACCGAAACGTTGGTGCGCGCGGCAAATTCCTTAATCGAAAGCCCGCGGATGTCCTGACCGATGGCAAGGGCTGCAATGCCAAGCTGTTGCTCGGTGGGGGTGAGGCCTTGCGCCTCGGTGATCTTGCGTTTGATATCCATGCGAACTCCCACACTCGCCAAACCTGCCAAAAAAGGGACAGGTTTATTTTGGCAGGTTTTGTCTGCAAAGGGTAACGGGGCCGAGGATGCCGCTGGGGGCAACGGGCTCGGTGAGGGCGAAGATGTCGGGGATCGCATGGTCGAGCGTGTTGATGACGTCGACCGTGAGCTCATGCGCACCGGCGGAAAGTGCGTCGGCGGCAAAACGGTAGGGCGGGCAGATGCGTGTGCCGAGCGAGCGTCCATCGAGCGTGAGCGTTGCGGTTTCGTAGACGTCTCCCAGGTCGATCGTGGCGTCGGCGCAATCGTTGGCCAGCTCAAACGACGCATGATATCGGTAGGTGCCGCAGGTGCCGGTGAACAGATCGGCTGTGAGGTCGCACAGGTGCTCGAGCTCTTGCGCTTCACCAAAGGCGCCATTGCTGCCGGCAGGGGAGAGGGCAACGGTCCATGGGCCTTCGATGCGCAGGTCGAGCGATGCATCAGCGTCGATTGCGCCGTCTCCGGGCGCATCCTCGCTGCCCGCTTCCAAAACAACGAAGCAGCTCTCGAAGGGTGCGAGCTCCAACGCACCGTCAAACGCAACGGGCTCGGTGCCGTTTAGCAGGTCGAGCCGCGTGCCGCAAAGGCGCTCGCCTGTCGCAAATGCAACCGTGCAGTCGATGCGCTCGCGTGGGTGCTCGTTGACGAGCATAACGTAGGTCTCGCCCGCCCGCTCGTAGCGAAGTGCGCGTAGCCAGGGCTGCGGTGTGTCGGCGACAACGGTCTGCAGTCCCGCGCTTGCAAGCGCGCGGGCGACATCGGCGAGCGGCATTGCGACGAGCCCTCCCAGCTCGACCGCGCCATCGGAATCGTAGAATGCGCCGGGCACCTCGTCGACGGCAAGCACCATAACGCCTGCATCCGTCATGTATCTCGCCGCCTTTGCCGTCTCCGCGCCAATAAACGTAGCACCGGGCATAACAAATGCCTGGTAGTGACAGTTGTTAACACCAAGCAATCCATCGGCAATCGAAACCTTGTAGCGGCTCTTGTCTTCAAAAGCCTCGGCGGGCACAAAATCAAAGTCGATCTGCGCGCGCGTGAGCTCTGCCGCCACGCGCTCGATAGGCATGGCGCTACCGGCCCATTCGGCATCGGCATGGTACAGGATGGCGACGGGGTGCGTGGCGCAGCCTCCCGAAAGCAGCGTTGCCGTACGGTTCATATAGCTCATGAGCTGGCCAAAGTGCGGCCACTGCGGGTTGTTGCCGTGCGCGTAAAAGTGCGGCGGGCAGTCCCAATCGGGGAAGGGCGCCATGCTAAACGCGTGCGGCGTAAACCAATTGACGCCGCGGACGAGCATGTGGTCGGCAATCCACTTCATCTCGCGCAGGCCCTCGTGCCAGCCAAAGGCGCCAAAGACCTCGGCCATGCAGCGCCCTTGCTTTTTGGGGTCGAGGCGCGCGGCCGAAGAGCCCAGTTTGGCAAGCGCGTAGGTAAAGAACTCCATGTTCCATGCGCCATGGAAGTAGCTGTAAGGGCCGTGGTCGATGCCGGGGGCGAGCTGGTTAATAACCACATCGATGCCCGCCATGTCCTGACCGGCGACAGCGCGGAAGTAGTGCCCAGCGCCCTGGCCCAAGCGTGTGTGGCAGCTCTTGTCCTCGATTACATGGCCAATGTGCATAACGCCGCGCTCGCGGCACCAGTCACCAATCTGCTCGTCAAAGCACGCACGGTAGAGTTGCGTGGCGATGTCCATGTAGGTGTGGCGGACCCGAGCGCCGGCGGGGTCGCGCGTCCAAAGCTCGCGGAGCTCACTCAGCCAATTTGTGCCCAGTGCCTCGTGCAGGCGTCGCGCAAGTTCGTCCGACCATGGCAGCGCCATGTCGCCGCGTCCGATAAAGCTGCTGGTAGAAGTGTCTTCGAGGGTCGCACCCTTTTCGTTCATAAAGCCCGGTTCATCGGTAAAGAACCCCAGGATGGTCTTGCCGAACTCGTCGCCCAAATGCTCAAACGTGGGTTCGTAGACGGCGTTAATGAGCATGCGGCACGAATCGGCGTCGACCATGTTGATGTATTCATCGCGAAAGCCGGTCTTTTGGCTGGTGACGTAGAGCTCGAGGGTGGTAACGCCGGCGGGGGCGTCAAAGCGCAGGCGGGCGGGAATGCTGTCTTCGGTCTGCTCAACGGCGAGCTCAAGGTCGAGCGGCACGCCGGCAGCGTCAAAACCCGCCGCGCCCACAAAGTGCTCCGTGGGATCCATGAGGTTGCCGAGCTTGATGGTCGTGGACGGCTGGGGTCCAACGACCGTTACCGTGTGATGCTTAAGCATGGTCTTCTTGAGCGTGGGGTCTACATCCTCGCCTGAAAGCGCGCCGTTGGCGTAGCCCGTGGGAAAGTGGGCATCATCGAGCAGCCAGATCTTCAGGCCCAGGCGCTTGCACTCGCCAATGATAAATCGCAGGTCGGACCACCAGCCATCGCGGCAAAACTCGGGATGCGTGCGCGACTCAAGGCAGACTTCACGGATGTCCGCCCCGGCAATCTGCTCTAAGTATTCGGTAATCGTCTCGCGTTCTTCGCCCTTGAGCCACAAGAACGGAAGCACATGGTTGTCATATGCTGCCATACCCACTCCTCTAAAACCAACCTTTTAAATCGATTGAAGTCAGAGTACGTCGTCCGCGCTGCCCTGCTAATATCAAAACCACGGCAGAATATGACTAAATCAACGATGGTGGCGCTATGGATATCGCACGTTTGGACAATCTTTTGCTCGAGCTGACCGACAGCGAGCGCGCTTACTGCGCGGGCGCCCGCTATGACTGGAACGATGTATTTAGACAGGGTCAACAGGCAGATATCGATGGCAGGCATGTCCATAAAATCGGTAACGCGACGTACGCCCTGCACCAAGAAGGTATGCCCGAGGGCCTGTCGATTGTGCGCAACTCGCGCTTTAACCCCGTGCCGGAGCACGTGCACGATTATGTCGAAATCAGCTATGTCTATCGAGGGAGCGCGCCACAGGTTGTCAATGGTACGCAACTCACGCTCGCCCAAAACGAGATACTTCTGCTCGATGCCGCCTGCCCGCATGCCGTAGACGAGCTCGGCGAGCATGACCTGATGTTGAGCATTGTCATTTCGCGGCCGATGCTGCGCCGCAGTCTGGAGCAAAGCCTTTCGCCCACAAGTGCCGTCTCGCAGTTCCTGCTCAACGCACTTAACGACGAGACCGATCATCGCGGGCACGTGCATTTCCGTACGGGCAACAGCCGCCGCGTGCGCCGGTATATGCAGGAGATGTTGTGCGAGCTCCTGGAGCCGACGACAGCAAGCCCCCAGATCGTGTCGAGGCTGTTTGAGCTGCTGCTGGTCGAGCTCATGCAAAGCTACGAGGCCGCGCTGCTGCAAACGGGCGCACCCGCGCTTCCCTCGGCGCAGGTTGCGGCGGCGATGGGCTACATCGAGCGGCATGCTTGCGATTGCACACTCGACGATTTGGCCCGCCACCTGCACCTGAGTCCCAACTATGCAAGCGCACTGCTCAAGCGGCAGACGGGCCGCACATTTATGCAGCTCGTGCAGGAGAGTCGCCTGACACGCGCGACGGCGCTACTCGACACCGGTGCTACTGCAGAGGCCGCAGCGCGCGAGGTGGGCTATGCCAATATGAGCTTCTTCTACAAAAAATTTGCCGAGCGCTATGGCTGCACGCCGGCCGCCTATCGCCGACGTTCGCCCAGATAAAACCTGCCAAAATAAACCTGTCCCTTTTTGGTCGGTATCAGGAAGTGTCAGAGACGGGGCGGCGGCGGTCCGTGGGCGCGAAAAGAAGTGTCGGGTTTGGTACGCCCGCTTCTGCCCGTTCCGCGCGTGGGCGATACTCAGCTCATCGACCCGCGATGCAAAGGAGATGCTCATGGCAAACATCAAGTTCCCCGAGGGTTTCTATTGGGGTGGCGCCACCGCCGCCAACCAGTTTGAGGGCGCTTGGAACGTGGACGGCCGCGGTCCCTCCGTCGACGACCATTTCTTGGGCGGCAGCTACAAGGAGCCGCGTCAGATTACGATTGACATCGACCCCAACCGCTTCTACCCCAATCATGACGGTATCGATTTCTACCATCACTACGAGGAGGACATCGCGCTGTTCGCCGAGATGGGCTTTACCATGTTTCGCATGTCCATCTCCTGGAGCCGTATCTTCCCCAACGGTGACGACGCTGAGCCCAACGAGGCCGGCCTCGCCTTCTACGACCGCGTCTTCGACTGCCTGCGCGCTCACAATATCGAGCCGCTCGTGACCCTCTCGCACTACGAGATGCCCTATCACCTGGTCGAGAAATACAACGGCTGGGCGAGCCGTGAGCTCATCGGCTTCTTTGAGAAGTACTGCCAGACCGTCTTCGATCGCTATCAGGACAAGGTCAAGTTCTGGCTCACCTTCAACGAGATCAACTGCGGTACTCAGGACATGGGCAACCTCTTTGAGACCAGCATGATTCAGGGCTTTGAGGGTCCGGCTTCGGCGGTCCACACCACGCCGCAGGCCCGTATGCAGGCCCTGCATCACCAGTTTGTCGCCAGCGGCCGCGTCGTGCGCTATGCCCACGAGCATTACCCGCAGTTTAAGATGGGCAACATGGACTGCTTCATCCTTTCCTATGCCGCCACGTGCGATCCGGCCGACGTGTTCGCCACGCAGCAGGAGATGAATACCATGAACTGGTACTGCTCCGACGTGCAGGTGCGCGGCAAGTACCCGTTCTATGCCAAGCGCTTCTGGGCCGAGAACGATGTTGAGCTCGCGATGGAGGACGGCGATCTGCAGGATATCGCCGACGGCAAGGTCGACTTCTACTCCTTTAGCTATTACATGTCCGGCACCGTGGGCACCCACAAGGATCACGAGATGACCGAGGGCAACATGACCTTTGGCGGCAAGAACCCCTATCTGGAGTCCACCGACTGGGGCTGGCAGATCGATCCGCTGGGCCTGCGCATCGCCCTCAACGAGATTTACGCCCGCTACGAGATTCCGCTGATGGTGGTCGAGAACGGCATGGGCGCTTACGACGAGGTCGAGGAGGACGGCTCCATCCACGACCCGTACCGCATCGCCTACTTGCAGAGCCACATCAAGGCCATGGGCGAGGCCATTGCCGATGGCGTTGACCTGATTGCCTACACCTGGTGGGGTCCCATCGACCTGGTTTCCGCCGGCACGGGCGAGATGCGCAAGCGCTACGGCTTCATCTACGTCGATAAGTACGACGACGGCACCGGTACCTATGAGCGCCGCCGCAAGGACAGCTTCTTCGCATACCAGAAGATCATCAAGTCCAACGGCACCGAGGGTCTGGCTTAATCGACAATATGAGTGCCACTGGTAAAAGGTTTTGGGAGGGGCTTGGAAGGGCTTGCGATTCGAGCCCTCACCTTAGCAATTTGATCATTTGGCACTATAATCACCATAGGCATGCGCATAACGTTGCGCTTAATCAAGAGGAGAAAACATATGGGTCTGTTTGACATGTTTAAGAAGAAGGCTGAGCCCGCGGCAGCTGCTGCTCCGGCCTCCATCTCTGCTTCTGCTGGCGCCGACGTGCTGTGCTCGCCTGTCAAGGGCAAGGTCATCAAGATGGCCGACGTGCCCGATCCCGTCTTTGGTGGCGAGGTTCTGGGCAAGGGTTGCGCTGTGTGGCCCGAGGACGACCTGGTCTACGCTCCCTGCGACGGCAAGGTGACCGTCACCATGGGTCACGCCGTGGGCCTGCAGTCCGATAGCGGCATCGAGGTTCTGGTGCATGTTGGCGTCGATACCGTCAACATGAACGGTGATGGCTTCGAGGGCTTCGTCAAGGCCGACGACGTCGTGAAGGCCGGCCAGCCCATACTCAAGATCGACCGCGCCAAGATCGCTGCCGCCGGTTACAAGGACTGCGTCGTCGTGGCCGTGTCCAACACCGCCGAGTTTGCCGACGTCGAGCTCGCCGTCGAGGCCGAGTCTGCCGTCGCCGCCGGTGACGCCATCGTTAAGGTCGTCCGCAAGTAGCCTGCGGCAACATAAGGATGTGCAAGGGTGGTCGGGTTATCCGGCCGCCCTTTTTTAATAGACTGAGCAGGCGCATTTTATTGCAGGGGGCTTGCTTTACGGGCCATTCGTTCGTCAAATTGAGCCGTCCGCGCTTTTGCGACGTAGGGGTCTGGACGGAGCCGCTAATATGGACTTGCTGTTACGACGTGCGCTGCGCGGGGAACGCAGCGCCGCTTGTTTGGAGGAATGTCATGAAAAAGAAGCTGCTGCTTGCGCCCCTGATGGCTGCCCTGGTCGCGTGCGTGGTTTTGCTTTCCGGCTGCGGAGGGCCTTCGGTGGAAGAGCTCATCACTAACGACCTTACGAGCCAGTTTGACGAGATCAAGAACGGCGGCGATGATTTCCTCTCCGGTCTGGAAGAGGCTTCGGGCGACGAGTTTGAGCAACTGGGCATCGATCCCAAGGAGTACGCCAAGAGCTATCTCGAGGGCTTTGATTACAAGATCGGCGATGTGACGGTCGATGAGGACAAGGGCACTGCGACCGCCGAGGTTACCATCACCTGCAAGTCCATGAATAAGATCGTCGAAGATTTCGCCACCCAGTATCAGGAGAAGGTCACCGCACTCGATACGATGCCTTCCGAGGATGACCTGTACAAGATGGCCGGCCAGGTCATGGTCGACGTGACCAAGGCCGCTAAGACCAAGGACACCAAGGTCACCTTTAAGTATTCCGCCAACGAGGATAACGAGTGGTCTGCCGACGATTCCGCAACCACCGAGATGATGAATGCGATGATGAGCTAGGGGGTTACGCGGTAGTTCGTTACGGCGTTTTACCAAACGCCGTAACTGCTCGACGCTGCAAGCCCGCCAGAGCGGCAATCTGCCTTTCAACTTCGGCGGCATGACCAGAAGGTCTATGCCGTCCTCTTTTCATGCCAATTTGTTCGCTCTGGTGCCCGCTTGCTACTCGCCCAGTACCAGCGCCGTGAGCTCTGCCTGGGTGTCCACCACGTAGTCGGCGCCGGCGGCTTCCAGCTCTGCGCGGCCGCGGAAGCCCCAGCTGACGCCCGCGCTCTTAAGGCCGGCGTTGTGACCGGTCAGGATATCGACATTGGAATCGCCCACATAGAGCGTGGTTGCCGGATCGGCACCCAGCTCTTCCATCACATGCAGCGTGACGGGTGCTTCGGGCTTGGGCGGAAACGCATCGACACGGCCCTGTACCAGCGCAAAGCGCTCGGGACCAAAATACTTCTCGATAAGCGGAGCCGCCGAGACGTGGTCCTTGTTAGTGAGTACGGCTAGCTGCACACCCGCGGCGCGCAGGCGGTCGAGCATCTCGATCGTGCCGGCATAGGGGGCGGTGTGGTCCTCCTTGTGCTCGCCGTAGTAAGCCCTAAATTCGGAAAGCGTCTGCTCAAACATACGGCTGTCGCCCGCATACTCGGCAGGCATAAAACGCTCAACCAGCTTGAGCATGCCGTTTCCCACCTTGTAGCGGTACTCGTCGACGGCAAACGTGGGCCAGCCGTGCGTCTCGCAGGTATGGTTGCCGGCGGCCGCCAGGTCCTCGAGCGTGTTGAGGATGGTGCCGTCCAGGTCGAAGATCACATGGGAAAAAGCTGCTGCCATGAAAGCTCCCGTCATTGGATTTAAAACGCACCTCATAATACTGGGCTTCCGCGTTGGGCGTGCTTGGAATCTGAACATCTCCAGGGATACCAAGCCGCATCGCGCCGACCGTGCGATTCCGCCCTAGCAAATTCTCGGCAGTTGCTCTCCCACGAGCATGTCGAGGATGCGGGTCGATCCCCAGCCGGTGCGTACGCGCACGGCGGGATGGGCGCCTTCGGCAAGCGGCAGCACACGACCGATGATGGCGGCGTTCTCGCCGTAGCGGGCGGCGCGCATGGCCGCCAGCGCGGCATCGGCCTGCTCAGCCGGCACCACGGCGACCATCTTGCCCTCGTTTGCCACCTGCAGAACGTCGTAGCCGAGCATCTCACATGCCGCCTGCACGTCGGGGCGCACGGGCACGGCATCCTCGTCGATCTCCATGGCAACGGCGCTGGCCTGGGCAAACTCGTTGAGCGTGGATGCCAGGCCACCGCGCGTGGGGTCGCGGAAGCAGCGGGTGTCGGGGGCGGCGGCGAGCACGTCGGCAATCAGATGATTGAGCGGCGCAGCGTCGCTTTCAATGTTGCTCGAAAACGCCAAGCCCTCGCGCTGGCTCATGATGGCGATGCCGTGGTCGCCTAGCGTGCCCGAGACCAAGATGACATCGCCGGGCTGGCAGTTGGCGCCGCTGAGCGCCACGCCCGTGGGAACCTCGCCCACGCCGGCGGTATTGATGTAGATGCCGTCGGCCCCGCCGCGCTCGACCACCTTGGTGTCGCCCGTGATTATGGACACGCCCGCCTCATGTGCCGTCTCGGCCATCGTCTGCACAATCTGGCGGAGCTTATCCATGGGATAGCCCTCTTCGAGGATAAAGCCGCACGACAGGTAGCGCACGTTGGCGCCCGAGGTCGCGACGTCGTTGACGGTTCCGCACACGGCAAGGCGGCCGATGTTGCCACCGGGGAAGAACTGCGGCGAGACTACAAAGCTGTCGGTCGACATGGCGACGCGCCCGCTCGCGGGCAGCGCGGCGACGCCGGCGTCGTTTCCCTCGAGTAACTCGGGCGACCCAAAGGCATCCAAAAAGACCTCATCGATGATGCGTTTCATCATCTGACCGCCAGAGCCGTGGCCCAGCAGGACGGTACTATCGGTGATGCTATGGGACATATCCAAAACTCCAATCGTGGGTGGTGCCAGTGTGCGGGTGCGTCCGGGCTAGTTACGGTAGCGGTAGTGTGCCGCGCAGCTGCCCTCGGAGCTCACCATGCACGGGCCGACGGGGTGCTCGGGCGTGCATGCGTGGCCAAAGAGCGGGCAGCTGCTCGGCGTAATGGCCCCACGCAGCACGTCGCCGCAGCGGCACCCACGCGGCTCGACCGTTGCCTCAACGGGCACGTCAAAGCGAGCGCGGGCATCAAAGCGTGAGAACTTGGGGCGGATGGAAAGGCCCGAGTTGGCAATCGGCCCCAGCCCGCGCCACGTGGTGTCGCATGGCTCAAACACCTGCTCGACCAGCTGGCGTGCCACGGGGTTGCCGTCTGCATTGACGCCGCGGCGGTAGGCGTTGTCGATCGCAGGCCTGCCCTCGACAACCATCTGGACCAGCATGCAGATGCCCTGCAGGATATCGACCGGTTCGAATCCCGTGACCACGCCCGGGGTATTGAACTCGTCGACCAAAAAGCTAAAGGGCGCCAAGCCCGTGATGGTGGCGACGTGGCCCGGCAGGATGAAGCCGTCGATGGCGGTCTCGGGATCGTTGGCGATGGCGCGCAACGCCGGCGGCGTGGTCTTGTGGGCGCAATAGACCGAAAAGTTCAAAAGCCCGCGTGCCTCGGCCTCCAGGATGGCGGCGGCGATGGTGGGCGTCGTAGTCTCAAAGCCCACGCCCATAAAAATGACCGGACGATCGGGGTTTTGCTCGGCGATGTCGAGCGCGTCGAGCGGGGAGTAGACGATGCGGATGTCGCGCCCTGCCGCCTTTTGCGCAGCGAGCGAGGTGGACGATCCGGGCACGCGCATCATGTCGCCAAAGGTGGTGATGATGGCGCCGTCTATGTTGGCGAGCGCGATCGCGTGGTCGATGTCGCGGTTGGCGGTAACGCAGACGGGGCAGCCCGGGCCGCTCAGCAGCTTGAGCCCGGCCGGCATAATGGAGCGAAAGCCATAGCGGCCGATGCTCACGGTGTGCGTGCCGCAGACTTCCATAAGGTTGATGCTGCGGTTGCCGACAAGCTCATGAATACGATCGATGAGCTCGCGAGCCAGCTTGGGGTCGCGAAATGCCGAAAAGTCGATACCGGAGCGAACCGGCTGTCCGGCCGCCACTAGTATGCCTCGGCCGGGTTGCTGGCCAGTTGGTCTTCTTCGGCCAGTTCGGTCATGGCGTTGACCAGGTCGAGCGTCTCCTGCGCTTCCTGCTTGTCGACGATCTGGATGCCAAAGCCGGCGTGCACGAGAATATAATCGCCAACCTGCGCCGTCGGCACGAGTCGTAGCGACACGGGGCGCTCGATGCCCATCATGTCGACGGTGGCCTTGAGGTCGTCGTCGCGTTTGACTACTTTACCGGGAACGGCAAGGCACATATTGTTCCCCTTTTAGACGCTTTGCGCTGGATAGGCGCTCAATAATCCATCAGTTGATGGTAGCGCTCGCGGGGTTTGCGGGCAAACGCGTTACGCCTGTGAGACGGCTGGGCACAGCGGCGTGTGAGGGCGAGCTACTGCGATGCAATCTGCGCAAGACGAGCGCTTGCGACCGCCGCCTGACCGTAGGCGATGCAGCCGTCATTGACGGGTACGGTGTGGGGGACCAAGACAGCAAGGCCCGCGTATTTGAGCTCGCGGGTGAGGAGCTGGAGCAGAAGTCGGTTCATGAACACGCCGCCCGAGAGCGCGACGGTGCCAATGCCCTCGCGCGCGCAGATTTCGGTGGCGATGCGCGCCGAGGAGCGCGCGACGGCGACATGGAAGTCGAGTGCGAGCCTGTCGGCGGGCGCTCCGGCTTCAATTCCCTCCAAAAGTGCCTCAAAGAGTGCTTTCTGGTCCAGCACATCGGGGCCGTCCAACCACGATGGGCCAGATGTGGAATAGCCGACGTTGTCGTCGGGAAAACGGGCGATTTTGCCGTCCAGTGCACGCCAGGCGGCGGCTTCGAGCTCGATGGCGGGTTCGCCCTCGTAGGTTGCCTGGCCGCAAATGCCCAAAATTGCGGCTGCGGCATCAAACAGGCGACCCATGCTGCTGGCGCGTGGGCTGTTGATGCCACGCTCGATCATCGTTGCCGTTATGCTGCGCGTTTGCTCGTCAAGGCTGTTCAAGAGCCCCGCGGCTCCCGGGTGCTCGAGCAGGTTGAGTTCGCTGAGCAGGGCAAAGGCGTTGCGGCGGGCATCGTGTACGGATGCGGCGCCACCGGGAAGCGCCCAGGTGCGCAGATGCGCGACGCGCTCAAAATCGGCGAGACGGGCGACAAGAAACTCACCGCCCCATATGGTGCCATCGGTGCCGGCGCCCGTGCCGTCGAAGGCGATGCCGAGGACGCGTGCATTGGGCGCAAGCCGGCCTGCGACAATCGCCTCTGCCATCACGCTCGCGATGTGCGCATGATGGTGCTGGACTTCGATAAGCGGCAGATTGTGCTCCCGTGCCTGTTCGCGCGCCCATTGGCTCGACAGGTAGCTGGGATGCATGTCGCATGCCAGGGCGGCAGGCGCCAGGTCAAAAAGGTTTTCCAGGCGCGAGCGCGCGGCGCTCCAAGCATCGAAAGTCGCGCCGTTTTCGACATCGCCGATATGCTGCGACACAAAACAGACCGCATGGCCGTCGGCGTCCTCGCGCGTGAGTGCGACCGTGGCTTTTTGTTGCGGACCGCAGGCGAGCACGCAGGGCGTGATGCCGTCGAGCGCCGGCAACGACAGCGGTTGCGGCGCATATCCGCGTGCGCGACGCACGAGCATGACGTCGCCGTCGACCACGCGTACCACGGAGTCGTCGTAGCGCGACAGAATTGCGCGGTCGTTGCCGAGCAGCGCATCGGCGATGCCGGCGGCAACAAGGTGCTCCCATGCAAGGGCATCGTCGGTCTCGATGGGCTCTTCGCTCAGGTTTCCGCTGGTCATGACGAGTGCTTGCATACCGTGCGCTGCAGCCGCGGCGAGCAGCAAATGTTGAAGCGGGGTGTAGGGGAGCATGACGCCGAGCTCGGGCAAGTCGTGCGCGACGGATGGCGCGAGTTCGGGGACGTCGGGGGAGCCGTGGGTGTTGCTGCCGGCCGCGCGGCGGCGCAACAGCACGATGGGACGAACGCTGCCGGCCAGCAGGTCGCGCTCAGCGCCATCGATATGACACAGGCGCTCGGCGTCGGCAAGGCCGCGCACCATAACGGCAAGCGGCTTATTGCTGCGACGCTTGCGACGGCGCAACTCGCGCACCGCTTGTTCGTTGGTGGCATCGCAGGCCAGGTGGAATCCGCCCAGACCCTTGATGGCGACGATGCCGCCGCCTGCCAGCAGTTCGACACAGCGTTCGATGATGGCATCGCTGGCCTCGCGCGTTGTGCCGACGGCTGGTGTTGCGCCGACCGCCGCTGGCGCATCGCCGCGATCCATCTCGCGCCACGTAATATGCGGTCCGCAATCAAAGCAGGCATCGGGCTGCGCGTGAAACCGCCGATCGAGCGGGTCGGCATACTCTGCGGCGCAGGTGGGGCACATGGAAAAGCGATCCATCGAGGTGGCCGCTCGGTCATAGGGCAGCGAGCGGATGATGGTAAAGCGCGGTCCGCAATTGGTGCAGTTGATAAAGGGATAGTGAAAGCGTCGGTCGGCGGGGTCGAACAGCTCGCGCAGGCAGTCGTTGCACGTGGCGATGTCGGGTGAGATGAGCGTCGTGTGGGCGGTTTGATCCTGCGACGCCACAATGCGAAAGCCCTGCTCGTTAGCGGCGTCCCAGTCGCCGGGTGCCAGGTCCACAACCTCGACATGCTCCACGCGAGACGCCGCAGGCGCATGCTCGGAAAGCGCGGCGACAAATTCGTCGAGCGACTCGCTTAGAGCGTGCGCCTCGATATGCACGCCATCGCCCGCGTTGAGCACCCAGCCGCAAATGCCGTGTGCCATGGCCTCGCGATACACAAACGGTCGCATGCCGACGCCCTGCACAATGCCCGTTACATGGATATGCACATGTCGCATGCGACCCTCCTTCGTTGAAATGTGTGCTGTTACAGTCCCAGGCTCTGCTCGGTGGCGGCGCAGGTGAGCTCGCCGTGTTTAACGCCGCGCAGGCCCAGCAGACGGTCTGCCAGCTCGTAGACGCGCTCGCCGCGACCCTTAAGCGCCAGAATCTCCAAGCAGTTGTGGTGATCCAGGTGCACGTGCATAGTCGATACGATCTCGTCGGTGTAGTCGTGCTGCACCTCGTCCAGGCGGCGCGTCAGGTCGCCGGTGTGATGGTCATAAATCATGGTGAGCGACCCGATGACCTGCTCGTCGGGCGTTCGCATCTGCTCCTTGGCAATCGAGGCGCGAATCAGGTCGCGCACAGCTTCGGAGCGGTTGGCCACGTCGCCGCGGCGCGCGATCTGCTCGTCAAAGCGGCGCAGCAGGTCGTCGGGCGCGGTGACCGAAAAGCGGACCAGCTCGGAGGCGGAGCCGCTGCAACGGCAGTCCGCGTCGCCGGTCGGCCCGTGCGAATGCTCGTGTCCGTGATCGCAGGTGTGCTCGTGCTCGGCCACGCTACACCAGCTTTACGGAGCCAACGGAGTTATGGTCGGCCTCGATGGCTTCCTCGTAGCCCTCGAGTGCGTCGTGCGCCTCGTGGAGCGCCGCCATGGCGGCCTCGAGCTTGGCACCAATGCGCTCCATGTCAAAGTTCTCGGTTGCATGCAGCAGCTGATGGCTCCACTCGTGGGCGAGCTCGATCGTGTCGTCGACCTGCTTGACGCTCATGGCAAGCTGGCTCATGTTCATTCCGACGTCATGCATGGGAAGTCTCCTTTTGTACGGGTCTAATCAGTGGTTCAGATTCTACTACGCCCGCTTTGCGCATCGCCGCATAAGAAAACGGGTGCGAGTCCGTCTGACCCGCACCCGTTCACTGGGGGCTGTTTGTGATTACCATACTATCCGTGGTCGCGGGCGCAGCGCCCGGCTCTCCGGTGAGCGGCGCAAAACCGCTCATGGACGGCAGCACATGACCGGCGTATTACAGGTGCTTCTCAAGCAGCGCCTGCAGCCTGGCCTTGGGCAGCGCGCCAACGGAGCGGTCGATTTCCTCGCCGTTCTTAAAGACAACCAGCGTGGGGATGCTCATAACGCCAAACTTCATGGCCAGGTCCTGATTGTCGTCGACGTTGCATTTGGCGACGGCAAGTTTGCCGCCCAGCTCGTCGGCCACTTCGTCAACAATGGGCGAGAGCGAGCGGCAGGGACCGCACCACGGTGCCCAAAAATCAACCAGCACGGGAAGGCTGCCGTTAACGACGGAATCGAAGTTCTCGGGGGTAATCTGCTTAATGTCAGCCATGGTGACCTCCATAGTGCGACGCGGCTCGGCCGCGTAAAACTCAGTACGACCGTGCTTATACCCAACGGCCCGCAATGCAACCACTCGCGGGCGGCTCTTTTATATAATGGTGGGCACGCAAACGATTGGAGAGCGCATGCCCACGTCACAAAGCCAGAAAAAAGAAGCTATCGCCCAGGCGACCGAGCAGGAGCTCGCATCGCTCGCGGGCCGCGGCGTGCGTATCGCAGGAAACGCGTGCTCGCCGATTGTGCTGGTAAAAGGTGATTTAGACGATGCCGAGCGTGCGGGCGGCGAGCTGGCTGCCGGTCCAGACGGCGCCGCGCTGCGCAAGGCGCTCGGTGCCATCGGCTACGCGCCCGAGGATTTCTGCGTGCTGGCAAGTGTTGCCGGCGCGGGCGACGGAGCGGTTGCGATAGGCGAGGGCCTGCCGTGCGAGCTGTTCCGCGAAGCGCTCGAGGCCTTGGACCCCGAGGCGGTCCTGCTGTTGGACGATCGCGCGGCCGATACCATGCGCGAGACCTATGCCGACATGCTCGTGGCAATCGACGACTTCGATACCGCCATGCTCAAGCCCGGCTTGGTCGCCCATGTGCAGGGTCGTCGCGTGCTCGCGCTCGACGGTTTTGAGGCGGCGCTCACTGACAAAGCCGCCAAGCAGCGCATGTGGGCATACATCAAGCAGCTGACCCCGGCAGCCGCGCCGCTGTAGCGGACCGGAGCCGGTAAGGCGGCCCTGACGGGTCGAGCGCGGCGCCGACTTGTCGCGCCCTTACATCACGGCGCGCAGCTCAAACCGGTCGCCGTTGATGCGAAACTGGCAGTTGCCGTTCATGCGTTCGACGGCAAGCTTAATGCTCTTGGTTCCAAAGCCGTGTCCGGTGTGCCCGGCTACGGGCATGCCGTCGACCATGCGCGGCGGGCGCCCAAACGTGTTGGAGACCAAAAGGAGCAGTTGCCCGTCCTCGCAACGCAGGTCCAGATCGACAAATCGCTTGCCCTGGGGAGCGGCGCTTGCGGCGACGATGGCGTTGTCCAGGGCGTTTGAGAGCACGCTAAACAGATCGACGTCGGCTACATGGACGCTCTCGGGCACGGCAGCGCGCAAATCGGCGGTGATGCCGTTTCGGTTGATATCGGAGCTAAATGACGAAAGCACGATATTGACCGTGTCGTTGGCGCAGTAGCGGCGCACGGCGGTGCGGTCGTTCGTCTCGCAGAGCTCGTCGATGCGCTCGAGTGCCTCGTCGATGCGGCCCTCCTCGATCAAAGCCGCAAGGCCGCGCAGGAAGTGCCGCATGTCATGGCGGAGGACCGAAAGCTCACGTCCAGATTGGCGCCAAGCCTCGAGCTCTTTGATGGCTGCGTTGTCGCGGGTCGCAAGCATCCAGCGCTCGCGCTCGGCGGTTTCCTTTGCCTCGTATTCGCGCAGATACACAGCAAGAAACATGAGGTAGAACGCGCAAAGCGCAAACGCCAAAAACTCAACCGTCACCACGGAGCCCGAGTGGAAGAGCGTGGTGTAGACGTTAGTGGCGTAGTCAAAGATGTAATAGACGAGCGGCAGGATGAGTAGAATCTCGAGCTCGGTGGGGCTTTTAACCGCCAGGCGCGGGCCGATGTCGCTGGCCCAATGCAGCAGGATCGCAAAGACGACGGCCGTGGTGATAATGCGTGCCACGTAGTACGCGATTTGCGAGTCGGTGGCGGCGAGCGCGGCGATGCCCATCCAGTTGCTGAACTGGCAGCTCAGATAAGCACTGGTGACGCCCAGCATAACGAGCAGCGGGCTCAGGCAATAGCGCGCGCACAGATAGATGACGAGCGGCAGATGCACGACGAGTGGATATACCTGACGGGCGAAAAGCTCGCCGCCGACGGCATTGGCGAGGCCGAATGCGCATCCGGTTACGGCGCCGACCATCACCAGCTCAAGCGCATGACGCCGGTTGATCTCGATACCGCAGAGCGCCGCCGAGGCAAAAACGCCAAAAAGCAGGGTCGTTGCGTGGTGAATTGCCCAAAGCATCATCTCGGCCGTGGGGAGCATCAGCGCCTCCCGCCCTCGAACCGTGCCGCAAAGTAAGCATCCTGGAAACCCTGCTTGCAGCTGCGCGCCAGCGGGATGCAAGCGCCCGAGCGCATGACGATATCCGTGCGGTTGAAGTGGTCGATATTGCGCAGGTTGACCTGGTAGCTACGGTGACATTTAAAGAAGCTTGCGTTTTTGGCCAGCTGGTCCTCGATGTTGCGGAACGGCTCGAGCGCCTCGATGTCGCGCCCGTCGCGCAGGTGGAATACCACGTGCTTGTTGCGGGCCTCGGCATATTCGATATCGGACAGGCGCAGGGCATGGTAGCCAAAGGACGTTTTGGTTACGAGCTCGTCGGTCACGGCGGGTCGCATGCTCGAAAGCTCGTCGAGCAGTTGCGCCAGGCGTTCGTACGTTACGGGCTTGAGCAGGTAGTCGAAGGCGCGGACCTCATAGGACTCCAGCGCGAACTCGGGCGATGAGGTGAGGAACACCAGGCGCACGGCGGTGTCGGATTGGCGCAGCTCCCGCGCGGTATCCATGCCGTTGACGAGCGGCATGATCATGTCGAGCAGAATGATGTCGGCACGCGATGCGGCATGGCGGGCCAGCAGGTCCTCGCCGCGCGTGACGAGCGCAACGTCGACTGCCGTGCCCGTCTCGGTCGACCAGCGGTCGATCATCCGGTGCAGTCTATCTAGAAAAGCGACGTCGTCGTCGCAGGCGATAATCTTGAGCATTCGAGCCCCCTTAGTAGTTCGATTTTGCCACATTGGGTGCGCGCCGCCCGCGGAGGCGTGTCCCATTTGCGCCCCAAGGCGTGCAACTCGCGCCAAGCGGCAGGGCGTCAGTTTTGACGACCGCACAATACTCCATGGATACACACGTCAATCGATGCCGGCGGTCGGACGGGGAATCATGCCGGCCGCCGGCGCCAGGCGATAGCGAACATCGCGAAAACATAGGGGTAAGGGGAGCTGTGATGAGGGAGAAGAAGATGGGGATGTGCAGACTTGCTGCTTGCGTGCTGGCCGCAGCGCTGGCGCTTGGGGGTGCGGCGACGACGCTCGCCACGCCTACGGTAGCGGAGGCGTATCCGTCCGCCGCGTTCAAACCGAAACACCTGAAAAGCGAGCTTTCGTATGGCGAAAGTGATGTAATCCAACTTTCCGGCGGCAAAGACTATCGGTTTGCCGGCACGGTTGATATCGACCACTATGAGGTCGAGGGCGGCACCAAGGAGAATCCGACCCGCCTATATTTCACCGATAGCTCGTCTCTGGGCGGTCCGCTGACCGTTAAGCGCGACCTTACGTATTCGCAGCACCCCCTCTTTGTGCTTAAGGGCGGTTATGTCGAGTTCATCGGCGATTCAAGCACCTCGACCGAGGTCCGCTGCGATGGAAAAACGTTTTTGAGCGATAGCAACGATTACGAAGCGCGTGGAGGTGTCGATAAGCCGAATACGGGCAAGAGCCTCAACCTTTCCGTGAAAAACCTCAAGCTTGTTTCAAGGACCGATAACAAAGATACCGTTCGGGCAATCACGCTCTATGGAACTATGGGTGCGGGGGAGACGGCCAGCTTCACGAACGTGAATGTCAGCGGTTGGAAATGCTGCAAGAACAACGCATTCAAGGTTGACCAGGGTAATGAAATTTACGAAGCCTCGCCGGCGCCTGTGACTATCAGAGGCAGCCAGGTCGCGGTGGATGCAACGTTTGTCAACTGCACGTTTAAAAATAATAGTGATGACTGCGTCGGCGCCTTGAGCGTGGTCGGGCGGTCGAAGACTCCAAAAGTTACGTTGAACGGCTGTACGTTCGAAAACAACAGTCAAGGAATGATTGCATGCGACGAGATGAAGGTTGAGAGCGGTCATGTGCATGCGGGCAATATTGGCGTCAAAAATGCCATAGTTGCTCTGAATAACTGCAGCATTCGTTCAACAAATAACGCGTCATGGAATGGACCCTGCTCTTATATGTTCAAGGTGTGGGATATTCAATATCAGATGCACATGACGAGTGCCATTGCGGTGGCAAAGGATGCGTCGTGCACCATAAACGGTACGGTTATCGACGATTCGTTCGTGTTCCCCTCTGATTATTTCAACGGTCGCGACATAAGCGGTCAGGACGAGAAGCGCTGCGCATTTTACGCTCTCGGCTCTGTGACGCTCGCTGGCAACACGAAGGTCACTACGGCCAAGGCGAAGGGTGTCGATGCGTCCGATGTCGGTAGCTACGGTAAGGTTCACGTCGATAAGTCTTTTGCGGGCGAAGCCGTCCTGTCTGTCGACGATACCAAGTTCGATCCCGAGTCCAATAAGCAGTACTACTACTATGAGTATGTGAACCTTGGCACGAGCGATCTTTCGCAGGAGGATCTTGCGAGCAGGCTCAAGCTTGCCAACGCCGACCTTGCATACGACGTTACCGGTGACAAGGTCAAGGTCATCCATCGCAAGCACGAGCACGAGTGGACCTATTCCGCCAACAAGGATGGGTACAGCATCGCGGCTACGTGCAAAGGACAGTATGAGGCCTCACACTGTGTCTACTCCAGGGACGGCGAGACGATCTCGCTGATGTCGTCCAAGAGAGGCGACCTGAGCTTTACCTACAACGGCAAACAGCGCGACGCCGTGCTTGCTACGACTAGGCCGTCTCAAAAGGACAACGCTGTGGCCCAGGGCAAGGTAAAGATTGTGAGCGCACGCTTTTACCGTTGCGCGGATGAGAATGACACCGTGGGCATCGAGATGGAAGGGTCGCAGCCGTGCGATGCGGGCACCTATCGCGTGGTGGCGACGGTTGCCATCGAGGGACAAAGCGATGTTACGCTCGAGCGCGTGTTCAAGATCAACCCCGCCTCGCTTGCGGAGAAGGACTCCAACCGCAAGGATCTTTGCAAGATCGAAGTCATCGGCTACGACAAGCTGAAGGATAACGTCAGGTTCAGCAACGGTGACGTGCTCAACGACGTTCCGTCTTATAAGTGGACGGGCGAGGAGATAACGCCTCGCATTAAGGTGACGTATAAGCTTGGCGACGAATGGATCGAGCTTAAAGAGGGCGTCGATTTCGAACGCCTCGCTTGGGGCGAATCGGTTTCGGAGAAAGATCCAGGTGCGTACCGGAGCCAGCTCTGGGGCCTGGGAAACTTCGCATCCTACGAGTCAATTTACTCCTGCAAGTTTTTCTACTGGAGCATCTACGGCACGCAGTTCGAGAATGTTCAGGCCAAGGGCTTTGACGGCACCTATGATGGCAAGGCTCACTCGCCGTCGGTGACGGTTGACAACGCCCCCGAGGGCATGCAGGTCGAATATAGCGTCGATGGTGGCTTGCTGTACGAAGACCGAATCCCCTCCTATACCAATGTTACGCGCGATGTCTATGACAACGTGTGTGCCGAGACAATTAAGTACCGCATTACCGCACCCGACTACGTGCCGGTGGAGGGAGAGCTTAAGATCAAGATCGCCCCCGCCGATCAGGCCGCTCCCAAGGATGTCAAGACGACGGCCGCGACCGGGCATGCCTTGGCGGATGGCAGCATCGACGGGATTGATAACACCTACGAATGGAAAGCCGAGGCCGCCGGCGACTATCAGTGGATTGCCGAAGGCGAGACGTCGGTTAAGGGCCTCGCCGCTGGCAAATACAGCGTTCGCCTTAAGGCCGACCGTAACCATAACGCCTCCGAGGCCCTGACGGTTGAGGTTAAGGACGGCCCTAAGAAGGCCGACGGTAGCGGTTGGAAACACGACGACGCCGAACACTGGAACACCTGCACCTGTGGCAAGGAGGACGTTGACCGCGCAAAGCATGACTTTGAGTGGGTCGTCGACCAGGCCGCTACGGCTGATAAGCCCGGTTCCAAGCATGAGCGCTGCAAGACGTGCGGCTACGAGCGCGAGCCTGTCGAGATCCCCGCCTTCGGCATCAAGGGCTACTCGGGCACCTACGATGGCGAGTGGCACGGCGTGACGGTTGACACCGAGACTGTTGCATCTATTAAGTATCGCGAGAAGGGCGAGAAGAAGTGGAGTGACGAGTCTCCGCTCATCTGCGATGCCGGTACCAAGACCGTCGAGTTTGAGGCGATCCTTACGTCTGGGGACATCTGCAAGGGCGAGGTCGAGCTTAAGGTCGATCCCCGTCCGGTGACGGTGAAGCCCAAGGACGCTTCGAAGATGTACGGTCTCGACGATCCAACCTTTGAGCTCGAAGCCGTCGAGGGCTCGATTGTTCAGGGCCACCCGCTCTCTTGGTTCAAGATCCACCGTGAGGCTGGCGAGAACGTGGGCGCCTATACGCTGACGATCGAGGAAAGCAAGGTCGGCGACAAGTGGGACAAGATCCAGCGGGCGAACTATGCTCCGACGCTCCAGACCGGCACGTTCGAGATCACCAAGCGCCAGATTGGTGTTGGCTGGACGGTCGGAACGTATACCTATAACGGCAAGCCTCAGGGCCCCAAGGTCACGGTCAGCAATGTTGCCGAGGGTGACGAGGGCAAGGTCTCCTATGAGGTCGAGAACGCGACGGGCATCGATGCCGGTAGCTATCCGGCAAAGGTGACGGGCCTCGCCGGTGACCCCGAGGTCATCAAGAACTATGCCCTTCCTACCGAAAACCTTGAGTATACCTACACGATTTATAAGGCCGAGCAGGAGAAGCCTCAGGGCCTGAAGGCTACCGCCGAAACCATCCGTGGCAAGTGCGACGGCAAGATCGAAGGCGCGCACGGCGGCGTCGCCTACCGCCTGTTCCGCACCGAAGCCGGGGACGCCGATGGTGAGACCATGGTTTCCGAAGACGGTAAGATTGAGAATCTTGCCGCTGGCGACCACCAGGTCTGGTATGCCGAGACCAATAATTACATGCCGTCCACGCCTGTGGAAGTGCATGTCGGCAAGGGCAAGTACCTGAACGTCAGCCTTTCCGAGAAAAATGACGCGTACTCGATAGTGTGGCATAGCCCGAACAGGCTGCAGTGGCACGAAAGCGTGGAGTTCTCGGTAAAGATCTCCGATGGCTACTACGCGGGCGACGACTTTGCTGTCAAGGCAAACGGTGTGGTTCTCGAGAAGAACGAGGGCGGAAGGTTCGTCCTGAGCGATGTCGAGGAGAATACCGCCATCACGGTTGAGGGTGTGCGCAAGCACGAGGCCGTGAACGATAAGTGGCTCTCCAACGATAATACGCACTGGCACGAGTGCGCCTGCGGCGAGAAAATCGACGAGGCCACGCACACCTTTGAGTGGGTTGTCGACAAGACGCCCACGGCAACCGAGGCCGGCTCCAAGCATCAGCAGTGCACGGTCTGTGGGCATGCGTTGCCTGCAGTCGAGATTCCGGTTGCCGCTATCGTTGGCTACTCCGACGAGTACGACGGTGCGTATCACACGGTCGATGCGACGAGACTGCCCGAGGGCGCGACGGCCCAGTACAGCGCCGATGGCAAGAACTGGTCTCCCGAGGCCCCCAAGATCAAGGACGTCGGCACACTGACTGTTTCCTATAAGGTGACGATCGACGGTGTGAAGGCCGAGGGTGAGGTTACGCTCGAGGTCAAGCCGCGCGCGATTACGGTCACCGCCCAGGACGATTCTAAGACCTACGGCGAGGCTGACCCCGTGTTTACGTGGGATGTCACTTCTGGCAAACTCGTCGCGGGCGAAACGCTTCAAGGCCTCGAGATCGAGCGCGAAGATGACGACAACGTGCGCGAGGGCGGCTATGCTCTGCAGCTGACGCAGCCCGAGGGTGCAAACCCCAACTACAGCATCACGTTCGTCGACGGCATGTTCACCATCAACCAGCGTCTGCTCACTGTGACGTGGGGCACCACCGAGTTCACCTATGACGGCAAGGAGCACTGCCCTGTGGCCACGCTCGGCAATGTTATCGGCAATGATGACCTCGGCGCGACCGTCGAGGGCTCCCAGACCGAGGCCGGCACTTCTTACACGGCGACCCTCGGTGCGCTGACGGGCAAGGCCGCTGGCAACTACGCGCTGCCGACTGAGGGCCTGACGTGCGAGTTCTCCATCAAGAACGCCGCTCAGGACGCGCCGAAGGTCCAGGCCACCGCCGAGACCGTGAGTGGCAAGCGCGACGGCAAGATCACGGGCGTCGACGCCACCATGGAGTGGCGCGCCAAGGGCGCTGCCGAGTACCAGGCCGTGGGCGAGGGCGTGACCGAGCTCAAGGATCTCGCCGCCGGCGTGTACGAGGTGCGCTATCAGGCCAAGGCCAACTACGACGCGTCTTCCGTCACCGAGGTCACCGTGGCTACCGGTCGCAAGCTCGTCGTGACGCTGCCGAGCAGCCAGGTTGGCTACACGCTCACCTCGACGGCAACCGAGCTCGACTGGCGCGGCTCCGCAAAACTCGCCATGAGCATCGACAGTGCGTACTTTGCGGGCAAGGACTACGCCGTAAAGGTTGACGGTAAGGCCGTTAAGCTCTCCGACGCCGGCACCTTTGAGCTTAAGGACGTCGAGCACGACGTGAATGTGACGGTCGAGGGCGTGCTTAAGCACGAGCCCGACGGCTCCGGCTGGGCACACGACGCCAAGAACCACTGGCATGTCTGCCGCTGCGGCGAAGTCCTCGACAAGGCCGAGCATACCTTTGAGTGGGTCGTCGATACGCCGGCGACCACCGAGACCAAGGGCAAGAAGCACCAGGAGTGCACCGTCTGCCGTGAGAAGGGCAAGTCCGAGGAGATCGCGATTCTGACACCCGAGATCATCGACGGCAAGGGCCAGACGATGGTGGTCGACGCCGCCAAGGACCTGAGCTTCCGCTCGAGCGCGCCGATTGAGTTCTTCCAGAAGGTGCTGGTCGACGATAGGGAGGTCGCCGCCGAGAACTACGTGCTCACCGAGGGCTCTACGATCGTGACGCTCAAGGCGAGCTTCCTAAAGACGCTCGGCGTGGGCGAACACAAGCTGAGCGTGGTTTCGGCTACGGGCACTGCCGAGACGACCTTCACCGTTGCCGAGGCTGCCAAGCCCGCTCCTGGCCAGACCACCACGACTACGACCACCACGACTACGACTTCCAAGCCTAAGAAGAAGGCTGGCAAGGAGACGCTGCCTCAGTCCGGCGACAGCGCGTACGCCATGGCCGGTGCCGTACTCGCTGCCGGTGTGGCAGCCCTGCTGCTGGCGTGGGCCATGAAGCGCCGCGCTTAACCGCATGCCAGTTCCCAGCGGGTCCGGATCGAGCGATCCGGACCCGCTTTATGCCTACCGCTTCTCGGGCCAAGACAAAACGGGCTGCTCGAACCGTGCGGCAGGTCCATTTTCGACTATCCTCAGCTTGCCAGTTCGAAAATGGACCTGCCGCATGATTGAATCTTTATTTCAACTTTACACCTAGGTTTACAGCTGTCTTGTCAGCTGTAAACCTAGGTGTCATACTAAAGCCCCAAGATTCGCCAAAAGAGAGGGGCCTTGATGGCACAGAGCGCGAACATGGATGCATCGGAGCTTGCACGCGACATTGCGGCCGGCCTGGCATCGGCAACGACGGCAACGGAGCGCGCGGCATTGGTGCCCGCAGAGCTCGTCGAGGCCATTCAGCAACTAAAAACCCAACGTGACGCGGTGATCCTAGCGCACTATTACGTGGCGCCCGAGGTGCAGGCTGTGGCTGATTACGTCGGCGATAGCTTCTACCTGGCCAAGCTCGCCAAGAGCCTGCCACAGCGGACCATCGTGCTGTGCGGCGTGGAGTTTATGGGCGAGAGCGCCAAGCTGCTCAATCCCACTAAGACCGTGCTGCTGCCCGAGCCGGGCGCGGACTGTCCCATGGCTCACATGGTCAAGCGCGAGACGGTCGACGCGGCGCGCGCCGAGTACGGCGACGACCTGGCCGTGGTGTGCTACGTCAACTCCACGGTCGAGATCAAGAGCTGGAGCGACGTGTGCGTCACCAGCTCCAACGCCGTCAAGATCGTGTCCGAGCTGCCGCAGCAGCATATCCTGTTCATTCCCGACCAAAACCTGGGACGCTTCGTAGCCGAGCAGGTGCCGCAAAAGCACGTCATCCTCAACAACGGCTACTGCCCGCGCCATCACATCATCACCGTCGAGCAGATCGTCGACGCGACGGAGGCCCACCCCGACGCGCTCGTGCTGGCGCACCCCGAGTGCAAGGCCGACGTTCTGGCCGAGGCCGACTACATCGGCTCCACCGCCGGCATCATCAAGTATGCCGAGGAGTCCGACGCGAGCGAGTTCATTATCGTGACGGTCCGCGGCGTGCTCTACGAGCTCGAGCGCCGCTGCCAGGGCACTGGCAAGAAGTTCTACTTCCCCGCGGTGCAGCCCACCTGCGTCAACATGGATCTCATCACGCTCGAGAAGCTCGTGCGCTGCCTGGAGACGGGCGAGGGCGAGGTGCAGATCGGCGTCTCGGACGAGGCGGCAGACCAGGCCAAGCTCACGCTCGACCGTATGCTCGAGTACGCAGCGCGCTAGAACAATGTTGCATGAGGGACGGTCCCTTATGTCACATTACAAGGGAGAGGATTCCTGTGGAAACCAAGCAATACCTCGATATGGAGTGCGACGTCGTTATTGCCGGCTGCGGCGTGGCGGGTCTGTGCGCGGCCCTCAATCTGCCGACGAGCACGCGCGTGATCATGCTCTCCAAGGGCGCGGTCGATGAGTGCGATTCGATGCTCGCGCAGGGCGGCATCTGCGTGCTGCCCGAGGGCTCGGACTACGATGCCTTCTTTGAGGACACCATGCACGCCGGCCACTACGAGAACCGCCGCGAGAGCGTCGACATCATGATTCGCTCGAGCCGCTCGGTCATCAACGACCTGCTGGCGATGGGCGTGGATTTTGAGCGCAAGGCCGACGGCAGCCTCGACTTTACCCGCGAGGGCGCGCACAGCCGTCCGCGCATTGCCTTCCATGCCGACATTACGGGCAAGGAGATCACGACCAAGCTGCTCCAGGCCGTTCGCAAGCTGGACAACGTGCAGATTTTGGAGCACGTGGCCATGACCGACATCCTGACCGCCGAGCGCGATGGCGCCACGGTGTGCACCGGCGTCGTCGCCGTAGCCGTGGACGAGGACAACTCGGTTCGCCCCGCCGACGAGCTGGCAAATGCCGCTGAGGGCGTGCATGCCGGCAAGCCGTTTAAGATCCATGCCCGCCACACGCTGTGGGCGACGGGTGGCATTGGCGGCGTGTACGACCACTCGACTAACTACCCGCAGCTCACGGGCGACGCCTGCTACATCGCTCAGGAGCATGGCATTAAGATGGAGCACCTGGACTACGTGCAGATCCATCCCACGGGTCTGTTCTCGCCGCAGCCGGGTCGCACGTTCCTGATCAGCGAGAGCTGCCGCGGCGAGGGCGCGATTTTGCTCAACGCCGCCGGCGAGCGCTTTACCGACGAGCTTCAGCCGCGTGATGTGGTTGCCGCCGCCATCCGCGAGCAGATGAAACAGGACGGTACCGAGCACGAGTGGCTGAGCTTTGCCCCCGTCGAGCGCGATGTGGTGACCGGGCATTTTGCCAACATTCGCGCGCACTGCCTGGAGGACGGCCGCGACATCTTGGACGAGCCCATCCCCGTTACGCCCACGCAGCACTACTTTATGGGTGGCGTATGGGTCGACAAGGACGGCCGCACCTCGATGCCCGAGCTCTACGCCGCGGGCGAGACGGCCTGCAACGGCGTTCACGGCAAGAACCGACTTGCATCAAACAGCCTTCTCGAGGCGCTGGTCTGGGGTCGTCGCGCCGCGTGGCACATGCGTACCGGCGAGTCGCTGGCTGTGGAGCAGGCGGGCGATCCCGCGCTCGATGGCCGTCATCGTGCCCTGAGCGCCGACACCCTGGCAATCGATGATTTGGCCCGTGCCGCCGGCACGCAGGCCGTGGAGGAGTAGACCATGAATCCCATTACCATGAAGCTCGTCGTCGATGATCTGATTCTGCAGGCTCTGCGCGAGGACATTACCTTTGAGGACGTGAGCACGGCGAGCGTGTGCCCCACGGCGCGTCCCGCTACGGTGGAGCTTATCGCCAAGGCCGATGGCATCATCGCGGGCTTGGATGTGTTCGCTCGCACCTTTGAGCTGCTGGATTCGCAGAGCTCGGTGCTGTTTGATGTTGCCGACGGCGACGAGGTGCACGCTGGCGACCACGTGGGCCAGGTGCGCGGCGATGCACGCGTACTGCTTTCGGGAGAGCGCGTGGCGCTCAACTACCTGCAGCGTATGAGCGGTATCGCTACCTATACACACCAGATGGCCGCGGCGCTCGAGGGCACCAAAACCGTGCTCGTCGATACGCGCAAGACCACGCCGGGCATGCGCGTCTTCGAGAAGGCCGCGGTCGAGATCGGCGGCGGCAGCAACCACCGTTACAACCTGTCGACGGCCGTCATGCTCAAGGACAACCACATCGATGCCGCCGGCGGCGTGACGCGTGCGATCGAGATGGCGCGCGCCCATGCGTCGTTTACCACGACGGTCGAGATTGAGTGCGAGAACCTGGACATGGTGCGCGAGGCCGTGGAGGCCGGCGCCGACATCATCATGTTCGACAACATGACCCATGACGACATGACCGCCGCGATTGAGCTTATCGCCGGTCGCGCCAAGACCGAGTGCTCGGGCAACGTGGACGCCAGCAATATCCGCGCGCTCGCCGACCTGGGCGTTGACTTTATTAGTTCGGGCGCGCTGACACACTCCGCCCCGATCCTCGACCTCTCACTTAAGCACCTGCGTCTGCTGGACGGTAAATAATGAACGCCCGCGAGCGTCGCCGTGCCATCATGGACGTGCTCGAGGTGGCCAAGGAGCCCGTTTCGGGCAGCGCACTTGCCCGCGAGGTTGGCGTGAGCCGTCAGATCGTGGTTCAGGATATTGCCCTGCTGCGTGCCGATGGGCACGATGTCGTGGCCACCAACCGTGGTTATGTGCTGCAGGAGGCCCCCAGCAGCCCCGCCGTGCCCACGCGCTTGGTCAAGGTTCGCCACAGCGTGGAGCAGGCAGGCGATGAGCTCACGAGTATCGTCGACGCCGGCGGCGCCGTGCTCAACGTGATCGTCAATCACCGCGTGTACGGTAAGATCACGGCCGACCTGGACATTCGCAATCGTCGAGATGTTGAGCGCTACCTGCACGATATCGAGAGCGGCAAGAGCTTTCCGCTACTAACGGTGACGAGCGGCTATCACTTCCATCGCATTGCGGCGGAGGACGAGCAGACTCTCGACGAGATCGAGGCCATGCTCAAGGAGAAGGGCTATCTGGCAGACCTGATGCCCTACGAAGACGACCTGTCCTAGTAACGACGAATGCAAAAGGAGGCCTCCGCGGCGATGCGGAGGCCTCCTTTTTTGTGCACGGTGTACTTTTGAGTGTGCAAGTGGGGGAGTTGTTACTCCTTGACGATCTCGGTGATCGCGCCAGCGGGGCAAGCGTCCTGGCAAGCGCCGCAGGCGACGCAGGAGTCCTCGTCAGCGACGGTGGCGACGTCCTGGAGCTCCAGAACGCCAGCGGGGCAGGAGTCGACGCAAACGCCACAAGCGATGCACTCGTCGGCATCAATTACGGGATGAGCCATGGTAGTTTCCTCTCTGTTGACCGACGCTACAGGCGATGCGCGCCGGTTTGATTCGGGCAAAAACATACCACGGGAGCGACCGTTTGCAATACCCTCTGGCCGGCATCTTCATACCGTTCGCCGAGTATGCCAAGGTTTACTAAAAAACGCGCAGGTGGGGCCGTTGAGCTGCACAAATGTTAGCTAAAGGTGACTCGTAATAATGAGCGATTGAGCGAACTTTTGGAAAGCGTGTCCCAGAATTGACGTCCAAAATGGGTCGCGCTTTCCTCGGGGTCGCCCCAAGACCGCTCCGTGTGGCTCCGACCCAAACCTCAGCCATCTCTACATAGATCTCAATAGATTTGCCCAGAACTCAAACAGTACGTCTACCTGCGCATTTGCGAACCTAAACTCTCGGCAATAAGAAATCTTATATGAATTGACTTAGATTTTGTATATTCCGGCCCATAAGGGGATACACTACATCCTGAAAGACAAGCCGAAACACCGCGCGGCAGACCGCCGAGTCGGTGCAAACGCACAAGAGAGAGGGAATTTCTAATGGGCAAGATTCTTGGTATCGACCTTGGTACTACTAACTCCGCAATGGCCGTTCTCGAGGGCGGTTCTCCGACCATTATCGTGAACGCCGAAGGCGACCGCACCACCCCGTCCGTCGTGGGCTTCCGTGCCGACGGCGACCGCGTCGTGGGTAAGGCCGCTAAGAACCAGGCTGTCACCAACCCCAAGAACACCGTGTTCTCCATCAAGCGCTTCATGGGCCGCAAGTACTCCGAGTGCACCTCTGAGATCAAGACCGTGCCGTACGAGGTCAAGGAGGGCCAGGGTGGCCGTGCCGTCGTCGACATCGAGGGCAAGGATTACACCGCCGAGCAGGTGAGCGCCATGACGCTCGCAAAGATGAAGGCCGACGCCGAGAAGTATCTGGGCGAGACCGTCACCGACGCCGTCATCACCGTCCCGGCCTACTTCAACGACGCCCAGCGTCAGGCCACCAAGGACGCCGGTAAGATCGCCGGCCTCAACGTCAAGCGTATCGTCAACGAGCCGACCGCTGCTGCTCTTGCCTATGGCCTGGACAAGCAGGGCACCGACCAGCGCATCCTGGTATTCGACCTGGGCGGCGGCACCTTCGACGTCTCCATCCTCGACCTCGCCGACGGCGTGTTTGAGGTTCTGTCCACCTCGGGCGATAACCACCTGGGCGGCGACGACTGGGATCAGCGCGTCATCGACTGGATGGCCGATAAGTTCCAGCAGGAGAACGGTGTCGACCTGCGTCAGGACCCCATGGCCCTGCAGCGTCTGAAGGAGGCCGCCGAGAACGCCAAGAAGGAGCTCTCCGCCGCCCAGCAGACCACCGTCAACCTGCCGTTCATTACCATGAACCAGTCCGGCCCGCTGCACCTCAACTACACGCTGACCCGCGCCGAGTTCGAGAAGATCACCCGCGACCTGCTCGAGCGCTGCAAGCAGCCTGTCACCAACGCCCTGCGCGACGCCAAGCTTAAGCTCTCCGATCTGACCGAGGTCATCCTCGTCGGCGGCTCCACCCGTATGCCTGCCGTCCAGGAGCTCGTCAAGACTATGACCGGCAAGCAGCCCAACATGTCCGTGAACCCCGACGAGGTCGTTGCCGACGGCGCTGCCGTCCAGGGCGGCGTGCTCACCGGCGACGTCGAGGGCATCCTGCTGCTCGACGTTACCCCGCTGTCGCTGGGCGTCGAGACCATGGGCGGCATCATGACCAAGATGATCGACCGCAACACCACGATCCCGACCTCCAAGACCGAGGTCTACTCCACCGCTGCCGACAACCAGACCAGCGTCGAGATCAACGTGCTCCAGGGCGAGCGCGAGCTTGCCCGCGACAACAAGTCGCTCGGTAAGTTCCAACTGACCGGTATCCCGGCTGCCCGCCGCGGCGTGCCGCAGATCGAGGTCACCTTCGACATCGACGCCAACGGCATCGTCAAGGTCTCCGCTAAGGACAAGGGCACCGGCAAGGAGCAGCAGATCACCATTTCCGGCTCCACCGCTCTGTCTGACGACGAAGTCGATCGTATGGTCAAGGACGCCGAGGCTCATGCCGAGGAGGACAAGAAGCAGAAGGAAGAGGTCGAGGTCCGCAACCAGACCGACAGCCTGTGCTACTCCACCGAGCAGACCCTCAACGAGCTGGGCGACAAGGTTTCCGCCGATGTGAAGTCCAAGGCCGAGGCCGCTATCGCCGACGCCAAGAAGGCGCTCGAGGGCTCTGACGTCGAGGCCATCAAGGCCGCCGGCGAGTCCCTGCAGTCCGTGGCCTACGAGCTGGCCCAGGTTGTCTACGCCGACGCTCAGCAGCAGACCGACGGTGCCGCCGGCGCCCAGTCTGCCGACGATGACGTTGTCGACGCCGACTACGAGGTTGTGGACGACGAGGACAAGTAATCATGTCCGCTCGTAAAGCTCGCACGGAGGCGGCTGCCGCTGGCGCCGCCCCCGTTGACTCTGAGGAGAAGGACGTGAAGATTCCCGTAGAGGCCGCAGACGATACCGAGGCCAACGAGGCCCCGGCCGCCGAGGCTGCCGAGAACCAGGTAGAGGATTCCAACAAGGAGGCGACGATGACCGAGGACGAGATGGTGGAAGCCGCTATCCGCGCCGGTGAGGAAGCCGCCGACAACGACTTTAAGCTCAAGTTCGAGCAGGCCCAGAAGGAGCTTGCCGACGTGCGCAGTGAGCTCGATGCTGCGGCAGAGGCCCAGAAGGCCGCCGAGGACAAGGCGAAGGACGCCACCGAGCGCACCGCCCGTCTGCAGGCCGACTGGGAGAACTTCCGTCGCCGCACCGCCAACGAGCGCATTGCCGAGCGCGAGCGCGCGACCGAGAAGCTTGTCACCGCGCTGTTGCCGGTGATCGACGATATCGAGCGCGCGATCGACCATGCCCGCAGTCAAGAGCTTTCCGACGACTTTAAGCAGTTCGTCGACGGCGTTGACGCGGTACATGCCAAGCTGCTCGACGTGTTTGCGCATGAGGGCGTTGAGCCCATCGACCCCAAGGGCGAGGCGTTCGATCCGCTCGAGCACCAGGCTGTGGGTCGCGTCGAGGACGCATCGCAGTATGACGAGACCGTCAACGACGTATACCAGAAGGGCTACCGCATGGCGGATCGTATTCTGCGTTCCGCGATGGTGACGGTGACCTACGGCGGCGAGAAGCGCCCCGCACCGGAGCCCGAAGCGGCACCCGAGGATGCTACGGCCGACACGGCCGAGAGCACCGAGGAGTAATTGAGAAGGGCCCCGGGGCAACACCCGGGGCCCTTTCTGGCCTAGTGCCATATGACAGCATGAGCCGTCGTCTGCATGGGCGGCGGACGTAACAGGAGAGGAGCTACGATGGCTGCAGGCAAAACCTTCTATGACATCCTGGGCGTATCCAAGAGCGCCTCCGACAAAGAGATCAAGAGCGCGTTTCGCAAGCTCGCGCAAAAATATCACCCCGATGCCGGCGGCGACGAGGCCAAGTTTAAGGAGATCAGCGAGGCCTACGAGACGCTTTCGGACGAGAAGAAACGCAAAGAGTACGACCAGATGCTCATGTTTGGCGGCATGCCGGGCGCGGGCGGCGCGTATGGCGGCGGCTACGGTGCTGGCGCGGGCGCCAGCGGCTGGGGCGATATCTTCGACAGCATCTTTAGCGGCAACGGCGCCTGGGGCAGCGATTGGGGCTCGGGCTTTGCCGGGGCTGCGGGCGCTGCCGGCGCTGGCCGCAGCCGCGCTCGCAAGGGCGGCGACCTGTCGCTGACCGTTGATGTGACGGCCGAGGACGCGTTTCGCGGCGTGACGCACAAGGTCACCTACCGCATTCCCTCGACAGGCGAGCAACAGACCATTACGGTCTCGGTGCCCGCGGGTGCGGTCGACGGCGGCAAACTGCGCTACAAGCGTCGCGGCGAGTATGGCGTTGCCGGCGGCGAGCGCGGCGACCTGGTCGTGACCACGCACGTGGAGGAGCACCCGCTGTTTAAGCGTAAAGGTGCCGACGTGACCATGGAGGTACCGGTCTCGGTCTATGAGGCGGCGCTCGGCTGCACGGTGGACGTGCCGACGCCCGGCGGTGCGACGGTTCGTCTGAAGGTGCCCGCGGGTACCCAGACGGGCAAGAAGTTCCGCTTTAAGGAGATGGGCGCGCCCGACGTTAAGCACCGTGGCCGTACGGGCGCGCTGCTCGTCGAGATCAAGGTGCAGGTCCCCACGAACCTGTCTGATGACGAGCGCGATGCCATGACCAAGCTGCGCGAGGCCGACACGCGCGACTATCGCGAGAAGGTCAATCGTTACAAGGCGACGTACTAGGGCGGTCGCGGCGCACGACCACGCCCGCGGGCTTATGATGGACGATAACGAGACGGAAAGGGGTCAGGTAGCATGGCCGAGGACAATAGGAACAAACCGCTGTACATGATCAGCGTGGCGGCCGAGCTGACCGGCATGCATCCGCAGACTCTGCGCGTCTACGAGTCCAAGGGCCTGGTGAACCCCCAGCGCTCGGGCGGCAACACGCGCCTGTATTCGCGTGCCGATATCGAGCGCCTGGAGCTCATCAACCAGCTGACCGACGAGGGCATCAACCTTGCCGGCGTGGTGCGTATCCTCGATATGAAGGAGCGTGCCGAGGAGCGCGAGCGCGAGAACGAAAAGCTCCGCGCCCGCGTGCGCCAGCTCGAGGACGAGCTGCACGAGTACAAGATGCAGAAGAAGATCACCGCCCTGGCCCCGCGCGACGGCTCAGTTAACCCCGAACAGGTCATGCGCAAACTTTTGGGCGCAGGCGGGGATTTGTAGTTACGCGGGTTTACCAACCCGCGTAACGGGCCGACGCTGCGCGCCGCCCAGGGCGACAATTTGTCATTCAAAAGGCAAGGCATGACCAGAAGGTCTATGCCTTGCCTTTTTCATGCCAACTTGTTCGCCCTGGGCGGCGCTCGCTGTCCGTCCTCTACCTGCGGCGTTGCCTTGCTCCGGATGCGGTAGTCGTTGGTAGTCATTGGGGACGTTCTTAAATGACTAGTCGAAAGGGACACTCTTGCACTAAATCTGCAGGCCCTAGCCGGACTCGTCCTGTACTTTACCGAGATAAAGTGAACGTGCAGATTCGTAACCCACTCGCAACCGTTCTATGGCACGATATTGAACGAATGTATGCTATGCGCCCAAATCTTTTGGGCAGAGTGGGAGACAGTATGGTCAAGCTGTACGAGGACGGCGTCTACCTGCGCGGCGGCAGCGAGGTTGTGCCTGCGGCCGAGGCTGCCGAGCGCGGCATTACGCAGACGCCCGAGGATGCCAAGCGCGGTACCATCGCGTATTCGATCCTCCAGGCACACAATACGTCCGGAGATCCCGAGGCGCTCAAGATTCGCTTCGACGCCATGGCGAGCCACGACATCACCTTTGTCGGCATCATCCAGACGGCGCGCGCCTCGGGCATGGAGCAGTTCCCGCTGCCCTACGTGCTCACCAACTGCCATAACTCGCTGTGCGCCGTGGGCGGCACCATCAACGAGGACGACCACGTCTTTGGCCTTTCCGCGGCCAAGAAGTACGGCGGCATCTTCGTCCCGCCGCACATCGCCGTCATCCACTCCTTTATGCGTGAGAACTTCGCCGGTTGCGGCAAGATGATCCTGGGTTCCGACTCGCACACCCGCTACGGCGCCCTGGGCACCATGGCCGTGGGCGAGGGCGGCGGCGAGTTGGCCAAACAGCTGCTGCGCGACACCTACGACGTCGCCTATCCCGGCGTTGTCGCCATCTACCTCACGGGCGCCCCGCGCCCCGGCGTCGGCCCGCACGACGTGGCGCTCGCCATCATCCGCGCCGTCTTTGCCAAGGGCTACGTCAAGAACAAGGTCATGGAGTTTGTGGGCCCGGGCATCGCGAGCATGACGACCGATTACCGCAACGGCGTTGACGTCATGACCACCGAGACCACCTGCCTGTCGAGCATCTGGGCCACCGACGAGGACACGCACGCGTTTCTGACCATGCACGGCCGCGGCGACGACTACCGCGAGCTCAAGCCCGCCGATGTCGCCTACTACGACGGCTGCGTCGAGGTCGACCTGTCGAGCATCAAGCCCATGATCGCGCTGCCGTTCCATCCTTCCAACGGCTTTGAGATCGACGATCTCAACGAGAACCTCGAGGACATCCTGCACGAGGTGGAGCTCGAGGCCGCCAAGATCGGTGAGGGCAAGACGCACTTTAGCCTGCTCGACAAGATCGTCGACGGCAAGCTGCACGTGCAGCAGGGCGTTATCGCCGGCTGCTCGGGCGGCAACTACGACTCCGTGGTCCAGGCCGCCCGCGTGCTCAAGGGCGCCAACACCGGCTGCGGCGAGTTCTCGCTGTTGGTCTATCCCACGAGCCAGCCCGTGGCACTCGAGCTCACGCGCCGCGGCTACATCTACGACCTCATGGAGGCCGGCGCGATCGTTCGCACGGCGTTCTGCGGCCCGTGCTTCGGCGCCGGCGACACGCCCGCCAACAACGGCCTTTCGATCCGCCACACTACGCGCAACTTCCCCAACCGCGAGGGTTCCAAGCCGGGCAATGGCCAGCTGAGCGCCGTGGCCCTGATGGACGCCCGCTCCATCGCGGCGACGGCTGCCAACGGCGGCGTCCTGACGCCGGCGACCGACCTGCCCGAGGAGACCTGGGACGAGGCCTGCGAGTACACCTTTGACGACGCGCCGTACAAAAAGCGCGTGTACTGGGGCTTTGGCAAGGCGGAGCCTGCTGACGAGCTGGTCGAGGGCCCCAACATCAAGCCGTGGCCCGCGATGGAGCCCCTCGGCGACGATATTCTGCTCAAGGTGTGCTCCAAGATCATGGACCCGGTCACCACGACCGACGAGCTCATTCCCTCGGGCGAGACGAGCTCCTTCCGCTCCAACCCGCTGGGCCTGGCCGAGTTTACGCTCAGCCGCCGCGACCCGGCTTACGTGGGCCGTTCCAAGGAGGTCGACGCGGTGGAAAAGCGCCGCGTTGCCGGCGAAGCAGCAGGCGACCTGGCGGCGCTCGATGCCGAGCTTGCCGGCGTGTTTGAGGCGCTGGCTGGTGCGGGCGTCGCGGCAGATGCCAAGGCGACCGAGTACGGCTCCATGCTCTATGCCAAGAAGCCCGGTGACGGTTCTGCCCGCGAGCAGGCCGCGAGCTGCCAGCGCGTGATTGGCGGTCTGGCCAACATCGTCCACGAGTACGCCACCAAGCGCTATCGCTCCAACGTGATGAACTGGGGCATGGTGCCCTTCCAGATGGAGGCGGAGCCCAACTTTGAGGTGGGAGACTACGTCTTTGTGCCGGGTATCCGCGCCGCGCTCGATGGCGACCTGAAGGACATCGCTGCCTATGTGGTGCGTGCCAACGGTGCGGTTGAGCAGATTGAGCTCTATATTGCCGATATGACGGCCGAAGAGCGTGCCATCGTCAAGGCCGGCTGCCTGATCAACTACAACAAGTTCAAGACCGCTGTCGAGTAACGCACTTAATTGTCCGCCCGGGGCTTACCTTTTCCCGCCCGCTCACGCGCTTCGCGAGGGTCGCGTTCGGGAAAAGGTAAGCCCCGGGCTACATTTCTGCGTTCTCGTTGGGTCTTGAGGGACGCTAATAAATAGACTTGCCTGAAGCCGCCACTGTTATCGGGGCGGCTTCTTTTTGTCGAAGACCGCCACAAAGGGGACAGGCACCTTTGTGGCGGCTCGATTCGTCTTAATCTGTAACATCTTGGCCGCTAAAAGTGGGCTTGGTGTTACAGATTGAGACAAACAATCGCCGCCGATCATCTCATCTCAATCTGTATAACATCTAGGATCGAAAAGGGCCGCTAGATGTTACAGATCGAGACAGTGGAACATCGGAACCGAAACCACCACAAAGGTGCCTGTCCCTTTCGTGGTGGTGGGGGGGCGAGCTCGATGTTGCCGTGCTCGTTGAACGACATTCTAATGAGCGTCTCTACAGAATTTCATCTGGGCCGGCGGGTTTGGTTGTTTTGGGGATGCCGAGTTTGGATGACGCGAAATCGTCAACATCGTCCTTGATTCCATCTTTGGTGTAGACGGTGACCGTATAGGTGCTGTGCCCGAATTCGCTCTTGTCGCGTGTCGCCCAGGCCTGCCAGTAGGCAGCCCCGTTTCGCCCTTTGATTTTTCCGACACGGCGGAGTTCTGTTCGCTTTAATTGCTGGTTGCTATAGATGGTTCGACCGGCCTCCTCGGTGAGCCCGCACTGTCCAAGCATCTTGTCGAGGACTTGGTTCATGTGGCGCTCATCGGTGTTTGGTGCGTAGTCGTAGGCGAGGGTGATGGAGTCGAGTGGCTGGTCGTCGATCAGATAGTTTAGCGCCTGAGGTTCAAGGCAGAAATAGGGGGAGCATCCGTCGACCTTGCCGAGCAACGGTAACTTGGACTGCCAACTTCCGGTGGGAATTGCATATTTGTAGAACACGCCACGGCAGACAAAGGAGAGCGAGGTGGCACGCGAGCCGGCGTCGATCATCCCGCAAAGATCGAAGGGCGAGGCGATACCAAAAGAAAAGGGCGTGATGACGATAAGGACGAGCATCACGATGGGTATGGCGAGAATGGCGATGACGTTGCGACCGGTGGAATGAGACGGCTTCATATGCGCTCCTCGAGACAAAGATCTGTTGAGGATAGGCAGAAATGGATATGTTCAGAGAACAATTCAAGTTTAATCTCATGGCGCGAGATGGTCGACCGTTAGCGTCGAAAACCACCACAAAGGTGCCTGTCCCCTTTGTGGTGGTGAGGAGCGCGCGGCTTCTTTTGGTAATAGTGTTAGCTGGCGATATCATTAGTGCAGGTGGCGAAGGTTTGCATTGTGGGGTGTTTTGCCGTGAGCCGTTCTGCCCGTATTGGATTGATTGTCTTGGCGCTTGCGATCGCTGTGGTTGGCGCGGGCGCTGCCGGTATGGCATTTCTACCTGCTGCGGTGACGGAGCCGTTGGTCAAGCCTGTGGCTCAATCTGTCGAACTTCTTACCGGCGACGACAAGCCCGAGACCATTACCGTTGATTTTGATGAGCAGCCGGCTGTGCTGGGTATTAGCAATTATCCGTGTATTCAGCTTGGGGCCATGCGCTATACCACGGATACAAGCCTGATCGATAGGGCGTCCGAGCTACTCAAGGGCAAAACATTTAAGCGTTGGTATGGATATGCGTCCTATCGGGCAAAAGCGAACGACATGGTTGGCGGATGCCACTCTTCCATCGAGCTGGACACTGCGAAGGGCGCAAAGTTATGTGATGTCTCGTACGATCCGGGCTACGAGGGCAATGAGGGTCCGGGCATCTACATCATGGACGGCGATGTCGCTTATGTCATGGAGGGCGACCAGACCGAGCTCAACGATTTTATGGGCCAGTGTATCCAAGATGCCTATAAACAGACCTGCTTGCCTGACCCGCAGACTGCACGCGATAGTGGGTCTGCCCGTACATGGCTGCTCGAAGACGAGATGCCCTGGAGCGGCGAATCGGGAAGTACGGGTTCGGCGAAGGAGTAGAGACCGCGACCACCACAAAGGTACCCGTCCCCTTTGTAGTAGTTCTTGGTTTGTCTCGATTTGTAACATCTTGGCCGCTAAAAGTGGGCTTGGTGTTACAGATTTAGATTTTCGATTCGGGTGTCTCCTGTTCGTCTCGATCTGTAACAGATAGAGCTCTATTTGCCGATTAGATGTTACAGATTGAGACAAACGGGCGCCGTTGGCCATTTCATCTTGATTTGTAACATCTGGAGCCATAAACAGTCGCTAGATGTTACAGATTGAGATAGTAAGGGGGTGAGGCCGCAGCGGGTGAGCGCGTCTGTCCCTATCCATCAATCACTCAGAAAATCTTATATATAGAGACTTAGATTTGTGTATAAGATCGCGCAAAGCTGGCAACAATACTTCTCGAACAACGTGAAGCCGCCCCGTAGGGCGGCCGCCCCAAGAGAGGTGATTCCATGAGAATCGATAAGCTAGCAATGACGTCGCGCGAGGCGCTGCAGACCGCCATGAGCACAGCTGCCGATGCGCAGGCCGGCGCGGTGGAGCCGATTCACCTGCTGTCTGCCCTGCTCGGTGCTGGCGAGCGCAATATCTCCGTGATCATCGAGCGCATCGGTGCCGACCCGGCTCAGCTCGCACGCTCCACGCAGGATGCCATCGACCATGCGCCCAAGGTTTCGGGCGAGGGCCAGCAGATGGGCCTGTCCAACGAGCTCGTCCGCGTCATCGAAAAGGCCGAGAAGAAGGCCACCAAGATGGGCGACAGCTTTGTAGTGACCGAGCATCTACTGATGGCACTAGCCGAGGACAAGGGCGAGGCGGGCCGCGTGCTGCGCGATGCCAGCGTGACCAAGGAACGCATCGAGCAGGTCTATGAGGAGCTGCGCGGCGATGACCGCGTGACGTCTGCCGAGGACAAGACTCAGTTTGAGGCGCTGGAGCAGTACGGACGCAACATCTGCGACCTTGCCCGCGCCGGCAAGCTCGACCCGGTCATCGGCCGTACCGACGAGATCCGCCGCACCATCCAGGTCCTGTCCCGTCGCACCAAGAACAACCCCGTGCTCATCGGCGAGCCGGGCGTCGGTAAAACGGCTATCGTCGAGGGCATCGCCCAGCGTATCGTGGCCGGCGACGTACCGAGCACCCTGCGCGACCGCGACCTCATCGAGCTCGACATGAGCGCGTTGGTCGCCGGCGCCAAGTACCGCGGCGAGTTCGAGGACCGCTTGAAGGCCGTGCTCAAGGAAGTGCAAAAGTCCGAAGGCAAGGTCATCCTGTTCATCGATGAGCTCCACACCATCGTGGGCGCGGGTGCCACCGAGGGCTCCATGGACGCCGGCAACATCCTCAAGCCGGCGCTCGCCCGTGGCGACCTGCACGCGATCGGCGCGACCACGCTCGACGAGTACCGCAAGTACATCGAGAAGGACGCGGCGCTCGCCCGTCGTTTCCAGACCGTGATGGTCTCCGAGCCTACCGTCGAGGACACCATCTCGATCCTGCGTGGCCTCAAGGAGAAGTACGAGATCTTCCACGGCGTGCACATCACCGATAGCGCGCTCGTGGCCGCCGCCGACCTCTCCGATCGCTATATCGCCGACCGCTTCCTGCCCGACAAGGCCATCGACCTGGTCGACGAGGCCGCAAGCCGTCTGCGCATGGAGCTCGACAGCATGCCGGTCGAGATCGACGCCACCACGCGTCAGCTCACCCAGCTGCAGATCGAGGAGCAGGCGCTCATGAAGGAGACTGATGACGCCTCCAAGGAGCGTCTGGAGGCCCTGCGCCAAGAGATTGCTGAGGTCCAGGAAAAGCTCAACGTGCAAAAGGCCGGCTGGCTCAACCAGAAGAACGCCATCGACCACGTGCAGGAGCTCAAGGGGCAGCTCGACGAGGCCAAGAGCGAAGAGGAGCGCGCGACGCGCAACGGCGACCTGGGTCGTGCGTCCGAGCTGCGCTACTCCGTGATTCCGGGTCTGCAGCAGCAGATTCAGGATTCCGAGGCTGCGCTCGAGGCGCAAAAGCAGCAGGACGGCGAGGGCCTCAACGAGCAGGTGACCTCTGATGAGATCGCCGAGGTCGTGAGTGCCTGGACCGGCGTGCCCGTGTCCAAGATGATGCAGGGCGAGCTCGACAAGCTGAAGGGCTTGGAGGGTGAGCTGCATAAGCGCGTCATCGGCCAGGACGAGGCCGTCTCCGCCGTGGCCGCGGCCGTGCGTCGCAGCCGTGCAGGCCTCTCCGATCCGGACAAGCCCATCGGCAGCTTCTTCTTCCTGGGCCCCACCGGCGTGGGCAAGACCGAGCTCGCGAAGGCGCTGGCCGAGTGCCTGTTCGATGACGAGCGCGCGCTCGTGCGTATCGACATGTCCGAGTACATGGAGAAGTTCAGCGTCCAACGTCTGATCGGTGCGCCCCCGGGATACGTGGGTTACGACGAGGGCGGCCAGCTCACCGAGGCCGTGCGCCGTCGTCCCTACTCCGTGATCTTGCTCGACGAGATGGAGAAGGCCCATCCGGATGTCTTTAACGTGCTGTTGCAGGTGCTTGATGACGGCCGTCTGACCGATGGCCAGGGTCGCCAGGTGTCCTTCAAGAACACGATTATCATCATGACGTCTAACGTGGGCTCCAAGGCCATCGCCAATCTGTCCGGTAAGGACGAGGAGGAGATGCGCCATCAGGTCGACGCCGCCATGGCTCAGACCTTCCGCCCCGAGTTCCTCAACCGTATCGACGATATCGTGGTGTTCCATCCGCTTGGCATGGCGCAGATCGAGAAGATTGTCGACATCCAGCTTGCCGACGTTCGCGCACGCCTGGCCAAGGAGCGCATGACGCTTGCCATCACCCCGGCGGCCAAGCAGATGCTCGCCGTGGGCGGCCTGGACCCCGTGTTCGGTGCCCGTCCGCTCAAGCGCCTGGTCCAGCGCGAGGTCGTGGACGCCATCGCCGCCGCCATCATCGACGGCACGGTGCGCGAGGGCGATCAGGTGACGGTCGATGCCGACAAGGACGGCGGCTTTACCGTCGTGTGCGACAACACGCCGGCGGCCACCTACGAGGTCCCCAACGCCGAGTAGATCTTTAGGACATGCCTTAAAATCTGCCTTTTGAGCCGAACGCCAAGGGTGGCGGATCCAATTGGGTCCGCCACCCTTTTTCGTGCGACAATCGATGGTGTTGAACGTGAGTACATGGCAAGGAGCTATGCAGATGAAAGACGAGAACAAGACGAATACGCCGGCGACCGATGCCGTACCCGCCGCACCCAAGCCTGCGCCTAAACCGGCATCCAAGCCGCGCGACCCCTACATCCGTGCCGAGAACGAGGACGACGACGGCTACGATCCCTACAGCGATCGCCGCCCCGAGCGCGAGCCGCTGTTCGAAGCCGACCCGTGGCGCTGAGTGCCACCCAAAAGGCCACCAATAAGTTGCGGTGAAATAGGGACTGTTTTGCGGTTTGACCAGCAAAAACAGTCCCTATTTCACCGCAACTGCGTTAGGGATGTGGGTGTTGGGTGGCTGTCTTCGGCCCGGCTAGTCCTGGGCCTTGATGCTCGGCAGGAGAATCTGGGCGAGGTAGTCGGTCTCGAGTTTGGTCGCGGCGTCTGCCTTGCCGTCTTTACCGACCAGGTCGTTTTTGATCTGGCTGTATGTGTAGCGGTTGCCGGTCGTGAGCTCGACAAGCTCAATCGCCGTGTCCATGGGGTAGGTCGACACGGGGTTCTGCGTGCGCCCGTTGATGGTTTGCGGAATCACGTACGGATAGACAGGGCCGCTGGCGTAGACGGTGTAGCCGTTGCCCAGGCTGACCGTGCCCAAAACCGTATCGCCGTCATCGGGGGTAAAGGTCTCGCCGTCGCGCACTGCGACAAGCGTCACGAGCGGTGTGTTGGTGTCGCTGTCCAGATAAATGCACAGCGTGCTGCCGTTTTGCCAGGTTGCGACCTCGCCATACCACTCAACCGGAATATCGAGCTGATACAGGTTCGTCGCCTTGTGCCGAGCGTCGGCATCGCGGGCGGACTGAGCCTCGCTTGCGCTTACGGCGTTGGCGGCGGCATCGCGGCGCGTAATTGCCGCCTGCTGGAGTATCTTTGCCGCGGCGGCAGAGCTTGCGCCCCCTTCCTCGGCATACTTGGCGGCGGCATCGATCTGGTCGTCAGTCACCGTGTCGGCCGAAGGTACCTTGAGCTTAAAGGTGGCTTGAGCGCGCAGATCCTGCCCATCGCTCTTAATGGTGACCTGCGCCTTGGTGGTCGGGACGGTGTAGATGGTGCCGTCTTCCGCGATGGGGGATCCAGCAATGGAGAGCGTGTAATCGCCGGGCAGCAGCTTAATGCCGCGACCGTGCTCGTCAACGTAGAGCGTTTCGCTCACAGAGGAGCCGTCGGAGTCCTGGCCACTCACCTGCACGGGGATCTTTGAGCCGGTGGAGCAGTCGAGCCCCGCGGCATGTACGCCAATTTGCACCGACATCATCGTGTGCGCACTGGCGGCGACAGCGGCAGCCTGCTCTTGCTGATATCCGTTCCAGGCAGCATAGCCTGCGCCGCCGGCGACGAGCGCGACGGCCACAACGCCGGCAACCATCAGGTTGCGGCGCCTGGGCGACATCTTACGATGACGAACCTCGGCTTCGCGTGCCGAAGGAACGGACGGTAGGGGAATATCGCCCATGGCGATGGTCTCGTCCACGGCAGGCGCAGAGCCTAAGCCAGGGAGCTCACGGGTCAGCGAATCTTCGGCGGGCAAGCTGTCGAGCAAGATGGTTTCCTCGCTCGTGTCGGATTCGGGCTGGTCATCGCCCTTGCTATCGTCCTCTTCGGCTTCGGCTTCGTCAGGAGCGTCTTTGACGTCGCTGTCTTCGTCCTCGGTGCCTTCGTGCGCCTCGTCCTGTGTGTCGACGGCCGAATCGCTAAACGAGAGCTCATCTAGCGCAATCCGGTCAAGGCTCTCCAGGGCCTCGGCACACGCTTCTGCATCTTGGGCCGCATCCTCTTGGCCCATCGTCTCATCTTTCATATATCCCCCAAGCTCAATATCGGGACAACACTGTACCCAAAAATGGGGCTATATAAAGCGCATGCGAAATATAAGATCCGATTTAACCCGAGTGCATCGTTTAGCCGCATCCTCGCGGCAGCAAAAAGCCCCCGGAACGCGGACGAATCACATTCCGGGGGCTCTGCAATGCGTTGAGTTGCGCGGAGCCGGCTGCGCGGCTTCGTACTCAAGCGATGTTTGCGCCAGGCGCGTTACTCGGCGTGAGCGTAGTCCACCTTGGCGCGGCGAGCGGTGGCCTTCTCCCAATCGCTGGTGCCCTCAAAGACATCCTGCTTGTAGGGATTGCGGCCGAGCTTCTTGGCACGGTAGGCGATGTAGATGATTGCGGCGACGTTGGCGATCAGCGCGGCGACCGAGACCGCGGTAGCGGCGCCGGGGTCGAGCGTGGAGTGGGTCACAAAGATGGACTCCTCCTGGAAGTACGGGAACACCTGGGCAAACATGCACCAAATGGCCAGCGTGAAGGCGCGGTTCTGGATCCAGCCGCCCTTGTTCCAGATAAAGGCGGCGACGGTGGGCGCCAGCAGCAGTGCAAAGCCGCAGAACCAGGAGTGGGTGGGCAGGCAGTTGTAGGTGTAGCAGAAGTTCCAGATATCGTAGGCGATGATGTAGACCCAGGTCATGTCGGGCCACAGCATGTCGGTCTGATCCTCGGAGGCGTAGACGCTCCACCAACCGGTCATGCAGAAGATGTTGATGATACCGGCGATGCCGTTGAACACGTTGTTCCAGCCGGCCAGCTGCGTAGCACCTTCGGAGGTGACCCAAGTGGATTGGCCCAGGACAAAGAAGTGATAGGCGCTCTCGAAGTCGGACACGACGGCGATCATGATGTTGATGGCGACGATCACAAACGGCCATGCGCGGAACCAATGCGCCTTGCCGATCTTCCCCCACTGGTACTTAATGGCAATGAAGCCCCAGCAACCGGCCAGCGCCGCGTATACCTTGGCGTAGTGGAACCAGCTGTTCTGGTACACGTGGGTGGGGTTGGTGAGCGCCCACTCGGCACCCTGCGAAACGCCGACGGCGATGGCGACGCAGTAGATGGTCATGGCCAGCGGAGCCACGCCAAAGATGATTGCCGCGCCCAGCTTGGTGCGGCGACCGACCTCGTTGAGCACGATCAGGCCAATAAAGACCATGGCCCAGCCGGCCCAGTGGATAAGGGTATCGCTACCCCAAACATCGAACAGCATGCTGCTCTCCTTTCACACGCCCGCGGCCCCTCTTCCGATCGCGGGCAGTTTGGCCAAATGTCGTCAGTTCTGGGGCTTGCGCTCCGGATACTTGGCGGTATAGCCCTCGATGTGGAGTGTCGAGGCGATGATTTCCTTGACCGTCTCGTCGGGCACATCGGGGTGCGTGCGGATATACATCAACAACCCCATGATGAGGGTGTAGAACGTCTCGTAGACATGGTCGATGCGTAGCTCATGATGGGCGACAAAATCCACCACGGTGGTGTCGCAGATATACTGCGCCACGCGCTGGACCACGTTGTGCAAAAAGCCGCCGTAGAGCGCACCGCTGCTCGAGGTGAGCGTGCTCGGCAGCTCGTGGCCGCTCACGACCAGACGCTTAAAGAGCGGGGCGACGGTGTCGAGCGCGCCTTCGATATCACCGACGGTGCGGCCGGCGTTCCACTGCTCGAGCTCGGAGATAAAACCGTCGATTGCCTCGTCCATGACAGCGGTGACGGCGGCGTCCATGTCGGCGAAGTAGTGGTAGAACAGCGAGCGCGTGCAGCCGGCTCGCTTGGTTACGGCCGAGACGGATAGATGCGACACGCCCAGCTCGGAACTCACGGTGCGCACGGCATCGAGGATCTCGCGACGGCGTTCGTCGCCCGTCAGACGTTTGGCCGTGCTGTCGGGCGCGGGGACGGCATCGACCACAGAGGTATCTGCTGTGTTGTCGCCCATGTTTTGCCGCCTTTCATCCTCTTTTGCCTGACCGTTCACCTAACAGTCTTGAATATTGTTGACGGTTCGTCAATACTATTTTTGACACAATGTCAACAATGGCGGGTGAACGGCATGGGGCATGCCCGACCTGCAAAAAAAGAGGGGCGCTGCGGCCTCGTCGGGCTGCGGCAAGAGAAGGGACAACCATGATTCTCAACGGACCGGGAATTAGCTACACCGAGCCCGATATCGGTTCGGAGTTCGTGCCGCCGCTGCCGGAGCATCCGCGCGAGGCAATTGTCAAGCTGTGCGAGCACTGCACCAACCGTCTGCTGCATCGCGACGAGCTGCTGGGCTACGAGTACTGGTCGTTTGCCGAGGCCGCGACCGACGAGCAGGCCGAGGTGCTCTGCAAGATGAAGATGCGCCGTCCCTACACGCTGCCCGAGATGGTCAGGCTCACCGGCATGCCCGAGGCCCAGATCGAGAAGATGCTCGACGACATGAGCTACACGGGTCTGCTCGAGTACAACTGGGAAAACCCCGAGCGCGCCAAGCAGTGGGTGCTGCCCATGCTGGTACCGGGTTCCGCCGAGTTCCTCAACATGCGCGTGAGCCAGCTTGAGGAGCATCCGGTCTATGCCAAGTTCTTTGAACAGGCATCCAAGGGGCCGCTGTCCAAGGCTACGCCGATGGTGCCGCCCGGAGGCGCCGGTATCGGCATGCACGTCATTCCGGTCGAAAAGGCCATCGACGCCGCGAGCACCTCGGTGCCTATTGAGCATATCGAGCATTGGCTCGACAAATACGAGGGTAAGTATGCCGCCAGCACCTGCAGCTGCCGCGCGAGCCGTCGCGTGATGGGGGAGGGTTGCGCCGACGACCCCGCCGATTGGTGCATCGCCGTGGGCGATATGGCCGACTACGTGGTCGAGACCGACCGCGGCCATTACGTGACGCGCGACGAGGTTTACGACATCCTGCGCCAGGCCGAGGACAACGGCTTTGTGCACCAGATTACCAACATCGACGGCGAGAACAAGATCTTCGCCATCTGTAACTGCAACGTCAACGTGTGTTATGCCCTGCGCACCTCGCAGCTGTTCAACACGCCCAACCTGTCGCGCTCGGCCTATGTCGCCAAGGTCGAGAAGGACAAGTGCGTGGCCTGTGGTCGCTGCGTTGAGGTGTGCCCGGCCGGCGCTGCCAAGCTGGGCCAGAAGCTCTGCAGCAAAAAGGCCGGTGGACAGGTGCCCGAGTATCCGCGCCAGGAGCTGCCCGATGCCACCAAGTGGGACCACACCAAGTGGTCGCCCAACTACCGCAACGACAACCGCATCGAGACGCATGAGTCCGGTACCGCGCCCTGCAAGACGGCCTGCCCCGCGCACGTTGCCGTTCAGGGCTATCTGAAGCTCGCGGCTCAGGGCCGCTATGACGAGGCACTGGCGCTCATCAAGCGTGAGAACCCGCTGCCCGCTATCTGCGGCCGCGTGTGCAACCGCCGCTGTGAGGATGCCTGCACCCGCGGCCGTGTGGACGCCGCCGTGGCTATCGACGAGGTCAAGAAGTTCATCGCCCAGCGCGATCTTGATGCCGCGACCCGCTATGTCCCACCCGTGGTGACCCCGACGCGTGCCGGCGGCTTCGACCAGAAGATCGCCATCATCGGTGCCGGTCCGGCCGGCCTGTCCTGCGCTTTCTACCTGGCCGAGAAGGGCTACAAGCCCGTCGTGTTCGAGAAGAACGAGCGCCCGGGCGGTATGCTCACTTACGGTATTCCCAGCTTTAAGCTGCAGAAGGATGTTATCGAGGCCGAGGTCGAGGTCATTCGCCTGATGGGTGCCGAGTTCCGCTATGGCGTGGAGGTCGGTCGCGATGTGACGCTCGACGAGCTGCGCGAGCAGGGCTTTAAGGCCTTCTATGTGGCTATTGGCTGCCAGGGCGGCCGCCTTGCCGGTATTCCGGGCGAGGATGCCGAGGACGTGACCGTGGCCGTCGACTTCCTTCGCGAGGTCAACAACGGCAAGATCGACACGCTGCCCGGCCGCACCATCGTGGTGGGCGGCGGCAACGTGGCTATCGACGTCGCGCGCAACGCCTGCCGCCTGGGTTCCGAGCACGTTGAGATGTTCTGCCTGGAGAGCGAGGCCCAGATGCCCGCCAGCGAGGAGGAGCGTCGCGAGGCCGTTGAGGACGGCGCCCACATCAGCTGCGGCTGGGGTCCCAAGGAGGTTCACCTGGATGAGGCCGGCCATGTGTGCGGCATCACCTTCAAGCGCTGCACGCGCGTCTTTGACGACGAGGGCCGTTTTGCGCCCGAGTACGACGAGAACGATCTGCGCCGTGTTGATGCCGACCGTGTCGTCATGTCGATTGGCCAGTCCATTGTGTGGGGCGATCTGCTGGCAGGCTCTAAGGTGGAGCTTGGCCGCGGCCAGGGCGCCCTTGCCGATCCCCAGACCTATCAGACCGCCGAGCCCGACATCTTTGTGGGCGGCGACGTCTATACCGGGCCGAGCTTTGCCATCGACGCCATCGCCGCCGGCCACGAGGCCGCCGTGTCCATCCATCGCTTTGTGCAGCCGGGCTCCACGCTCACCATCGGCCGCAACCAGCGCCACTACACCGCGCTCGACCGCGACGATGTCGTGATCGAGAGCTATGACAACGCGAGCCGCGAGGTGGCACATGTCGACCGCGACTGCGAGAAGGCTGCACCCTTTAGCGAGTACGTCGAGACCTTTACCGAGGAGCAGGTGCGCGCCGAGACCGCCCGCTGCCTGGGCTGCGGTGCCTCAATCGTCGATCCCAACAAGTGCATCGGCTGCGGTCTGTGCACCACCAAGTGCGCGTTCGATGCCATCCACCTGGATCGCGATCGCCCCGAGTGCTCCACGATGGTCAAATACGAGCAAAAGCTCCCAAGCCTGGGCAAGTACGCATTGAAGCGTGCAATTAAGATCAAATTTGGGAAGAAGTAAAAGAACCTGACAAGTCAGTGAGCGGCGCAGAGCGTCGCTCACTGACGTTTGGCTGACATCGCACTAACCGTTGTTGAAAGGTTTCTACCTTGCATGAATTGGGAATCGTCTATCACATCATTCGCGATGTCGAGAACGTGGCGCGCGCCAATGGCGTGAGTCGCGTTTCGAGCGTCACGCTGCTGTTGGGCGAGGTCTCGGGCGTCGTTCCCGACTTGCTGCTCGACGCTTGGCGCTGGGCGGCAGATAAAAAGCCCATCACGCAGGGCGCGGAGCTTATTGTGGAGCCCGTCGAGGCCGTGACGCATTGCGAGGCATGCGGTCGCGACTACGCGACGGTCGAGCACGGCAAGACCTGCCCCCATTGCGGTAGCGGCGAAACATACCTGCTGCAGGGCCAGGAGGTCATGATCAAGCAGATCGAGACCCCCGACGAGGAACCGGCAGACGCTGCCCCCGACGGCCCTTCCGACGTCCTCGACGCCGTCGATGCCGCTCACCCCCTCCACATCGTCTAGGATTCCCTATAAGTTGCGGTGAAATAGTTCCTAAATCCAGCCTTCTGGCTCTTAAACAAGAACTATTCCACCGCAACTTTTTTGAGTGGTTTCGTAGATCATAAGTCGCGCAAATAGTCAAGTCATACCTGTTTGAACAATGTAGCGGCAGTACAAGCGCATTCGCGCTTGCCTAAAATCGATATTAATGAACAGTCTGCTTGTATCTGTAAAATGCGTGGCTTGATGAGCGACGCCTTGGCGGGTAATGAGTCAAAAAGCAGTAACGTAATCAACTTGTAACAAACTTAGACGTTTAAATAAATAAGATCGCGTCGGAAATGTTGGTGTAAGCGCGCCGACGGCTGACCGCCAAACGCAAGCGGCCCCTGTCCTAGAATCTGGAATTGCTACATAACACAGGTTCTGGGAAAGGACAGGGACCGCTATGGAGATATTAGCAGACGCGATGCCGGATAAGGCCGCCATCCCGAGGTCGACCGACGGGATGGTCGACATCCAGTCGCTGCTCAGGCTGCTCGCCGAGCAGGTGGTCAACGCCATCATGGACGAGGAGGCCGACCAGCTCTGCGGCGATGGGGCCAACAGCAGGAACGGCTACAGGGACCGCGGCCTCGAGACGTGCGTGGGCACGCTCAACCTGAGAATCCCCAAGCTCAGGACGGGCAGCTTCTTCCCCGAGGACGTCCTCGAGCGCTACCAGCGCGTCGACCGCGCGCTCGTCGCGGCGGTAGCCGAGATGTACGCCACCGGCACCAGCACCAGGAAGGTGCAGAGGATAGCCGAGAAGATGGGCATCGAGAGGCTCGGCAGGGACCGCGTGAGCGCGATCGCCGCGACCCTCGACGCCGAGATAGCCGACCTCGCGGAGGGGCCGCTCGATGCGCGCGCGATACCCTACATCTGGCTCGACGCGACCTACGTCAAGTGCCGCCGCGGGGGCCGCGTGGCTTCGACCGCGGTGGTCACGGCGATAGGCTGCGACGAGTCCGGCTGGAGGCGGGTGCTGGGGGTGTCCGTGGTGGACACGGAGTCCTACGAATCGTGGCTCGGTTTCCTGCGGAAGCTGCGCGACCGCGGCGCGACCGGCACCGAGCTCGTCGTATCCGATGCCCACGGGGGCCTGGTCAGGGCCGTAGGCGAGGTCTTCCAGGGGGCGGCCTGGCAGCGATGCGCCGTGCACCTGATGCGCGACTGCATGCGCGAGGCCGGCTCCTGGCAGCTGAGGCGCCGCGTGGGGCGCATCGTCTCCTCGGTCTTCCGCGCCAGGGACGCCGCCACCGCCGTGGCCATGTACCACGCGGCGTGCGAGATGCTGGAGGGGTGCTGCCCGAGGGCGGCGAGGGTGCTCGAGGAGGCGGAGCCCGACGCGCTCGCGTACCTGGACTTCCCGCCGTCGCACTGGAAGCGCCTGCGCACCAACAACGTGCAGGAGCGCGCCAACAGGGAAATCAAGCGCCGCTCGCGCGTGGTGCAGGTCTTCCCGTCGGAGAGTTCGCTGCTCAGGCTCGTGGGCGCCGTCATGTGCGACCAGGCCGAGACATGGTCCGGCTCGCGCTACTTCTCGGAGAGGAAGATGGCCGAGATGCATGACACCGCGTTCAGAATGGGTGCCGCGGGCGAGCACGACTGGGCGGAGCTGGAGAAGGCGGCCAGGAAGATGATCGAATCAAGCCTGGAACTTGCCGACAGCGTGGAGGCGGCCTAGGATATCAACTGATTCCGGATATCGGACACAGGGGCCGCAAGGGCCCTTACACCAACTTTCTCGACACTACCCATAAATAATGCAACCTTTTACGAATTTAGCTAAAATTCCACAAACCAAACAGGTATACTCCTTTCATGTCGTGTAGGAATTACGTAGACAAAAAGGAGGTTATGTGATGGTAAGTATTGTTCTTGCTAGCCACGGGGACTTGGCAGCTGGAATCAAGCAGACGGGCTCGATGGTCTTTGGCGATCAGCCGTCTGTGGCCGTGGTCTCGCTCGAGCCGAGCATGGGCCCCGACGACTTCCGTGCTAAGGTCGAGGAAGCAATCGCTTCCTTCGAGGACCAGGAGCAGGTGCTCTTCCTCGTTGATCTGTGGGGCGGCACGCCGTTCAACCAGATTAGCGGGCTCATCGGGGGCCATGATTCCTGGGCTATCGTCACCGGTGTCAACCTGCCTATGCTCATCGAGGCATATTCGCAGCGCTTTGATGCAAAGAACACTGCACATGCGATCGCAAAACATCTCGTGACTGAGGCTAAGGCTGGCGTGCGCGTCAAGCCCGAGTCTCTGGAGCCCGAGGAGAAGAAGCCGGCTACGGCCGCCGCTGCTCCTGCAGGCGCCATCCCTCCGGGAACGGTCATCGGCGACGGGCACATCAAGATTGCCCACGTCCGTATCGACACCCGTCTGCTGCATGGTCAGGTGGCCACCACGTGGACCAAGCAGATCAACCCCAACCGCATCATCGTGGTTTCCGACGGCGTTGCTCACGACGAGCTCCGCAAGACCATGATTGAGCAGGCTGCCCCTCCGGGAGTCCATGCCAACGTCGTGCCTATCAAGAAGATGGCCGAGGTCGTCAAGGACACGCGTTTTGGTGACACCAAGGCCATGCTGCTCTTCGAGAACCCGCAGGATCTGCTCAAGGCCATCGAGGCCGGCGTCGACATCAAGGAAGTCAACATCGGTTCCATGGCTCACTCCAAGGGCAAGGTCGTCGTCACCAACGCCGTCGCTATGGGCGATGACGACGTTAAGACCCTCGAGGCCCTCAAGGCCAAGGGCGTCAAGTTCGAGGTCCGCAAGGTTCCTTCGGATGCCTCCGAGGATCTCGACGCCATGTTGAAGAAAGCTAAGGCCGAACTGGCCGCTCAAGCATAGTAAAGGAGGGTCCGATACATGTCTGCAATCACTATTCTGCTTGTTGCGATTGTCGCGTTGCTTGCCGGTATGGAAGGCATTCTGGATGAGTTCCAGTTCCATCAGCCGCTCGTGGCATGCACGCTTATCGGTCTCGTAACCGGTCACCTTCAGGAGGGCATCCTCCTGGGCGGTTCGCTCCAGATGATGGCCCTTGGCTGGGCTAACGTCGGCGCCGCCGTCGCGCCTGACGCCGCTCTGGCCTCGGTCGCTTCTTCGATCATCATGGTGCTCGCCCTCAACGGCGGCGCCACTGATTCGGCCAAGGCCGTTACCGCGGCCATCGCCGTCGCCGTCCCGCTGTCGGTCGCTGGTCTGTTCCTGACCATGATCTGCCGTACCATTGCTACCGCTATCGCTCACGCCATGGACGGTTGCGCCGAGAAGGGCGACTTCTCCGGCATCGAGCGCTGGCAGTACGCTGCCATCCTCATGCAGGGCCTTCGTATCGCCATCCCGGCAGTACTTCTGTGCGTTATCCCGGCCGAGGCTGTTACCAACGCGCTTAACGCTATGCCCGACTGGCTGTCCGGCGGCATGGCCGTCGGCGGCGGCATGGTCGCTTCCGTCGGTTACGCCATGGTCATCAACATGATGGCCACCAAGGAGACCTGGCCGTTCTTCATCCTCGGCTTTGTCCTTGCTGCCATCCCTCAGCTCACGCTGATCGCCCTTGGCCTCATCGGCATCTCCCTTGCCCTCATCTACCTTGGCCTTAAGGATCTGGCCAAGCAGGGTGGCGGCACGGGCGGTGGCTCCGGCGACCCGCTCGGCGACATTCTGAACGATTACGAGTAGGAGGGGAGTGATACATATGGCAGAGAACAAGATTCAGCTCACCAAGGCTGACCGTAAGAAGGTTTGCTTCCGTCATCAGTTCCTTCAGGGCTCGTGGAACTACGAGCGTATGCAGAACGGCGGCTGGTGCTTCGCAATGATCCCTGCGATCAAGAAGCTCTACACCAGCAAGGATGACCAGATTGCCGCGCTTAAGCGCCACCTGGAGTTCTATAACACCCACCCCTATGTTTCCGCCCCCGTCATTGGCGTTACCCTCGCCCTCGAGGAGGAGCGCGCCAACGGTGCTCCGATCGATGACGTCGCCATCCAGGGCGTCAAGGTCGGTATGATGGGCCCGCTCGCCGGCGTCGGTGACCCCGTCTTCTGGTTCACCCTTCGCCCGATTCTGGGCGCTCTGGGCGCTTCCCTGGCCATGTCCGGCAGCATCGTCGGTCCGTTGCTGTTCTTCTTCGCGTGGAACATCATCCGTTACGCTTTCCTGTGGTACACACAGGAGTTTGGCTACAAGGTCGGCTCCTCTATCGCCAAGGACCTCTCCGGCGGTCTGATGGGCAAGGTCACCGAGGGCGCTTCCATCCTGGGTATGTTCATCATCGGCGCCCTGGTCGAGCGCTGGGTGTCCATTTCCTTCACCCCGATCGTCTCCACGGTCAAGCAGTCTGCTGGCGCCTTTATCGACTGGGCTAGCCTGCCTTCCGGTTCCGAGGGTATCAAGGAAGCGCTGACGATGTACAACTCCGTCGGTGCTACCGCCCTTGATCAGATGAAGGTCACCACGCTCCAGGGTAACCTCGATCAGCTCATCCCCGGCCTTGCCGCCGTGTGCCTGACCCTGCTGGTCTGCAAGCTCCTCAAGAAGAAGGTTAGCCCGATCGTCATCATCCTGGCTCTCTTCGCCGTCGGCATCATCGGTCGCTTCTGCGGCTTCATGTAAGCACGCTTCGGCTTAAGACCGAGAGTTGCTAGGTAAGGGCTTTTGAGCCATTGAAACGGACCGCACCCGGTGGGTACACTGGATGCGGTCCGATTGTTTTAATTGGAGGGCGAGGCGCGTATGGCGCAATCTCAGAACAGCACGGTCGATCTGGCAACGCCGGCAACCTGCCTGATGGGGCTTACCAGCCACGGTAACGTGATGGTGGGCAATAAGGCGTTCGAGTACTATAACGAGCGCAATCCCGAGGATTATATTCAAATCCCGTGGGACGAGGTCGACTATATTGCCGCCGAGGTTTTGCGCGGCACCAAGAAGATTACGCGTTTTGCCATCTTCACCAAGGACAACGGTCACTTTACGTTTTCGACGCGCGACGACAAAGAGACGCTTCGCGCGGTCCGCAAGTACGTCGACGAGGATAAGCTCGTGCGTTCGCCCGACTTTATCGATGTGACCGCCAAGGGCGCCAAGAGCATCCCCTCCGTCATCAAAGGCCTCTTCCACAAAGGCAACTAGCTCCTCATAAGTTGCGGTGAAATAGTTCCTAAATAGGGGGTGCGGACGATTTCTTGGACCGCGCCTAGGCGTATCCAAGCTTCCTGCGGTACTCCATCGGGCTCAGCCACCCGAGGGACTTCTTGATGCGCCCATCCCGATAGTACACGAGG
>ERZ857480.92674-NODE-143799-length-170307-cov-9.9996_pt1 | contig 170307 bp, 138 predicted proteins | sample MGYA00519767_ERZ857480 | MGnify/ENA primary metagenome ERZ857480 (study PRJEB31778, sample SAMEA3449210) | human gut metagenome | biome: human gut; feature: human-associated habitat; material: faeces | place: United Kingdom | collected 2010/2012 ...
CTTCATTCTTTTCCATAATTTCTTGAACCTCCCTAGAGTTTGGATCTTCTAAAAACATTACCCATTGGTTCTTTTTGCTTTCTTTGTCTTTTTGGTATGCTTCTCTTATCCTCTTTAGATTTATTATACGTATTTCCATCAGGTCTGTCAACACTTTTTCTGGATTTTGTTTTTCTCTTATGTTCCATATTGTTTCCATTCTTTTTAACTCTTTGGTTATATCTATTTCAAAATCTGTTATTGCTATTATTACTACTCTTCGTGCTTTGGTATATTCGTCGCCTCTATGTATTTGTTTTAAATAAATCCTTGACCAATAAAATAATAGTCTATGTATAAATTCGTCATTTTTTAATAATTGTACTTCTACATCTACTTTTTCTTTATTATTTATATCCAGTTCTAAGTCTAATATTCCTAATTTGTCTATTGGTTTATCTCTAGTTATTTCTTTTTCATTGTTTATTACCATTGAATCTATTTTTTCTTCTAGCAATGCTTCTACAAAGCTTTTTGTTATTTCTTTGTTTTTGGCATTAAATAAACTTTGAAACACTATGTCTATCTTTGGTTGTAATAGTTTTACCTCTTTTTTGTTTTCTGTTGTTACCAAACGCACTCCTCCTCATATAATTTTATTGTTTTTATTTTTTGGATTTTTCTTTGGATTTAATTTTTTGATTTAATTTTGTTAATCTAGATTTACGTAAATTTGTTAACATACTAATTATATAGCCTAAATGCTTGCTTGTCTAGAAAAATCGTACGTCAAAGTTCGACACACTGCTTCGACTTTTGTTGATTTTTAGAGTTTATTGTTACATATTTAACAAATTAATTATATTATGTACTTTGCAAAAAAAATGTGTGCCAATTCTAGCACACATTTTTTTATTTAATTATAATTTCGTCACCTTTTGCTGTTGCTATTGCTTTCTTTCCTGGTTTTATTATTCCGTCTAAGATTGCTTCTGCAATTTTATCTTCTAACATATTTTGTATAGATCTTCTTAATGGTCTTGCACCATAGTTGTTGTCTACACCTTTCTTAGCAATTAACTCTTTTGCTGAGTCATCAATTTCTACTTTATAGTTTTGAAGTTCTAATCTCTTTTGAACTTGTTTTAACATTATCTCCATTATTTTGTTTATATCTTCGTTGTTTAGTTTATGGAATACAATGATGTCATCAATACGGTTTATGAATTCTGGTCTAAATTGTTTCTTTAATTCTGCTAAAACTTCCTTTTTAATATTCTCATATTCTTGTTTCTCATTTTCTGCACTCTTGTCATTAGCAAATCCTAATTTGTTCTTGTCTGTTATTAGTTTTGCTCCAACGTTTGATGTCATTATTATAATTGTGTTTTTAAAGTTTACAGTTCTTCCTTGTGAGTCTGTTAGTCTTCCATCTTCTAGTATTTGTAATAACATATTCATTACATCAGGATGAGCTTTTTCCATTTCATCAAATAATATTACCGAATATGGTTTTCTTCTTACTTTTTCTGTAAGTTGACCACCTTCATCATATCCAACATATCCTGGAGGCGAACCTATTAATTTTGCAACAGAATGTGATTCCATAAATTCTGACATATCAATTCTTATCATTGCATCTTCATTTCCAAACATTGCTTCTGCTAATGCTTTTGCAAGTTCTGTTTTACCAACACCAGTTGGTCCTAAGAATAAGAATGAACCTGTTGGTCTGTTTGGATCTGTTAGTCCCACTCTACCTCTTCTTATAGCTTTTGCTACTGCAGACACCGCTTCGTTTTGACCTATTACTCTCTTATGAAGATTCTCTTCCAAGTGTCTTAATTTATCACTTTCTGTTTCTGTAATCTTGTATGCAGGAATTCCTGTCCATCTTGCAATAACTTCTGCTATGTTTTCTTTGTTTAGCGTAATTACATTTTTAGTATTGCCATCCTTCCATTTTGCCTGTTCTTCTTCTAATTTCTCTTTTTTAGTTCTTTGTTTATCTCTTAATTTAGCTGCTTTTTCAAAGTTTTGTGTTGCTATTGCTTCTTCTTTTTCTTTGTTGACTTTTTCTATTTCTTCTTCTAATTTTCTTATTGAGTCTGGTTTTGTATATGATTGCATTTTTACCTTTGAAGCCGCTTCATCAATTAAATCTATCGCTTTATCTGGTAAATATCTATCATTTACATATCTTATTGATAAGTCAACTGCTGCTTTTATGGCATCATCTGTTATTTTTACATTATGATGAGCCTCATATTTATCTCTTAATCCTTCTAGTATTTTTATTGCATCTTCCTCAGATGGTTCTTCTACTGTTACAGGACTAAATCTTCTTTCTAGTGCTGCATCTTTTTCTATATATTTTCTATATTCGTTAGTTGTTGTTGCTCCTATTACTTGAATTTCACCTCTTGCCAAAAGTGGTTTTAAAATATTTGCTGCATCAACTGCGCCCTCTGCAGAGCCAGCTCCAACTATTGTATGGATTTCATCTATGAATAAGATTACATCTCCTGCTTTTCTTACTTCATCTAGTGATTTTTTGATTCTTTCTTCAAAATCTCCTCTATACTTTGCACCAGCTACCATGCTTGATATGTCAACACTTACCACTCTTTTATTCTTTAATGTCTCTGGTACATCTCCTGCAACTATTTTCTCAGCTAATCCTTCTGCGATAGCAGTTTTTCCAACTCCTGGTTCACCAATTAAACAAGGATTATTCTTTGTTCTTCTTGATAATATTTGGATTACTCTATCTATTTCTGTACTTCTTCCTATTACTGGATCTAGCTTTCCTTCTGTTGCTCTTTTAGTTAAATCGCTTCCATATTGATTTAGTGTTGGTGTCGAGTTGAAGCTTCCTCTATTTGAGCCTCTTTTGGTTCCTTGCTCTTTGCTCTCAGTTTCATTTATTGTTTTGACAATTTCGTTGTATAATTTTTGAGGATTTACATTTAAATCCATCATTATTCTTACAGCTACACTGTCGCCTTCTCTCATTATTCCGACTAATAAATGTTCTGTTCCTATATATTGACTATTCAATCTTCTTGCTTCCATAAATGCGTTTTCTATTACTCTCTTTGTTCTTGGAGTAAATCCTATTGCATCTATATCTGTAATAGAAGCTTCTTCATTTATTCCTATAAGGTCCTCAATTTCTTTAAGCACTTCCGCACTAGTAATCCCTTGGTTTGCTAGTACTTTGCTTGCGACACCATTTGCTTCTTCTACTAAGCCGTATAAAAGATGTTCTGTGCCTATATAATTGTGTCCTAATTTTGCTGCAATTTCATTTGCTATTTCTAATGCAATTTCTGCACTGTTTGTAAATTTGTATTTCATAATAATTCACTTCCTTCTTTGTATATTTTGACAAATTTACTCGTTTATAATCTGTCTAATTACCTCTGTTCTCTTTGCATCTCTTTCTTTTTTAGACATTTCTTTTCCTAGATATTTCTGTAGATTATATGGTTTTGTGTATAAATATAATTTTTTTATTTTGAAATCATTTAACTCTGCAATTACTCCCATATCTGTTCCTAGTTTCACATCTGATAGTAGGTTTAAACATTCATTGCTGCTCAATAATCTTGCATTTGATAATACACCAAATGCTCTATAGACTTTATCAGCAAATCCAATTTCGTTTTTACCTAGATATTTTCTAGCAACTCTTTCTTGCTCTATGATTTTTTCTACTATTGTTTTCATATTTTTTACTATTTCTTGCTCTGTTACTCCTAGAGTTTGGTTGTTAAATATTTGATACATATCTCCTACATTTTGATTTTCATCTCCATATATTCCTGTTATGCTCATTGCAAAACTATTTACTGCGTGAAATACCTTGTTTAAGTTTCCTGTCTTTGCTAAGCCTGGAAGATGCATTGTTACTGATACTCTTGCTCCTGTTCCAACATTTATTGGACAGGCTGTTAAGTATCCATATTTTTCACTATATGCATATGGTAATAGCTTTTCCATTTTTTGATCTAATTCAACTGCCAAATTCATAAGCTCTTCTAAAGCTATTCCCTCTCCAAAAACTTGAAGTAATAAATGGTCTTCGCTATTTATCATTATGCAGATGTTTTCTTCTTTGTTTATCGCGATTGCTGTGTTCTCACCTTTTTCTATAAAATCTGGTGTGATTAATTTTTTCTCTACTAATGATATTTTAGTTATTTCATCCATATCTTTTAGTTTTAATAATTGAAGTCCATAGCCTAATGAAGGGATGATTTCTTCAACCTTATCTAAGATTTGCTTTTTTTCGTCTTCACTGCATTTGTTTTCAAATTTAAATCCTTTTAAATTTCTTGCTAGTCTAACTCTTGTACTAACAACCACATCTGAATCTTTTCCATTTTGTAAATACCAGTTTGACATATTATTACTTCCTTTCATTTAGTTTTTTGATCTCATCTCTTAATTTCGCTGCATCTTCATATCTCTCTTCTTTTATTGCTTGATTTAATTCTTGTGTTAATTTTTCTGTTTCGCTCATTTTCTTCTCTGGCTTTTTATTTTCACCTATGTTAGAAAGTTTCTCATCTATATTTAGAGGTTTTCTTCCTATATGTTTTGTTCCTCCTTGTATATTTCTTAATACACTTTCTAGTCTATCCCCAAACATATCATAATCAGAAGGACATCCTAAAAGTCCAGTTTTTATAAAATCATCATATAATTCTCCACAGTTATTGCACTGACTGTGTTTTTCTCTTACGAAACTTGGTAAAAGTTGCTCATCTGTGAAGAAATCATCTAAGAAATTAGAAAAATGTATTGGCATATTAATTTTGAAATTATCAATTCCTAATTTAGATGCACAGTCCTCGCATAGCACCATTTCCTTTTTTACTCCATTAACGATTTGTGTGTATTTTACATTTGCTTCATTCTTTCCACAATTTTGACATAACATAATAATTACCTCCTTTTATGTTTAGTCCTCAACTAAATTTACTAACATATTTTTAAATATGTTTGCTCTTAGTCGATCTCTATCTTTTGGGTCAATGTTTAAAACATTATCACTCGTTGCGACCTTTAAAAGTTTTGCCTCATTTTGTGTTATCATTTTATATGATAGAAAATTGCTAATAAAAATGCTTACTTCTTGTGCTGTTATAGAATTTCCCATACTTGATATTATATGCATAAAATAATTGCTTTTTGTGATGTTTACTTTTGTAATTGTAATATGTCCTCCACCACCACGCTTACTTTCTACATAGTATCCTTGTGTCGGTTTAAACCTTGTTGATATTACATAGTTTATTTGTGATGGTACACAATTAAATTTTTCTGCTAAGTCATTTCTTTGTATTTCTATTTTATTTTCTTCTTCAAAAAGTTCTTTTATAAATTCTTCTATCATATCTGACATTCTCATTTCAGTCGCCTCTTTTCTTTTTTGACTTTGACTTTCTTTGACCTATATAAATATTATAGCACGTTTTTTTATGTTGTCAATATCTTTTTTTAAAAATTTTGAAATTTTTTCATAGGTCAATTAAAAATTTCACCCAAGAGGTAAGCGTTCCTCTTGGGCGAATTCATTTTAGTCTTTTTTTATTAGTTCTTTTAAATCTTCTCTTGTAAAAGTATATTTCTTATTGCAGAAATTGCATACAATTTCTATCTTTTCTTCTTCATTTATTATTTTTTCTAACTCCTCTTTGCCTATTGCTATAAGACCTTTCTCACATTTTTCTTTTGAGCAATTACACTGATATTCTGGATTAGTTTCTGATAGTATTTGTAGATTTTCATCTCCTGTTACTGCTTTTGCTATTTCTTCTAATGTTTTGTTTTCGTCTAGCATTTTGCTTATTGGTTCTATATTTTTTACCTGTTCTTCAATTTTTGTGATTATTTCATCTGTTGCATCTGGCATTAAAGAAAGTTTATATCCTCCCGCTTCTTTTACTCCATTTTTATCAACTAATACACCTAGTGCAATAACACTTGGAGTTTGCTCTGATGTTGCAAAGTAGTTAGTAAAATCTTCTGCAATCTCTCCACTAACAATTGGTGTCATTCCTACATATGGTTTGCCAATTCCTAAATCTTTAATTATGTACAACATTCCATATTTTCCAACAGCTTTTCCTACATTCAACTTTCCGTTTTCCTCATTTAATGGTAAATCTAATTTTGAGTTTTCTACATATCCTTTTACATTTCCATTACATTCTCCAACTGCTGTTACCTTTCCTATTGGCCCATCACCTTTTATTTGGTTTGTTATAGATCCTTTTTCTTCTTTAGTTTCGTATCCCATTATACTTGTTATTGTAAGTAATCTTCCTAGAGTAGCAGTTGCCGTTGGGCTTAAATCGTGTAATTTTCTTGCTTCTTCTACTAAATTTGTTGATGAAATACATTTTATACTTACTTTTCCATCATATGCTAAACAATCTATTATTCTGTCCTTCATTTTATTGCTCCTTTTTTATAAATTTTGCTACAAAAAATCCTTCCATTTCTTTTGATGGTAGTATTCTTTTTGCTTTGCTAATTTCTTTATTTGAATCTGTATTAAATGCTGGTATCATCTGTTTTACTTCTAATTTTACTTCTTCCTGTTTTATTTCCAAATTATCTAATGCCCATTCTATTATATTTTCATTTTCTTGTCTATTTAAAGTACAAGTTGAATATACTAATGTTCCTCCTGGCTTTAGTGCTTCATATGCACTTTTAAATAATTTTTTCTGTATTTTCACTAGTTCATTTACTGTTTTTTCTGACCATTGTTTATAACTTTGAACATTATAAATTGTAAATCTCCCTTCTCCACTACAAGGTGCATCTAGCAATACTTTATCAAATTGTTCTTTGTAGTTTTCTCCTATCTTTTCTCCTCTGCCATTTACAACTTCTACAATATTTGCTCCTTGCATTTCTACATTATATTTTAATCTTTCACATCTTAGCTTGTCTAATTCATTTGCTAAGATGTATCCTTCACCATTCATAAGTGCTGCCATTTCTGTTGTTTTTCCTCCAGGAGCCGCAGTTAAATCTAATACTTTTTCACTTGTTTTTGGCGAGAGTACTAATGGTGGAATCATACTGGGAAGACTTTGCAAATATATTTTTCCTTCTTTGTAGATATCTAGCTTTTGCAAATCTTTTTCGTTTGCATTTTTTATTATTAGTGCATCGTTATACCATAGCACTCTTTCGAATTTTATATTGATTTCTTTAAAATATCTCATTAAATCCTGTATATTGTATTTTAAGGTATTTACTCTTAGTGTTGTAAATCTTTTTTCTGCTATTCCTCTAAAGACATTATCTACAATTCCCGGTGAAAACATTTCATATAATTCTTCTACAAATTTTTGTGGTAGTCGATTTTTTATTTCTGTTATTGATGCCATTCAATTTTCCTTTCTTTTTATAGGATATATTATAACATATAATTCTCTACATTTAAAGCTTCTCTAGTGCAAACGTTATTTTTTGTTTTTCTTTTCTGTCATTTTTTGTAATTCTTCTGCTCTTTTTCTTTGTTCGTCCATTCCTAACCAGCAAAAGTATGATGTTACAAATTCTCCGTAAGTGCTTGTTTTACCGTTTAATTCTTTTTCATCCATAAAAAATACACCTCCAAATAATTTTTATTATTTATTGTGTGTATTTTATTTATTTTTATTATTTAATTTAAAATGTATTTTTCTATTGCTTCTGCAACACCATCTTCATTGTTATTTGCCACTATTACATCTGCTAATTCCTTTATATATGGTGCTCCATTGTCCATTATTATTCCTAGACCTGCATTTTGCACCATTTCTTTGTCATTAATGTTGTCGCCTATTGCTATTATTTCTTCTGGTTTTATTTGTAGTATTCTCGCAAGTTCCTCTAACGCACTCCATTTGTTTACATTTTGACTAGTAATTTCGGTATAATGATATTCTATTTTTACTTCTTCTGTTCCTGAAGTTATATATTTTCTAGCCATATGTTGAATATCTAATACATCTATATTTTTTATTTCTCTTAGCTTTTTTATTATTCCGCCAAATATTATTTTGTTTTCGTCACATATTGTAATTTTTAATATTCCAATATTCGGATTGTCTTGTACATATTTATATATGTCGTCTATTATTTTTATATTTGTTTTTCTATCATCAGGTGTTTTTTTGTTTTCGTTGTTAAAGAACAAAATGTTATAGTTCAGTGCTTTTGAAATTATTAAATTTTCAGTATACAAACTATAAAATATACTGTTTTCTTCACATATCTTTATTATTTGTAATACTTTGTTTCTTTCTATAAATTTATTATATAATATCTGTTCTTTTTGGATATCATATAAAGCAGAACCATTTCCACATACTATATAATGATTTGCTCCTATTTCATTTGCAAAACTCCTTGCTGATGATAAAGGTCTTCCTGATGCAATTACTATTTGAGTTCCTTTTTCAATCGCTTTTTTTATTGTTTCTTTATTTTTTTGTGAAACGCTACCATACGAATTAAGTAATGTTCCATCTAGATCTATTGCTACTAATTTATACATATCTTTTCCCTTCTTCATTTTTTTATTATATCATATTATTTGCATTTTTGAACAGTATATTTAAAAATTTATTTTCATAAAATTACCAGTTTACTTTTAGGTTTTCCGCGCATTATATATATTGAAAAAGCAAAAAGTTTTTTCAAGTATATTCACATTCTAGGAGGTGAAAATTATGGCACATTCATCAAGCAACAGCAATTACAAAGTAGTTCCAGAAGCTGCTGACGCATTAAACAAATTCAAATATGAAGTAGCTAGCGAAGTTGGTGTTAATCTTAAAGATGGATACAACGGAGACATTTCTGCAAGAGATGCTGGTAGAATAGGTGGTAACATGGTTAAGAAGTTAATACAACAAGCTGAAAGCCAAATGAAATAGTTTTAGTTTTATAGTTTTATAATACTACTATTATTAGACAGGATTTTAAGTTTTGAAATATGATTTAATTTAAGTAATTATTTTTGTTCTTTATCTCATTATTTAAATTAAATACATAGGGCAGGATTTATTATCCTGCCTCTTTTGTTTTATCCTATTTTATATTTTAATATTTTGTATTCATAGTTCTCGTATTTTTCTACTGCTTTTGTTAGCATATTTTTGTATTCTTTTGAATTTTCGTTATATTTTGTTTTGCAAAATGCTTGTATTAAAGATGTTTCTATTATTTTTCTGTTATATTTTACTATATCTGGATTTATTACTATTGTTTTGTCTTTGTTATTTTTTATATAGCTGTCTTTCATTCTTTTTATTGTATAATCGTTTGGTGCAAATCCAAGCATTACTCTTATTTTTTCCATACTATTAGCAATTTCTATTTCTGCTATTTCGTTGTACATCTTTTTTATTGCTTCACTTACTATTTCTACTGTTCCCGCATCTTTATATCTTGCTGGCAAGTAAATGTTTATTTCTTTTTCCCCTATGTCTAATTCTGGTACATTTATTTTTTTATAATTTATGTTTAAATTTAAACTTTTTCCTAATACACTTATAGCTAAATATGTTTTTATTTCTACTGGTTTTGTTAGGTCTATTATTTTACTATTTTTGTGTTTTAGAATACTCATTTAAATTTCCTCCTCTTTATTTTAATCATTAAACTTCTGTTCGCTTTATGTACTTATTTTACATTTTTATTTTTCATTTGTCAATACTTTTTACAAACATTTTTTTGTATTTTTTGCATACTCTCAAACCTGCTTATTCGAAGCCTTTTTAGCAAAGTTTACGTAAAAAATCAGCACTATTTCTAGTGCCAATTTTTATATTATTTTACTATTGCTTTTCTTCCTGGATATTGTGCAATTTCTCCTAATTGATGTTCAATATTTAATAGTCTATTGTATTTAGCAACTCTATCTGTTCTACATGGTGCACCAGTTTTTATTTGTCCAGCATTTGTTGCAACTGCTACGTCTGCCAATGTTGTATCTTCTGTTTCTCCGCTTCTATGCGATACAACAGCTGTCATTCCATGTTTGTTTGCTAATTCAATAGCATCTAATGTTTCTGTTAATGTTCCTATTTGATTTAGTTTAATTAATATACTATTTGTTACTCCTAAATCTATACCTTTTTGTAATCTCTTCATATTTGTTACAAATAAGTCGTCACCAACTAATTGGATTCTTGATCCTAGTCTATCAGTTAGTTTTTTCCATCCATTCCAATCTTCTTCTGCTAATCCGTCTTCGATTGAGATGATTGGGTATCTATTAACTAAGTCTTCTAAGAAGTCTATCATTTCGTCTTCTGTTTTTGTAACTCCTATTTTCCAGAAATGATATTGTCCTTCTTTTCCTATTTTCTTTGCTTCATCATACATTTCTGTTGCAGCAACATCTAATGCTAAAGCTACTTCTTCTCCTGGCTTATATCCAGCTTTTTCGATAGCTTCCATTATTAGTTGAAGTGCTTCGTCTTCGTCTTTTACGTTTGGTGCAAATCCACCTTCATCACCTACACCGGTTCCTAATCCTTTTGCTTTTAAAACTGATTTCAAGTTGTGATATATTTCAGCACACATACGTAATGCTTCTGCAAACGTCTTTGCTCCTACTGGCATAATCATGAATTCTTGTACACTTAATGTTGAGTCTGCATGTTTTCCACCATTCATGATGTTCATCATTGGAACTGGTAACACTTTTGCATTTGCTCCGCCAATGTAGTTATATAATTCCATGCCTAAAGATGCTGCAGCTGCTTTTGCACAAGCTAATGATACTCCTAATGTTGCATTTGCTCCTAATACACCTTTATTTTCTGTTCCATCTAATTCTATAAGCATTTTATCTATTCCTGCTTGGTCATATACATTCATTCCTTCTAGTTTTGGAGCTATAATTGAGTTTACATTGTCAACTGCTTTTAAAACTCCTTTGCCTAAATATCTTGATTTGTCTCCATCTCTTAGTTCAACAGCTTCAAAGCTTCCTGTTGATGCCCCTGATGGAACCATTGCTACTCCATGAGATCCGTCAAGTGTTGTTACTTCAACTTGAACTGTTGGATTTCCTCTTGAATCTAGCACTTCTAGTGCTTCTACACTTTCAATTTCTAAATAGTCTTTCATAAAAAATTGCTCCTTTCAATTTAATAAATTATTCGAAATTCATTTTACATTATATTATATAATAGCTATTTTTTCAAGCAAAATTTGCGTATTTTTTAGAAACCTGTTCGTGGCAATTTCTTTTTTTCTATCACGTTATATATAGTTGATGTTGCAGTATCTTCGTCACTGACTTTGTAATCTTTTGCAAAGCCATCTAATATTGTGTGATTTTTTATTTTTGTATCATTTTCTAAATCAGAGTTTACTTGCATATAAATATGTGGCTTTTCTATGTTACAAAAACCTACTTTTACGGTTCCAAAATTTATCTTGATTTCTGTTATTTTTTCTCCTTCTTCTAGATGAATCTGTGTCAAATCAATGTAATTATTTTGAGTCGTGTTCAAATTCGCCTTCGCTATCATGTAAGTATCTTTGTAATTGGTTTTATAGCATATATTGTAACTCAATTCCTGATTATATGTTCCTGTTGATATTTTTGTAATTTTTGCTTGCTCACTTGGCAATATGTCATACCATGTAAAGTTTTCGAGACTTACTTCTCCAGAGTTCATTATCTCGAATTCATATTTTATTTCTTCATTCGATTTAACACTATTTTTGCATGACTTGGTTATATTGACTCTCGGCTGTTTTGCTTTATTTTTAAAGTCTAACATTACAATTTCTCCATCTTCTGATATTTTAACGTTTCTTTTTTCATCATTTAAATGATACCATTCTCCTGCATCTGCTTCTTGCACAATATATTCTCCTAATGGATATTCTTTACTTGTTGCAACTCCTGCTTCATTTGTTATTAATTGCTCTAGCAAATTACCTTCTAAATCATATATGTTATACTTTATTCCTTCTATTGGTTCTCCGGCTTCTTTTTGTAATATTTCATTTTTATCTTCACTTGTTTTTGATATTTGTATTTGCCCCTTTTTCTTCTCGTTTTCAATTTCTATTTGTAATGTTTCGTTATGATTTATTGTTACGTTTTGATATACTCCAATTTTGTATTCCTCATTAGTTTTTGTTTCTTTTAATATGTAGTTTCCTGCTTTTATATTCAAGACTCTTGCTTTTCCATATTGGTTTGTTACCAAATGAGCCACTACTTCGCCTTTATCATTTATTAGATCAAATTCAACCCCTTCTAGCGTTTTTGTTTTATCATCTTTGTCTACTTTTGTTATCTCCATACTTCCTATTTTTCGTTCGTTGTTGATTGTAATTACTGTCTTTGCATTATAGTTTACTCTTATTTCCCTTATTCGATTATCTAGCGCGTAGTCTTCATTTGCTTCTACCTCTTGCATAGTTATTATTCCTGGATACAAGTTTTTTATTACTATATGGCCTTCTTCATCTGTTGTATATCTTCCTATCGTTTCTCCATCTTTATATGCAACTTCAAATGTTGTTCCCGGAATGGTATCTCCCGTTTCCTTGTCCACTTTTATAATTTCCAGTGTTGAAAGATTTCCTTTTACATCAAACTTCAAATTTCTTTGAACTAACTCTTCTTTGTTTTGAACTATTATATAATTCTGTCTTCCTTCAACGTTGCTGGTGGTGTAATATACCGGATATGTCGTTTCCACAGATTCATATTTAATATTTATTTCCATATCTGTATCAATTTTTGCCTGAGGGACCATTATTTTAAATCTATCTCCTGCTTTAAGTGTTGTTTTTGCCCTACCATTCATATCAACAACTTTCATTCCTTCCAAACTGGTTCCTATTATTTTTATTTCTGATTTTGCCTTTTCTACTCGATATTCTTTTGAATAAAATTGATAATTATATCTATCTTGTTTGAATTCACTAAGTTCTGTAAATTCCGGTTTGTCTACGTTTTTATCCTTTGTTGTTCCGTTGTATCCAATGTCTACTAGTTTATATATTGCATCAATAACTTTTGTTCCTCTTCTTTGTGTTTCTTCTAGATTTTGTCCATTTATCTGAGTTTGTCCCGGTCTAAAGTAATCATATATATTTTCTAGTTTTCTGTTTCTTATAATCCAGTATATGGCTTGTTTTGTTGCCAAATATCCATCTTCTTCGGTTTCTACTCCTAGTTGTGTATAAGATACATATGGATATCCATTTTCCAATACTCTTTGGATTCTTTCATCTGTGAGCTTGTACTCAACTTTTGTTGAATAGCTTTCATCCTCTCCATTTACCCAGCCTACTCCACTTAAATCTGGATTCACACAATATGCTATTTTCTTGCTTCCATCCTTGTCCGTGTAGTATGTTTGTGAATATATTACATACATCCATTCATCTCTGGTTACATCCCAATATTGTATGGTATAAAATCCCAATGGACCTCTTTCCACCTGTATCTCGTCTCCTATGTTTATATTGTTTGCTAATACTGACATCGTCGGCATTATTAGCATTAATATTTGTAGAATTATTATTATCTTTTTTATCATATTATCATCCTTTCTATATATCACTTTCCACAGCTTGTACACATAATCTTTGATTTACTCGATTTTTTATGCAAGTTATTAATGTTAATTTATTTTCTTTTGTTTCCTGTAACATACTCCAATCTGTTTCTAAAATGTCCTTCTTTTGATTCACTTTGTATTTTCTTTCTCCATATTTATTTTGATAAATTATTTCATCTCCTATTTCTAGTTCATTTATTCTTGCAAAATATGATGGCGAATTGCCTCTGTTGTGGGCGGCTAGTCCAACATTTCCGTCGTATACTGCAGTATCTTCTATATGTCCTATATATTCTTGCAAAACTTGTGGAGAACTTCCTTCTTTTATTTCTCCCTGCATATTTATTTTGTTTATTATTAACTTTCCTAATATTTCTTCGTCTCCTGCGCTTTCTTCTTTTGCATTATTTTCTTCTATTGTCGTGACATTCACATCATTTTGCTTTAGCTTTTTTTGATTATATGCAACTAATCCACCTATTGATATTAGTAAAATGAGCACAACAAATAAAACAAATATTTTTTTATACATATCTGTGTCTCCCTTTATTAAATTTCTGGATTTTTTCTCGATTTAATTTTCTTTAGATTTAATTCCATATATCAAAATACATAACCTAATTCCATTATACTAGAAAAAGGCTTAAAGTCAACGTTTTTTTCGTTTAATCGTATGTCAAGTTTCGACATATAATACAAAAAATAAGAGGAACTTTTATAATTCCTCTTATTTCTACATTATTTATGCTTCTGGTTCTACTAAACCATAGTTTTTGTTATCTTTTAATCTGTATATTACATTTACTTTTCCTGTTTCAATGTTTACAAATGTTAAGAATCTATTTTGTGGTTGATCTTCTAATAGAAGTTTTGCATCTTCTGGTCCCATTGGTTTTATTGTGTAATATATTGTTTTTACTATTTCGTCTGTTATTTCGTTTTCTTCTGATCTATTTTCTTCTTTTAATCTTATAGACTCTGTCATATTTTGTTTGTCTTTCTTAGTTTTCATTTTTCTAATTTGACCTTCTAGTATGTCTACGTCTTTATCTATTGAAGCATATAGATCGCTGCTTGCTGTTACTGCTCTAAAAGTTTCTCCAACTGCTGATACTTGCATTTCAGCAACTTGATCTTCTCCTTCTTTTTTGATTGTTACATATAAATCTAGTTCTTCATTCTCAAAATATTTTTGTATTCTATCTGTTTTAGAATCAATGTAATTTTTTATAGCTTCTGTTGCTTTTAAGTCCTTTCCTGTTATTTTTATGTTCATAAAAATCGCTCCTTTCAATTTATCGAATTGTTTTTTTAGTTTTGTATACTCATTATATATGTTTTCTTTTATTTTTGCAACTATTTTCTTGATTTTTTACGTTAATCCTTGCAAAATTAACCATTTCGTGTTACAATAGTATCTGTTACAGAAATAAACTTAATTCGAGGAGGTGCTAAATATGCCAAATATTAAATCTGCAATTAAACGTGTAAGCGTTATAGATAAGAAAACTGCTAGAAATAATATGATTAAATCTGGATATAAATCAGCTGTTAAGAAATTTGAACAAGCTGTTGAAGCTGGAAATGTTGAAGAAGCAAAGACATTATTCTCTGCTGCTACAAAGAAAATAGATCAAGCTTGTACAAAAGGTGTTATCGTTAAGAACACAGCTGCTAGAAAAAAATCTTTATTAGCAAAAAAATTAAACGCTATGAATGCGTAAAATAAAAAATTGTGCACAGTTTTTTGTTTTTTCGTCTAAGGTTCATCCTTGGACGATTTTTTTGTTTGGCTGCCTTCTCAGAAGTTCTGCTATAAATTTCCACTATATTTCTTGTATTTTCTGTGTTATGATTAATATAGATACTTTTTTACAAGGAGAATGGATTATGTTGAATAGTTTAAAAATTTCTTATAAAACTCTAATTTCGATTTTTGGTTTTAATTTGAACGAAAAAGCTAAAAAGATTATGAGTATTGGAATAAAAATTTCTTTTGTTTTGACATTGTTTGGAACACTGCTTATGTCCTTATACATAACTACGAATCCGTCTTACATATTATTTGATTTAGGAACCAATTTATTCAAGTCTGGAACTTGTTTTATTTCTATGTTTATAGTATGTGGATATTCTTTTAGTAAAATTTGCAAAGATTTAAAAAGATAGTCTTCTTCGCCCACTTATGAGTAAAATAAAACTCCAAATATAAAAATTTGGAGTTCTGATTTTTTATTTATTTAATTCTTCTATAAACATTTTGTTCAACATTTGTGGATTTGCCTTTCCCTTTGTTTGTTTCATTGCTTGTCCTACTAAGAATCCTAATGCTCTGTCTTTTCCAGCTTTGTAGTCTGCTATTGACTGAGGATTTGCCTCTAATATTTGCATTACTACTTCTTTTATTGCTCCTTCATCAGATATCTGAATCCAGCCTTTCTCCTTAATTATTTCTTCTGGCATCTTCATAGTTTCTTTATTATAAGTAAATAATTCCTCTAGAACTTTTTTACCTATTGCAGAACTTATTGTTCCTTTGTCTATTAATTTTACAAGTTGTGCTAATTCTTTCCCTGTAAATGGTATGTTCTCTGGTTCTAATTCTTCTTCGTTTAATATACGAGAAATATCTGATAATATCCAGTTTGCAACTGCTTTTGCATTTCCACATATTTTTTCTGCTTCTTCAAATAAGTTTGATAAATATTTTGATGCTGTTAATAATCTTGCATCTTTCTCAGAAAGTTTGTATTCAGACATATATCTTGTCTTTCTGCTTTCTGGAAGTTCTGGCAATGTTTTTCTAATATCTTCTACATATTGATCTGATAATCTTATTGCTACTAAGTCGGGCTCTGGGAAATATCTGTAATCTTGAGCCTCTTCCTTATCTCTCATAGAAAAAGTTTTTCCAGATACATCATCCCATCTTAATGTTTCCTGATATATTTTGTTGCCTTTTTCTAGTTCATCTATTTGTCTTTCTATCTCGTATTCAATTCCTCTTGTGATAGATTTAAATGAGTTCATATTTTTCATCTCTGTACGTGTTCCAAATGGCATTCCTTTTTTGTGAACTGATACATTGACATCTGCTCTAAATGACCCTTCTTGCATTTTACAATCTGATACTTCTATATATTCAAGTGTTGATTTTAATTTCTTTAGATATCTGTCCGCTTCTTTTGCTGACCTTAAATCTGGCTCTGATACTATTTCTATAAGTGGTACTCCCGCTCTATTTAAATCAACTAAACTTCCTCCACTAAATTCATTATGATTTAACTTACCAGCATCTTCTTCTATATGAATTCTTAATATTCTTACTTGTTTTTCGTTTCCTTCATCGTCTTCTATTTCTATATATCCATGATTGCAAAGTGGTTTGTCAAACTGTGATATCTGATAAGATTTTGGTAAATCTGGATAGAAGTAATTTTTTCTATCATTTTTGCTGTCTTTTGCTATTGAACAATTTGTTGCAAGTCCTGCTCTTACAGCATACTCTACAACTTTTTCGTTTAATACAGGTAAAGTTCCTGGCATTGCCATACAAACTGGACAAGTGTGTGTATTTGGTTCTGCACCAAATTCTGTTGAACAGCTACAAAATATTTTTGTTTTTGTAGAAAGCTCTGCGTGAACTTCTAATCCTATGACTGCTTCATATTCTTCTCTTGCCATTATTTCTCCTTCTTTCTTTTATTTTTTGAATTCTGGTTTATAATTCTCTCTGAATTTTATTTTTTGTTCAAATGTATATGCTGCATTTAATATTGTACTCTCTTGGAATTTGTTTCCTATTAACTGCATTCCTATTGGCATTCCAGCTTTATCAACTCCACATGGAACAGAAATTGCTGTTACACCTGCTATATTTATTGATACTGTACATATATCTGCTAGATACATTTCTAATGGATTATCACATTTTGCTCCTATATCAAATGCTGTATTTGGTACTACTGGTGTTAATAATACATCATATTTAGCAAAGTTCTTATCAAATTCATTTTTTACAAATGTACGAACTTTTTGAGCTTTTTTGTAATATGCATCATAATATCCTGATGATAACACATATGTTCCAAGTATTATTCTTCTTTTAACTTCTGGTCCAAATCCTTCACTTCTAGAATTTATAAATAATTCTTTTAAGTCTTTGTAATCCTTAGCTCTATAACCATAGCGAATTCCGTCAAATCTTCCTAAGTTCGAGCTAGCTTCTGCACAGGCAATTATATAATAAGTTGCTAACGCATATTCAGATACATCTAGTGAACATTCTTCTACAATTGCTCCCATTTGCTTATATGTTTCTATTGCTTCTTCTAGTTTTGCTTTGACTTCTTCATTTATTCCTTCTCCAAAGAATTCCTTTGGTACTCCTATTCTTAGTCCTTTTACATCATTTTTTAAAGCTTTTAGATAATCAACTTTTTCTCTGTCAGCTGATGTTGAATCTTTTTCATCATTTCCTGCAATTATATTAAGAAGTGCTGCGCAGTCTTTAACATCTTTAGTTATTGGTCCTATCTGGTCAAGTGATGAAGCAAATGCTACAAGTCCATATCTTGATACTAAACCATATGTTGGCTTTAGTCCAACCACTCCGCAGAAAGATGCTGGCTCTCTTATTGAACCACCTGTATCAGATCCTAATGCCCAAGGAACCATATTTGCTGCAACAGCAGCTGCTGAACCTCCTGATGATCCTCCTGGAACTTTATTCAAATTCCAAGGATTATGAGTAATCTTTATTGCAGAGTTCTCTGTTGAGCTTCCCATTGCAAACTCATCTAAATTTAATTTTCCTAAGCTAATGATTTGCTCATTTTTTAATTTTTCTACAACCGTTGCGTCATATGGAGCTACAAAGTTCTCTAATATTTTAGAAGCACAAGTTGTTTTTACTCCTGTTTGGCAAAGGTTATCCTTTAATCCTATTGGAATTCCTGCAAATTTACTCTTTCTTGGATTTGCATCTATTTCTTTTGCTTCTTGCAAAGCTGATTCACAAGTATTTGTTATAAAAGCTTGTACATCATTTTCTTTTTCATTTATTCTCTCTGAGTATGCTTTTACTATTTCTTCTGATGTCAATTCTTTTTTATCTAATTTCTCTATCAATTCACAAACTGTAAGATTTGTAATGTCTCCCATTTTCGTCCTCCTTGTATAAATTTATTTTTCTTGCCACTCTAGCATATTTTTTATCTCTTCTTTTACCACTTTTTCATCTCTACAATTATCAAGCTTGACAACATTGATTTGTGGATATTTTTCAGCTATTTCGTCTGCCATTTTCAAATATGCATTTTGTTGATTTATACTACTCTGTTTATTAAATTTTGCATAAGCATTTTTTGCTTTTCCCGCTCTATTTAATCTCTTCTCAAATTCGTTCTCATCACTTAAGTATAGCGTAATATAATAAATTTCGAAGTCCATATTAGCAAGTCTATTTAATAATTTTTCATATATATCGCTAAAAGTATATTCTTTAAATCCCAATCTGCAATAAATTTCTTCTGTAAAAAATGTTCTATCAAACAATAAATTAATACTCATATTTTGTAATTTTTCGATATAATCTACTAAATCAATATACATTTTTTCTGATTTTGCTCTGCCTGTTGGTGTTGAATCTGCTGTTCCACTTAATCTATATAGATTTGTATATGGAATTGCGTGTCTTATATAATCTGTTATTGTAGTTTTTCCTGCTCCTTGAGCTCCCTCTACTATTATTATTTTAGAATTTGCCATATGTTCTTCACTCCTTATATTTTACATTACCTTTGGTATTTTAAACATTCCTCTTTCTTGCTCTGGTGCATTTTGTAAAAGTCCATCGTGGTTTTCAAAAACTTTTACTTCGTCTTTTCTAAATACATTGCATCTTTCATTTTCTCCAATAGTTTCCTCTAATCCATCTACTGGAGCTTTATTTACTACATCTGCAAAGTTTAAAATCTCTTGTAAGTTTTCTAAATATTTATCTACTTCATTTTCTTCTAATTTAAGACTTGCAAGTTTTGCTATATGCAATAATTCTTCTTTACTAACTTTCATTTCTCTCAGTCCTTTCGCTCTTAAAGTCTATACTATTATATAATTTTTTTGTCAGATAAACAAGCGATTATAGGCAATTTCTCAATATTTTTTCAATTTTTTTGCATAAAAAAATGACCGTCTTAATGTAACTAACATTAAAACGGCGAAGTTTAAAAAAATTTATAAAAAACATTATACAAGAATTGGTTCTTTTCCAACTTTTTTATCTTGTACGAACCTATTATAAAACAATTAGTTATAAGTTGTCAAGTGTTTTTTATTTTTTTTGCATATTTTTGGTAAGTTTGGAAACACTATACTTGAAAGGATTATATTATGAAAAAAAGTACTTATTTAATTATTATTGTTGTTAGCCTTGTCGCTATAATTATAGGTTTTTCTATTTTAGTTTTTAATATTTCTAGAATCGATAAAAAAACTGAATCATCAAATAGAAAACTTCCCGAAAATGTAATTAACCACAATGCAGTATCTACTAGTTCTTCCGAAATCAAAGTTTCTCCAAATGCTACTATTACTAAGGTTTGTTCTTATAAGAAATGCGGTCATACTGTAACTGTCAGTGAGACCATTCCTAACAGTTTTGTAAATCTTACCGAAGACGATTTCAAAAAGCTATACTCTGAGTGGATTGTGTCCGACTTTTCTCCTTCTTCAATCAGAATTTCAAGGACCTTTGACGGGAATTGTGATGAACATTTTTTAGTAAGAGACCTCAATGGCTATATTGCAATTTACCATATCAAAGATGATGACAATTTCGAGTTAATCGAAACTACTGGAATTGCAACAAAATATCTGTCACAAATTGATATGAATGAACTAGAAAATGGAGTTACTCTATATGGGAAAGAGAAATTAAATGCTTATATTGAAGATTTTGAATAGATTAAAGGCTCTGGTATAACCAAGAGCCTTTGTTTTATTTTGTTATTATTTCTCTATCTGCTGTTTTTAGTTCTTCTTTGTTTACATATCCTTTTTTGTAAAATTCTCTAAAATACATGACTAGAGCAAATATTGTTAATATTAACGCTATGTAATATATGTATATATCTATGTGGTATTTAAAGTCAAAGTAATTGATTGCAAGTGAAGATACTATTGCTATGTAAAACACTACTGTTGCTAGCTTTCCATACCATCTACTAGACACAACAAGCTTTTTTCCATAAAGAAACGAGGCACCTGCTACCATTACTGTTTCTTTAATGAACACAATTATTAATATCCAATATGGAATAATATTAATATATGATAGTGCTATGAGAGTTGCGATTTGTGTCATTTTGTCCGCCAGTGGATCAATTAATTTTCCGAATTTTGTAATACAGTTAAATTTTCTAGCTATAAATCCATCTAGTACATCTGTTATTCCTGATATTGTTAGAAAAATAAATGCTGCTATAAAATTTTTATCTACTATTGCTCCAAATATAAATGGTATAAAAACGAATCTGCATGTTGTTAATATGTTTGGTATATGTTTAACCATATTTTTCCCTCCGTTATTGGATATTGAATTCTAATTTTTCTTGTTTATAATCTATTAACACTTTTTGTCCATTGTTTAATTCAGATTTTAGTATCATGTCTGATAATTCATCTTCTATATATCTTTGTATTGCTCTTCTTAAAGGTCTTGCACCATATTTTAGGTCTGTTCCTTTTTCTAGCAAATAATTCTTTGCTTCATCAGTCACTATCAATCCGATATTTCTGTCATTTAAAACTTTTTGCGTGTCTGCTATCATTAAATCAACTATTTGCAATAATTGTTCCTTTGTTAAAGGGTCAAATGCTACAATTTCGTCAACTCTATTTAGGAATTCTGGTCTAAATAGGTCTTTTAGTGCGTCCAGCATTTTATTTTTAGATGTCTCCGCTGTTCCTCCAAATCCAATTGAGTTTGTATTTAGATTTGAACCTGCATTTGATGTCATAATTATTATTGTGTTTTCAAAGCTTACAGTATTACCTTGCGCATCAGTTAGTCTTCCATCATCTAATACTTGTAACAAAATATTGAATACATCATGATGAGCCTTTTCGATTTCGTCAAGTAATATTATTGAATATGGATTTCTTTTTACCCTCTCAGTAAGTTGTCCTGCATCATCATATCCCACATATCCTGGAGGTGCACCTATAAGCTTAGCTGTTGAGTTGCTCTCCATGTATTCTGACATATCAAATCTTATAATTGATTTTTCGTTTCCAAACATTTCGTAAGATAAAGCTTTGGCAAGTTCTGTTTTACCAACACCAGTTGGACCAACGAATATAAATGAAGGTGGTCTTTTAGTACTTTTTAAACCTGCTCTATTTCTTCTTATTGCTCTTGAAACTGCTTCTACCGCTTCGTTTTGTCCAATTATTCTTTTATGAAGGTTTTCCTCCAAGTTTAGGAGTTTTTTTGTTTCTTCCTCTGTAATCTTATTAACTGGAATTTTGGTCCAGCTTTCAATCACATTTGCAATATCTTGAACCGTTAACTCTTTTGGTTGCATACGAGCTTTAATGGTGTCTATTTGGTTTAATAACGCACACTCTTGAGTTTTAAGTTCTGCCGCTTTTTGATAATCTTCAGTAGAATCAGCTTGTGCAGCCTCTTCTTTTTGTTCTTGTATTTCTCTTAACTTGTTATTTAACAACTCTAAATCGTATAAGTCTTTGTCATTAAGATTTATTTTTGAACAAGCTTCATCCAATATGTCAATAGCCTTATCTGGCAAAAATCTATCATGAATGTATTGTTCTGACATCATAACAGTTTTTCTAACTATTTCCGAAGAAATTTTAACATGATGATAATCTTCGTAATATTTTTTGATTCCATCTAGTATTTTTATTGTGTCTTCTGCATTAGGTTCTTCTACTATAATTGGCTGGAATCTTCTTTCTAGTGCTGTATCTTTTTCAATATATTTTCTGTATTCTTTTAACGTGGTCGTTCCAATTAATTGAATCTCTCCATTAGCAAGTGATGGTTTTAATATATTAGCGGCATTCATAGAATGTTCTGCATCTCCTGCCCCTATTATGTTATGAATTTCATCTATTACAAGAATTATATTTCCAGCTTCTTTACATTCGCTTATTATAGCCTTCATTCTAGCTTCAAACTGTCCTCTAAATTGTGTTCCCGCTATGATTGCAGTCATGTCTAGAAGATATACTTCTTTGTTCAATAATTTAGCTGGCACTTCGCCATTTGCTATTTTAATTGCCAATCCCTGTGCTATTGCAGTTTTTCCAACACCAGGCTCACCAATTAAACAAGGATTGTTCTTTAATCTTCTATTTAATATTTGAATCATTCTTTCTATTTCCTTGTCTCTGCCAATCACTTTGTCTATTTGATTATTTTTTGCCTTTATTGTTAGATTAGTTCCATATGTTTCTAATGTTCTTCTTTTTTTATTTGTTTTTGTCTTTTCTTTTACTTTTTGTCTTCCTCCAGAAAATTCATTATTTGCATCTTGTCCCTGTTGATTTGCTCCAAATAAGCCTGAAAATATTGAGCCTAGAGGAATTCCTTTAGGTTTTTCCTCATCATCATTATTTTCCTCATTCATCATTTCGGTTAATTGTTCCTCGTCTATTCCTTCCATATTAATAGCTAAGTTTGCAAACAGGTTATCTATTCCCTGAGTTAAATTCTGGATATCTTTTTCTGATAAATTAGCCTGCTTTGCTAATGAATCTATCGGGTTTAGTCCCTTCTCTTTTGCGCAATTATAGCAAAGGCCTTCTATCTCAACTTTGTTGTCCTGTCCTTGTTTATTTATAAAAATTACTGCCGTATTCTTTTTGCATACTGAGCATAACATATAATTCATTATCTCCTATCTGTGTATAATCTTACATATTATATAATACAATAAAATGTTCAAATAGTCAAATAATTTAATATATCCTTGGACTAATTTTGCAAAACTTCTTGACAATAATTTCAATCTTTCATTACTTGTATTTTATAGTTTCCTTTTTTATCTACTGTAACAGTTATCTCTCCATTTAAATCCGTTCTATATATTTTAGCATTTATCTCTTTTAGTCTTTGTAAAACACCTTCATTTGGATGTCCAAATGTATTCCTTTGTCCCACTCCAATTAGGGCAGTTTCTGGCATTGCAAGTTTCAAGAACTCTTCTATACTGGATGTTTTTGATCCATGATGTGCAACCTTTAATATGTCAACTTTCAGTTTTTTACCATATTCTTTGACTAGCTCTTTCTCTGCATCTTTTTCAATATCTCCTGTAAATAGCATTGTAAATTTCTTTCCATTTTTGGGTTTGTAGTGCATCTTTGCTACTATCGCATTTGCATTGAGGCCTCCCTTACCATCATCTAGCATTTTGTCCGATGGATGTAGTATTTCAAAATACAAACTTTTATCGATTTCTACCTTTCCACCTCTTTTCACTTTAATTACATTGATTTTTTTCCTACTGCATATATCCATTATTTTTTCAAATTCTTTGCAAATACTTGCTTGTTTTCCGATGATTATATTTTCAACTTTTATTGTTTGCAATACCTGTTCTAGTCCTTGACAATGGTCGCTATCAAAGTGCGATACAATGATATAATCAATCTTTTTAACTCTCCTGTCTAAAATATACGGTAATAATATTTTTTTGCCCACATCATATTTTTCCGGCTCTCTGCTTCCACCACCATCTATCAATATTTTAGTTCCTTTTGGAGTACATATATATGTACTATCTCCTTGTCCCACATCTACAAAGTATATTTTCAAGTCTCCTTTCCAATTTACATCAACGGCAAAGTTTAGAACTAACGTTGCACTTATAACGATTGGTATTATTTTTTTTATAATAATTTGCTTCTTACTTTTTGTAAACACTATTAATAGTGCAATTATAATATAAATCGCTGCAACAGTCATGTCTCTTGGTGTTACAACAGTTATGTTTGCAATTGGGAACTTTGCAATTACAGCCGTTGCTTTTGTAATAAACTTCAATGGTAATTGCCAAATCCTGCCTAAAATTTGTGCCACTGGCATGGATATTAAAGAAACACTCAGCACAATAAATCCTAGCATAATTGACACTCCTAATATTGGGCCTAGCAACAAATTTGCTAATAAAAAATTCAGAGATATCATATTAAAATAATACAGTATTATTGGAAATATCAGTAATGTTGCACTTAACGTTACATACGTATTCTCAATTAAATACACTTTTATTTTTGACAATTCAGTATGTTTCTTTTCAAATTCCACTAAGTATTTATTTAATAGTACAATGCCAACGGTTCCTAAATATGAGAGTTGCAACCCCATATTAAAAATCGTAAACGGATTATCTATTATTGTACATAGCAAAGCAAACGCCATTGTTTCAAAACTATCCGATTTTCTATATATCAGCACTGCCACAATCGAAAGTATTGTACTTATTCCAGCTCTAATCACGGATAGGCTCATCCCAGTAAGCAACATGAATATAATTATTGCAATTATATTTATTACATATTTTTTTCTTTTTCCAATAATCCTATCATTCAATAATAAATTTAATCCTAAAATCAAATAAGACAAATGAGCACCAGACACAGCCAACATATGTGATAAACTGCAATTTTTAAAATCTTCTTTTATATCGTCTTCTATTTCGGAACTATCGCCTAACAATATTCCGGTTGCAAGTCCTGCATCATCTTTGTCTAGTATATCAAACACATTATTTTTTAATTTATATCTAACTCTATAAATTAGCATACTTATTGGGTTTATATTATTATCTTTAATTATTTTTAACTCATCTTCACAGTTTAAAATTCCATAGATTTTTTTATTTTTCAGATACTCTTGATAATTACTTCCTTTGTAATTTCTTCTTCCCTCTGTTTTATCATAGAATCCAATTATTTTTATCTGCTGTCCATACTTCAATTTTGTTTTTCGTGACTTCTTAACATATAATAAAAACTTTTTGTTTTTGTATATGTCTTTTGTATCGCCTTCCATTTTATTTATTTTAACAGTTGTAGTATATCTGTATTCTGTTTCTTCTATATCTCCACATACAGTAGCAACTGCCGTTATTTTTTCATTATCAAACTTCTCATAAAACTTTTCATATTCGTTGTTAATCTGTATCGTCCTAATAGCCGAAATCATAACTACAACAATTACTATAATAGTTTTTTTAATTTTTCTATTTCTTTTTGCTGTAACTAAACATATTATTAGAACGCCTAACATAATAAAAGGTATACTTTTTTTGAAGTATACCCCTATTATTATTCCCAAAACATATGATATAGCAATAATTAAAAGTGGTCTTTTCATTTTTTCTCCTTTTAACTTGCCATATATTTAGCTTAAAACAAATTATATTAACCTTCTAGCAGTTGCATATCTATTGTAATAACTTCCCGATAGCAATGTTGATATTTTTACGCAATATCCTGTTCCTGAAGATGCATGTATAAATTCTCCATTTCCAATATAAATTCCGCAATGTCCTATTCCATCCATAGTTGGATATTCCAAAAAGAATACCAAATCTCCCGGTTGCAAATTTTCTTTCGCTACATATTCGCCTCTATTAGACTGTGCACTAGCTGAATGGCTTAGTGAGTATCCAAAATGCTTATATACATACATTGTAAATCCCGAACAGTCAAAAGAGGAGCTTCCAGAGCCGCCATATACATATGGGCATCCAAGATATTGCTTTGCATATGCTGCTATTTCCTCTCCAAGACTTGAAGAAGTATTGGTAGATTCTTGTTTCTCTGGTTCTATATCTATAAACTTACCACTTCTGTTAGTTTCCCCCGTTTTGTTATCTGATAATAAGTTCTTATAAATATAACCTTCAAACTCTTTATATTTTATTTTATACCATTCCCCATTTTCTCCTACTACTGTAACATCTGTATCCTTTATTAAAGAAGTTACAATTTCGTCACTTGTTGATGGTCCTTTTCTCACATACACAGACAAAGAATTTACATACTTTGTAACCGTATTATCATATAAAGTCTCATCTTCATTATTAACCGGTTGTTCTGTTACAGTATTGTCTATAACATTTTCTTCTTTATCTTCATTATTATTTTTAGTTGTTGTAACATTTGTAGTAATCCATCCAGCTAAACTATCTGTCTGTATAAAAGTCCATTTATTAGCCTTTGAAACAACTGTTACAACATCTCCCTTTTTTAGTGTTCCAATGCTGTTAGCATTTATTAGTGGTAATATTTTTATATTTAATTTCTCCGATTCTATTGTCATCGTAGTTCCTAGTTCATTCGTGCTAGTAATTGTTTGACCACTTTGACTTGGTTCAGAATTAGTTATTTCTTCTTGATTGTTAACCGTTATATATTCCTTGCTTACAAATCCTTCTGTATCTTTGAACTTTACTTTATACCACCCATTAGATTCAGAAACAATTTCTACCTCATCACCCTGGCTTAATAACTTTAAAATATCAGCAGACGTAGATGCTTCTTTTCTCAAATTTAAAGTTTCTGTATTTACATTTCCCGTAGACGCCTGTACTTTATTTGCAAATACTATCATTAGTATAATTATTGCACTTGCTATTAAATATTTTACTTTACCCATACGCTTCTCCTAAATAATATATAGTTTTTATTATTTCTTTAGTATTCACGCTTATAGTATATAATTAAAATCTCAAAAAGTCAATTTATATGCTGTATATTTTTGATTTTTCATCGCAAAATAAAATAGCAAGGTTTTACAATTACTTGTAATCCCCTGCTATATTATATTCAAGTTATTATTACTCGATTATTTCAGAAACAACACCTGAACCAACTGTTCTACCACCTTCACGGATAGCGAATCTTAGTCCTTTTTCGATAGCGATTGGTGTGATTAATTCGATTGTCATGTTTACGTTATCTCCTGGCATAACCATTTCTGTTCCAGCTTCTAGTTCAATAACACCTGTAACGTCTGTTGTTCTAAAGTAGAATTGTGGTCTATATCCATTGAAGAATGGTGTATGACGTCCACCTTCGTCTTTAGTTAGAACGTATACTTGTGATTTGAATTTTGTATGTGGATGTATTGTTCCAGGTTTTGCAAGAACTTGACCTCTTTCAACGTCTGTTCTTTGAACACCTCTTAATAATACACCGATATTATCTCCAGCTTCAGCTTGATCTAATAATTTTCTGAACATTTCAACACCTGTTACAACAGTTTTTGTAGAAGGTTTAATTCCAACGATTTCAACTTCGTCTTGTAATTTAACTTCTCCTCTTTCAACTCTACCAGTAACAACTGTTCCTCTACCTGTTATTGTCATAACGTCTTCAATAGGCATTAAGAATGGTTGGTCGATTGGTCTTTCTGGTGTTGGGATGTAGTTATCAACTGCATCTAATAATTCTTTTATGCATTGATATTCTGGAGCATTTGGATCTGTTGATGTGCTCTCTAATACTTTTAATGAAGATCCTTTTACGATTGGAATCTCGTCTCCTGGGAAATCATAGCTTGATAATAAGTCTCTAACTTCCATTTCAACTAATTCTAATAATTCTGGATCATCAACCATATCACATTTATTTAAGTAAACAACGATGTATTTAACACCAACTTGTCTAGCTAATAATATATGTTCTCTAGTTTGAGGCATTGGGCCGTCAGCTGCTGAAACTACTAATATAGCTCCATCCATTTGAGCAGCACCTGTGATCATGTTCTTAACGTAGTCTGCGTGTCCTGGGCAGTCAACGTGTGCATAATGTCTTTTTTCTGTTTCATATTCAACGTGTGCTGTGTTGATTGTGATTCCTCTTGCTTTTTCTTCTGGAGCACCGTCGATTTGATCGTATGCTTCATATTTTGCTTGTCCTAATAAGCTTAAGTATTTTGTTATAGCTGCTGTTGTTGTTGTTTTTCCGTGGTCAACGTGACCGATTGTACCAATGTTAACGTGTGGCTTTGATCTTACAAATTTTTCCTTTGCCATTTTAAATTTCCTCCTTTAATTTTTGAAGTTTGATTTAGAATCAGTATTTAACATATCTCAAACTCTGGTTTTTATATAATTTAATTTGTATTTAGTAAATTTAATTTTATATATTTAATTTCGAATTTGTTTTATGCTGTAATATTTAATTCTTGTTCAACTTCTATTATTTTTAATATTAATAACTTAGTTTGAGTGAAGATTTGGTAATCAACTATATTTATAGGTTATAAAAACTATATCTATATCTTTTAACTTTTCTTCATACATAAGCATTTTATAATATTTCTACGATTTTTGCAATAGTTTTAGCTATTTTTATATATTAAAACTATTTTATCTTGTTTTTAGAGTTTGTTACTCTGTATTAGTTATAAAAATTTTGTATATAAATAACTATTCAAAATATCATAAATATAATAAATCTGTGTATTTATAAATAGCTACTTTATACTATTTATTACTAATTTTCTTTCTTTGATCTACTTGCAATAATTTGCTCAAGTATTGATTTTGGAACTTCTTCGTAATGGCTTGGTTCCATTGAGTATGTTCCTCTACCTTGTGTTTTAGAACGTAAGTCTGTTGCATATCCAAACATTTCTGAAAGTGGAATAAATCCTCTTATTATTTGGTTTCCTGAAGCAGCTTCCATTCCTTCCATTCTACCACGTCTAGCATTAATGTCTCCAATAACATCTCCCATGTATTCTTCTGGAACTGTTATTTCAACTCTCATGATAGGCTCTAGTATAACAGATTTAGCTTGTTTACATCCTTCTTTGAATGCCATTGATGCAGCAATCTTGAATGCCATTTCTGAAGAGTCAACATCATGGTATGAACCATCAACTAAAGTTGCTTTGAAGTCTATAACTGGGTAACCAGCTAATATACCACTCATTGCAGCTTCTCTTAGACCTTCTTCTGTTGGTTTGATGAATTCTTTTGGAACTACACCACCAACGATTTTGCTTTCAAATTGTACACCTGAACCTGGCTCTAATGGTTCCATTTCAAGCCAAACGTCACCATATTGTCCATGACCACCAGATTGACGAACAAACTTACCTTGAACTTTAACTTTATTTCTGATTGTTTCCTTGTAAGAAACTTGTGGTTTACCTACTGTACATTCAACTTTGAATTCTCTCTTTAATCTGTCAACGATAATGTCTAGGTGAAGCTCACCCATTCCTGCGATTATTGTTTGACCAGATTCTTGATCTGTCCAAGTTTTGAATGTTGGATCTTCTTCAGCAAGTTTTGCTAAAGCTATTCCCATTTTTTCGCTGTTAGCTTTATCCTTTGGCTCGATAGCTATATCGATAACTGGCTCTGGGAATTCCATAGATTCTAGTATAACTGGATGTGCTGGATCACATAGTGTATCACCTGTTGATACTTCTTTTAATCCAACTGCTGCTGCAATATCTCCAGCATAAACTTTTTCTATATCTTGTCTATGGTTAGCATGCATTAATAGGATTCTTCCTATTCTGTCTTTCTTTTCCTTAGTAGCATTTAATATTGTAGAACCTGTTGTTAAAGTTCCTGAATATACTCTAAAGAAACATAGTTTTCCAACAAATGGGTCAGTCATTATTTTGAATGCTAATGCTGAGAAAGGTTCTTTGTCGTCTGTCTTTCTTTCTACTTCATTTCCGCTTTCATCCACACCTTTGATTGGTGGTATATCAAGTGGAGATGGTAAGTAGTCAACAACTGCATTTAATAATTCTTGAACACCTTTGTTTTTATATGATGATCCACAAGTTACAAGAATTAAACTATTGTTTATAGTTCCTTTTCTTAGTCCAACTTTGATTTCATCTTCTGATAGTTCTGCACCGTCAAGATATTTCATCATTAAGTCATCATCTTGTTCTGCTGCAGCTTCTATCATTTCTTGTCTGTATTTTTCTGCATCTGCTTTCATATCTTCAGGAATCTCACATTCTTCAATGTCTCTTCCTAAATCATCTTTGTGAATGAAAGCTTTCATTTTCATTAAGTCAACTATTCCTTTGAAGTTATCTTCTGAACCAATTGGTAGTTGGATTGGAACTGGATGAGCTCCTAATCTTGTTCTTATTTGGTTAACACATGCATAGAAATCAGCACCTGTTATATCCATTTTATTTACATATACCATTCTTGGAACTTGATATTTGTCAGCTTGTCTCCAAACTGTTTCAGATTGCGGTTGAACTCCACCTTTAGCAGCTAAAACTAATACAGCACTGTCAAGAACTCTTAAAGATCTCTCAACTTCAACTGTAAAGTCAACGTGTCCAGGGGTATCGATGATGTTTATTCTTGTACCCTTCCAGTTACATGTTGTTGCAGCTGATGTGATTGTTATACCTCTCTCTTGCTCTTGAACCATCCAGTCCATAGTAGCAGCACCGTCGTGAACTTCACCAATTTTGTGAGTTCTACCAGTGTAGAAAAGTATTCTCTCTGTAGTTGTTGTTTTTCCTGCATCAATATGGGCCATTATTCCTATATTTCTTGTTTTCTCCAAAGGAAATTCTCTTCCGTCTGTTGCCATCTTTTTTATTTTTCCTCCTTTTATTACATATTTGTTTGTGAGATTATTAATTTTACTCTCAAAATTTTAATTAGAAGCAAGTATAACAAGGCAACCGAGTCAAAAATATCGGAGACGTACGTGGTGTACGTTGAGGATATTTTTAGATGATGGTTAACTCTGTTAGATACAGCTTATAATTAGTATTTTCTAAATTTTAACTAGGAACAAGTATTGCGAGGCAGTCTAGCTAAAAAAGCGCAGATAGTACGTGTGTACATCGAGCATTTTTTATGCGAAGACTAACGAAGCAAGACGCAGTTTATCGTTAAAATTTTAGAATTTGTAATGAGCAAAAGCCTTATTAGCCTCAGCCATTTTATGCATATCTTCTTTCTTCTTGAAAGATCCACCGTTACCAGCTACTGCATCCATTATTTCTCCTGCTAATTTTTCAGCCATAGTTTTTTCATGTCTTTTTCTAGCATAGCTTACTAGCCATCTAAGTCCTAATGTTTGTCTTCTTTCTGGTCTAATCTCTAATGGTACTTGGTATGTTGCACCACCAATTCTTCTTGCTTTAACTTCAAGAACTGGCATTACGTTGTTTAGTGCTTCTTCAAATACTTCTAGTGGATTTTTTTGCTCTTTTTCTTTTATAATGTCAAATGCATCATAAACTATTGTTTGAGCAACTGTTTTTTTACCATCAAGCATTACGTTGTTTATTAATTTTGTAACAACTTTGCTATTGTATATTGGATCTGGTAATACTTCTCTTTTTGCTATATATCCTTTTCTTGGCACTATTCTTCCCTCCTTATAAAATTTGATACTAATATTTACCTAGTATCTTAGGTACTCTAAAAAGTTCAATACTAATCCTTCTCGAAACTTTTTCAGTTTAGTGCTATATAATTTATTTTTAATTTAAGTACCTTAAATTAATAAGTTATATGCACTATAATGTAGATCTACTACTTTAAAATTCTCTACAGAATTTGGAATTAGAAACAAGTATTGCGAGGCAGTCTAGCTAAAAAAGCGCAGATAGTACGTGTTGTGCATCGAGCATTTTTTATGCGAAGACTAACAAAGCAAAGTATTGTTTAATGTTTTCCGTATTTAGAATTCTTTATATATTCTGAGAATTAGAAGCAAGTATAACAAGGCAACCGAATCAAAAATACCGGAGACGTACGTGGTGTACGTTGAGGATATTTTTAGATGAAGGTTAACGCAGTTAGACGTAGCTTATAATTTTCAGAATTATTTTTTAGGACGCTTAGCTCCATACTTCGATCTACCTTGCATTCTGTCTTTAACACCTGCTGTATCTAAAGTTCCTCTTATGATGTGGTATCTAACACCTGGAAGATCTTTTACTCTTCCTCCTCTTATTAGAACAACACTGTGCTCTTGTAAGTTGTGTCCGATTCCAGGAATATAAGATGTTACTTCGTATCCATTTGAAAGTTTAACTCTGGCAACTTTTCTTAATGCTGAGTTTGGCTTCTTAGGTGTAACAGTTTTAACTACGGTACATACACCTCTTTTTTGTGGTGCTCTTCTGTCTGTTGTTTTCTTTTTCATAGAATTGTATCCATGTTGAAGAGCTGGTGATGTTGATTTTGTTGTTGTAGTTTTTCTTCCTTTTCTTACTAATTGGTTGATTGTTGGCACTTAAATTTCACCTCCTATTTTTTATTTGGTTTTATTAGCTTTTTATTTTTACGCAAAAGTAATAAAGCTAATTAAAACTAGCTTTATTATTTTATCATATTTTGTTTGTTAAGTCAATGTTTTTTTGCAACTTTTTTCCAGTTTCCGTAAGGCTTTTTGTCATTTTTTGACGTACGATTTTTCTTTATTTTTAACATATTATGTTATATACTATTAATTACCTCTATTATAGTAGAGCTGTAATTGAGAGAAGGTGAATTTATGAAACCTTTAATCGGATTAATTGTGTTATTACTAATATACTTAATCTTAAAACTCTTCTTTGGACAGTAATAATACATAAAACTACCACATCGCGCGTGATGTGGTAGTTTTTTTGTTTATTATGAAACCCTTTATCGGTTCTGTTATACTAATAATACAATAAAAAAGCAAAAAAGTCAACTGTAACAAGTTCAAAAGATCAGAAATCGTTCGACAAAATTCTGCTTACAAGTTTAGTATGTGTATTTTAAACATGTCTTGCAAATTCTGTTTTAGATAATCCATCCAGTTCTTTTTTTCTATTTTTTCCTTGCATATTATATCTACATTCTCTATAACCTCGTCTTTCATTGTTATGCTGAGAGTTCCCATTTTTTGTCCTTTTTGTATTGGAGCTTCTGTTTGTGTTATTGTATTTATACTTATTTTAATATCGTTTTCCTGATCCGCTTTTAACGGAATTATTTCATTTTTTAGCTCTTTCAACTCTAATTTTACTTCTTTTTCTTTTCCCTTCACTACCAAAATTCTCTTGGCATTTATTGCTCTCCATTTTTCGAATTCTTCCACTACCTTTTCCTTTACATTTATGTTTTTTAAATTCGAAAAAGTGTATTCTATTAGTTTAACACTATCTTTTGTTCTATCTTTTTTAGTATCAGCTCCTAGTACTACTGTTATTATATCTTTGTCATCTCTTTTTGTTTCAGTTACCAAACATCTTCCAGCACCATTTGTAAATCCTGTTTTTACACCTACTACCCCATTTAGTACGCCTAATAGTTCGTTGGTATTTGATATTGTTCTTGGTACTCCATTGATCGTTATTGATGTTTGTTTTGTTCCTACTATTTGCGCAAACTTTTCGTTTTGCAATGCGTAATCTGTTAATTTTGCAAGTTCATAGGCGGTTGTATAATGTTTACTATTATCTAGTCCGTGTGGTGTGACAAAATTTGTATCTGTTAATCCTAATTCTTGTGCTTTTTTGTTCATCATGTCAGCAAATCCTTGAACACTACTTCCTACATATTCAGCAATAGCTACGGCAGCATCATTGCCAGACCTTAACATTAGTCCATATAGCAAATCATTTAATGTTATTTTGTCTCCTTTTTTTAGTCCTAGTCTTGAACCTCCTGTTCCTCCTGCTTTTGCACTTATTGTTACTTCATCACTTAAATTTGCATTTTCTAGCACAACTGTTGCTGTCATTATTTTGGTGGTTGATGCCATTGCACATTTTACTTTTTCGTTTTTTCCATATAATATTCTTTTGGATTTCCTGTCATAAACAATTGCTTTTCTTGAATTTATTGTTGGTTCTCCAGAGATATTTTTTGCGACTTCGTTTATACAATTTTGAGTAAATTCCTGATTCACTTCTACTATTTCTTCATCAACATCGTCCGCAAAAGCACATTGAATACTACAAAAAAGAATTATAAATGTAATCACAATAATTTTAAAAATTTTACTTGTCTTTTCCACTATTTTAACACTCCCTGTGATAAATATATTACGCCATAAAAAAAATATGAGAATTTCTTCTCATATTTTAATGTCTATTTAATAATCTATCTAGAGCTTCTTCTTCTGGTGTAGGTCTTCCTCCTCTGCCTCCTGGTTCATCATCATCATCTGTATCCGGTCCTCCCTCTTCTTCTCTTACTGCTTCGATTTTTTCTGAAGGGCAATCTCCTTCCGCTAGCTCAAATCTGTCGCAGTATTGTTCTATGGCCATATCATATTTTTCCGCTTCTTTTCTAAGTGTAGTAGTCTCTCCACTATGTAATGTTATTTCTTCATCAACATCCATCGCTTTATCATTATTATCATCCTTGTCTATATTTTCAAGTTGGGTTGTTCCAGATTCTAACTCTCCATCTTTATCAGATTTTTCCCCACCAATTTGCTCTTCAGTTTTTTCTATTGCTTCGCCTATTTCATACTTATTATTTCTTCTCTCATTCATAAACTTTTTAACTTGTTCTGTTGATGGTCTTTCATGTTCAGTTTCGACTATGCTTCCAATAAATTTTTCTTCATTTGGATCTTTTCTAACATAATCCACTTCTAATATTCCATACTGGCCAGATGTCACTGTAAAGCTTTTGTCAGGAGAATTTTTTACTTTAAACATTTCTCTTGTCTGCTTTTCTTGTATGCTTGATCCATCTCTATTTATGCTATATATGTCGACATTAGTCTGCATTGCTCCTGTTGTTTCTAAATTATCTAGATATTCTACTTCTCCTTCAGGAGTAATTCCCACAAATGCAAATTTTTTGTTTTTGTCAGTTGCTTTATTTGCATTTATTACATATATATTATCATATTTGCCTTTTACATTTGCTATGTCTTCAAATGTGTCTTGGTCTGTTAATCTTTGAGTTGGATTTATTGTTGAACAGTTCTGTATTTCGTTAGGATCCATTCCTGTTTTTTGTGCTATTTTTTGCAACTCTTCTTCTTTACTTTGAGGGTGTGTTTCTTTTTGCTCTTCTTGCTCTTTGTTTTGTTGATTTTGAACTTCTATTTCAGATTTTGTCATGTTTATATCTTCTTCTTGTTGTTCTGCTGGCTCTTTGAATCTAGCTTTTCCATCTGCCTGTTTTATTCTGTCTAACATGCTTTTTTCTAAATCTGTTTTTGTTAGCATTTGTTCATATTTTTCTAGTGCATAGTCAGTAAATTTTATTGTGCCATTTTCATCAACTGTCGCTATTTCCATCTGATTTTCGTCATATATGCTATACATAACTTTTTCTTTATTTGTTATCACTCTAACCAGATAAGCATCCTGCTTTGATACTCCTCCACCGTCTTCATTTCTGAATAATTCTAGTGTTTCATAATATGTTATGCTTCCAATTTCGTCCTTGCTCTCTCTTGCTTCCATATCACTTTTCTTTTTTTGGTAGATTAGCTGTATGTTCTCTTTTACCATTGCTTCTTTTTCTTCTTTATTCATAAATAGCCTCCATTATTTTATACTAAATGACATTTCAAAATCTGTTCCTTCGTTTAGTTTTACTACTAAATTTATTCCTTTTTGCTCTTTTCCATTTGCATTATTTAGTTTTGCATTAAATAGCCATGCATCTCCTTGTTTTTCTACTGTGTTGTATGTTATTTGATTTTTGTCAAAGAAATTATTTTTCATATAGCTTTCAAATTGACTTTCTGTTGCAAAGTTATTTGCTTTAAATGTTGCATTTAATTTGCTATAAATATATTTGTAATCCTTGTTGTTTAATGCTTCTTGTATTTTTTCTAAGTTTAGCTTTGCTTTGTTTTGGTCTGTTGATCTGCTATACATATTTTTAAAGTATGGTGTATCTGTTGTATAAACATCTAATACCACTGAGTAGTCCATTGGATATTGCGCACTAAATATATAATAATTGCCTTCTGCATCTTGACATGTATATTGAACATAGCTTTCATATGTTTCAATAGAATATTTTTTTATGCCTAAATTACTATGTTGTAATTTAAAGTCTAAATAGTCCGAATATTTTTCAAAATCATTGTTATCCAATGTTTCCATTTTATATGTTAGCTCAAGCTTTTCTCTATTTGCATTTATATATTGTACGAATCCATTATAATTTCCAAATTTTGTTTCTCTATATTGTTTGTCTAGCAAGTTGTAGGCTTTTTCTGGATTTGAAACCATCTGCTTTAGGTAATCGTCAAAATACATTTTTGCTATATCAGCATTATCATAGTCTTTAAATTCTATGCTATTATACTCATTTTTTTCTATTGTTCTTTCTCCTGCTGATTGGCTAATTTTTGTTGTATATTCATTTTCTGTGATTGGCATTATATCATATGTATGATTGGTTACATCTACCCCAATTTCAAAGTATACATTGCCTTGGTCGTTTATTTGTCCTTTTATGTAATATGCTGTAAATCTTTCGCTATTCTGTTCATACATTTCGATATTTTTATAGCTTGTGATATTTTTGTATTGCTGAGCGCTACTGCTTAAGTTATTGCTATTTATATTATTTTTTGATATGTATTCTTTGTTTAGTACCGACATTACCAATTCTACATTTTGATTTTTTATGTTCTCAATGTAACTCTTTATGGTTTCCTCAACTGTGACGTAAGTGTTGATTCTATTTGTTCTTATTGGCTTTTCATCTTTGACGTCTTCATTGTTTTCTTTTACTTCAGAATATATTTTGTTCATTTCTTCTTTTGATATATTATCTTTTTTGGCTATATTTGCTATTATCAAAATTATAATGATACCAATCGTTGCAACAATTATAATTATATTTCGCTTTTTCTTCATTAATATTTCCTCCGTTTATCTATCTTAAGGAGCTCTTAGAACTATAGCATCAGACGAAATTGTTGTTTCGTAAGGTGATATTCTTCTTATTGCATCTCCTGAACCAGCGTTATATTTTGTGTTGTTTCCAGCATATATTTCGATGTGTCCATATGTATAATATAGTATATCTCCTGGTTGTACTTCTGCAACGCTAACTCTCTTCCATCCGTACTTGCCTATTAATATTGTTTGTGCTAATGTCTCTGCTCCATCAGAATGGTCACTGTCGTCTATATAACCAACCATTTGTAGTACCCAAGAAACGTATGTCGCACAACATGTATTATGGTAGCCTGTCTTTGACTCTTCAAATGTTCTATTTAATCCATGTGCTTTATTATATTTGCCACACTCCTCGTATTGGTTTGAGTTATCTAATACACAATATGTATAATTGTTTTGTTCCATATATTTGTGTATCATGTCTGCCACTTCAATTATAGAGCCACCAGAGTATATTTTGCTTCCAAAGATGTCTTTTGCGATTGCTATTACTCTGTTATCGATATAATCGACTACATAAGCTGCTTGCTCTTCCAAAGTAGTGCTTTCTTCAAGTTCGTGTTTACAATCATAGTTCATATGTTGTATCAAGTATTGTTTTACATTTACATTACCATATACTTTTCCACTATGCTTATCTCCTAAATACATATATGCACAAAGTATATCATATATTGAAGTCATATTTCCCGTGATTTTGTCACTGTGTGGAGCATAAACTTGAGCTTTTGTATAAGCTATACTTCCAGGTTTTTGGTAACCTAATATTGTTTTGCAATAGCATTCTATTGCTTCATCTATGGTTGCAAATTCTGTTCCCACAGATGATTCGTTATTCACTCCTAGCCCCCAGTAATTCCATGGAGAATTTATTGGTGTCGACTCTCCAAACGAGCTCTCTTGTCCTTGTGCAACACAAAGTATTGGGTTTATATTGTTTTTCACACAAATATCATATATTTTATCTGCATATGCAGCAAATCTTCTCTGATATCCACTATCGTTTCTATATTCTTTTACACATTTTATAAAGTCTTCTCTACTTATACTAGTTTTGTTAACACTTATTCCTGAACCACCATACATTGATGAAAGGTTTTTAATTATAAAGAAGTTTGCACTTAGTTCTGTTACACCTAAATCTCTTCCAGTTGCTTTGTATAAAAGATATTTTACTAAATCTATCATGTTTGTAACATTTTCTGTGTTTTGTTCCATCATTTCAAATAGCCATTCCACAGAGCTCATTATTTTTGATTCCGCTCTAGGATATTTTTTTAGTATTGTACAGAAATTTGGTTCTTGTGAATTTAAATCTGTTTTTTCTTCTATCTGAGGAGTTCCCTCTTTATAGCTATTTCCAGATGATACTATTTTGCTTGTTCTTGACTTTTCTTTTATATCGCTTATCAATCTTTCAGATTCTACTGTGTATACTGTACCCTCCATCTTTCCATGTTCTAAGTCATTTAATACCTCTTGTGCAAAGCTGTCTTGCTCGATTTCAGCTTTTGTTAAATATCTATTTATAGTCTCGATTGCTTGACTATTATTGCTTTGTGCATTATTTTCTGTAACTGTTGCTGGAATTGATTCATATGTATATTCGTTTTGATACTTCGCAATCCAAGTATTTGCATATGTAACATTTAGAGTAACATTTCTTGTTTCAGTTACTTCTGTTAATTTTCTATGATAAGTTGTATCTGATGTGTCAAATTCTCTTTCTCTAGTAATCTTCGTTAGGGTACCAGAGTGTTTTATAAACTGTCTAACAATTAATTCTTTTCTTCCTGACATTGTAAATTGAGATTCTTCTGTCTCCTCAGTTCTCATATAATTGTCATATGCAGTTATTGTAATTTCTGTGTCCATTGCTAGTTTTGCCAATTCGTATACAAAATCTTCTTCTGTACTTTTTACAAGTAATGCCCATAAGAAATTAAATGGCATTGCATATGAACTTAATGCTGATTTGTAATCCAATGACATTTCTGATATATTATATTGTTCTTCATTTATAGGTGTCTCGCCAGGTACATTTGTGTCCAATACTTTTGAATGTCTGTATGATTGTGCTATGACAAGTTGTCCATTATCATTTATTGAGCAATACTTAAATACTTCTGAGTTAGAATCTGCTATATATTGTTTAAATGTTGTGTAGTCTATATATTGCAGTGTTGATACATTTCCGTCTTTGCCACTTCTTTGTACCGTAATTGCTCCATTTATTTGATCACTTTTTTTAGGATCTGCATTGCCTAGTTTTAGATTTTGTGTGATAAAATCTGCTTTTATAAACATTTTTAAGTATTCTTTTTGATTTTCTTCAGATATATATGTAGAAAGAATATTGGTTTTACTGTTAAGCTTTTGCATTAATTCTTCTACTTTTTCATCCAAATTTACATCATATGAATAAGCATTGCCTGTTTTTGATATTTCTATATCACTTAACGTCTCTTCTACTGCATTAGGAACATTGTTTTCCTTTCCTTGTGAATAAGAACCGTTGTTTACTGTAATAAATTTAACAACTGCCGCAACAATACTTACAACAAGCACTGCTATTAGTATATATGGCAAAAATTGGATAATAAGGTGAGCAACTGCCATTGCTATTTTTTTAATAGCTTTTCCTACTAATTTGCCCACTTGCTTTGCTGCAAATTTTCCTGTTTTGTTTACACCTTTCTGAAGTTTCTCCTCTTCTTCTTCCATATTAATCTCCTAATTGTTTTATAGTTTTATTTCAAATTTTGTTTCTTTGGTTGTTGAATCCTCATTTTCAATTTGAGCTTTTGAAAATACTATACTTGTTAATTCTCTATTTGAAATATAAGAATCTGAGAATTTTATTGCTATTTGTACTTTGCATTTGCTTTTTACTCTTAATAATTCTTTTGTGATTCCTTCATTTATATATGAATATTTGACTTGTTTTTTATCTTGTAAATATATTGTTCCAGCTGTGTCTAGGTTGTCTAATAATATATCTGTATTTTCGTTATTTTCTACCTCTATGTAATAGGTCTCGTATTTCATGTTTACATCTTTTTTTAAAACTCTAAATGTTACATTCCCACTTTTGGTTTCATTATTTATTATTTTTCTACCTATGTAACTATTTATGTTCAATTTGTATTGGTCCTTTGAGTTTACAACTGTTATAAAATCTTGTATGTTGCTTTTAGATGCTCCGCCTGTTGACAACACGTCGTCCTTTAAATCTACCTTAAATATGCTGTCTGTCCAATTTTGTATTGTACATGTTTTTGCACCTGCAAAATTTTTTCTATAATAGTTGTTATAGAAAAGTTGATAATTAGAAAACATTGTTTCTTTGCACTCATTACTAAGCATCTCATAAGCTTGTTCTGGCTTTTGATTATTGCATAAATTTATAAAGTCTTCTATTGCCTTTTTATAGTTTTCTGCATTTTCAGTTTTTGTATTGCTACCAGAAATTGCTGGAGATAAAGTTCTATCTTCTTCACTTATGGTCGTGTTTCCGTTTGCTATGCTGTTATTTTGTTCTTGATTGCTTATTTTTGCAAAATGATTTAATGTTTGAACTATTCCTATTACGATGATTATTGCTATTATTACAGCAATAATTTGTAATTTGTTTTGGTTGATTATTCTAATTATATTCATTTTTTCCTCTTTTCCTTTATAGCAATTAAGCCAAAAGGAGTATTCCTTTTGGTTTAATTGTTTTTCTCTCTAAGCTTCTCCTTTAATCTTACGTATTTTAGCCATTGTATCTGCTGCTAACGCATTAGCTCTAGCACTTTCAATACCTTTCTTTTCGAATCTTTGTGCAAGCGCATCTCTTGCTTTGTCTATCTTTCCTGCATCACGGAACATGTCTGCACTATAACGAGTAGATAATTTTGCTAGTTCTCGAGTTTGAGCTTCTATATCTCTTTGGTTTTGTTCTTGTTCGTCTTGAGTCATATTCTGCATTTGAGCTTGAGTAGGTCTCATACTTTCTTGAATCTTATGCAATCTGTCCATCTCTTTTATGTCTGTGATTCCTGCTCTTCTATATTTTGCATATTCTTGCATTCTCTTTTCTAGTTCGTCGTTAACTTGGAATCTATCCATTTCAATATTGTTTGCTCTATTCTCTTCTTCTATTTTTTCTACTACGTGTGCTCTGTTTTCTACGTTATTTACGAATTCTTGATCAGCAAATAGGTTATTAGCTTCATCTTCCCCATAATTGATTTCTCTAACGTCTTCTTGTACTGTTCCTGCAAGGCTTTCGATTCCCGCACTAGCTTTCTTTCCTAATTGGCCTCCAGCAGTTCCACCTAATGCTGCTCCTTTCCACATGTCGTTCATGTCTCCACCAACAATTCCTCCAGCTAGTCCTATTGCAGCTCCTCCAATTAAAGCAGCTCCTTTTAGATATGTTCTTCCTACTCCCTTAGCAGCTCTCTTCAATAGAGTTCTACCTGTTTTACCTCTAGGAATGTTGTATTTTCTTCTTAGCATATTTCCAAAGTTTTTACGTCTTTGTCTATTTTTATCACTATTCCAACTATCGCTAATTGCTGAAACAGCTCTTCCGCCCGTAGCATTCCAAGCGTTTTGCATTCCTGCTTGAAATCTTGTAGGTGGTCCTTGACGTTGAGGTTCTCCACTTGGTTGTTGAGTTCTTGGTGCTTGATTTGGAGTAGGATTTGCACCCGCACCTCCTCCAGCTCCAGCCATAGGTATTCCGCCATTTCCAGCATCCACATCTGCTCCTGCTAATGCATCTAATCCGTCTCCTTCTACTAGGTTTGGATCTGTAACATTTTTATCATCTTTTGTTCTAATTTTATCTGATTTGCCGTCTTTTCCTTTATCTTTTCCGCCTTTTCCAAGCTTTTGTACCATTTGTGCAGCCAATGCTCCACCTGCAAATCCACCAAGTGCTGGTGTAGTGCTACTCTTAATTCCAAACATTTCTTTTACTATTTTTTCTGCTGGTACTATGAATGCTAGCACACATATTGCATATAGTGGTGATTTTACTGCTAAATCTATGGCAGATGTAACTAGTACTGTATACAATACTAGATGTATTATTGGTATCATTGCATTTACTATGTATTCTCTTAACCAAAATTCAAATGCTTGTGCTTTTGAATCTTTTACTTTATCTATTGGGTATGTTAATGCTACTAATGGTGCAATTATTGTTAAGAATGTTAGTATTATTACCCTCTTAATATAGATAAAGAAGAAATAAACTGTATAGAATGTCAATGCTAGATACATGATTGTATATGTTAGTTTAGGAATTGCATCTGGATTTCCTGCCAAAACTCTATTATATCCTGTTAAGTTGGTTGGGAAAGCTTTCTCTGTCACTAGCGTTTCATATTCGCTTGGAACTGTTGTATCAAAGTTTCCTGTACCAGAGTCCACAGGTGTATCAACGATGTCATTATTATTACCTGTATCCTTAGGTACTAATGTTTCATTTCTATATACTAACAATATTGTATTTATTGTTTTTTTGTTAGCGTCATTATTTGTCGATGATGTTGAAGGGCCTGATATAAATAGATTCTGCACTTCTTGTACCATTGTCATTGTAAATACCATTATATAATGTAGGAAAAATACTAAACAAAGAGCAATAACCCAATCGACAAACATTTCTTTATATTTTGCTTTGTCCGTGGCAACTGCCGATGTTACCATTCTCAATCCAACATATACTAATACAGAAAGTAATCCAACAATAGCAATCATTCTAAGTGCTTGGTACCATGTTGATATTGTTTCCTTTAAATCTGCAACTGTAGAATTTCCTGTATCACTATCTTCTCCAACTTCTCCTGCTCCTAACATTCTTGCTTTGTAATCATCATTTACCTCTTGGAAGAAGTTTGCATCTAAAAGTGCAACTCTACCAGAAAATATTTCCATTGGCGTAATTTTAACATGTGGATATACTATGTTTGTAGCTGGTATATAGTCAATGTCATCTTCTGCTGCCTGTTCTGGGCTGTATTTGCTTAGTTTAACTTCTTTTCTTATCAATTTTCCACCAAAGTAGGCTTGAATTTCCTTTGCATTAGAAAATCCGTTACACTCCTCTTCTTGTATTTTTTCTAGGTTAGCGTCAGTTGTTCCTGGAATTATTCTACTCTTTACTCCTGCCGTCTTTGATACTAAAAAGTTTGCAATATCTCCTACCGCTAATAGTAAGTCGCATACTGGCTCTAGTAACGCTCCTCCGAAGTCCGCCTGACTATAAGTTGGCATTATCCAAGTAAATGTCATCATTACAGTTATGAGCGATATGATTATCTTTTGCTTCAACTTTCCTATTTTTTTAGTCTTCATACATACTCCTTTTATTTGCTTTATTGATTTTGCATTGCTGCGAGTTTATTAATGTTGGTCTCAACAAATTCAAATTCTTTTGCTGTTGGCGTTATTTGTAATATTGCTGTGTCTTTTCCAACTTTTAATAAACCTTCTCCTTTGTTACATGTGATTAAAAATCCTGCTTCTCCTTCGCTTAATTTGAATACTTCTTTTAAGTATTTTATTTCTGATTTATCTTGTGCTAATAATAATTTCGTATCTGAAGATGTTAGAACAGCTTGTACTTCTGGCTTCTCATAAAAGTCTTGGAATCTTTGAGAGATAATTGCCAAAGATACGTTTCTTTTTCTGGCACGTCTTGCCATTGTGTTTAAGAAGTCTACTGCTTCTGGGTATGGCAATAACATCCACGCCTCATCAACAAGCACTCTCTTCTTAGCCGCCTTTTTTCTATCTTCGCTGTTTTTCTTAACGTATTTTTCCCAAATCCACGATAGAAGAATTTGTTGTGCAAGTGGTCTTGCAAATCTTTCTTCTAGTTGTGATATGTCTAAGTTTATAAATAATGTTCCATCTAGTAAATCAAATGTTGATTGTCCATCAAAGTATGCCATTTGTCCATCATATTTCCTGATGTATTGCTTCATTACTTTTAATAGATAGCTGTAATGAAATCTATAATCTGGGTTTTCATTTTCTTGTGCCTTGTTTGCAATTCTTTCATACCAAGAACCTATTGTTGGCATTTGTTTTTTCTTTCTTCCAAGCATATTTCCAGCTTCTGAAACGCTTTCATACAAACTTGATGGATCGCTGTTTATTCCAGCTGCCATATATTCTTCTGCTACCGCCTCTGCTATTATTTGTTTTGTCAATTCGTTTACTTCTTGGCTTCTTGTGCTACCTCTTGCCATTGTCAACAATGCTTGAGTTACGTCTTCTACTTTATTTTCTACATTTAGTACTGTTTTTTCTCTTCCTGTTATTTCGTCTTTTACCATTTCTGTTTCTATATCAAAAACGTTTATTACTGTTTTTGATGTAGGGCTTAGTACAACATTTGTTCCTCCTAAGCTTTCTGCAACTATTCTATACTCACCTTCAGCATCTAGTGCTAAGCTTTGTATTCCCATTAACACTGCTGATCTTGATATTAAAGTTTTCATTGTAACTGATTTACCAGCACCAGATTTAGCAAATATTACCATGTTGTAGTTTGTTAATGAATTGTGGAAGTTGTCAAATAATATTGGCACTCCTGTTTGTTTGTTGAATCCTAAAGGAATTCCTGTTATATGTCCAACCTCTGAAGTTGTAAATGGGAATACTGTTCCCATTGATCTATGGTCAAAGGTGTGTGTTCTTTTTATTTTGTCATCATTAAATGGTAAGTTTGATTTGAATGCTTCTTCTTGCATTCCCCATGCACTCTTTATTCCTATTAATGATTTTGACATTTCAGATGCTAATAGTTTTGTTAGTCTGTCAAGGTCTTCTAGATTGTACGCAAATAGTGTTGATACAACTGACGCTGAATATAGTTTGTTAAATCCTGCCGCTATTTCATCTCTTAATTGTTCTGCTTCATATCTTTTTTGAGCAAGCGTGCTCTCTCTATTTATATTTCCTTTATCGGCTGCAACAATTCTTTCTGTTTCTAGTTCATTTATTGTTCTGTTTAATTCGTTTTGTGAACTAGATTCTGGTATTGGATTTATATAGATAGATGTATTTATATCTCCAAAGAAGTACATGTCTCTAAATAACTCTGGGAATGTACACATTCTTGGAAGTGCTGATATAAAGAAGCTTCTTGCATATCTTTTTGTGTTTGATATTATTTCTAGATGGTCTATATTGCTTGCATCTATTCCAGCTGGTGCGATTAATTCCTTAATTGTTTTTTTACGTAAAATCTTAGGGCTTTCATTTACGGTGTAGTCGTTACGCTCCGCTTGAAGTTCTCCTTGCATCTTCTTGTTTTTCTTTAACATCTTCTGTTGTCTCCTTTCTCTTTCTTCCTCTTCTTACTTTTTCTCTTGCGCTTTGTGCAACGTCTTTGCCTAACATTGCAGTGTTTTGTCTAATATATAAATCTGCCAAATTGTCTATTATATCATCCATGTTTTCTTTCTTTTCTTGATATCTTTTTGCTTTTTCTGATTGAGCTTCTATTACTTTTTCATTTGCTTTTTGGTAAGCTTGTCTTTCTATTTCTTCATCTAGAATCTGCATTTTCTTGTCCATGTAATCTGGTGCTGTTGAATATAATTCATCAAATCCTGCTTTTCTTGCTTTGTCTATTCCGTAATTATCAGATTCATCTCTGTTATATGCTACATATAGTAAGTCTGCTAGTTCTATTGATGTTAATATTCTTCCTGTAACACCTGTTGAACTTAATGCTCTGATTATTGATTTTGATTTTGTATATAATTCTGAAAAAGCTCTTTCTTTTATTTCTTCTTGGTCTAAGTCTCCTAATTCCATTGTATCTGCATAGTATGAAACTACTACATAATATTTTTCGTTTAGTATGTTTTTGTTTAAGCTCATTCTTTCTGTGTTGTATATAATATCTTTTCCATACTCATATAGATTTTTTTGTTTTATATATTCATAATATTCTCTTTTTATCTGCTCGTCTGATGCGTTAGGATTGTTTGCTATTTCTTCATATCTTAATTTTTGTTTTGTATATTCTCTTTCTATTTCATCTACTTTTTCTTTGTAGCTGTTTAAGCTACTTTCCAAATTTATTTTTCTTGTTTGTATATATAATTGTACCGGTTCTTTTAATGTATTTAGGAATTGTGAAAAGCCTTCTTCTACTGATACTTTTTCTTCCTGTGACATTAAGTCATAGTTTATTCCTTGGCACTCTACCACCATGATAAATCTTTTTCCGTTTTTTCTGCACTATCATGTTGTCTTCTATTTTTTCAAACTCCATGAAGTCGAATACAGAATTTACTGTGTATTGTTTTATTTTTGATGCATCTTTTTGTGTTGTTTGAGTATTTGTCTTTTTTTCTAACCCTTCTTCTTGCTCTTTTTCTTTTATTTTCATTCTTAAGTATACTGCTGCTAATACAACTAGTAATGTTACCATTACTCCTGCTATTATTACTAATGCTGTTGTTAATAAACTTATATTACTTGTCATTTGTGTCTTCCCCCTTGTAAATATATATTTTATTTTTCTTTGCTTTAAATTTAATTGCTCTTATTATTACATCGTCTAAGTTTTCTCCGGCATTTACCTTTGCCCATTTTATCCCAGACATGTTGGGTACTTTTATTGTTCCTATTACAAAGCCTAGTAGTACAAACACCAATAATATTACTACTCCCACTTTCATTAAATTCATTAATCTAAAAATAAGTAATAATATTAATCCTACTATTGCAAACCCAGCGGTATACATTAATGATTTTCTTGTAAATATGAATAATATTCTTCCTTCACCTTTTACATTTCTAGGCAAGTTGTATGTACCCATAATTTCTATTTCTCCTTAATAATATATCTCTTTTTACATTATACCATATAAAACGAAAAAAAGTAATATAATAACAAAAAAAAGTGCATAAAATGCACTTTTTAATATATTTGTAATTTTTATGTAATATTTTTGAAATTTTACATTTTTTTGCTTAAGCAGCTGCGTTACTGTTGATTGTATTAAATATAACTTTTACTATTGATGTACCAGCTACTAATAGTACTGCACCAATGATATATGGTATCATTACTTTTTTGTATTCTGCTTTTTGCTCAACACTACCTGTCATGTATTTAATACCTATAATTAGTACTACAGCGATTGCTACAACTATACCAACTACTTGGATTATGTTTATTATTTTTCCACCGATAGTTGTTACTTTTGTTGTATCTCCTGCTTTTGCTCCATCTATATCTCCAATGGTTTTGTCAATGTCTGGTGCTGCAAAAACAACTCCTGCGATTGAAGTAACTAACATGATTGTTAACAATATAGTAGATATAATTCTTACTGTTTTTTTCATATATATTCCTCCTTATCTTCTTATATTTTATATAAACCTCTTACTGTTTGTAAGAATGTTAATAACTTTTACCAATTTACTCCTTGTAGTATGTCTACCAATACTTTCCATATTCCAAATGCTCCAAACATTATTGCACATCCTACTACATATGGAATTAATTTTTCTTTTATTTGAGCTTTAGCTTCTACAGAACCCATTAAGAATTGAATTCCTATTATTGCTCCTCCTATTATAGCTACTATTACACCTATAATCAATAATGTTCTAAACACACCATCAGATGTTGCTCTAACTTGGTCTTCTGAGATTGCATCACTTGGATCTCCTTTATTTATAAAGTCGTCTCCCCTTTGGATGATGTCATCTAATCCAAATGCCATTACTTGGTTTGCCATTAGAATTATAGTCATAAACAGTAGTATAAATACCATTAATTTTTTCATTTAATCTTCCTCTTTTATTTATACACTTTTTGTAACTGTTGAATATATTACTTTGACTATTGTAGTTGTTGAAACTAAAAGTATAGCTCCTACAATCATTGCCGTCATTGTCTTTTTATATTCCGCTTTTTGCTCTACGCTTCCAACCATGTACTGAATTCCTACGATTGAAATGCATCCAACTGCAATTATTATACCTATTACTTGTACTACGTTTAAAACTGTTCCCGCTATCGCTGCTACTCTTGGTGAATCCATTGCATCATTACCTGGCGCATACGTATTGGTGTCTATTATCTTATCTGATTTTGTAGTACTTCCACCTGTTCCTGTGTCAGTGTATCCTCCTGAAGGAGCCCCACCACTTGGTTTTGCATATACAATATTACTAAATACAGTTGATAACATTATTAAAACAATCAGAATTTCAACTATTTTGTTTATTAGTTTAATATTTTTTACCATTATTTTCTCTTTCTTTTATTTTAATAAGGTACCTCATATCTGTATGATTTGCCTTATATTTATAGAGTAGCATACCTAAAACTATTTGTCAACAAATTTTTCAACTTTTTTGTATAGGTTAATTCCCGCATATCTAGTTATATTATACCATATTTTTCTTAAAAAATCTATACTTTTGAGCCGTTTTTCTTGATATTTCAAAGCTTTTGTGATTTTTTATTGTTAAATTGTTCCTTTTTGTGCTGTTTGTATGTAATATTTGTCTATTAACTCATCTAATTCAATACTAATTTGGTATATAATGTTATAATCTTCACCATTTAAGATGCTGTCATTTAGTTTTTCTCTTAATAAACATATTTTTTCGTCTAACATTTTCTCCCCCTTTATATCAAATCATCTATTTTTCTTACTATAAAAAAATAACACATTTTTTATTTTCAGTCAACTATTTTTCTTAATTTTCCGCCTATTTCTCAGTTTTTCGTGTTACATTTTTTTATGTAATTCTTTATTATTTTTCTTTTTATTTTTTATTTTTTCATTATTTTTTATAAATCATAATTTTTTGACATTTTTCTACATTTGATTTTTAGGCAAAATAATATAATGTTTTACATTTAAAAACATTATATTATTCTATATTATTTATTCTTTCCTTTTACTACTGACAAAGCCATATTTTCTTCTTTGAATACTTCATTTAATATTTCTTGTGCATATTTTTCATCTACTTCATTAAATTTATCTATATAGTCGAAGCTGTTTATTCCTTTTACATAGTCCGCAGCAAACATCCTTCCTATATTTGCAACATCATTATATTCTACAACGTAATCTCCGTATAACTTCTTCTTTATTCTTTCAAAGTCTTGTTGATTTATTCCATTTTGTTTTAGTTCCTCTATTTCTTTTACCAGTCTATCAAGTATTTCTTGTGGTTTCTTTGATTGTCCTGATATTAAAATATGAGCATATTGTTTTGAAAATTCATAATCTAAATCTGGTCTTACAAATAGAACTCCCTCTTGATATAGTTGATTATATAATTTCGAGCTTTTTCCTATTAATAAATTTAATAATATTTCTATTGCAATGTGTCTTTTTACTATTTCACTATAATTCTCTATATTATCTTTTATTCCTATCATAAATATTGGCATGCTTACTTCCATTTCTTTTTCTGCATACTTTTTATTTATTTCTTTTTTATCCTGTGGATATATTCTTTTGATTTCTCCTATTTTTTCTTTTGGAAGTAATCTCTTTTTAATTTCTTCAAGCATTTCTTCTGGTTCAAAGGCTCCCACAGCAACAAACACCATGTTACTTGGATGATAGAAATTATTGTAGCATTTAAATAAGACATCTGGGTTTATTTTTGCAATGCTTTCTACTGTTCCTGCTATGTCTACTTTTATTGGATTTTTTTCGTATAAGCAATCCATCGTATTCACATATAACTGCCAGCCTGGATCGTCGTCATACATTCCTATTTCTTGGCCTATGATTCCTTTTTCTTTTTCAACGTTCTTGTCTGTAAAATATGGATGTTGTACATAATCCATTAATTCGTCAAGTCCTTCATAGAAATGATCTGTACATTCAAATAAATATGCAGTGTGGTCATTTGTGGTGTATGCATTTGCATCTATTCCTAATGCCATTAGCACATATAAACTATCAACTCCATTTTCTTGTTCAAACATTTTGTGTTCTAGAAAATGTGCTACTCCATCTGGAATAAATATTTCTGTATTCGTTCTAGCGTCAATAAATCTATTATCTATTGATCCAAATTTTGTTGCCCAAATTACATATTTTTTCTTTATTTCTTTTTTAGGAATAAGTATTACCTTCATTCCATTTTCAAGTTCTTCAGTAAAGCATTTTTCTTTTATATTTTTGTTATCTATCTCTTTCATTTGTCCGTCCTTTCTATTGATTTGTTAAGAAGTAAATTGTATTGATTTGTACACTTTTTGCTATTTTTACTATTTGTTCTTTTGTTACTTGCTCAATATTTCTTATATCTTCTTCTGCATCAATATTTTCTCTCATTAATTCTCTTCCAAAGCAATATGAGATTTCCGAATCTTGTTCATCTTGCATTGATTTTATACTAGCAATTATAAGTTCTTTTGCATTTTGTATATCTTTATCTGAAAATTCTTCTTGTTTCATATCTTCTATTTGTTTTTTTATTATTTCTAGTGCCTTGTCATAATTTTCTATTTCTATTCCGCTTCTAATAATTATATTTCTTTTTTGTTTTATATACATAGACCCTGCACTGTATGCTAAACTTGCTTTTTCTCTTACATTTTGGAAAAGTTTAGAATTTGCTCCACCTCCAAGTATTGCATTGTATACCGATGTTGCATTTTTATCATTTTCTAAAACATCTAGTCCTATTACTAGTTTTCCTTGAGATACATCCATTTTCTCTTTTACTACGTTTTCTATTATACCAGTTTTTTCTTCTGTTTCTATATAAAATTGTTCTACTTCTCTTGCACTTAATTTTTCTGTATTTTTTTCTATTATTGAGTCTATTTCTTCTGTAAAATCACCTGAAGCAAAGATATCTATTTTGCAGTTTTTTATTATGTTTAGATATGTTTCATATAGTTCTTTGTTCGTGATTTTATCTAAATCTTCTGCATAACCATATGAATATAATCCATAAGGTTGATCTTTATACATTGTTTCTATACATCTTGTATAGGCATATGCTGATTTATTGTCTTTTTTTGCTTCAATCTTTTGTTTTAAATTTCCTTTTTCGCTTTCAAAATATTCCTCATTAAATTGACCATTTTCGACTAGCGGATTAAATACTATATCGAATAATAGGTCTATACTTTGTAACAATATATTTTCTTGTTTATATGCGTATTTATCATTTAAAGATTCTATATAGAATTTAAATATGTGGTCATCTCCTAATTTGTCTACTCCACAATTTAATTCAGCCCCATAAAGTTCTTCTAGCTTTATACTTATTTCTTCTTGTGTCTTTAAGCTTTGTGTTCCTCTTTTTAGTATTGCCAATATCAATGCTTTTTTTGTAATATCTTTTCTTTCTAGTTTTGTTGTCAAGAATATCGATACCAAGTTTGTTTTAAATTTGCTAGTAGTTATTTTATGAAATTTTATTCCTTTTTTGTTTTCTTTAATGTTATATAACATTCGTTTTCCTCCTATCTGTTTGTTCTTTTACATTTTGCCCAATTATCTTATATAAAATACAAAAACGCTCTCAAAATACAATAACATATTTTGAAAACGCCTTTATTGTTTATTTTAAATTATATTTTTCTTTTTCTAGCTGCCTCTGATTTCTTTTTTCTTTTTACACTAGGTTTTTCATAATGTTCTCTTTTACGTACCTCTTGTAATACTCCATTTCTGGCACATTGTCTCTTAAATCTTTTTAAGGCATCTTCTATATTTCCATTATTTACTTTAACTTCTGACATTAATATTCCCCTCCTTCCGCTGCAAAAGCTATGCACTCGTTTGGGATTTTAACTTCTTATTTCCTAAGAAAAAACCTTTACACGCATATTATTATAAACTAACAGCACCTATATTGTCAATACTATTTACAATTTTTTTACAGTTTCTCAATATCTGTATTTTCTTGTGATACCGATATTTCTCTTTTTTCTTCTCTTTTTCATCTATAAAATCTTCTATCATTATTTTTATTACTGTCACAATTGGAACTGATAAGAACATTCCTAATACACCAAAGTATGCTCCACCAATGGTAACTGCAAGTATTACTAATAATTGGCTTATCTCTAGTGAATTTCCTACTATCTTTGGATTTATTATATTTGCATCTATTTGTTGTAATATAATTACTACAACTGCCATTAATACTGCCTTTCCAAATCCTCCTGTTAGTATTGTAACAATTATTGCTATCGATACTGCAACGATCGCTCCAAAGTATGGTATTAAGTTAAATAGTCCTATTAAGAATCCTAACAATACAGCATATTTTACTTTTAATATTGTCATTGCTATTGAAACTAATATTCCAACTAGAATTGCATCTAATATTTGGCTTGTTAAAAATTTAAAGAATATCTCATTTCCTCTATTGAAATATTTTCTTATTTTTTGATATGTTTTTTCTTTGCATATCGAATGAGTTAGTCTTGATAGGAATTTTATTATTCTATTTCTTTGTGATAATATGTATATTGAAACTATTACCGAAATGAATATATTAAATATAGTTTCTACTGCACTTATTATGCTTTTTATATAGCTTTGTATTTTTTCCATATTGATATATTGATTTAGGTCTATATCTTTAATATTGTTCATTACTTCTACTGCTTTTTCACTTCTCAATATATTATCCTCTGGTAATTCACTTATTTTAGATGTTATTGAATTATAGTAATTTGGCAAATTTGTTAGCAAGTCTGTCATGCTTTGTATTACTATTGGAATTATAACATTTAATATTATAGTTATTATTATTATTGCAATTATGTATGTTATTAATATGCTTATTCCTCTAGCATGTTTGTTGAAAAAGTTTTTCTTTTTTGTTTTCTTTAATATGCCTTCTATCTTTCTACAAGGTAGATATAATATGTATGCAATTAATATTCCTGCTAAAAATGGTGTTAGAACTCCCAATAAGTTTTTAAGCCATATTCCTACAAATGATAATTTTCCAACTAAGTTATATAGTATAATAATCGCCAACGCTAATGATAGCCAATACAGCCATTCCTTTATATTTCTTTTTTCTTCTTTCATTTTCATTATCCTTTCTTTCTATATTTTTATGTCTAATTCTACTGGGCAGTGGTCACTACCAAGTACTTGCATTAAAACTTTGCTATCTTCAATTTTTTCTTTTATTTTTTCTGATACTATAAAGTAGTCTATTCTCCAGCCCGCATTTTTTTCTCTTGCGTGGAACATATACGACCACCAACTGTATACATCTTTGGTATCTGGATATAAATATCTGAATGAATCTACAAATCCATTATTTAAAAGTTCTGTCATTTTCTCTCTTTCTTCGTTTGTGAATCCTGCATTGTGTCTATTAGTAGAAGGATTTTTCAAGTCTATTTCATTATGTGCTACGTTTAGATCACCACATAAAATTACTGGTTTTTTAGTATCTAACTTCTTTAAGTATGATTTAAACTCATCTTCCCACTTCATTCTATAATCTAATCTTGTTAGCTCTCTTTGAGAATTTGGTGTATAACAGTTTACTAAATAGAACTCTTCAAATTCTAGAGTTATCACTCTACCTTCTTGATCGTGTTCTTCTTGTCCTATTCCATATTCTACTTTTATTGGTTTTATTTTTGAAAACACTGCTGTTCCTGAATATCCTTTTTTTATTGCACTATTCCAGTATACATTATAGCCTTCCGGATTAAAGTCTATTTGTCCCTCTTGCAATTTTGTTTCTTGAATGCAAAATATGTCTGCATTAATTTGTTTAAAATTATCTAAAAAGCCTTTATTCATAATTGCTCTTAATCCATTTACATTCCACGATATTAATTTCATATAGTTCGTCCTTTCTTACGGAAGAAAAGCTTCTGGTCATTCTTTCCGTTTAAAGTAATATCTATTTTACTACATATATAAAGAAATAGCAAGCCCTAAGGCTTGCCATTCTAGTTAGTTTTATTCGTATTATAGAAAGTATATTTTAAAAATATACGTTACCTCCAATGTATTCACCTGAAGCATATCCAGCTGATCTAAATGATAAATAGTTATGATTTCTTTTACCATTTAAAGCATCTGATACTGCTTGTTTTACATAGTCTGCATAGTTACCATTTAATCTTCTTCTCCAATAGTTATCTATTGAATAGCAGAATTGGTTTTTAGCTTTATATTGGCTTAATGGATCTTGACCATTACGTGCCCATTTTGTACTTTCTGCTCTGTTACATGCAGTAGTTATAACCGCTAATGCTCCTTCGTAGCTCGAGCTACATTCTTGAGCTGTTATAGCACATAGTAAGTCGAATTCCTCGTCTGAGTATGACCATACACCATTGCTATAAGTAGCCGAATAACTTCTTGAACTTCTATTTGTAACAACATTTTTTCTAACTTCTACTATTTTGTCAACTGGTTCTTCTATTATATTAGAAGCAATCTCAGTTCTTTCTATTTCTACATCGTTTTGGTATTTTATTTTATATGTTACTTCTCTTAAACCATCTTTACCACGTTGAATTACAACTTCTCTTTTACTTGAATCATTGTTTGAAACATCTTTTGTAATTGTTTCATATGGTATTGTTTCCTGAATTGTTACTATTTTTTCTACTATTGAATCATATGAACTTAATAATGTTTCCATTGTTATATTTTCAGATTTCTCTGATTTTTCTGCAATTTCAACTACTTGTTCTTCCTCTGTTGTTATTTTTATGGTTTTATTGTCTGATAATTCACTTTCTTTTCCAGGTATAACGCTTTCTTCTGGTAATACTATAATGTGGTTTTCATCTAATATATCTGCTACTTTTGTCTTGGTTGTTGTAACTTCCATTATATATCCATTTGAAAGAATTATTTTTACATTGTTGAGTTTAGCATTTGATGCTGTAACCCCTATTCCCATTACGAATAATAGTATTAAGCATACACCAATGATTTTTTGTATTGGTAATTGTGCTTTTTTCACTTTCTTCATATATTTTTCGTTCCTCCTTTTGAAACAACAATCTTATTGTAACACATATTTCCTTTTTTGTCAAATTTGTCCTGTTTTCAATTTTTCCTACGGACATTTAGGTTTTGAGTTTTAACGTTTTTTTACACTTTGTCCTACTATATAATATTCAAGACTTTTGACAAATATGACTATTTTTTAATTTTTTTATAAGATATTGTAAATAATATTTTAATATGATATATTAATACTATAATTTATTTAGGAGGTAATATTATGACATTAGGTATTATACTTGCTATTGTAGCTATTATTGTTATTGCTTTTATAGCTATTTACAATAAATTAGTTACAGCTAGACAAAGAGTAAAAAATGGATGGGGACAAATCGATGTTCAATTACAAAGAAGATTTGATTTAATTCCAAATTTAGTTGATACTGTTAAAGGTTATATGGCTCACGAGTCTTCTGTATTAGAAAAAGTTACAGAACTTCGTACTTCTTGGGCAAACGCAAAAACAGTTGCCGAAAAGATGGAAATCAGCAATCAACTTTCAGATACATTAAAGACTATAATGGCAGTTTCTGAAAACTATCCAGATTTGAAAGCTAATCAAAACTTTATGTCTTTACAAGAAGAGTTAACTAATACTGAAAATAAAATTTCTTATTCTAGACAATTTTATAATGACACAGTTACAAGATATAACACAATGTTAGAAACTTTCCCTTCAAATCTAGTTGCTTCTATGTTCCATTTTGAAGCAGAAAAACTATTTGAAGTTGACAACCCTTCAGCAAGACAAAATGTTAAAGTTGATTTCAACAAATAATTTTAAAGCCTTTATTGAGCAATCAATAAAGGCTTTTGTTTATATTTTGAATATCTTTAACGTGTTTTGGTATGTTATTTCAGCTATTTCTTCTGTCGAAAGACTTTTTATATTGGCTATTTTTTCTGCGATATATCTTACATTTCTAGAATCATTTCTTGTTCCTCTCACTGGTTCCGGTGCTAAATATGGACTATCTGTTTCTATCAACATTCTATCATTTGGTACCATTTCTGCTATTTCTTGTGCATTTTTTGAATTTTTAAATGTTACAGGTCCTGCAAAAGATATATAGAATCCAAGTTTCAAAGCCTCTTTTACTAATTCCCTATTTAGTGGGCAACAATGGAACACACCTTTTTGTTGTACTGGATGTTGTTTTAGTATTTCCAAAGTATCTGATACCGCTTCTCTAGTATGAATTGTAATTGGCAAATTCAATCTATTAGCCAATTCTATTTGCATGATAAATGCTTGTTTTTGTATTTCTTTATTCTCTTTGTTCCAATAATAATCTAGGCCAATTTCTCCAATTCCAACTATTTTATCATTTTCTTTTCGTGTTATAATATCTTCTAATTTTTTAATGTCTTCAATAGTTTCTTCTAATGTTTGTTTTACATCGTTTGGAGAGATTCCAACCGTTGTATATATAAATTCATATTTATCTGCCAAATCTATTGCTCTTTTTGATGATTCTAAACTATATCCAGCACTAATAAATTTTTCTACTCCACTATCATAAATTTTTTGTATTATTTCTTCTCTATCTTGATCAAATTTTTCATCATCATAATGTGCGTGCGAATCAAATAGTCTCATTTTATTGTCCTCCAAAATATAAATTAGGATGAAAACGCTAATTTTCATCCTTTTCTTTTCTAAATTATAATGCTTACATTAGCAATAGCATATTCTTTCAAATGCGAAATACTTATATCCATATCTATTATTTTTTTTAGTTCTTTCTCCACTTTTCTATCTATTGAAATAAAGTTTAGCTTTGGTCTTCCTTTTGAGTCGTTTGTTATCTCTATATTCTTCCAAGATAGAGAATATTTATCGCTCAAAAGTCCTGATACTGCTTTAAAAGCAGCTTCTTTTGCAGCAAATCTTCCAGCATAATGTTGGTATTTATTCACTTTTTTCCCTTCGCAATATTTTATTTCTTTGTCTGTAAATACTCTATGTGCAAAGTCTTCTCCCAACTCTTCTATGGATTGTTTCACTCTTTCGACCTCTATTATATCTACTCCAACTTTTATTTGCATTTGTTTTTCTCCCTTTTACCCAATAAACTGTTTTTGGGTTATCTAAAATAGTTTAAATATGCCTATAATATTTATTAGTAACAATGCTATTAATATTGCTACTATAAGTTTGTTTGTTTTTGCTGTTTTTTCTATGTTTGAGTTCTTGTATAACACATCATATTTTGCTTTTACTTGATTATACACTTCTCCTGTTTTTAGGATTGTTCCCCACTCCTCTTCTAGCATACTTCCTGTATTATCATTAGTAGTTTCTTCAATCCATACTTTTTGTGTAAAATCTATGAATTTCTGCTTTGTATCCTTAAATTTACCATTTTGTTTAAATTCATTGTTTATCTTTTTTAAGGTAATTTTTTTATATAGTTCATATATATAGTTGTATAGATATTGCCTTTCGAATATGTGTGGCAATTTTGTGTAGTTTTCCGAATTTATATCAGCTGTCAACAAAATTGTTGCTATATTACTGCAGCCATATATTTCATATTTTGATTTTTCTACTATTGTCATCTTTTGCTTTATTCCATTTGAATTGCTGTCTACTAAGTTGTCTGCTCTTTCTACTTGTGCAAATTTATATAGTTCCTTTTCCAACAATTCCTCATTTGTTTTGTCGTTCCAATTTTCTTGGTCAATGCAGGCATACGAGTATGTTATAAATCTCTCTGTATCAAGATTTAATTCTTTTGCTCCTTTGTTATTTCCTGTGATTTCTTTTATTAGTTCTGTTATTTCCTTCACATCATTAAACATATCAGTTTGTATCTTTATATTCTCATATCCTTTAAAGTCATATAATTTTGATTTTATATCTCTAAATTTGTAGTTAAAGTTACATACATCTGCTAAAGTATTTTCGCCTTCTAGCATTGTTTTAATTGTTAAGAAACAGATTCCATTATTAAAGCAAATTACTTCTATTTTAGAAATATTAAAGAATATTCCATCTCTTTTTCCTGCTTTTCCTTGTATATCTTTGTTTAAATTGTATTCAAAAATCGCACAAGGGTATTTGCTAAGTACTGTTGCTTGCATGTCTTTGTCTAAGTTTTCGAATTTTGAAATTCTTAGTTTTGCAAAATCCATTGACCAGAACATTGTGTTTCTTACTTTTGGCAAAAAGTACTCATACAAATCCGCATCTTTTTCGCTTTCAAAGAACTTTATTTTATATTCTTTGCTACTTAATAATCTTTGCAAATATCTTACATAGTTTTTTTCATTTACTACATACGGATATATAAAATATGTATATTGATATTTGGTCTTTAGTTCCATCTCTTTCTCCTTTTTTATTTTGTATAGTATCCAGCATTGATATCTTCTGCTAAGTGCCATGTACCGATGAAGTCTACTATTGGATTGTTTTCTAGTGTGTATTTTGGTTCTATTACTGTTTCTCCTTTTGAGTTGATTGTTCCCCACTTTCCGTCTTTTTTTACTGCAACATATCCTGAATCATTTTGTTCTGTTGCATCATCATATATGTAGTTAATAACTACTACATTGTTTTGATCCACATAACCATATTTTCCGTCTTGTTTTGACAAGAATAGTGTATTTCCTGTTAATATTTCTGTATTTTTCTTTTCTTCAAATTGGAAATTATAATACTTGTATTCTGAGTTTACTCTAATCTTCATATATCCTTTGTTTGTATTTATTTCAGATACAATTCCTGATAATCTTAGATTAAAGTTTCTGTCAAATAAATCTGTTTCTATCTTATCAGATGTTCCCTCTATCATGTCTGCTGTTTTGATATATGTTAGATTCTTGTATGTGAAGTCTATTTTTACTATATTTTTAGCATCTATTACTCCAAATCCAGAGTCTTTTTCTGCTATATAATAATTTTGGAACACACTCTTCAAGTTCTTGTATTCAGTTGGTATTATTTCTGTTCCTTTTGCATCTATAACCCCAAAGTTGTTGTCTTTTTTTACTATTATATAACCATTGCCATCTATTGCTGTTGCATCATCATAATTTAGCGATGTTGTTTCTTTTCCATCACTTATTATTTTCCAATCGCCATCTTTTTTTGCTATATAAGTATTGTTTGAATATATATTCTTTATATCATCATATTCAATTTTTAGTAATTCTTTTTTGTTTGTTCCTATTACTCCTAGTTTTCCATTTTCATCTTTTACTATGTAGCCATCTTCGTATTTATCTGTTAACGTTGTTATGCTCGCATAACTGTTATCTATTATTTGTGCTCCTATTGTACTTACAAGTCCTTCTTTACCATCTTTTTTTGTTACTAAACTATTGTTAGCTCCTATTATTGGTTCTATGCTATCATACTGACAATCTAATAACACTTTTCCTGATAAATCAATTAGTCCATATTTTCCATCTTTTTTTACTCTTAGGCATCCTTTTTCATACCATATATTGTTTTGCTTATCATAATTTTGGATTGTTTCAACTTGCTCATATTCACTAAATAGTTGCTCGTTTTTTGCATTTACCGCTTTGGTTTTGTATGCTCCAGTCGCATAGTCAACGTCATAAGTCACTATAAACACTGCTTTTTCTTTATCTGGTACAACGATCATTTCATCATAACTTGGAGTAATAACCGTTTCTCCTGATGAGTTTATTATTCCCCATTTGTCATTTTCTAGTGCTGAGTAATATGCCAATGCTACTTTTTTCTCTTGTCTTGCGTTATTTGGTTTCATGAGTCTAGCTATTATGATTATAAACATTATAATTACTAATAATGCTATTACTGTTGCTATTACTTTTTTTATATTTAGCTTATGTTCCGGATTGTATCTCTTTCCTCTTCCCATAAAAATCTCTCCATTTTTGCTTATAGTTTTTCACGCTTATAATATATCACAAAGCAACATCAAATTACAATATGTTCACACAAAAAATATAATAAATTTAGACTTGCAATATTTTGATTTTAAGTGTATATTATACCATAGTTAAAGTTTTTCAAATTATTTAACATTTTAGAAAGGAGTTTGTTTATATTTAGCGCCTGGACAATTTTTAAATTGTTGACGAGGAGGAGGTTTATCGAAAGACTCGGCGGATGCCTCCTGGCATAATTACTGTCATCAGTTTTTAGCTAAAAACTAATAGCAATATTAGAAAACAGAGGCTAATTACACGTAATTTAAATATTTTGATTAACTTTCTTTAAACCATATGCTTTGCATACGGTATATTTTGCACACGCAATTTTAGAGGAGGTTTTTTTATGTGTGGAATAGTTGGTTATGTTGGCGACAAAAAAGCCAAAGAAGTTTTAATAAATGGATTATTAAGTCTGGAGTACAGAGGATATGACTCTGCTGGGCTTGCTATTGTAGAAAATAATGAGATTGTTACTATGAAAGAAAAAGGTAGAGTTGCAAATCTAGAAGCTTTACCTGGAATCGACAAATTAGAAGGAAATGTAGGTATTGCTCATACTAGATGGGCTACTCACGGAAAGCCTTCAAAAGAAAATGCTCACCCACAATTGGATAATAGCAAGACTTTTGCAGTTGTCCATAATGGTATTATTGAAAATTATGCCGATTTAAAGAAATTTTTAAGTGATAATGGTTATACTTTCTCTTCTCAAACAGATACAGAAGTTATACCAAATTTAGTTCATCACTATTTTTCAAGTGATAAATCAGAAAATACCCTTGAGAAATTTTTAAGAGCTGTAAAAAACGCAATATCTGATTTAAGAGGAAGCTATGCTGTAGAAGTTTTATCTTCTCTATACCCTAACAACATTATTGTTGTTAGAAAAGACAGTCCATTAGTTCTAGGAAAAGGAAATGGAGAGAACTTTGTTTGTTCTGATATTCCTGGAATGCTTAGATATACAAAAGAGTTTTATCTTTTAGATGATAATGAATTTGCTTTAATTGGTAAATATAGAATTAACTTTTATGATGCTAATTTAAATGCGCATAATAAAGAAGTAAAAAATATTGAATGGGATGCTTCTTCTGCCGAAAAGAATGGTTACGAAGATTATATGTTAAAAGAAATCTTTGAACAACCAACAGCAATTAGAGAAACTATCGGTTCTCGTTTTAAACTAGGGGAAAATTGTTCTTTTGATGATATAGAAATTTCTAGTGAATATCTAAAAACTATAAATAAAATATTTATAGTTGCTTGTGGTACAGCTATGCATGCTGGTCTTGTTGGTAAAGCTGTTATTGAAAAGCTTTGCAGAATTCCTACTGAAGTTGATATTGCATCTGAATTTAGATATAGAAATCCTATTATTGACGAAAAAACGTTATGTATTTTTGTAAGTCAGTCTGGAGAAACAGCTGATACAATCGCAGCTTTAAAACTTTCAAAATCAAAAGGTGCAAGAACACTTGCTGTTTCTAATGTTATTGGAAGTAGCATAACAAGAGAAGCTGATTACACAATTTATACACATGCAGGTCCAGAAATTGCAGTAGCTTCAACTAAAGCTTATACTTCACAAGTTTGCTTACTTACAATTTTAGGAATATATTTTGCAGAATTACTAAATTCTTATCCTAAAAAGGAACTTGAAGAACTAAAATCAGAACTTTTAGATTTACCTTCTAAAATAGAATCTGTTTTAGGTAATTCAGAAAAAATAAAAGAATTTGCAAGTAAAGTATACACTCAAAAAGATATGTTTTTCTTAGGAAGAGGCAATGACTACAATGTAGCATTAGAAGGATCTCTAAAATTAAAGGAAATTTCTTATATCCACTCAGAAGCTTATGCTGCTGGTGAATTGAAACACGGACCTATAGCACTTATAGAAAATGGAATAACTGTAATTGGAATAATTACAAATAAAGATTTAGTTGAAAAATCTATTAGTAATATTCAAGAGGTTATTACAAGAGGAGCTAAAACTTTGATAATTTCAAATCAAGTTCTTCCTAATAACAATTTCAGTTATGTTATAGACATTCCTTCAACAGACGAATTGATTTCGCCTATATTGTCTGTAATACCACTTCAACTTTTATCATATTATATTTCTAAAAATAAAGGTTTAGATGTTGATAAGCCTAGAAACTTAGCAAAATCTGTAACAGTTGAATAAAATTTTCGTCCAAGAGCAACTTTACTCTTGGACGATTTTTATATAAATATTTTTAGTATTGCTAACAGTACAGCTCCTGGAATTCCTAGTATTCCTACAACTAGTGCTGTTATTACATTTATTCCTATATGGAACTGCCATAATGCTCCTACCAAGTTGATTATGTATAAAAGCACTACACCTAATATCGAATTTATTATTAATTTACCAATAATTTTTATCGGAACTATAAATACTTTTCCAACTATAATTATTCCTATAATGCAAGCTACATATATAAGTAACATTTTCACTTCCATATTAGAAATTCCCCCTTAAGTTTTTTCTATCACATTATATGTTCTAATATGGACAAATATTACTTTATGCTTCATATTTTATCTTTTCTACACTACTTAGTTCTATTTTCTTCTCTTTTGCTTCTTTTATTAAGTAATTTAGCTTTGCTTTGTTTGCTTTTATTTGATATAAATAATAATCTATTTGTTCAGGTTCTGCATATTCATAGTTCTTAATATTCACATTTAATTCCATTTTTGTTTTTAGTATTGTCATTATTAAATCTTTATTTTCATTGTCTTCTTTGCTATTCCAAAACATAATATACACCTCATAAATATTATATTAACATTTTGGAAATTTATTCATAATTTATCTAGTAAAAGCGTCTTTTATGTTGTATAATATTTTTGAGGAGAGATTTAATATGGATTATAAAGTTGGAGATATTGTTGAAACAAAGAAAAAACACCCTTGTGGCAATAATAAATGGGAAATTACAAGAGTTGGAATCGACTTCAAATTAAAGTGTACCAAATGTGAACATTGTATTACTTTAGAAAGACAAAAAGCTTTAAAAATTATAAAATAGTCTACAAATAGATTTTTCTATTTGCAGACTATTTTTTATATATACTTTTCTATAAAATTCCATACCTCTTCGCTGTAAATTTTTCTTTCTGATGAAAATGGCATAAATGTAAGATCTTTTAGTGGATTTAACGAATTCTGTAAATCCTGTACAGCATTATCTACTTTTGTAACCGCTATCTTGTCAGCTTTATTTGCAATTACTAAACAAGGTGAATTTGTATTAATTATATAATTATACATTAATCTATCATTTTGGCTTGGTTCGTGTCTAATGTCTATTAAGAATACTATCAGTGCAATTTTATCTGATTTTGATAAGTACTCTTCTATAAAACTTCCAACTCTCGCCTGTTCCTCTTTTGACATTTTACTATATCCATACCCTGGCAAATCTACAAAGTAAAACTTTTCATCAATATTATAAAAATTAATTTGTCTTGTTTTTCCTGGTTCACTACTCGTTCTAGCTAGTTTTTTTCTATTTAACATTGAGTTAATAAAACTAGATTTTCCTACATTTGATTTTCCTACTAAAACAATTTGTGGTAGTTCATTTTGAGGATATTGTGCTGGTTTAACAGCCGATATTTCGAATTTTGGATTTTTTACTATCATCATTTTCTCCTTTTATTTTTTTGGTGTTAGTATTTTTGTTCCACCCATATATGGCCATAAAACTTCTGGTATTGTGATGCTTCCATCTTCTTGGTAGTGATTTTCTAAGAATGCAATTAGCATACGAGGAGGAGCAACTACTGTATTGTTTAAAGTATGTGCATAATAGTTTCCTTTTTCTCCTTTTATACGAATTCCAAGTCTACGAGCTTGTGCATCTGTTAAATTAGAACAACTTCCAACCTCAAAATATTTTTTCTGTCTTGGACTCCAAGCTTCTACATCACAAGATTTTGCTTTTAAATCAGCCAAATCTCCACTGCAACATTCTAGTGTACGAACTGGAATTTCCATACTTCTGAATAGTTCTACTGTATATCTCCATAACTTGTCGTACCAATTCCAGCTATCTTCTGGTTCACAAACAACTATCATTTCTTGCTTCTCGAATTGATGGATTCTATAAACTCCTCTTTCCTCTATTCCGTGAGAACCTTTTTCTTTTCTAAAGCAAGGAGAATATGATGTCATTGTATATGGCATATTTTCTTTGTTTAATAGTTGACCTTTGAATTTTCCTATCATTGAATGCTCTGATGTTCCAATTAGATATAAATCTTCGCCTTCAATTTTGTACATCATTTCATCCATTTCTTTAAAACTCATAACTCCATCTACAACATCACTACGAATCATATATGGTGGTATGCAATAAGTAAATCCCTTATTTATCATAAAGTCTCTTGCATATGAAAGTATTGCTGAATGAAGTCTTGCTATATTACCCATTAGATAATAAAATCCATTTCCAGCTACTCTTCTTGCCGAATCTAAATCGATTCCATCAAGACTTTCCATTATGTCTGTATGATATGGAATCTCGTATGATGGTACAACTGGATCTCCAAATTTCTCATTTTCTACATTTTCACTATCATCTTTTCCAATCGGTACAGACTCGTGTATAATGTTTGGAATTTGCATCATTATTTTCTTTATTTTTCCTGCGTATTCTTCTTCTAGCTTTTCATTTTCAACTAATTTTTGATTTATTTCTTTTACTTGCTCTTTTACACTTTCCGCTTCTTCTTTTTGACCATTTCTCATAAGGTTTCCTATTTGATCACTTAAAGAATTTCTTTGTGCTCTTAATTCATCGCCTTTGCATTTTACACTTCTGCTTTTTTCGTCTAGTTCAATAACTTCATCTACTAATGGAAGTTTTTCATCCTGAAATTTATTTTTTATGTTTTGTTTTACTATATCAGGATTTTCTCTTAAGAATTTAATGTCTATCATAAAATTTCCCCCTTTAAATACCAAAAATCACCCTTATAAAACTATAAGGGCGATTTATTTTCGCGGTACCACCTTAATTTATAATACTTGTGATTTTTCATCACTAATATCCTAATCTCGTAAATGCTTATAACCTAGCATCAATCGGTTAGCTTTCGCTAAAAGCTCTAAAAGTAGATTCACAAAATATTTTAAGCTATTTTCACCAACCATAGCCTCTCTTATAAAATTTAGATTGTTACTATTCTTTTATCAATCGCTTATTAATATGTGTATATTATACAACCTTTTTCTGTTTTTGTAAAGCTTATTTTTACTTTACAAGTTTTAGTCTTTTTTCTACAGAGTCTTTGCCTAGTACTTGCATTATTTCGTATAAGTCCGGTGTGTTTCTTCTTTTTGTTAAAGCAACTCTTAGAACTGTACTAATGTCTCCTACATGTCCTGGCCAGTTTTCTGGATTTTGTTTGTATTCTTTTACTTCTCTTGCATATCCTAGTTCTTCTGCTAGATCTTTTATTTTTCCAAACCAAGTTGTTTGGTCATCTGATAAATCAAAGTATTTTTCTAAATATAAATCTAGTATTTTCTTGATTTCTTCTTTGTCATTTATTTTGTCAAATTCATATTCATCTGTGTTTGCAAAGAATTTATCGTCATACATATATTCTATACAATTTTTTACATCTGACCATTTCGAAATATCTCTACGAGGTTTTGCTTTTCCTCTTTCTATCCCTAATACTTTTAAAGAATATTCTTTGTTATTTAAAAGTTCTAATAATTCATTGTCGTATCTTTTAGCCCACTCGATAGATTCATTATAAATTCTTTCAGCACTATATTTAGATATTACATTTTTTGAAACATCTAAAAGTTTTACCATGTCGAATAAAGCTCCGCTAACACTCATTTTATTTAATTGGAAATCAAAATCTTCTATTTCTTTATCAGGATTTTGTTTTCTCCATATTTCAAAATTTGAATTTGCAATATTTAATAAGTATTCTTTAACAGCAGAATTCGGAACGCCTAATTCAGAATAGTAAGAAACTGCAGCTTCAGGGTCTTTTCTCTTACTCAATTTACGCTTATTTCCATTATCATTTTTCATAATTGGAGAAATATGAGCATATTTAGGTGCCTTAAAGCCCATTTCGTGGAATAATTGTAAGTGTAATGGCACTGAAGATAACCACTCATCACTTCTTATTACATGGGTTGTTTTCATTAAATGATCATCCACTATATGTGCAAAATGGTATGTTGGAAGTCCATCAGCTTTTATTATCACGATATCCTGATCATTTTCCGGAAAATCAACATTGCCTTTTATAACATCTTTGTGTCTTATCTTTCTATCTTCTTTTCCTGGAGATTTAAATCTAATTATGTATTTTTCTCCATTATTTATCCTTTCAATCATTTCATCAATAGATAAATTTCTACATTTAGCCCAGACTCCATAGTATCCTGGTCTAACTCCTGCTGCTTCTTGTTTTTTTCTCATTTCTTCTCCATCTTCTGGAGTACAGAAGCAAGGGTATGCTTTTCCCATTTCAATCATATATTTTGCATAAGCTTGATATATCTCTTTTCTTATAGATTGTTTATATGGTCCATAATTTCCAATCTCTTCTTTATCATTTATCATTCCTTCGTCTGGAGACATATCAAAATCTTTTAAAGAATTAACAATATCGGTAACTCCATTTTCTATTTCTCTTTTTTGATCTGTGTCCTCTATCCTAAGGAAAAATACACCTTGCGTTTTTTGGGCTGATAATTTTGCAACTAAGGCTTGGTATAAACTTCCTATATGTACAAATCCAGTAGGACTAGGTGCAAATCTTGTTACTATTGCACCTTCTGGTAAATTTCTCTCAGGATATTTTTCCTCATAATATTTTATTGGTTTTGCATCTGGGAATATTAAATCCGCTAAATCTTTATAATCCATATTTTTTCCTCTTTCTTATAAATTAAATTTCCATTATTATTGGTAATATCATTGGATCTCTTTTTGTTTTTTGGAATATATAATCTCTTAAATTGTCTTTTAATGTTGATTTGATTGTTGACCAATCTGTAATATGTCTTTGTTCAAATTCATATACTTCTGATTTTATTACGCTTTTTACTTCTTCCATTAGGTTTTCTGATTCTCTAACATATACAAATCCTCTTGAGATTACATCTGGTCCAGATACTATCTCTCCAGTTGATGAATCCATTGTTAGAACAATTACTATCAAACCGTCTTGTGATAAGTGTTGTCTATCTCTTAAAACTATATTTCCTACATCTCCAACACCTAGACCGTCTACTAGTACTTTTCCTGATGGTACAGATGTTGTGAATTTTGCTTCATCTTCATTTATCTCTAATGTTCTACCATTGTGTGTGATAAATATATTTTGTGCTGGTATTCCCAATTTTTTAGCTGTTTCTGCGTGTGCAATTAATTGTCTGTATTCTCCGTGTACTGGTATAAAGTATTTCGGTCTTGCTAAAGATAATATCAATTTTTGTTCTTCTTGGCAAGCGTGTCCTGAAACGTGAACATCAGCAAGTGCACTGTATACTACTTCTGCTCCTATCTTCATTAAGTCATCTATTACTTTTGATACTAATTTTTCGTTTCCAGGAATTGCATTTGCAGAAATGATTACTAAGTCATTTGGTGTTATTGTTACTTTTTTGTGTTCTCCTGCTGCCATTCTTGTTAAAGCTGACATTGTTTCGCCTTGGCTTCCTGTTGTAATTATTACTAATTGTTCGTCATTGTAATTTTTAATTAAGTCTATGTCTATAAATGTATCTTCTGGCGCATCAATGTAGCCTATTTCCATAGCTGTTTCTATCATTTTTATCATACTTCTACCGCATACAGCTATTTTTCTATTATATTTAACAGCTGAATCTACTATTTGTTGAACTCTATGAACGTTTGATGCGAATGTTGCAACTACTATTCTTTTTTTACAGTTCATAAATAGTTTGTCAAACACTTCTCCAACAGAGCTTTCTGACATTGTAAATCCTTTTCTCTCTGCATTTGTACTATCTGACATAAGAGCTAGTATTCCTTTGTTTCCAAGCTCTGCAATTCTTCCTAGATTCATTTGCTTTCCATCTATTGGTGTATAGTCTATTTTAAAGTCACCTGTATGAAGTATTGTTCCTGTTGGTGTTGATATTGCTAACATTACAGAATCTGGTATACTGTGGCAACTGCTTATGAATTCTACACTGAATTTTCCAAGTTTAACTGTTTGTCCTTGTTCAACTTCGTGTAATTCTGAGCTTCTTAATAAATGATGTTCTTCTAATTTTCCTTTTATTAGTCCTATTGTTAATTTAGTTGCATATATTGGAATGTTTACTTGTTGTAATACATATGGTATTGAACCAATGTGATCTTCGTGCCCGTGTGTTATTACCATTCCTCTTATTTTTTCTTTATTTTTTACTAAGTATGATACGTCTGGTATAACTAAGTCTATTCCAAGCATATCATCTGTTGGGAATTCTAGACCACAGTCTACTACAATTATATCGTTCTCGTACTCAAATACTGTAATATTCTTACCAATCTCTTCAATTCCTCCTAAAGGAATTATTTTTATATTTGGTTTTTTGAATCTAAATTCTTCTTTTTTTGGTGCTCTTTTTCTAGTTGTCTTTTTCTCTACTACAACCTTTTCTTGAGCTTCTGTTTTTTTGTTATAGTTTTTTCTATATCCTCTCTTTTTAGTGTTCTTGACTACGGAATTGGTTTTGTTTTCCATAGTATTATTGTTTAAGTTTTCTTCTGTCATTATTATTTATCTCCTTCTTTCTTTATGTGTTGTTACTCTCATTTTATCCGTTCTCATAAAATATTTTATTTGTACGCAAAAATACATATATCTATTATTTCCTAGATATATTATTTTACAACATCCTATAAATATTACTATATAAAATTTCCGCCCAATATAGTAATTATAATAATATAAAATCTCTTCTTTACCCGATTTCTGGGTAACAACTGTTTATTATTATATACTAATTTTCTGAAATTGTCAAATTTTGCTTGACAAAGCTCTTAGATTTTGGTATTATAATAATGCTTGAATTTGCGGGAATAGCTCAGTTGATAGAGCGCTGCCTTGCCAAGGCAGAGGTCACGGGTTTGAGCCCCGCTTCCCGCTCCATTAAGTTTTGTGTAACTTAGTTACACATTTTTTATTAAGTATGTTCTATTTATTTTTAATAGTACATAATATTATATTAGATGGCGAGTTAGCCAAGTGGTAAGGCACGAGTCTGCAAAACTCTGATCATCAGTTCGACTCTGATACTCGCCTCCAATTGAAATCAACTTACGGACTTAAAAGTTCGTAAGTTTTTATTTTATATAAAACTTTCAAGTTCTCTTATCACAGAAAGGAGGACTTTTTTCATGCTTGAATTTAAAGTAATTGAAAAACTAAAACCTAATAAAGATTTAACAGACATCTTAAAAGATTTTAAATACAAGGAATGATAAAAATGAAAGTTACTTATACAAGAAAATCTGAAAAAAACAAAGAATTAAATTCATTGGAATGAACAAAATTAATGAACAACTATAAAAACACAGCAGAAAAAATTGTCTTAAATGAATATGTTTTTATATAAATAATCTTCAAAAAAGAGGAAAAAATTATCGAAGTAATTTTAATCCTCTTTTTTGTTTTTTGAATATGGGAGTAAAATCTATGTCTAGCCAGCACTGAATTTGTACTCTCGCGCAAATTCCATTAAGGGAACTCCCATACCCTTTAATTGAAATAAGATTATTAATTTGCAAATAATTTCAATTATAAATTGTAATTTATATGTTTTGAAAATTTATTTTATTAAAAAATAAGCGGTTCAATATTCCAAGAAAACCAAAAAGGATAATAAATGAACCTACTATGAATACCATAAGCCAAGAAAAAAATAAAATGACTATTGTTCTTATTGCTGTTGCTAAATTAGAATCTGTATTTTTTATTCCTATCTTAGCAAGTATTGCTGTTATTCCTGCAAAAAATGCAGAGCCAAAAGCATATAAAATCCACATAAAATATTCCTTCTTTCAAAATCACTATATAATTGAATCTATCCACTCTTTTACTTGTTCTATATCTTTTTTGTTTGGATGTTTTAATGCCTCATCAAAGTTTTTTATACTAACTTCTAAATTTCTATCTTCTGGATGTTCTTTTATTAGTTGTTCATATCTACTTCTGATACCAATTGGCATTTTCCCCTGACAATAAAAATATCCTAATATCTGATTTGTATCATTTATATTTTTTTTACTCTATTAAACAATGTTTGATAATATTCTACTTGTCCTCCAAAACCTGCTGTTCCAAAATATGCAATTTTTTTGTAATTTAATTTTGTTAAAAATTCTTTTATTTCACTTGAACAATTTCCTTTATCTGTCCAAGAACCCACAATATATATATCAGCCTCTATGTTATTTTCTGGTTTTCCAAAATAAACTATATCTTCATTACTTAATTCTTCTTTTATAGCTTCAGCTATAATTTTAGTATTCCCTGTATTACTTGAATACACAATTGCTATTTTCATATTTCTAGTCCTTTCTATTTAATTGTAATTTCTGTTTCTAATTTGTAATTTCTTTTTTTATATATTCAATATTAAATTTATCTAAATCACTTATTTTAATATTTCCCTCTGCAAGTGATGATTTTAAGCCCTCTTGGTATTCATTAGGTGCATATATTACTTTTATATACTGACTTTTCTCACAAGGTAAATAATAAATATATTCATCATCTCTATAAATTTCTTCTTCAATGTTGTTACAGTCAAATTCTTTACTGTTGTCTATAATTGCAAATTCTTCTTTAAGACTATACTTTGTATTGTTATAAACTGTCATATTAAAGATTTTTATTACTATTCCTTCTTTATATCCTAACTCATACTTATTACTTTCATTTCCAACTGCATAAATACTATGAACATTGGCTATTGAATAAGTTAAAGACTTCCATTCTACTGTACCACCATCTCTTAATTTAAAAGGTATTGGAACTAATAAAATCATTAAAACTATAATTACTACTACTATTATTACTTTCTTTTTCATAAAACACCTCTCATTTCATAAACTCAATCCAAGCGATAATTTACTAATTATTGTTTGCATTATATCACAAAGGACAGATAATTTTCAACTAATTACCTGCCCTATCTATTGTAATTTATATGTTTTGAAAATTTATTTTATTGAAAAATAAGCGGTTCAATATTCCAAGCAAACCAAAAAGGATAATATAAGAAAAACATACCCAAAAAGCTTAAAAGTATATACCATATTACATCACTCTTACCTTTTACAGGCTTTTTTAAATGCTCTCCAAAACATAATGAAACTATTTGCCAAATAATATATCCGATTAATGCACCCATTGTATTAGCAATTAAATCATTGACATCAGTTGTACGGTTCGTGATTAATTGAGATATTTCTATCATTAATGAAAAACCTGCCCCTAAAAATAATGTTTTATAAAATTTACGATAGTTCTTCCAAATAAAAGGAACTAAAAATCCAAAAGGAACAAGCATTAAAATATTTAAGTAAAAAGTTTTCTCTATGATGTTAAAAGGGATGAGATTAATATTAGCTTGAATAATTGATGTATTATCTCCACCTTTTGGTGCATATAATATATTTGTTAAACCTCCTGCACCAGTTAAATCATATACTTTCCAAAGATATAAAACGAAAATTAGCATTGCTAAAATTGATAAATGATACCCTTTCCTTTTTCTTGCTGTAAAGTAAATAGTACACGGTAAAACAGCACATAAAATGCTATATATCACTTCTATAATAATCATCTCCTTTATTTTAACTTACTTTTTCAAATAATCTGATTCATCTATTGTTTTTAAAACATAATTAACATCATCATATCGTGAATAATTAGATTGTGAACCTAAACTACATATCAAAAATTCTTTTCCATGCTTTTTATATAATACTACTAAATTAAAATCATCAGATAAAGAACCTGTTTTTACACCAATTACATTTTTGTTATAATATTCTGATGTAGGATCAAGGAATGTATTTGTATTTTTCCAAGTCTGCATGCTACCATCTGGTAAAGTTGCTGTATATGAAGTTTGAGAAACTATATCCTTAAACCATTCATTCTTTAATAAATCCATTACAACTTCTTCTAAGTCTAATACAGTTGTATGAGCTTCTGTATCAAATCCACTTGGATCATATAAAATAGTATCCTTATAATCATTTTGTTTTAAATATTCATTCAAGTTTTTCATAAAGACTTCTATTCGCTCTTTGCTAGTAGTAGCTTTAGGAGATATAATACCTCCACAATAATCAGCTAATACATAGGCTGCATCATTCCCTGATGGTACTAACATTGCAGCAAATAAATTTTTAACATAATATTTCTTTTCTTTAATGTTTGCAACAGATGAACCTTGTTTTGTTAATGAAATTGCTTCATTTTTTGCCAAAACTACATCATCTAAATCAACGAGTGTTGTTGCATAGTCAATAACAAATAATTTAGCTAAACTTGCAGGAGTTTGTTGTTCATTTGCTCTTTTAGAAACAAAATCGTTATTATTTGAAAGATCAACCGCTATCAATGATTTTGCATTATATGAATCTGGTATAGTATATCTGTTTATAAAACTATTTATTTTATTTTTTGTATCTCTAAAATTTTCTGGTTCAATCGCCCAAGGTATAAAAAATCTTCCAAGTATTATTATTGCAAAAAAAACTATTACTATATACTTTGCTTTTTTCTTTTTATTACAACCTCTCATTTATAAACTCTCCTTTAGCATATTATAACATATATATATACAAAAACAATTAATTTTTTATTAAATTTATTTCATTTACTAATATAATTTCTTATACAAATTACTATTTATCGTTACTGTCTATCAAATTTTTCATTTCTTTAAGTTTTGTTTCTAATAATTTTTTATCAATTAATTTTAACTTATATTCAGAAATCATAGTCTGAGACATGTTTTTACTAATTGAATATTCAACAACATCTTCATCTTTAGAACTACATAACATAACTCCAACACTTGGATTCTCTTGTTCTTTTTTTACATCTCTATCTAGGGCTTCTAAATATAAATTCATTTTCCCTAAATATTCGGCTTTAAATTCTCCTAATTTTAATTCAAATGCTACTAGACAAGATAATTCTCTGTTATAGAATAGTAAGTCAATAAAGAAGTCATGATTTCCAACTTGAACTCTATATTCATCTCCGATAAAAGTGAAATCTTTACCAACTTCTAATATAAAATCTTTTAAGTTCTTGATAATTGCATTTTTCAAATCTTTTTCGGAAAATTCATTTGGTAAATCTAAAAATTCTAAACTATAAGTATCTAAAATTTTAGTGTTTGGATAATCATCTTCATCTATAGTTTTATTTACTGTTGGCAATTGTTTTCCATCCGAAAGCATATATCTTTCATAATATGCTGATGATATTTGTCTATCTAATTCTCTTTTTGAATAATTATTTTTAATAGATAATTTTAAATAAAAATGTCTTTCTTCTTTGCTTTTAGCTCCACTTAAAATCAGTAAATTGTTTGTCCATGACAATTGCGTCACCAGTGGTGTCGCAATCTCATCATCTTTATAAGTACTATAAAATTGAATCATACGTTCTATATTTCTTTTAGTAAATCCCTTTATATTAGGATAATTATTTTTCATAAAATCTGAAGCTTTTGTTGTTATTTTATCACCATAATTACTATTTTCTTTTAGTTCATATAGGAATTTACCGACTTCTAAATACAATAAAATCATTTCTTCATTTACTTTTCTGTAAGCATTATTTTTTCGCTTTTCAATCATTTCAATAATTTGATTAAAATTAATATCTAACATATATAACCACATCCTTAAAATAAGTTATTTGTAATTTTAAACAAATTATATCATTTAATTTGATAACTTTATATACTTTCATTGAAATTTGTGAAAATTTTGTATATAATGTTTTTAGAAAGAGAACTTAGTTCGTAATCTGTTGTTTATTCGCTCCAGAATCTTAAAGAGATACACTTAAAAGTGTATCTCTTCTTTTGTTAAATTTTAAACCCTTTTCCGATTACCTCTCTAGCATTCATTATTATTATAAAAGCCTCTTTATCTATCTCTTTTGCTATGCTTTGCATCTCATAAGCTTCTGTCCTCGAGCCCACACATAATAACGTAAGTTTTTCTTGATCTGTATACATCCCTTTTGAAAATAATCCAGTACTCCCCCTATTGATACTCGCTGATATTTGACCTGCGATTTCTTCGTATTTAGGTGAAATTATAAATATGACTTTAGTAAAATTTACACCTTCAAAAATTAAGTCTATCATTTTTCCCATTAAGAATATTGCTATTGCGGAATACAATCCAATTTCTATGTTTTTAAAGAATATTACATTTAATGCAATTACAACTGTGTCAACTGCCAGAATTAAACTGCTACTTTTATATTGTTTCTTATATGCTCTTATTATGTGCGACAGTAAATCAGACCCACCTGTTGATGCATCAAATTTTAATATTATAGCTGTCCCTATTCCTGCAAAAATGCCACCATATATACATCCTAGAAATCTATCATGTGTTAACGGTGTTATTTTATCTATTAAATCTATCATCAGCGAAAATACTATTGTTCCATATATTGACCTTGCAAATAATTGCTTCCCTATCTTGAAATACGCTATTATTAATAATGGTATATTTAATGCAAACACCGTCACTCCCATCGGAACTTTAAAGAAATAGTATACTATTGTTGCTATTCCAGAAAAGCCACCTGTTGAAAGTTCATTTGGCAATAAGAATAACGACACTCCTGCTGCCATTATTGTACATCCTAAAGCTATTATTACATATTCCTGAATTGTCTGTACTATTTTATTTTTCATAAAAAAATCACCTATATTACCATTATTGGCAATTATAGGCAATTTTATTCATTATGCTGTTTCTAACACATTTATTTTAAATTTTCCTTCTTTGATTTCATCATTTTCTTTTGCAGTTGCAATTAGCGCATATGTATCTTTTAGCTTCTCCAAATTTTCTTTTTTATGTCCAACAACATTGTTTATGTTCTTAGAATTAGCTTCTATTTCCACTTTAATTACTTTTGCGTTTATCTTTTTTATTTCATCAACTATTTTGTCATACCAAATAGCATCTTCTACTAATTGTCCAAAGGCTGGGTGATATGGTCCTGCAACGACTTCACTTTCTTTGTTTTCCGAATCTGTTATAGTGTCAGTATTTTGGAGTCCAACTCTAATTACTCTGATATTTTTTTGCTCAAATAATTTTACAATTTCCTTTGATCTTTCTACCGCCTGGCCCACTGTTAAAGGTGTAAAATCTCCTTTGTTAAATTCTTCTTCCAATTCTGTTCCCTTAATTACTAGTACAGGATATATTCTTACCATTTTGGGTCTTAGTTTTATAATGTCTTTGGCACTTTGAATGTCATCTTTTTCTGTACTATCTGGAAGTCCCACCATCATTTGGTGTCCTAGATTAAATCTATAAAAACGTATTAGCTTTGAAGCTTTTTTTACATCTTCAAAACTATGTCCTCTTTTACATCTTGCCAATATATAGTTGTTAGTAGATTGCACTCCTAGTTCTATTGTTTTTACATTGTATTTTTTCAGCATACGAAGTATATCTTTATCAATCGCATCTGGTCTTGTTGACAGTCTAATGCTATCTACTTTCTTTTCTTCTATATATGGCTGTACAGCACTAAGTAGTTCTTCTTGTTTTTCTCTTTCTATTGCAGTAAAGCTTCCGCCAAAGAATGCCACCTCAACATAATTGTTTTCATTTTTGAAGTTTTTTAGATAATATTCTATTGTATTTGTTACATCTTTTGCAGTTACCTGCTTTTTCTCTCCGCTTATTGTTCTTTGGTTACAAAAAGTACAACATTTTTTACATCCTAAATGTGGTACAAATATTGGTATAATATATTCTTTCTTCAATACTATTACCTCCTTATATATACCATTTTATAGCGTTTCTAGTGCTTTTCCTGCTGCATCCATTTCTGCTTGTTTTTTTGTTTTGCCTTTTCCTACTGCTAAAACTTTTCCATCCAATTTAACTTCTGCTGTAAATGTCTTGTCGTGGTCTGGACCTGTTTCGTTTATGATTTCATATTTTATATTTACATTTCCATTAACCTGTAATTTCTCTTGCAATACTGTTTTATGGTCCTTTATTCCAACATTTTTTGTTGCAATCTCTATTTCTTCCTTTAAATTGCTAATTATAAATTTTTCTGCTTCTTCTAATCCAGAATCAAAGTAAATTGCTGCAATTACTGCTTCTACACTATCTGCCATTATTGCTATTTTTCTATTACCTTGATGCATTCTTTCGCTTTTTCCTACATATAAGAAATCACTAAAATTGTGCTTATCTGCAATCTTGTATAGACTATCCTCGCAAACTACAGTCGCTCTAACTTTAGTCATTTCTCCTTCTTTTAATTTTGGATAATTATTGTATATATACTTACTTGATAAAAATTCTAATATACTATCTCCAAGGAATTCCAACTTTTCATTGCTCTGTATATGATTTTCATATGCATATGAAGTATGTGTTAATGCGTTTTTTAGCAATGCCTTGTTCTTGAATGTATATCCAATATTTTTTTCTAAAATTTCAAGCTTGTCCATCTTTTCACTTCCTTTCTATCATAAAAATAAAAAGAAAGGTCGAACTAGAAGCTAATAAAAGTTATCCTTTTATATTGCTTTTAGTAGCTTCAAACAAAAACCTTTCAAATTTATTTTTTCTTATGCAACATGTTCCTTTATATAGTCGACTACGTCACCTACTGTAACTATCTTTTCTGCATCAGCGTCAGGGATTTCTGTATCAAATTCTTCCTCTAATGCCATTATTAATTCTACTATATCTAGTGAATCAGCTCCTAGATCATCTATAAAAGATGCTTCCATTGTAACAGCTGTTTCAGCTACTCCTAATTGTTCTACTATTATTTCTTTTACCTTCTCGAATATTTCTTCTGAACTCATTTACAAGTTCACCCCCTCTCAAAATTTCTATCTGCCTATACATACAATAATACAAGTTTGATTAATTGTCAAGTAAAAATAAAAAATATTATTGCCTTTTTTTTATTTAAGTGTTATCATTTTAATAGTATTAACAGAGGAGAAAAAATATGAAGGGTGAAAAGTTTGATTTTTATGATTCAAGCTCGATTAAAATTTATAATCTAGACCAGAAGTTACGTTATGAATTAATGATCTTGGATAACCTTGATGCAATGACAAAAGTTCATTGTGAAAATGTTGGTAATCTTACCGGAAGAATTTGCCAGAAATTACGTTTAAACAAGAAATTCACAGTGTATGCTATGATTTGTGGCTATCTACACGATATTGGAAAAGCTTATATTCCAAAGGAAATTCTTACTAAAGATGGACCTCTTACAGAAGAGGAATTTGAGGTTATGAAGACTCATACAACTATTGGTTACAACGTTTGTATGCGAGACTTAAAATTACGTCCATATGCAGATGGTCCTTTATATCATCACGAAGCATTAAATGGTTCTGGCTACCCAAGTGGATTAACTCAGAAGGATATTCCTTTTGTTGCAAGAATCATACGTGTTGCAGACGAATATGATGCATTAGTAACAAAAAGGCATTACACCACTCACGTTCATATTTCTGATACATTAAAAGATCTTATAAAAGATACTCTTCCAGAAGACGAGAAAAAAATTGCCGCACTTGGCCAGTTATCAGAGAATTCTAATGTTGGAAAGATTAGTCCTAAGATATTACGTACTTTATGCAAGCTCGTAATCGAAGATACAATTTATGAAATAAGTATTGTATGTAACTATGTAGATTATTTAAAGGAAAATATTAAAAGATTAGAATTAATAGATTCTTACAGTAATAAAATGCAATCTGCTGTTACTGATAAGAAACGCAATTATTATAAAGAAGGAATTGAGATGTTATTTTTGACAGGAGAAGATTTTCAAAATTATCATGATATTCTTGGAGAATATCGTCAAACTCTTGCTCAAAAGGAACAAAGAATAGATGATTTATATAACGAAATAAAAATAATTAAGAAACTAAAAGTTTAACAGCTTTTAGTTTCTTCCATTAATTATAGTAGCTTTTATTATTCTCCTAATCCAAAACTTACCCCTAAAGCATTATTTATCTTGTTCATAACCTTTATATCGTCAATATGCCCTATTTTCTCTTTTAGTCTGCTTTTATCAATCGTTCTTATTTGTTCTGTCAGCACAATGGAATCTGTTTTTAATTGAGAATTTTCTGGACCTATTTCTATATGTGTTGGTAATTTATTTTTTCCTATTTGAGAAGTTATAGCAGCCGCTATAACTGTTGGACTGTGCCTGTTTCCCATATCGTTTTGTATGATAACAACAGGTCTTATTCCTCCGTTGTTCCGAACCAACCACAGGGCTTAAATCAGCATAAAACATATCTCCTCTTTTAACTATCATATTGCTCACTCCTAATATTTCTGTAACTAAGATTTGTTTTTTGATATATTTTAACTACTAGTTTAAGATAAAAAACTATATTAATAGTCAATTTCTATCTCATTATATATTATGTTTATTTCTTCTTTTTTGTTATTATCATATATTATTAGTTTTGTTGGTTTTCCTGTTTTTTCGTCTAAATACAAAGCTTTATGGTTTTTCTTGTTTTTTATTCTCATAATTTTCCCATTGTTCTCTTCTATTGATTTTTCGTTTGTTGTTTTGAATTCTTCTATAAACGAGCTCAACCATAAATCATTGTTTTCTAAGTTTTTATAATCACTGTAAGTTTTGGTTATATTTAACTTGTCACTCTGGATTTTTAAACTTCCATTATTGTATGTAGTCTTGATTCCTTTAATGCTTTCTGGCTCTAGCACTTCTTGTACGTCTTCTTGTGAATTATGATTTTGTTGTAAGATATACTTGTTGCTATTTTTATTGCTATTTATTGTAACTTCTAAAGTTGCTCTATAAGAACTAATATTTAAAATATTATCACAAACTTTATCTCTAATTTGATTATTTATATTATTCCCTTTTTTTAAAGTTTTATAATTGTTTTTTGTAAAAATTATAAATAAAATTGCTATTAAAATAAAAAAAGCACTAGCAATAAGAATGTATATTTTCTTTTTGCTATGCTTATCTTTCTCTATTTTTAACATATTTTCACACCTCATATATTGTTTTATACAATTATATTTTGTATAAGCGAATATATGATTATAGTGTGCTAAAATATTCTTTTAAATAATCTACTACTTCTTCTCTTGTCTCCAATGTGTTCATATGGTTTCTAAATTGACTTGAGTCTTTTAAGCTTTTGGTATATGCTGAAATGTGTTTTCTCATTTCTTTGATTGCAACTCTCTCTCCTTTTTCTTCTATCTCCAAATCTATATGTTTTAGAATAGTATCTAGTCTTTCTTTATTGCTTGGTTTTGGAATTCTGTTCCCAGTTTTCAAATATTCTAGTGTCTGACTAAATATCCATGGATTTCCAAGTGTCGCTCTTCCAATCATAACTCCATCGACTTTGCTAAACTTCAATGCTTTTTCCACATCTTCTGCACATTTTAGATCTCCGTTTCCTATCACAGGAATTTTTACAGTCTCTTTTACTTTTTTGATTATTTCCCAGTCTGCTTCTCCTGAGTAATATTGACTTCTTGTTCTTCCATGCACTGTAATTGCACTTGCTCCCGCCTGTTCTATAATCTTTGCAACTTCTAGTGCAACAATATGCTCTTCGTCCCATCCTTTTCTTATTTTTACAGTAACCGGTACTTTTGAGTTTTTTACTGCTGTTTCAACTATTTGTTTAACTAGTTCTAGGTCTAACAATAATCTACTTCCATCTCCATTTTTTACAACTTTTGGAGCTGGGCATCCCATATTTATATCTACAATATCAGCAAACTCACTTACATATTTACTCGCATAAGCAATAGATTCCACATCACTTCCAAATATTTGTACAGCTAACGGTCTTTCTTCTTTGCAAGTCTTAAGTAATAGCTTTGTTTTCTCATCTCCATATAAGAGTGCTTTAGCACTAACCATTTCGGTATATACTAAGCCCGCACCTTTTTCTTTGCATATTAATCTAAATGGCAGGTCTGTGATACCTGCCATTGGTGCTAGAAATATGTTATTATCTGTTTCTACATTTCCTATTTTCAAAATATTCTCCTATTAATTTACAAATATTGCTTTTTGTCTTCTTCCACTAATATTCAATAATAATCCTATAAGTATTAAGTTAGTAAGTAACGAACTTCCTCCATAGCTTACGAATGGAAGTGGAACTCCTGTTATTGGAAGCAATCCCATTGCCATTCCTATGTTTTCAGTCATGTGAAATATGAATATTCCGGCTATCCCCATAGATATATATCCCCCAAGGCTATCCTTTGCTGTTTTTGCAATATATATTGTTCTTGTTATTAATATTACATATGTAATTATTACTGTGGCCGCGATTATGAATCCCATTTCTTCGCCTATCACAGCAAATATGAAGTCCGTAGTTTTTGGATATAAGAATCCTAATTGTGTCTGATTTCCTTTTAATAAGCCCATTCCCAAGAATTCTCCCGAACCTATCGCAAGTTTTGATTGTATTACGTTATACCCTGAACCTCTTGGGTCTAAATTTGGATTTAAAAATACGTCTATTCTTGTTTTTGCATGTTCTGGTAAAACAAAGAAATATAATAGCGGTAAGGCTATTAGTACTAATAATATTCCAGCTATTATGTATCTCTTTTTTATTCCTGAAACAAACAACATTAGCACTGTTGCAATTACAAACGCTACTGCTGTTCCATAATCAGGTTGTTTTATTATTAATAGTACCGGAACCATTACTATCGCTAATGCTACTAGCAGTCTAGTGGGTCTGCTTATTTGGTCTTTTCCTTTTTCTTGTATTCTAGACATATATGTTGCAAGTGTTATTATAACAATAACTTTTGCAAATTCCGCTGGTTGTAGTGAGATTGATCCTATTGTAAACCAGCTTGTCGCTCCATGGTTACTCGGAGTAAATAGAACAGCGATTAATGCTATTAGTATTAATCCATATAATATTGGCGATATTTTTGATATGAAGTTATAGTCTATAAATATTATCGCAATCATTATTGGAAGACTTATCGCAATCCAAATTATTTGTTTTTTCAGTTCTTCATAATCCGCGCTCTGCGTTGCCGAAAACAAAGCAACTAATCCTATTGCTAGAAGTATCAACGTACAGATAAGTATTCCCCAATCCATGTTCTTTAAGATTTTATTTTTCATGATTCAATAACCTCATTTATTCTTCTTCTGAGTCTTGATTTTCTTCTTCTTCGTCCTTGGCCTCTTCTGTCTCAGTTATTTCTTCATCTTCTTCGATTATTTCTTCATTTTCTTCAATTTCTTCTTGCTCAGGTTCACTTTCTTCTACGTCTTCTTTTTCTTCCGGTTTATTCTCTTCTGGCTTAACTTCTTCTTTTGCTTCGTTTATTTTTTCAGATTTTTTTCTTTTTTTGGAGTTATCTTCTTTAGTTTCGTTTTTCTCCTCTAAACTTTCTTTTTTCACTTCTTCTTTTATTCCTGTTATTGGTATATTTGCATATAATGCAGGTGCACCTGTTGTTCCATCCTCATTTGTCTTGTTTGTCAATCTTACATCTATATCGCTTTCATCTACATCTATATACTTTTTAATTACCTCAATTATTTCTTGTCTCATCATGTCTAAGAAATCGGCTGAAACATTTGCTCTATCTTGCATTAGTACTAAGTGAAGTCTCTCTTTTGCAGTGTCCTTTGAGCTTACTTCCTTTTGTTCCTTTTTTCCAAATTTCTTAAAAAAGCTTACTATGTTCTCAAACATTCTTTACCTCCAATAATTATTTTTTTCTGAATACATTTTTTATCTTGTCTAAGAATTTTTCATCCTTTCCAGGAATTGTTACATCTACATTTTCTCCTAATATTCTTCTAGCAATTTCTACATATGCTTTACCAGAAGGAGCTTTTTTGTTGATTACTGCAGGTTCTCCTTTATTTGTTTGAGTTATTATAAATTCATCATCTGGAACTACTCCAATAAGGTTTATTGATAATAGATCAACTATGTCGTTAACGTCCATCATCTCACCTTTTCTTACCATGTTTGGTCTTAATCTATTTATAATTAGCTCTGGATTTTTTATTTCTGATGCTTCTAATAATCCTATGATTCTATCTGCATCTCTTATTGAAGATATTTCTGCATTTGTTACTACTATGGCTCTATCTGCTCCGGCTATTGCATTTTTGAATCCTTGCTCTATTCCTGCTGGGCAGTCTATTATGATATAGTCAAATTCTTCTTTTAGTTTACTAGTTAGTTCTTTCATTTGTTCTTCGTTTATGGCACTTTTATCTCTTGTTTGTGCAGCAGGTAATAAGAATAGTTGTTCAAACCTTTTATCTTTTATTAAGGCTTGTCTTAATTTACACTTTTTTTCTACAACGTCTACTATGTCATATACTATTCTGTTTTCTAGACCCATTACAACATCTAAGTTTCTTAGTCCTATGTCAGTGTCTACTAGTACTACTTTTTTGCCTTTTAGGGCTAAAGCAGAACCAAGATTTGCTGTTGTAGTTGTTTTTCCTACTCCACCTTTTCCTGATGTTATTACTATAACTTCTCCCATAAAGTCCTCCATTCTTACTAACTATGTTTAAGATTTTTAATCTATTTTTCACACTAATATATTATACTTAAAATTGTCAAAAGTCAAGTGAAATGAGGGATTTTGCAAAAAATAATCAGCATGTTTTTGCTGATTATTTTTGTGATTGATTTTTTTATTCTTTGATTATTAATTGGTCTTAATTATTTTATTATTAAAGTTGGACGAGTACCGTCTATTTTTACCAGTATTGTAGTCTGGAGTGTTTCCTCCTCTGCACAAAGCTGGATATTTAGAGCCATCATAAACACAAACGCCTCCTCTGTTTTCTCTATATGCTGGTTTAGTTGCTTCTTGCGTCCATTCGCTACAATTTCCTGCAAAATCGTATATATTGTTTGCTTTCCAATATTCACTATATCCTGTATTTTGCTTAACCCCAAATTTGTTTACTTCTACTCCGTTTTCTGTTACTACTACTGCAGCCTTATCCTCACTATTATTGTAGTTTCCCCAAGTTCTTGAATCTGTTATATTCTTTTTCTCTCCTTTATTTGCTATAAAATTACATGTTGCATCCCACTGGCATCCCCATATCATTTCTGTCTTCACTTTTTCGCTTGCTTTTAATTCTTGACATTTTTTGTATGAATCATACCAATTTATTTTTGTTATTGTAGGCTGATTTTTTTGTACTCCAGCTTCTGATAGTTCATATCTACCTATGTAAAATCCTCCATATTCTTTTATACTTTCTATCATTTTTGTATAGTTCTCAACAAATGTTTCTGCCATTTGTTCTTTGCTATCAAACCCTAGCATGGTTTGATAGTACATTGCGTCTTGACTTGTATTCTCTAATCCAGTTACTAAGTCTGGTTCACGGTAAAATGGATCTGCATTTGTTCCTGGTGTAGTTCTTGTTTCCCCACTTATTATCTCTGATTTTGAATATAGTTTTGCTTTTACGGAAGTTCCAGTTAATGTATATTCAGTGATATTGTATATATCACATATTACTGTTACATCTGGTACTGGGATCCATACCCACTCGTTATCTTTTTTGTCTTTTATTACTAATCCATAATCCACTGCATCAGTCGTTGGAGTAGTTGTTCCATCTCCCCATTTTGAGCTATCTGTGTTTATTGGAATATATCCTGCAGGTATGGTTGGATTATAAGCATTGCCTACTTCTCCATTTATTGTTTCGTTTTCTTCTTTTGGCTCCGGCCATACCTGATTTTTTCTATTCTCTATTTCTGCAACTATTTCGTCTACTCGTTTTAGATCTCTTTCATATACATCTTTTGCGTTTATTTGGCTTTTTAATTGAGATTTTCTTAGTGCATTTACCACCATGTAAGAAGTTGACAAAATTGTTACAAAAAATAATACTGTTACAATTACTAAGCTCGTTATTGAGCCATTTTCACTTTTTAAATTTTTCATTTGCGCTTTTCCTCTTCTCTTTATAGTTTACTTTATATACCTATATTATACTAAAAATCAGTAATAAGTCAATTAATTTTGCATGTTTTTTCTTGACATGTTTTGTAATTAAATATATACTTGGAATGTATTAATTTTTGATAAGGAAGGAGTTTGTTTATGAATGATTTGGTAGAGATTAGATGGCATGGAAGAGGCGGTCAAGGCGCAAAGACAGCTTCACTTTTGCTTGCAGATGCTGCCTTTAATACAGGTAAATATATTCAAGGATTTCCTGAGTATGGTCCTGAAAGAATGGGTGCTCCAATCACAGCCTATAATCGTATAAGTAACAGTCCTATTGTTATACATAGCAACATATATGAACCAGATTATGTTGTAGTTGTAGATGATACACTTTTAGAAAGTGTTGATGTTACAGCAGGATTAAAAGAAACCGGAGCTATTGTAATAAACACAGTTAGAGATGCTGATTATTTAAAGAGTGTCTTAAAAGGTTACAATGGAGGAATTTATTGTATTGATGCTAGAAAGATATCTGAGGAAGCTTTAGGAAAATATTTTCCAAATACTCCAATGCTTGCAGCTATTGTAAAAGTTGCTGGTATAATGAATGATGAAGATTTCTTAGCCGATATGCAAGGCTCATTTAAGCATAAATTTGCTAAAAAGCCTGAAGTTATAGAAGGAAATATGAAGGCCTTAGAAATGGCTTTACAAGAAATAAAAAAGATAAATTAGAAAGGTGGAAATTTTATGTCAGAAATGCATATAGATAAAAACACACCAGTTGAAGATATGACTCCTGGTGGAGAAATTTATCAATCTGGAAATGCAAGAGAATTTAAAACTGGTGACTGGAGAAGTATGTGTCCAGTTTGGATTTCAGAAAAATGCACTCAATGTGGTTTATGCTTTCCAGTATGTCCAGATGACTCTATTCCTGTTAATTCAGAAGGAAAAAGAGGCGACTTCGACTATGATTATTGCAAAGGTTGCGGTGTTTGTAGTAAAGTATGTCCTTTCGGAGCCATCGAAATGAAGGAAGGAGGTTCTAAATAATGAGTATTAGAGAAAGATTAAGTGGAAATGAAGCATCAGCTGTTGCTATGAAGCAAATAAATCCAGATGTTGTTGCTGCCTTCCCTATTACACCTTCAACAGAGATACCTCAATATTTTTCAACTTTTGTAAGCAATGGTCAAGTTGACACAGAATTTGTTGCGGTTGAAAGTGAGCATAGTGCTATGAGTGCTTGTATTGGTGCAGAAGCTGCAGGATCTAGAGCTATGACAGCTACCTCTTCAAATGGTTTGTCATTTATGTGGGAGATGCTTTATATTGCATCAGGTTCAAGACTTCCTATCGTACTTTCATTAGTAAATAGAGCTGTTTCTGGTCCTTTAAACATACACAATGACCATTCAGACGCAATGGGTGTTAGAGATGCTGGTTGGATAATGTTATTTTCTGAGAATAATCAAGAAGCTTATGATAATTTGATTATGGCTCATCAAATAGCAGAAAATAAAAATGTTATGCTTCCTTTAATGGTTTGCCAAGATGGGTTCATAACATCACACTCTATTGAAAATATAGAATTAATTGAAGATGAAAAAGTTAAAGAATTTGTTGGTAAATACCAACCTGAACATTATTTATTAAATCATAATGAGCCAATAGCTGTTGGTCCTATGGATTTACAAGCTTTCTTGTTTGAGCATAAATATCAACAAGCAGAAGCTATGAGAAATGCTAAAAAAGTAATTTTAGAAGTAGCAGATAGATTTGAGAAAATGACTGGAAGAAAATACGGTTTCTTTGAGGAATATAAATTAGATGATGCAGAAATCGCTATTGTTTGTATGAACTCAACAGCTGGAACTACAAAAGCTGTTGTAGACAATTTAAGAAACCAAGGTATAAAAGCAGGTCTTTTAAAGATTCGTATGTTTAGACCTTTCCCAGTAGAAGAAGTTGCAAAAGCTCTTTCTCACTTAAAGGCTGTTGCAGTTCTTGATAAAACTGATAGCGTGAATGGTGCAGGTGCTCCATTGTTTACAGATGTTACATCTAGCATGTATACACAAAATGTTCATGTTCCAACTGTAAACTATGTCTATGGTATTGGTGGTAGAGATACAACAACAAAAGAGATTTCTAGCGTTTATAAAGATTTAGAAAAAATTGCCGAAACTGGTGATATTGGAAATCCTTATAGATATTTAGGTTTAAGAAGGAGAGGTGAATAATATGGCTTATAATTTAAAAGAAGTTATGGCACAAAAGCCTTCTAGATTTACTGCAGGTCACAGAATGTGTGCAGGATGTGGTGCTCCACCAGTTGCAAGAATGGTTCTAAGAGCTTTAAAACCTACTGACCACGCTGTTATAGCAAATGCTACTGGTTGTATGGAAGTTTCTACTTGTTTATATCCATATTCAGCTTGGACAGATTCTTATATTCACACAGCATTTGAGTGTGCTGGTGCAACTTGTTCAGGTGTAGAAGCTGCTTACAGATCTTTGGTAAAACAAGGTAAGCTTGTAGAAAAAGATGGAGAACAAACAAAGTTTATCGCTTTTGGCGGTGACGGTGGAACTTATGATATAGGTCTTCAATCTCTTTCTGGTGCAATGGAAAGAGGTCACGATATGACTTATGTATGTTATGATAACGGAGCATATATGAATACAGGTATCCAACGTTCATCAGCAACACCAAGATTTGCAGATACAACAACATCTCCTGCCGGAAGCGTTATTCCTGGTAAGATGCAATCAAGAAAAGATTTAACTTTGATTATGGCATCTCATCATTTACCATATGTTGCTCAAAGTATCGCAGTTGCAAATTTTAAAGATTTGTATGAGAAATCTGAGAAAGCAATTTATACAAAAGGTGCAACTTTCTTAAATGTATTAGCTCCTTGTCCTCGTGGCTGGGGTTATCCAACAGAAGATTTAATGAAGATTAATAAACTTGCTATTGATACTTGTTATTGGCCTTTATATGAAGTTGTTGATGGTGTATTCCATATTACATATAAACCAGCTAAAAAATTACCAGTAGAAGAATTCTTACGTCCACAAAAACGTTTTAAACATATGTTCAAACCAGGAAATGAGTGGATGATAGAGGCTTTCCAAGCTGAGGTTGACAAGCGTTGGCAAGAAATATTAGATTTAGAAGAAATAACAAATAAATCTGCTGAATAATATCTAAAAAATATAGAAATAGATTTAGTTTAATTATTATAAAAGGTGGTGAAAATAATGGCCTATAAAATTACAGATAAATGTATAGCTTGTGGAGCTTGTGCAGCTAACTGCCCTGTTTCATGTATAGCTCAAAAAGGAGAAAAATATGAAATTGATCCTGAGCAATGCATCAGCTGTGGAACTTGTGCAAGTGTTTGCCCAGTTGAAGCACCAGTTGAAGAATAGAATACAGTAAAGAGCGCCTTTCAGCGCTCTTTTTTGTTATTTATTTTTTTAATATTCATCTTGGTTATTGTCTACATTTTTTCTTTCTTCTTTTTCTAATTTTTCTAGTTTTTGTAGCTCTTGTAAGTTTTCTAATTCTTCTTTGTCTACATTTTCTGTTTCGCTTCCTTTTGGATTTTTTAAAACTTTTACATCTGCAGCATTATAACTCTTGTAAGTTTTTGTGCCTTCTCTTTCAAATTGTACTTTAACCATTTCTCTTAAAGTTTCTACTGAACAAACTGTTCCTTTTCCATCTTCTGTTTTTACAACAGCTCCAACTTTTGGAAGTCTTTTATTTTTTTCTTCGTATACTTCTTGTTCATATTTTAGGCAACACATTAATCTGCCACAGTTTCCTGATATTTTTGATGGATTTAGTGAAGCACTTTGTTCTTTTGCCATTTTTATTGATACAACATCAAAATTGTTTAGGAAAGAACAACAGCAAAGTTCTCTACCACAGACTCCATTACCGCCTATTTTTCTAACTTCATCTCTTACTCCTATTTGTCTTAGCTCTATTCTTGTTTTGTAAATCGCTGCTAAGTCTTTTACAAGCTCCCTAAAGTCAACTCTTCCATCTGAAGTAAAGCTAAATATTATTTTGCTGTTATCAAATTTATATTCAACATCTACTAAGTTCATATCTAGATTGTATTTTTTTATTTTTTCTTTGCATACATCAAATGCTTTCTTTTCTTTGTTCCTGTTTTCTTCTAAGTGTTTGATGTCCTTATAGTTTGCTAATCTTATTATTTTCTTCAATTCTGTTTGAACTTTATTGTCCGGTATTTCTCTTTTGCTAATAACTACTTCTCCTATGTCCTCTCCCATAGAAGTTTCAACTATGACCTTGTCCTTTGGTTTTAGTTGTATGTATCCTGGGTCAAAGAAATATACTTTTCCAGGTTTTCTAAATCTAACTCCTACTATTGTTTTCATCTATTTCCTCCCATATTTTAAACAACATTTCATCTATACACATATCATAATTTGTGTTTGAATTTAATTTTGTTTTTGCATTATTTATTATGCCTATAATATTTATAAATTTAGATCTATAATCTGCATTCTTCTTTATGTGACTATATACTATTGCTATCATATAATCTAACAAGTCAAAAATTATTTCTTTTGATTTATATAGAACTTCGTACTTATTAATCAACTTTACAACATTTGGAATTCTTCCACTAATCATATCTTTTGTAATTACATCAATTTGATTATACTCTTCTATGTTGTCATTAATTTTTATTAATCTTCCTATACTCCCATTGCAAAGTTCTAATATGCTTTGGCTTGGCTTTTGTATTTCTTGATTTTTGTCAATGTATTCTAACATTTCTTTGCTATCTATATTGACAAAACTTAGCTTTAAACATCTTGATTTTATAGTATTTAGCAATTTGTTTTCATTTGATGTTATCAATATAATAACTATGTATTCTGGTGGTTCTTCTAGTGTTTTTAGTAAGCTGTTTTGTGCCTCTTCAGTCATTTTTTCTGAATTATCTATTATTACAACTTTTTTTGATGACACAATCGGTTTTTGATATATTTTTTCTTGTAGTTCTCTGATTTGTGCTATTTTTATTGAGTTTCCATCTTCTGATATTTCTATAAAATCCGGATTATTGTTTGATATAAATTTTATACAAGAATCACATTGATTACAGTTTTCTTTTTCTTGTGACAAGCATAAGATCATTTTTGCAAATTCTCTTGCTATTTGTTTTTTTCCTATTCCTTCTTCTCCAACAAACAAATAACTATGTGATACTGCATTACTATTTGCAACATTTTTTAATTCTTGTTTTATTTTTGTATTTCCTACAATATTTTCAAAACTCAATACTTTTTCTCCAATTCTTTATATTCTACTCTGCCTTTTCAATTTTTCCCATTTTATTTAAAGGCCAAAATCTTACTGTTACTTTTCCTTCTATCTTTTCTAATGGTATACATCCGAATTTTCTGCAGTCTATTGAATGTTCTCTATTGTCACCCATTGCAAACACACATCCCTCTGGAACTGTGAAGTCTGTAAATACTCCATTATTGCTATTTGTAACAACCGTGTCTTTTAAATATGCAGATTCATCAAGTTCTTCTCCCTTTATATAGACTTTTCCATCCATAATTTGTACATGTTCACCTGGAAGTGCAATTACTCTTTTTATGTAGCTTTCTTTTCCCCACTCCAATACATAGTATGTAAATTTTGAAATTACATTGTTGAATTTTCTTGAATAAATTGCTACTGGTTTAGAGAAATCCACCTCTTTATCTGTCACAACCTTTTTTGTTGGCGCTTCAAATGTAATTATATCGCCTCTACTTGGCATTTGCTTTTTTGTTCTTGGAATTCTATTTAAAATTAGTCTTTCTCCTGGTTTTAAGTTTGGATACATTGACTCTTGTTGAACAACAGTAGGTGTTCCCACGAAATATCTAATTAATAATGCTAATACTATTGCTATTACAATACATTCTATCCATTCTATTATATCTTTTGTCTTTTCACTCATTTATATCTTTCCTTTCGTCCTGCTTTTTTACGGCTGGAATTCTTATAACAACTTCTGTTCCTTTTCCATATTCACTTTTAATATCTATACTACCTTTATTTTGCTCTATGATTTCTTTTGCAATAGGCAAACCTAGTCCTGTTCCACCCATCTCTCTAGTTCTAGCTTTGTCTACTCTGTAAAATCTTTCGAACACTCTACCTAAATCTTCTTTTGGGATTCCTATTCCATTATCTATTACCTTAATATATGCGTCATTATACACAAATCCTACATATATTTTTATTACTCCACCTTCAGGAGTGTATTTTACTGCATTTGACAATACATTTAGAACAACTCTTTCAATACCATTTTTATCTGCTTCTATTGGTGGAACATCTGCTGTTACATAACATTCTACATTTTGCTTTTTCTTTTCAATTTCGATTTCTAGCTTTTCTTGGCATTTCTTTGTAAGGCTTCCTAAATCAAATTCTGACACTTCTCTTTTCATTCTATTTGTGTCATATCTTGATAATGTTAATAGATCACTCACTAAATTTGCCATTCTTCTGCCTTCTGATGAGATTACTGATAAGAATTTCTGCGTAGTTTCTTTGTCATATTCCCCATCTTGAAGTGTGTCCGCATATCCAATAATTGAAGTAATTGGTGTTTTTAGCTCGTGCGATACATCTGCCACAAATTCTTTTCTCATATTATCAAGTTTTACGTGCTCTGTGATGTCTTGTATAACTGCAATTATCCCTGATGACAAGTTGTTTTCGTCTTTGTATGGTGCAAAGAACACGTTTACTGTTTTTTCTCCCACATTTATTCTTTGCTCTGATGGAGTCCAGCTTTCTAAATATAATATTGCTTCTTTTTTTATTTCCACATTTAGCTTCTTAAATATATCATCAAAATTATCTTCTTTGTCTATATTTAATAACTCTTTTGCAGCTGGATTTATATGCATTACTTTGCCATTTTCATCAAATGCTATAACGCCATCTGTCATATGCAATAATATTGCTTCTATCTCTCTTTTTTGTCTATTTACGTCTGTTAAGTTTTGTTTAAGTTCTCCTGTCATTATCTCTATTATATTGGTAATTGCATCGACTTCTGATTTGCCTCTTTTTTTCTTTTTTATATCTTCTAACCTAATTAATTCTGTATTGTCTCCACTTGCAATTTTTCTTGCTCTGTTTGCTAAGTCCTTTATTGGCATTATTATAACCTTTGATACAAAAGCTCCCATTATTGAAACAATACAAGAAAATACTAATATTGCACTTAATATTAGTATTTTTATTTGCTTCATTTGTACCTCTTGCATAGCTTGGATTTCTTGAAAGCTTGAGCCATCAACTGTATTTGCTAATGTGCTTGACTGGCTTATTATATTCATCGAAAATGCACCCATTCCCAAAATTATTATAATACCAGTAACAAAAAACATTAATAAAATTTTACTTTGTATATTTCTCATAGTAGTTTCCTTTATTTAGATGCTAGGTAGTAGCCTATTCCTCTTTTGTTTATTATGATTTTAGAGTTTTTTGTGCTATCTCCTAGTTTTTCTCTAATTCTGCAAACAGTAACATCTACGGTTCTTATGTCTCCATAATATTCATAGTTCCATACTTTTTCTAAAAGCACTTCTCTTGTAACAGGAATTCCTGGTTGCATTGCTAAGTATTTTACAAGTTCAAATTCCTTTGGTGTTAAAGCTTTTACTTGGCCTTTCACCTTTACCTCTACTTTTTCTAGGTCAAGTTCTAAATCGCCAACAACAATTTTGTTGTTTTTGTTTGTTGATTCTTTATCTCTTCTTTCCTTTTCATCATCAACTTTTCTCAAATTTGCTTTTACTCTTGCCATTAATTCTCTTACACTGAATGGCTTAGTGATGTAGTCGTCTGCACCTAATTCTAGTCCAACTATTTTGTCTATTTCCTCGTCTTTTGCAGATATCATAAGAATTGGCACATTATATGTTTGTTTTACTCTTTTGCAAACTGTTAATCCATCCATTTTTGGAAGCATTACATCTAATAAAATCAAATCAGGTCTTTGTTCTATTGCAATGTTTAATCCCATTTCTCCGTCAGTTGCTTCTAGGGTATTATATCCTTCTTTTTTTAAATTATATACTAATATATCTATAATTGGTTTTTCATCGTCTACGACTAATATTGTTTTTTTGTTTGGATCTAAATCTTCTTTCATAGAAGTACACTCCTTTATTTTATTTTTATCTTTCTTCGTCATCTTCTCTTGTTTGTGTTGTTTGATTTTGTTGTTCTTCTTTTTCTACTTTTTCTGCCACAAATTGGCCTTTCTCGTTAACATAGAATTTGTAGTTTTCTTTAAGGTCTGCCGCTTCTTGATATGTATCAATTATCTTATCAGCCGCCGGCTTTAAATCTTCCATATTTGTTGTTGATGTATCTCTATCTTCATCTAGTAATTCTCTTGCATTAATAATAAGTTGTTTAGCCGTTCCGTTAAGAGTATCTTTTGATGAAAGGAAGAAAAAATCCTTTGGTCGAATCGTTCTACCATCTGGCAAATTGATAACAGTACGATGGTCTCCTTCTCTATTGATATTGTCATGTATCTCTATTTCTCCTGGATTTTCAATTCCATATGCTTGTGCTATTTGATTTGCCATAACATCCTCATATAAGTCTATTACAAAATCTTTAGAATCAATTATTGTCTTAACTGCTTCTGTATACTCTTCCTGTTCTTCCACCATCATGTTTGACTTGTTTCTTAATCTTGTGTATGTTTGTATTGCTTGTTCCAACTTCTCTACATTTTCCATTTGCTCGTTTCTCTCGTCTTCTGGTTCATAAGAAAGTTGTTCTTCTATTCCTCTTATTCTTGATTCTTGCTCATTTGCTAACTCTATTGCTGTTTGCAAATCTTTATTGTAATTTGCTTTTTCTGCCATATTAGAGATTACTGTTTTTCCTATTCCAACTCCTACTCCGCCTAATATGATTCCAGCTCCTAAAAATGCTGCAGCTTTTTGTTTGAATGCTTGTTTACTACTTCTATAGTTTCCGCTTCTTCTACTAGGATTATTACTTATCTGTCTTCTTCCTTGTTCCATAAATAAATTCCTCCGTACTTTATTATTTGCATTTATTATACCTCTTGTGCTCATACTTGTCAAAGCTTTTTTACAATATTATTGCAATATTATTACTATTTGTTTTTCTGGCAAATATTATGCACAAAAGAGTCGATTTATTTTATTAAATCGACTCTCTTTTTTATATTATTACTTCTATATTATAGATCCCACCATTTTTATTAAGTTTTATTTTTTTCTCTTTTATTTCCTCTCCGTTGCAAATCATCTTTTCTATTTGCTCTGTTACAATTTCCTTGTGATTACTATTTATTACTTTTATATTATACAAACTATTTCCATATTTGTATTTAATTTCGTATTGTTCCCATTTGGTTGGTATATGTGGCAATATCTCCAAATATTCATTTTTAATGTTTAAGCCTAATATATATTTTATACCTGCTACATACATCCAACTACTAGAGCCAGTGTACCAAGTCCAACCACCTCTACCTGCTAAATTTCCTTGACCATATACGTCTGCTGGTATTACATATGGCTCAACTTTATATCTATTACTTCCTTCTTTTGTTCTACTGTGTTCTATTGGATTTATCATTCTAAAATTTTCATATGCTTTATCATTCAAATTAAGCATTGCTTGTGCAATAATGGTCCAGGTTGCAGCATGTGTGTATTGTCCTCCATTCTCTCTCGTGCCCGGTAAATATGATTTTATATATCCTGGTTCCAATTTACTCTTTTCAAACGGTGGATCTAGTAATTTTATTATTCCTATTTCTTTGTCTATTAAGTGATTTTCTAAGCTTTCCATCGCTATATACTTTTTGTCATTGTCACCCGCTTCTGAAATCGTTGCCCAGCTTTGAGATATATTATCTATTTTACACTCTTCGTTTTGCAAGCTTCCTAATGTTTCTCCATTATCTGTAAATGCTCTTTTATACCATCTGCTATCCCATCCTTCGGTGTTTAATATTCTCTTTAATTTTTCCATTATTGCTAGATATTTTTCTGCTCTCTCATTATCATTTTTATATTTACATACGGGTATAAACTTCTTTAATACCTCATATAAGAAGAATCCTAACCATACACTTTCTCCTATTCCTTTACTGCCCACATTACTAAATCCATCATTCCAGTCCCCTGTTCCTATTTTAGGAAGTCCATGTTCTCCAAAGTTTAGCGATTTTTCTATTGCTCTTATGCAATGCATATATAGGCTTTCTTTTGTTTGAGAATCCTTATACAAATCATACCTTTCATTTTCTTCTGGTGCTAAAATTCTTCCTTCTTTATAGCTTATCTCTTCATCTAATATTTGATAATCATTTGTAAAGCTTATATAGTCTTCTGTTACATATGCCAGCCACAGCAAGTCATCTGAAATTCTTGTTCTTATTCCCCTACTTGTTTCTTCGTGCCACCAGTGTTCAACATCACCTTCTATGAATTGATGTCTTGCACTTTTTAGTATTTGTTTTCTTGCTATTTCTGGTTCAATATATTTTACGGCCATAGTGTCTTGAAGTTGATCTCTAAATCCATACGCTCCACCTGATTGGTAGAATCCTGTTCTTCCATATAATCTTGCACAGATTGTTTGATATATCAACCAACCATTTAATAAAATGTTTGTAGATTCCATTGGTGTATTAACTTGTAATCTGTTTACTAAGTCACTCCAATATCTCTTTATATTTACATATTCATTTTTGCAATTTCCTATATTTGAGTATTTATATGCAGTATCTAATGCTTCTTCTTTAGTTTCTGCACTTCCTAGTACAAATGATATTTCTTTGGTTGAAAATGCTTCTATTGTTACATCTATCATTATAGCCATTATGCTATCTTTTCCAAAAGAGTTTTCTCTGCTTAGTTCTATTTGATCTAGTCCCGCTGGAGAGCTTATTCCTAAATTTTTTAAGAATGAGCTCTTGCTACCTGTATAAGATTTTATTTTTTCGCTAGATGTTACAAAAATCGAATCCTCCTTCTTTTCGTTCATTACATTTCTTAAAAATATTGTATTTGATGCTGTGTTAAAATTTGTATATAAATATTTGTTAGTTTTTATTTCATCTTCTCCCAATACAGGTTTTATATAATATACTAATTTTAGATTTTTTCTTTGAGGATTTTTGTTTTCTAATGTTAATAAATTTATTTTAACATTGTCTTCTTTTGGCACAAATATATCTACTGTTTGCTTTATTCTTGAAGAAGTATGAATATATTTTGCATAGCCAAATCCATAAATTGCATAATATTCATTTTCATCATGCATTGGATTGTAACCAACTGACCACTTCTTGTTTGTGTCCTTATCTTTTATATATATTATTTCTGAAGGAGTATCTGTTACTTGGTCATTTGACCACGCCGTTATTCTATTTAATTTGCTATTTTTATTCCAAGTATATCCACCCATATTTTCTGTTGTTAATGTTCCAAATTTACCGTTTGTTATAATGTGGCTCCAAACTGTTGGTAGAGTGTCATTTGAACTTACTTTTATTTGATATTCTTTTCCGTCTTTTGCAAATCCACCATATTCATTAAAATATTTTAACTCTTTTTCGTCCAGTATCATTTCTGTGTCTGTTTCGTTTTCAAAACTTATTTCTTTGTTTGAATCATAAGCAACTTCTTTCACATTGTCTAATATCTTGTGTTCTATTTCCTTCATTTGAATTTCCAATGAACTATAACTTGCATTTATTATTAAGTTTGCTCTCATTTCCAATAATTTTTTATCTTTACTGTCCACATTTTCTAAACAGAATATGCCTCCTGGAATGTTTAACAAATATGCTAAATTCTTGTTTAATACTGCCGTTTGTATAGCATCTCTTACATAATTTTCGTAGCTTTCTTTTTCTTCATTTAGTATTACTAAATCAATGTTTATATTTTTAACTCTAAAAAATTCATACGCACTTAATACTTCTTTGATTATATCTATATCATTAATATCTTTTATTTTCACTAGCAATATCGGCAAATCTCCTGATATCCCATATTTCCATAAATTCGATACTGGATATTGAGCGTTGTCATTATACTGATTCTTTTTTATATCTACTTTTGGTGCAAATAATATATATGATAACATTTGTTGATATATTTCTATATCTTTTCCTTTCAATCCTAAGTATCTATTTTCCGCTTCACTCTTGGCTTTTAAAAGTTCAAAAGTTCTTTTAGTATTTTCATTGTTCATAAATCTAACAACATTTTTTAATACATTTTCTCTGTCTTCTCCCACAGATATTATAAAGTCTATATATGTTGTTTCTTCTGGTCTTATATTGATGGTTTGTTTCATTGCAACAATCGGATCTGTTGTATATCCAATTTTTCTACTAAATGGTATTGAATTTTCTACTTCCTTTGGAACCTTGTAATTGCATCTTCCAAAAAATCTTTCTTTGTCTATTTCGTATTCAACTTCTCCTATGGTGTTATTTTGAGCAAATAGATTTACTGCCATATAGATATCTTGTTCTGAAGCTGTATGCGATTTTCTCTTTATTAAAATTGTATTTGTACTATCAATATATTCATATGACAAGAATAAGTTATTAAATGCCTTGTGCGCATAATCTTGCATTTTATCAGATATTATAGGCTCTATAAATCCTGTAATTTCTAATATTTCTTCTATGGCTCCTGTATTTTTTAGCTCTAATCTTCTTACTTCTACCGGTTCATCTGTGTCCACTATTGTTTTTGTTATTGTTTCAATGCTTTCGTCCACTCTTATTATCTTATCCATTTCTGGTGCAAATACAAGATTATATTTTTCCGGTTTCTTTCCGATTGTTGAATACGTATTGGTCCAAATATTTTTGTTTCTAATATTTTTTATATAGAACATTATTCCTTGCTGTGCTTCGTCTGTCTCCTTGTATCTATTTACTTGCAAGTTTTTGTATTTGCTATATCCATTTCCAAATTGATCCATTATTATGGTATATTTATCATTTGCTATTACATTAGATATATTTAGATTTTCATTTATTTTGTTGTATTGCCTTTGTGTATAATTTTCGTAGTCTTGGTATTTAATTTTCTCAACCTTTTCTTTTTCTTCTTTTGTTATTATCATATTTTCCGGCATTTTTTCTTGCAATAAAATATTTACAGCTTGAATTTCTGGGTTATACATAAATCTTTTCTGTATTATGTTTTTATTTATCAAGTTATTTATTGATAATAATATTAACCCTTGATGATGTGCCATATATGTTTTTACTGGTGTGTATCCATTTTTGGTTCTGCCTGGTGTAAAGTCTATTGATTCGTAAAATCCATATTTATCATACATTTTTTCTTGCTCTAATACTTTTAAATTATTCAAAACTTCTTTTGGTGAATCGTTTATTGCAAGCACCGAGCCATATGCTGATACTACAATTTCATCAGACAATCCTCTTTTTAACCCAAGCCAAGGAATTCCAAAAGCTTTGTATTGATAATTGTTATTTAAATCTCTTAAATTAAATGCCGCTTCTGATATTCCCCATGGTATTCCTAATCTTCTTGCATATTCTAACTGACTCATTATCATAAATTTGCATGATTCATCTAGTATGCTACCTGAATATTGTGGAATGTTTACTGTTGGCATCAAATATTCAAATGATGTTCCAGACCAGGAAATCAGTCCTTTATATCCATTTAATGTTGTCAAGGTTCTGCTCAAATTGTACCAATGCTTTTCTGAAATGTCCTTTTTAGCTATTGCTATTAAACTTGTTTGCCTTGCTTCAGATGCTAATAAATCATAGTAAGAGTCTGTTAATTGATTATCCTCTACGTTAAATCCTATTGAAAAGAGTCTGTTTTCTTGGTCATATAATTTTGCAAAATCTGTTTGCTCTATTATGTTTTTAATATTTTCTAACATTATATTTATCTTTGATATTGTTTCATTGTTTTCTATTTCTTCTTTTTCTTTTAATAAGAATTGTTTTAATACATAAAGAAATCCTACAAAGTTTCCACTATCAACTGATGATATATATCTTGGTATAAGTGGCTCTAACGTTTCTATGTTATACCAATTATATAAATGTCCATTCCATTTTGTTAGATTGCTTATTGTATTTATCATTTTATATAATAGTTCTATTGTATCTTCTAGATTTTCGTATTTTAAATCATAGCTTGACATTACAGCAAGAAGGGCAAGGCCTATATTTGTCGGTGATGTTCTCATTACTACTTTTGGTTTTCTGTCTTCTTGGTAATTATCTGGTGGTAAATAGTTTCCTCTTTGAATTAGATTCTCTTTAAAGTATAGCCAAGTTTTATATCCTACATCCATAATGTAATCTTTTTCCTGTTTGTTTAGTTTTTCTATTGCTAATGCTTGTTCATTTTTCTTACTTATTTGACACATTATTGCCGGTGTTATAAACCATAACAAACTTAAAATTAATATTACTAATTCCACTAAAAATGTTGGTGTTGTAATTGTTATACAAAAATATGCTATTAATCCCAATATTGCTAGTATTGAGTTTGTTCTCATTTCTTTATAATATGATACTACATCAGTTTTTGCTGTTTTCTCCGCTTCTTCTGAAGTTGTCCATTCTAATAAATATTTCTTTGTTTTTGTCATTCTATATATAGTCTTTATTTCTGCTTTTGCTGTTATATATGCTTTATCAGGTATTAGCAAAAAATCTAGTATTCCTCTAAGTAAACTAGCTCTAAGTCCATCTATTGTTTTTACAAATTTTTTAGTTTTTACTATTCCCTCTTTCTTACTTATAATTGCATTTACAACATCTATAACAACAGGAATTAGTATTGTTATTAGCCCTATTAGTACAAAGTTTATTAATTCTAATTTCAGTATTTTGGCAAGTATTAAAGAATATATAATTGTCATTAACGCAAAAAATTCGACCTTACTTCTTACTATATTGCTAAATATTTTATATTTACTTAGTAATCCTAACGGGTTGTTTTTTCTTTCTCCTTTTTTATTTATTATTGTCTTTTTTAACCACGGAAGTATTTGAAAATCTCCTCTTATCCATCTATATAATCTAGTTCTAAAACTTAAATAATTTGTTGGATAGCCATCCATCAGCATTACGTCTGATACTAATCCACATCTTAAATAATTTCCTTCTAACAAGTCGTGACTTAATACTGCATTTTCTCTTATCTCTCCTTCTAGTACTTTCGAAAAAGTGTTTACATCATATATTCCTTTTCCTGTGAATATTCCTTCATCAAAATTATCTTGATATGTGTTCGATATTACATTTGTATAAGAATCTGTTCCTCCTTCTCCTGCATAGATCTGAGTAAATACACTTCTTCTGCTTTCTAGTAATCCTATTCCAACTCTTGGTTGCATTAATGCGTGTCCTGATATTACTAGGTCTTTGTTATCGTTTAGTACTGGTTTGTTTAGTATGTGAGCCATAGCTCCAACTAGTTTTAAAGCTGAATTTAATGTTAAATCTGTATCAGAATCTAGTGTAATTATATATTGTATATTTTTAAATTCTTCGATATTCTTAAAAGTACTTATTCTAAATGGATTTTCTATATTACCTAACAAGTATTCATTAAATTGATTTAATAAGCCCCTTTTTCTTTCCCAGCCCATGTAACATTCTTCATTTGCATTCCATTTTCTTTTTCTATAAATAAAATTAAATTTCTCTCCATATTTTTTATTCAGTTTTTCTGTTTCTTCTATTCCAGCTCTTATGACTTCTTCATCAAAATCTTCAGTTTCCTTACTTCCAGAACTACAATCCCCTAAAAGAGTAAAATATAGATTCTCACTTTTATTTGCAATGTAATAAACTTCGAGTTTTCCCATTAATTCTTTAACTTTTTCTTTGCTTTTTACTATTGTTGGGACTACAACCATTGTTTTAAATTTTTCTGGAATTCCATTTTGAAAATCTAATTTTGGAATTAGTTTTGGTTTTACAATTTTGCTAAGGATGTATTGAGCAATTTTTGATATTATATTTTCTATTGGTACAAGTATTATGCAGAATAAAATAGCTGACAATAATACTTTTAACCACCATTGATTATTCAGTATAAAATACATATTTATACTGAATAACAAACTTATTACTACACTGCTTCCCCATATCGATTTTATATAAATTTTGGTTTTTTCATAATTTGTTTTTATTTTTATCTTTTTGTCTAGTAAATTATTTAAAAGTTCTTCTTTTCCATCTGATATTAGATAATAGCCAATATGTTTTTTCTTCTCGTTTTGTTCTTCTTTTTGTGCTAACTCTAAGCATTTTTTTGCTATATATATTTCAGATATTTTAGTCTTTTTAGATATTTCGGCTATTGCATTTCTGTAATATGTTTTTGTATCTCCATCCATTAATTGATATTGACCAACTGGATCTTGTTTTAGTATATCTTCTACCCTATTTATTCTTTCAAAGATTTCTAAAAAGTTTATTCTCGACATTGTTTTTAGAGATATAATACTGTTGCCTATTGATACCTTTTTTACTGCAATATCAAAGTGCTCCTTTTTTACTATCTCAGAAATATCTGAACCTGTTTTTGCTACTTCCTCTTCTAATATGTTTAGATATGGATAAGCTTGGCTTCCATATTTTTTTAGCTTATATGACATATATTCTACAAATGCATTTTTCATTTGATTAGTTTTTATTTGCGATATTCTGTTTAATTGAAGTACTCTATTTTTCTTTTTTTCTTCATCGAAAAACTTAGCTAAAATGTTTTCTACTTTATATTTTTGAAGTTGCGACATATAAATTGTTTCACATATCTCTCTTATGTTCTCAATCAATGCTATTTGAATAAATAATCCTATACTCCATATCTCATTCATACTAAGTGTTTTCTTGGTTTGGTATGCTTTTAGCATTTCTTCTAAGTTCTCAGAATTTATTTTTCCATCAGTATACGCAACCATCTCTGTTGCTAACACATAAACTCTAGCAAAACCTTTATACCTTCCATTTGCAAGCCCTAAAAAATTTGTATACTTTTTTAGAGTAAGTTCTTTAGATATGCTTTTTACAACTTCTTCTATAATGTATAAATTATCCAAAATCCATTCTCCTGCCGGATGTATTGGGATAGACTGTTTTATTTGTTCATTTAGCAGTTTATATACTTCTTTTATAACAAAAAAATTCTCCTTTAATCTTGGTAAAGGATAGGTTTCTTTACTAGATTTTTCTGTTAATATATGATCAGAAGCAATTTTTTCTAGATAATTTTCTAGTTGTGCTTTATCTAAAATTGCTCCTTTTATACTTAATCTCTTTTTTTCGTTCAAAAAAATCCACTCCTTGGTATATGTTTTACACATATTTTCTCCAAGAAGTGGAAAACTTATTCATTTCATTTATTCAAAATAACTCATAATTCCATTGTAAATTCCCCAAGCAAGTCTATCTTGATAGGCATCATCCTGTAAATTTTTCTCTTCCTCTGGATTCGATAAAAATCCACATTCTACTATTGATATTGGTATTTCTACTTTTTTTACAATATATACATTGTCAATTTGAAGAGGTACTCTTTTATTTTCCTTTTGTATTGCTTCGTTTAAATTATTTTGTAAACAAGTCGCAAGTCTTTTGCTGTCTTCATTATTCTTTTTGTAAAATGTTTGCCACCCACTGTATTGACTTTGTGGAATTTTGTTAAGATGCACACTAACAAATATATCTGCTGATGATGTATTTCCAATTTTTACTCTATTTTTTATATCCGAATTTTTCTTATCTCTTAATGTCTTTTTGTCCACATCATAAATTGCATTTTCGTCAGACCTTGTTAGTATTACTTTTGCTCCACTTTGTTCTAATAAATTTTGTAATTTTAATACTATTTTTAGATTTATATTTGATTCACTAATTCCATTACTGCTTACAGCTCCGCCATCTTCTCCTCCGTGTCCTGCATCCAATACTATTGTTTTTGAAGTTACTGGCATCGACATTGTTTCGATTGTCTGTTTTTTTATAGAATTATTACTCATTTGAAACATAAATATTCCAATTGGCAAAAATACTGCCGAAAATAAAAATATTACTCTTTTTTTATTTATTATAAACATAAAAAACCTCACATATTACACGTTTTCATTGTAAATATATGAGATTTTTTTATTTTTATTCATAGTTATTTGATTATAAAAATAGAGCATATGTAAAATATGCCCTACTTTTTACGATTAATTTTCGTCTGATATTATATCGTCTTCTGCTATTCCTTCTGGTGTTCCTATTACAGTATTTTCTGATGTCATGTTATTTATTGCTTCTGTTACTACTGTTTCTGGATTTTCTGGATTTATTTCAGGAGTTTCTTTTTTCTCTGTATTTATATGTACGTTTTTGTATCTCTTCATTCCTGTTCCAGCTGGAATTAGTTTACCTATAATAACATTTTCTTTTAATCCTATTAATTCGTCTGTTCTTCCTTTTATAGCAGCTTCTGTTAATACTCTTGTTGTTTCTTGGAATGATGCTGCTGATAAGAAGCTCTCTGTTGCAAGTGATGCTTTTGTAATACCTAGTAATACTCTCTTTCCTGTTGCAGGTCTTAACCCTTGTTCTTCTGCTTCTTTGTTCTTATCTTCGAACTCATACATATCTACAAGTGATCCTGCAAACATATCTGTATCTCCATTATCTTCAACTCTAACCTTTTTAAGCATTTGTCTTCCAATAACTTCGATATGTTTGTCATTTATATCAACACCTTGGTTTCTATAAACTTTTTGAACTTCTTGGATTAAGTATTCGTACACACCTTCTGGTCCGTTAATAGCTAATACTTCTGCAGGGTTCTTAGAACCTTCTGTAATTTGATCTCCTGCTTCTAGGATATCTCCTTCTTTTACTTTTAGCTTAGAACCAAATGGTATTACATATGTTCTGCTATCATCTTTAGAAGTAATTATAACTTCTTTTCTCTTCTTTTCGTCTACTTTAATTGATACAGTTCCTGCTATTTCTGTGATTATTGCAAGTCCCTTTGGTTTACGAGCTTCGAATAGCTCCTCAACTCTAGGAAGACCTTGTGTGATGTCTGCAACACCAGCAACACCACCAGAGTGTATAGTTCTCATTGTAAGCTGTGTACCAGGCTCACCTATTGATTGAGCTGCTATTATACCTACAGTATCTCCTATATCAACTTCTTTTCTACTTGCTAGTCCCATACCATAGCATTTACAACAAACACCATGTTTTGTTCTACATCTAAATACACTTCTAACAGTAACTCTTGTTATTCCTGCTGCCACTATCTTATCTGCTAAGTCTTCCGTGATAAGTGTGTTTGTATCAACTATTACTTCCTTGGTATTTGGATCTATTACATCATGTAATGGATATCTTCCAAGTAGTCGTTCTTGTATTTTTTCTATTATTTGATTTCCGTCTTTTATATCAAATACTTCAACACCTTCTGTTGTTCCACAGTCGTCTTCTCTTACGATAATATCTTGTGAAACATCAACAAGTCTTCTTGTTAAGTATCCAGAGTCTGCTGTTCTTAAAGCTGTATCTGAAAGTCCTTTACGAGCTCCATGGGCTGATATAAAGTACTCTAATGCGTCTAGTCCCTCTCTGAATGATGATTTGATTGGTATCTCTACTGTTTTACCTGTTGTACTTGCCATAAGTCCACGCATACCAGCAATTTGCTTTAACTGGTCTAAGTTACCTCTGGCTCCAGAGTCAGACATCATGAACATTGGGTTTTCTTTGTCGAAGTTTTTCTTCATTGCTTCTTTTACATCATCAGTTGCTTTTTCCCATATTTTAATTACTTGGCTATATCTTTCTTCGTCAGTAATTAAACCACGTTTATATTGTTTTAATACATTATCAACTTGTGCTTGAGAATCTGCAAGGATTGCTTTCTTCTCAGGTGGTACTTGAACATCTGCTACTGAAACTGTTACAGCTCCTAATGTAGAGTATTTGTAACCTGTTGCTTTGATGTAGTCTAGAAGTTCTGCTGTTCTATTTAGTCCATGTACACTGATACATTTTCCAATTATCTTTCCTAGATTTTTCTTTGATACAACAAATCCAATTTCATATTCGAATTCGTTTTCTGGTTTGCTTCTATCTACAAATCCTAAATCTTGTGGAATTCCTGTATTGAATATTATTCTTCCTACTGTTGTTGCTATCTTTTTATGTACTTCTACACCATCAACAACTTTTGATCTTCTAACTAATATCTTTGAGTGCATTGTTATGTCGCCATTTGCAAGTGACATTATTGCTTCTTCTGGAGATGAGAAATATGTTCCTTCTCCTGGTTCTCCATCAACATCCATTGTTAAGTAGTAACTTCCTAAAATCATATCTTGTGTAGGTGTTGTTACTGGCTTACCATCTTGTGGTTTTAATAGGTTGTTTTCTGAAAGCATTAAATATCTTGCTTCTGCTTGTGCTTCTGGTGATAATGGTAAATGTATAGCCATCTGGTCACCGTCGAAGTCAGCGTTGAACGCTGTACAAACTAATGGGTGTAATTTTATTGCTCTACCTTCAACTAAAACTGGCTCAAATGCTTGTATACCTAATCTATGTAGTGTAGGTGCACGGTTTAGAAGAACCGGATGGTCTTTTATAACCTCATCTAATATATCCCATACTTCTGGACGTAATCTTTCTACCATTCTCTTTGCATTTTTAATATTGTGTGCTATTCCACGACCAACTAACTCTTTCATTACAAATGGTTTGAATAGCTCTACTGCCATTTCTTTTGGCACACCGCATTGATAGATTTTTAGCTCTGGTCCAACAACTATAACTGAACGTCCTGAATAGTCAACACGTTTTCCAAGTAAGTTTTGTCTAAATCTTCCTTGTTTTCCTTTAAGCATATCTGATAAAGATTTTAAAGGTCTGTTTCCAGCTCCTGTTACTGGTCTTCCACGTCTGCCATTATCTATTAAAGCATCTACTGATTCTTGAAGCATTCTCTTTTCGTTTCTAACTATTATTTCTGGTGCTCCAAGTTCTAGTAATCTCTTTAATCTGTTATTTCTGTTTATAACTCTTCTGTATAAATCATTTAAGTCTGATGTTGCAAATCTTCCACCATCTAGTTGTACCATTGGTCTTAAATCTGGTGGTATAACTGGTACTACTTGCATTATCATCCATTCAGGTCTATTTCCTGATAATCTAAATGATTCTACTGTATCTAGTCTTTTTACTATTTTTGCCTTTTTTTGTTCACTAGCTTTTTCTAGCTCTTTTTTCAATTTTTCTGATAATTTATCTAAATCTATTTCTGATAGAAGTTTTCTTATTGGCTCTGCTCCCATCTCTGCTTTAAAAGAATCTCTTCCGAATTTTTCAACAGCTTCTGTATATTCTCTCTCATTTAATACTTGAGCTTTTGATAATGTTGAAGTTCCTTTGTCTGTTACGATGTATGAAGCAAAGTATATAACTTTTTCTAAAGCTTTTGGAGATACGTCTAACATTAAAGCAACTCTACTTGGTATTCCTTTGAAATACCAAATGTGAGCTACTGGGGCAGCAAGCTCTATGTGCCCCATTCTCTCTCTTCTAACTTTAGCTTTTGTAACTTCAACCCCACATCTGTCACAAACTATTCCTTTATATCTTACCCTTTTATATTTACCACAATGACATTCCCAATCTTTTGTTGGACCAAATATTTTTTCACAAAATAGTCCATCTTTTTCTGGTTTTAGTGTTCTGTAGTTAATAGTTTCTGGTTTCTTAACTTCTCCATGTGACCATTCTCTTATTTGCTCATCAGATGCAATGCCAATTTTCATTTTATCAAAGTTTTCTAATTCATCCACTATTTTTGCCCCCTTGAATTATACTTTTTATTAATTTTCGTCATCAAATACGTCTTCATCTCTTAACATACTATCATCTTCTAATAGCATATCTTCGTTGATGTTATCCATATCATCATCATATAAAGCGTCATTTTCAGCTTCCTCTTCCTCTGTGTAGCCGTCAGAAAGTTCATCTTCATCAATTACACTATCTTCATTAAATGATTTGTTCTCTATGTTGCTGAAACTTACAGCATCTTCTATGTCTTCTTTTAATTGTATTTCTTTATCGTCTTGAGTATATAATTTAATGTCTAGTCCTAATGATTGAAGTTCTTTTACTAATACTTTAAATCCTTCTGGAACCCCTGGCTCTGGTACGTTTTCACCTTTAACTATTGCTTCATATGTTTTAACACGTCCTACGACATCGTCTGACTTAACTGTTAACATTTCTTGTAATGAGTATGCAGCACCATAAGCTTCTAATGCCCAAACTTCCATTTCTCCGAAACGTTGTCCACCAAATTGAGCTTTACCTCCTAGAGGTTGTTGTGTTACTAGTGAATATGGTCCTGTTGAACGAGCATGTATTTTATCATCTACTAAGTGATGTAGTTTCATCATGTACATTACACCAACTGTAATTGGTTTAATGAATTTTTCACCAGTTCTACCATCATATAAGTCTGTTTTACCATCTCTACGTAGTCCTGCTTCTTCTAGTAGGTCTTCTATTTCATAGTCTTTTGCACCATCAAATACTGGTGTTGCAACCTTCCATCCTAACGCTCTTGCAGCCATTCCTAAATGTACTTCAAGAACCTGTCCTAAGTTCATACGAGAAGGTATACCCATTGGGTTTAGAACTATGTCTACTGGTGTTCCATCTGGTAAGAATGGCATATCTTCTTCTGGTAATATTCTTGAAATAACACCTTTGTTACCATGACGTCCAGCCATTTTATCTCCAACTGATATTTTTCTCTTTGTTGCTATATAACATCTAATTACTTGATTTACTCCAGGAGCTAGTTCTTCTGAATTTTCTCTTGTAAATACTTTAATATCTACTATTGTTCCAGCTTCTCCGTGTGGTACACGAAGTGATGTGTCTCTAACTTCTCTAGATTTTTCTCCAAATATTGCACGAAGTAATCTTTCTTCTGCAGTTAATTCTGTTTCTCCTTTTGGAGTAACTTTACCAACTAAAATATCTCCAGGTCTAACTTCTGCACCTATTCTGACAATTCCATTTTCGTCTAAGTCTTTTAATACGTCGTCTCCAACGTTTGGAATATCTCTTGTTATTTCCTCTGGTCCTAATTTTGTATCACGACATTCACAGTCGTATTCTTCTATGTGAATAGATGTATATACATCCTCTTTAACTAGTCTTTCAGAAATTAATACAGCATCCTCGTAGTTGTATCCTTCCCAAGTTGAGAAAGCTATAAGAACGTTTCTTCCAAGTGCCATTTCTCCATTTTGTGTAGAAGGTCCATCAGCTAGAATATCTCCTGCTTTTACTACTTCTCCTCTTTGAACAACTGGTCTTTGGTTGATACATGTTCCTCCGTTTGTTCTCTTGAATTTACGAAGTTTATATGTGTCTAGTTCTTTCTTTTTATTTCTAACAATTATTTCGTCTGCAGTAACTTTTTCTACTACACCATCGTTTATAGCTGTTACAGTTATTTCTGAATCTCTAGCAGCTTTGTATTCCATTCCTGTTCCTACGATAGGAGATTCTGGAATAAGTAGAGGAACTGCTTGTCTTTGCATGTTTGATCCCATTAGAGAACGCTTAACGTCATCATGCTCTAAGAAAGGAATCATTGCAGCTGCAACTGAAACTAATTGTTTTGGCGAAACGTCTACATAGTCAACTTCACTTGCGTCAACCTCTGTTATTTCTTCTTTATGTCTAACTTTTATTTTCTTATTTACAAATTTTCCATCTTTGTCGATTGGCTCTGAAGCTTGTGCGATAATATATTTATCTTCTTCATCAGCTGGCATATATTCTACTATATCTGTTAACTTGCCAGTTTCTTTGTCTACTTTTCTGTATGGTGTTTCAACAAATCCATATTCATCTATCATTGCGAATGATGAAAGTGCTGATATAAGTCCAATGTTTGGTCCTTCTGGAGATTCAACTGGACATAATCTACCATAGTGAGTATAGTGAATATCACGAACTTCGAATCCAGCTCTTTCTCTTGAAAGACCACCAGGTCCTAATGCAGATATTCTTCTTTTATGTGTAAGCTCTGATAATGGGTTTGTTTGATCCATAAATTGTGATAATTGAGAACTTCCAAAGAATTCTCTTATTGAAGAGCTTATAGGTTTTGTATTAATTAATGTTTGTGGTGTTACTGAATCAAGGTCTTGGATTGTCATTCTTTCACGAACAACTCTCTCTAATCTTGTTAAACCAATTCTAAATTGATTTTGTAACAATTCTCCAACGCATCTAATACGTCTATTTCCTAAGTGATCTATATCATCTACTTTTCCAATTCCATAGTCTAAGTTTAATAAATAGCTTATAGATGCTATCATATCCTCAGTTGTTATTGTTAAAGGTACTAGTTCACTCTTTCTTTCTTGTAATACATCATGTAATTTGTCTTCTGGAGTTGTATCTAATATTGATTTTAATACATTATAGTTAACTCCTTCGTTGAAGTGTAAGTCTTTTAGGTCTACATTTGGTAACATTTTATAAATGTTTACTACACCATTTCCTATAATTCTTACTTTTTCATCATTAACATTTACATCTACAATATTGATTCCAGAATCTTGTATTTCTTCTGCAATTTCTGCTGTGATTTTGTTTCCTTTTTCTACTAAAACTTCTCCAGTTTCAGGATTTACAATATCGTCATAAGCAACTTGTCCAGTAATTCTTGTTGCTAATTTTAGTTTTTTATTAAATTTGTATCTTCCTACTTTTGCTAGGTCATATCTTCTGTTATCGAAGAATAAACCATCGAATAAGTTTCTCGCAGCATCTGCTGTTGGAAGTTCCCCTGGTCTTAATTTTTTGTATATTTCTATTAATGCTTCTGATTGATTTTTGATTGGATCTTTTTCTAGTGTTGATTTAATTTTTGGATCATTAGCAAATAAATCCAATATTTGTTCATCAGTAACAAAACCTATACTTCTTAATAATGAAGTAACAGGTAGTTTTCTTGTTCTATCTACTCTTACATAGAACACGTCATTTCCATCTGTTTCATATTCTAGCCATGCACCTCTTATTGGCATAACTGTTGATGTGTAAATTTTCTTTCCGATTTTGTCAAAATCTTGTGCATAATAGCAAGATGGCGAACGAACTAATTGGCTTACAATTACTCTCTCTGCACCATTGATAATAAATGTTGCACTGTCTGTCATTAGAGGAAAATCTCCTAAATAGATTTCTTGCTCTTTGATTTCGCCAGTTTCTTTGTTGATTAATCTTACTTTAACATGTAATCTTGAAGAATATGTAGCATCTCTCTCTTTTGCTTCTTCCATTGTGTACTTTGTTTTTTCTTCCATGTGGTAATCCAAGAATTCTAGAACTAGGTTTCCTGAATAGTCTACAATAGGAGATATGTCTTTTAATACTTCTCCTAGACCTTCTTCTATAAACCAGTTGTAAGAATCTTTTTGTACTTGGATTAAATTTGGCATCTCGATAAAATCACCTATTTTTGAAAAGGTTTTTCTTGTGCATTTTTCGTGTTTTACTTCCTTTAGATTCAAAGTCTTTCACCTCATATAAAAAATTAAAGCAGAATTAATATATATGATTTTCAAAAAAGTCCTTCTTATTTTTAACGCTTTGCAGATAACAAAACTCACTGCTCCCTTAAGTTCCCTTTTCCGTAAGCTTTTTAAAAATAATTCCTCTTTTTTGTAAATATTCATAGCAATAAAAAAGACAACAAAAATTCATTGGCAAATATTACTTGTTTTTTGCCAATTCCATCTTGCATTTATTTAACTTCTATTGATAATTAACGTTTTTATATTAACCACCCTTACTATCTCTATGGAGATTAATAATTTCTCATTTTGTTGATATTATGCCATAATATCAAATACTTTAATTATTATACACTTATAAGAACACTTATGTCAATAGAAAAAGTAAATTTTTTGTATTTTTTCATAAAAATAACAGTACTGTTTTAGTACTGCTATTTTATTTTATTTAATTAACGTTCTTTTTGTTAAATAATATTACTTTATTTGCTTTTAAACTCTCTTGTACATCTATCACTCTTTGATTTGATGAGCCTCTCCATTCTAGTTTTGGATTATGTAGTTCGTCCACATATTGTCCATCAACTAAAACGTCTATATATTTTAAAGCATCTTTATCTTTTAAATCTCTATCAAAAGTGAATCCTGACCATACCCACAAGCTTTTATTTGGGAATTTTTCTTTAAAAGCTTTGGCAAGTTCTGTTGTTCCTTGAATATTCTTTGGATGCATTGGTTCTCCACCAAGTATTGATAATCCTTCCACATAATCTTTGTCACATAATTCTAAAACTCTATTTACTGTGTTTTGCGTAAAATCTTTTCCTCCCGCAAAATCATGTGTTTCTGGATTAAAACAATTTTTACAATTAAAACTGCACCCTTGCATAAATATTGATACCCTAACTCCAGGTCCATCCGCTATGTCCATTTTTCTTATTTTGTTGTACTTCATCTAGCAATCCTTCCTTCTGCTTATATTACTCATCGTCTTTATTGTCTATATGTAAAACTCTTTCTTTTATTTCTTGTGTTCTTCCTTTATTCCAGAAATTACTTCCTATGTATCCGCAAGTTCTTCTTGCTACGTTTAATGTAGAGTGATCTCTATTTCCGCAGTTTGGGCAATACCATTCTAGATTGTCATCTATTTGTATTTCTCCGTCAAATCCACATTTTTGACAATAGTCTGATTTTGTATTTAATTCTGCATACATTATGTTGTTATAAATGTATTTGATCACTTCTATTACTGCCTCTAAGTTATTTTGTAAGTTTGGAGTTTCAATATATGATATTGCTCCTCCTGGGCTTAATCTTTGGAATTCGCTTTCTAGTTTTAATTTAGAGAAAGCATCAATTTCTTCAAATACAGGAACATGGTAAGAATTTGTTATATACATTCTGTCTGTAATTCCTTCTATTTTTCCAAATCTCTTTTGTAGGCATTTTGCAAATTTATATGTTGTTGATTCTATTGGTGTTCCATATACACTATAATCTATATCTTCTGCTGTTTTCCACTCTTTGCATTTATCATTCATTTTTTGCATTATTTCTAATCCGAATTCTTCGCCTTTGCCATGGTCTGTATGACTGTCTCCTGTCATGTATTTTACACACTCATATAGTCCTGCATATCCAAGAGATATTGTAGAATACCCGCCATGTAATAATGGGTGAATGCTTGCTCCTTTTGGAAGTCTTGCTAACGCTCCATATCTCCATAATATAGGTGCTACATCACTTGTTGCTTTTGCTAGTCTCTCATGTCTTAATTTTAATGCTTTATGGCATAACTCAAGTCTTTCTTCAAATACTTTCCAGAATTTATCTTTGTCTTGTCCTGATGATAGAGCAACATCAACTAAGTTGATAGTTACAACACCTTGATTGAATCTTCCATAGTATTTAGGTTTGTTTGTCTCTGGATCTACGTAAGGTGTTAGGAATGAACGACATCCCATACATGGATAGCATTGTCCATTTCCATTTTTATCTACTTTTAATTGTTTCATTATTTTTTCTGATATGTAATCTGGAACCATTCTCTTAGCAGTGCATTTTGCTGCTAATTTTGTTAAGTACCAGTATTTGCTGTTTTCGTGTATGTTATCTTCTTCTAGTACATATAATAGTTTTGGGAAGGCAGGTGTTATATACACACCTTTCTCGTTTTTCATTCCCTGAATTCTTTGTTTAAGGAATTCTTCTATTATGGCTGCTAATTCTTCTTTGTATTCGTCTGTCTCTCCTAAATAGAAGCAGACACTTAAAAATGGAGATTGTCCGTTTGTTGTAGTCATTGAGTTTATTTGATATTGGAATGTTTGAACTCCATCTTCTATTTCCTTTTTCAAATCTTCCTTAGCAAATTTTTCACATTGTTCTTTAGGAAGTTTTCTGTCTTGATATTTTTTCAAATATTTATTATAGCTATCTCTTACAAATGGGGCTAAATGTGTCATTGTAACTGTTGCTCCACCATATTGGCTTGAAGTAACTGCTGTAATTATTTGTGTAGCTATTGTCATTGCTGTTAAAAATCTGTGTGGTTTTTCTATCATTACGCCATTTATATTTGTTCCGTTTTGTAACATATCTTCTAGATTAATTAAATCACAGTTGTGAAGTGCATTTTGTGCAAAATAATCTGCATCGTGGAAATGTATAATTCCTTCATCATGTGCTTTTACTACATCTTCTGGTAATAAAAATCTTCTTGTTATATCTGTGCTTGTTATTCCTGCTAAATAATCTCTTTGAGTTGTTACAACTCTTGCATTTTTATTTGAATTTTCGTTATTCCAGTATTCACTTTCTCCTTCTATTAATTCTTTAATAGATTGATCAGTAGTGTTTGCTTTTCGTACTAACGCTCTTGTATAACGATATGTAATGTATGTCTTTGCTAAATTATATTTTCCAAAAGACATCAACTTTTCTTCTATTATATCTTGAATATCTTCTACTAATATTCTTGATTTTTTCAAATCTTCAACATAATCAATTATTTCTTGTATTTCTTTTTCGTTTGCTCTGTCTCTTCTTGAAACCTCCTCGTTCGCTTTTTTGATGGCTGTCTTAATTTTTTCTGGATTATATTCTACTATATTCCCATCTCTTTTGATAACCTTCATGTTAATTCCTCCCCATTTTGTTTATTCTTATAACTTTATCACTACTGTTTTCTAGGCAAGGTAGTTATAGAGTTTCTTTTGTTATCGTGAATAGATATTACAACACAAGGAATATAATGTCAAAGATATATTTCTTATGTAATCAGACAACGAAAACTTAGTAAAATCAACGTTTTCGAGAGTTGGAATTTTTTTGAAAATTCTGTCGTTTTATGTTCCTTTTTGTTAAGTTAAGTCTTCAATGCTTAGAGAATAGCCATTTATTCTTTAAAAATATTACGTAACCATCAGCAAATATTACAAAATTATTACAATTTGATAAAAAATGATTTTTCTAAAATTTATCATTTTTTGTTTCATGTTTCGTAACGTGTTTTTCCTTTCTTTCGCTTGTGTTTGTATGTGTTTGGTCGTTTTTCTTTAAATATTGTCCTCTTATTTTTTAGCATTTTTTCTCGTTTCTCAAAAAATCATTTTTTCGCTTTTCTATTTTTACGAGCATAAAAATAGAAGATTCGAGTTAGAATCTTCTATCTATTTTTTATTTGTTTTTTGTGATTTTTATTACTATTGCTAATCCAGCTATAAGTATCAATCCACATATTGTTCCTATTATGTAGTAAATTCTTGTTTGTCCAAAAGGTGTTAGTATAGTTACATCAGCTGTGTCTGTATCTACCTCTTTGGTTGGTTCATTAGGGTTTTGGTTACCTACTGTTGAGTACTCGATTTTTCTACCTATTTTGTTTTCGAAGTTTATTAACTCTGCCATGTTGTTATATGATAAGTTGTTGTTTTCATCTACTCCTGACATTATGCTTGATAACGTTAGAGTTGTTGTAACTTGGCTTTGTTCTTCGTTACATAATTTTGGTATTAATATCTTGCCATCGTCTCCACCAAAAGAGTGTTTTAATATCGTTTTATATGTTTTTATATTTTCTGATGTTACGTCGTTTCCATTTGCATCTTTGTATTGGACAACCTTATTTGTTATAATTTCGTTTTTGTTCACTGTTACCCAACCTGTGTTTTTACTGTCTGTATATTGTAGGTTATTTGTCGATGCATTTCCTGAGCCTAACGAAGCTCCAACATAGTCTATGACATCAAATACTTTTGTAGTTACAACTTCTTCTTGTCCGTCTCTTTTACCTGTGTAGTAGAATTTCTTACTTGCATAATCGGCTTCTCCTATGTTTTCCGCTGTCATCTTGTAGTCAATTTGTATTGTTGCACCATGCATCAATCCTTCGTCCATTGTTAGTATTACAGCTTGGTTTTGGGTAGGATTTCTTACCTCCGGTGTTTTCATTAAGTTATTGTCGTAACCTGTTGTATGTCCTTGCTTATCAATCCAAATTACGTTTGTTGCTTTTCCAGATGTGTTAAATAATTCTTTTCCAGAAGATAGAGTTACTTTTACATTTGAAACTTCTTTTCTCATTGCTATTTGTTGTTTTGGTCTTTCTTGTAATCCTAAGTCAACGTTTTCCACTTCAAATCTTCTTCCCGAATCAGAATTTCCATCTGATGGGTCTCTTTCTATTTGTAGCACTTTCTTACCAGTAATTGCTCCTATTGCAAAGTCGCCATTTTTTAGTCTTTCTGCAAGTTCGTTTGCTCTTGCAACATCTGTTTTTCCTGAATATTGACCATTTACATAGCTTCTTGTTCCTGGTGTTGTTTCGTCTCCCCAAATATCTCTTGCATCTGAATAATTTACATCTGTTGGCTCTATTAATGTTCCAATTTCTCTATCTGGATTGTTTACATCAAATCCTGAATTTACTTTGTCATAATTGTATGTTGTTGATTTGTAGTCTTGTCCATTTGGATAGATGAATTTTACGTAATATTCTCCTGGTACAAATGATGTTATTTGGTATTTTCCATTTTCATCTGTTATTGTTTCTGCGTCTACCCATGTTTTTGTATTTACATCAAACATTTTTGCTACATTATTTGTAGTTGCGTCTATTAATTGCACCTTTATGTCTTTTATTCTATCTTCGTTGTCATCTTTTATTCCGTCTCCGACTGCTGTTTTTGCAGTATCATCCATTACAGTTCTCTTGTCTTCCCAAACTTCTCCACTGATTGTTCTTAATCCTTCTAATTGAAATTTAATTGGTGGTGCTTCGTCTGCATCAGATTCATATGTGTTTTTGTCATTAGGATCTGCATTTCCTGGGTTAGAGTCTACATCTACTCTTCCGGCTGGGTCTCCACCTTTGTACTCTGTATAACTATCTTTATTGTCTTTGTTTGGAGAAGTTGCCTTTTCTGAATAGTATGTTGCATATCCTGTTATTTCTGCTACATTTGATTTTCCTAAATCATCACTGCCTTGGTCTAATATCATTTTTCCGTTTTCGTCAACATCTACTTCAAATACCACATAAATTATTATGCTGTCATATGATGGAATTTTATTTCCAGATAAATCGAAGTACAACTTATTAAAGTTTGCTACTGTTTCTGTATGGTTGTTTTTGCTATTTTCAGAAGCAACTAAGTTGATTTTATTGTCTCCATCTTTTATGTATGCTTCTTTATATTTTAATTCTTTGTCAAAGTAGTCTACTACCTCTTTAACTTCACAATTGATGTTGTCTGATAAATTCAATAGCTCGATTTTATATGTTACATTTGCTTTTAGTTTATCATCTGTATATTGATAATCAGATTCTTTGACTTCTCTTGTGTATGCTTGATTATAGTAGCCATCTGCTATTTTAGCTGTTACAGTCCATATTTCTCTATCTTGATTTTGGACTTCTCTCTTATTATATTTATAAGTTTGAGTGTAGCCTTTTAATGATAATTCCGCTTCATACACATCTTTCATTAATGCTATTTTTACTTCTTCTCTCTTTGTTATACCAAAGTTGATGTTTTTAGTTGTTTTTTCAAAGTATTGTATATCACTTTCGTTTCCATGTCCTCCAGTATATGAAGAGATTGTATAACATTTATCTTCTATGTATGTTGGTCCTTTTGTGTTTATATCATTTTTGATTTCTGTTTCTCCAACTTTCATATTAGTTGTAATTGTCTCAAGCGCTTTATTTAAAGCATCTCTTTCTCCTTCTGACTCAGTTGCATTTGATGTCATAGGAGTACTACTATCTTCCCATGGAGTATATTTCGCATGTTGATAATTTTGTCCATTATATACATATTCTATATAATATTTTTGACCTTCTGGCACTTTGAATTGGTAATAACCATTTTCATCTGTTCTAGTGCTTATTGATGTAGAATCGCTATATTCTATATTCTCTCCGTCCTCTGTATGTAATGTTACAAGCATTCCTTGTATAAATTCTTCGTCATCATCTTTAATTCCATTTAATAATGAGTCTTTTCCATGTCTTATATCTTCCCATACATTTCCGCCAAGTTCGATATTTGCTCTATCATTGTTTATTTGTACAACAATATCTTTATTTTGGCTTAAACTTGCTTCTGAATAAGAATCTTGTCCTTCTGCATTTTTAAATCCTGATATAACTTTTACTTCTTTTGCTATATAACTCCAAGAATCTTTATCTGTAACTTTTGTTACTTGGATTTGTAATGTTCCTCCTAGCTTCTGATATTTATCAGGTGCTTGAATTTCCTCTATTTCTATTAAGTCCGTTCCGACTTCTTTTATTGCAACTTGTATTGGTGTTGCAAATTTTCCTTCTGCATTTGTTGTATATGTTCCTTTATCTGTACCATTTACTTTTACACTAAATTGAGCTCCTGCTAATTTTGTACCATTTTTTGAATCTATTTTATTTACATTTAAGTTGTATGAGCCTTCTTTTATAACTGCAGGGTCTTCTGCATTTACATTTATTTTTAGCGTAGCTTGGTCTAATTGTACACTTACTCCATCTGATAGATTTTCTCCTGTTACAGATGTAACCTTAAATTCTCTAGTATTAGGGTCAACCGCTTTGTTTATTTTTATTGTAATTGGGTTATCTAATTTTTGGTATTTAGCATCAACAGAAGTTTCTGTCAATACCAAGGTATCTGTTCCTGCTGAGTTTATAGTTAATTCTATATTTAATTTGCCATTTGCATCTGTTGTAAATTTATCTGTTTTTTGTCCATTAACTGTTGTATATAATTTTTTGCCATTTAATGTTGCTGTAAACTTTGCTCCTGCAACTGGTGACTTAAATTCAGAATCTATTTTACTTAAGCTCATTGTGTATTTTGATGATTTATATGTTGCAATATTTAAAGTTGCTGAACTTGAATCTTCTTTTGTTTTTACTGTTCCCTCTGCAGTTAATAATGGTTGGTATACTCCTGTTATTAGAGTACCGTTATTTGTATAACTGTAATCACCATAAAGTTTGTACAATTTTATATCCGAGTACGATTTGTATGTTGATTTTACTGTAATTTTAGTTATACTACCAAATCCATTTTTTTCTATATCTTTTACTACTATATAAAATTGACTTCCTGATGTTGGAATGTTTTTCCCTTGGCTTCCATCAGCATAAATATAAGGATTTGTATCTTGTGTAACAGTTCCTTTATCTCCTTCTACTGTTATTCCAGATATTGTTCTCTCTGTATTATATTTTAATGTAAATGGTCCTAATTTATATGTATCATCCTTTCCGTCAATTTTCTCTATTTTTGCGTTATTAGAAGTAATTTCTGTTGGAGTATTATTGGTTTCCATATTTGTTATTTTTTGAGCAGCTAGTTGGGCCTCTTTATATAAATCAACCGCTTTTGTTACTGTTTGTAATCTTGTCCAGTCTCCCTTATGTATTCCTGCTCTTGCAACAACAAAATTTTGGAAATTCTCTGTTGTTCCATATGTAGATATTTCAGAAATCTTTGCTTTTTCTGCATCTGTTGGTTTTCCTTTTGCTATCTCACTCTTATCCTCGTTAGTAAGTTGAAGACTGTTATCATATATAGACATCCATATTGCGACTTGCTTTTCTCTTGTAAAGTCATCCCACTTTACTTTTTCTCCTTGTTTAATATCTTTATACAGTATATATTTCCACATATTTGCCAACGCTGGAGTCATCTTTACATTATGACCACTATTAGCTTTATACCAATTATCATCGTGAAAATTTCCCGTATTATTAACTTGCGCCAAGGTATATCCTGCCGCATCTATACCTGGTGTTGATCTTGTAGGATCAATACAGAAAATTGGAACATTTATTATAATTGCCTTATACGAAGTTGTTCCTGCATCTCCACTACTGTACTGACTCTCAGCCCATTGCTCACCATTACTCTTTTTTATAATTTTACCTGCTGTATTTGCATTCTTTTTAGAAGTTCTCATTACAGGCATTGTAAAGTTCCACTTTTTATAATATTGTGCTGGATTTGAGTTTGCTTTTCTGTCTCCGTCTTGTCCTGCTCCCAAATAAAACGGTTCGTCACTCGAAAGTACAATATTTAAATCTGTCTTTTTTCCATTTTGAAAGTCTAAGAACTCTTCTAGGGAATAAGAAGTGCATTTATATCCATGATATTCATATGCTTCTACTGCTTTTACTTTGTTGGTATGGATAATCGCTATTAGTACCATGATTATTAGTAGAATAATCTTTTTTATTTTCTTTTTCATGTTTCTCCTCCTTTCTTTAGTTTTTTATTACATATTTTTTTATTGAGTAAATTCCTACAAATAATATTCCTAATACAGAAATTATTAATGTTGTATAAATTACTATTTGTCCAGTTCTTACTGTTATTACTACATTTGCACTTCCCAAGTCATTTTCTTTTTCGCTCTTATTTCCTGGTGTTGAGTTTTTATCTTGTAGTCCTAGTATGTTGTAGTCTTCCGCAATTTCTGCTGTGTTTACAACTGTTCCTGTGTTTTCTCCTGTCATTTTTTTAGATAGTACTAAAGTAATTTCTTTGCTTTCCCCTGGATTAATTACTGTTTTTGATAATTCTTCACTATATATATTTCCATCTTTTCCAACGTATGCATTTGGATTTAGCTCTGCGCTAAATTTCAAATCATCTGGTATATAGTCGACTATCTTTTTAGCATATCCTGGTACATTTCCTTCGTTTTTAACTACTATTTTATATTCTATTATTACTGTACTTGATGCCATTTGTCTTGCTGCAATTTCTGTTTTTACTAGAGTTTTATTTTTGTTTTGATATTCGTTTATAGAAACTCCTGCATCATTGTTTACTGTTATTTTATTTATATACTTCTGCAAACTCAAATCAAATTCTGCAACTCTATATATACCAAGGTCTATGTTTTCTATGCTTGAATTTATCATTTCGATTGTATCTGTTAAAGCAACTTTTGTATCAATTCCTTGATATACTATTGTAGAGTTTATAGCATCTGAGTTTACTTGCTCATCTACTCCATTCTTTTGATATTCTGTTACTGTATATACTTGTGTATTATATAAGAATGCTACTAAATACTCTCCTTTTTGAACTTTATCAAATGTATATCTTCCTATTGAATTTGTTATTGTTGTTAGTTCTAGCTTTCCTGTTTTCTTATTTATTAATAGTACTGTTATGCCAGATACTGTTTCTTCATTTGAATCGTATTTACCGTTTTTATTTGCGTCTATCCAGATTTTTCCTCTTATCTTATTTCCTTTGTCGTCTTCTCCTGGATCTACTATCTCATTATTTGATACAATTCCGTTTTCTTCATTGTTTGATATCTCGTTATTGCCTTCTATTGTGTTATTGTTGTCATCTTCATCATCCTTAATAGCTTTTATTATAAAAGTTATTGTAGGAGATTGTTTTGTACCCAATCCATAGTGTTCTGTTTTTAAATAGCTTGCTATTTGTTGTTCTTTGTCTGTTTGTTCTTGTGTTACTCTTAATGTAATTGTTATTATTGCTTTATCTTGTTCCGGTAATTCTGATACAATGTATTCAACTCTTTTTTCTGTTTCATTCTTTTGTGTTATATAACTCTCTGTTCCGTTAACTACTATGTTTCCAGATACAAATTCTGTTCCTTCTGGTATATTGTAAATTGTTGTTATATCATTAATTTTATCTTCGCCAGTATTTAATAGTTCAAATTGTGTTGTAATTAAATCATCTGTTTCTACATATATATCAGTTAAATTATTAGCTGTTATATCATATGAAATCTTTTTCGTTTCTACTAATATAACATTTGACGCATATTCTTGTCCGCCAATATTTGTTGTAGCTTGTATTTTCATAGTATCGCTTATTGCTTTTACTTGTGCAGATATAGTAATTTTAACTGCCTCGCTCTCGATTTTAGGTATCTTTATTTTTACTATGGTCTTATCTTCATTTACACTAATCACTTGATTATAGTCTTTATCACTACCTGCTCCCAAATATTCCATTCCTGCTGGTAATTTATATTCAACTTCTATATTCTCAAGAGTTTCTCCTTTTAGGCTATTCATTGTCAAGCTTGTATATACCATATCTCCCACTGCAACTCTTTTATATGTATCTTCCATATACAGTGATAAAGCTATTGGAGAGTCCTGAATAGTAACTCTATATTCATTTGTTTTAATATATCCATCATATTGTTTTGCTTTTACTCGTGCATTTATTAGAGTTTCTCCACTTTCAGCTAACCACAATCCAATCGTAACCTTTCTAGTTTCTCCTGGTTGAATGTCATTTGTCTGTGCGGTAACAACACCATTCTTGCAAGTTATTGAATCTACAGTATCTTCATATATCATATGCTCTGGTAAAGGTATTTCTACACTAACATTTTCTAAAACTTGACTTCCTGTATTTTTTATTTCTGTGTACATTGTTACTCTTTTACCATATGTTACTGTTCCATTGTTTTCGAAATCATATGTATATAGTCTAGCTTCTATTGATGGTCCGTCTTCTGCTTTTAATGTAATTTCTGGTGAAGCCTTTGTTTCTGCAACAGTCCCTGTTTCTGAATTATTATTTAGATATACCATGTAGTTTGATTTGATTTGGTCTTTGTAATTTACTTCTGCTGGTATGTTCAAAGAATAACTCCATGAAACATCTTTGTGAGAAACCATTTCGTTATCTAATACTATCAAATAAGATTTTGCTGCACTGTAGTTTGCAACTGCTGTCGACCAACCATTGCTTACTTTGTTTAAGTCACTGTCTGCCGAATCATTTTCTGAATAGTATATAGTGTATGAGCTTGCTCCATTTAGAGTAATTGCTCCATTTAGGGTAGTATTAATTGTGTTACCCATTAATGAGCTATCTGTGTAATTTGCTGATTTTGTATTTGGAATTCTTCCTAATATTTTTACTTCTGAAACTCCATTTTCATAGTTGTTTATTATTCTTCCATTTGCATTTGCTGTTCTTGCATTTTTGAATGCATCTAATTTGCCTACTGTTGTTTCTTCATTTACTAGTGAGATTTTTGCGCCATCTTCTGAATATGCGCTTATTTCATTTATTGCTACAATTCCTTTTGGTGCTACTACGTTTAATGTTGTTGATACTCTGTTTGTTGTTCCTGCATCATTCTCATTTGTGTATTCCATTGCCAATACATCTTGTTTTGATGCTATTGTTTTATCTGCATCTATGTCTGCATATATCACTACACTTGTTCCTTTTGATGCTTGGTCATTGTATTTTGTTTGTTCTCCTTGGAAAGGAATTCTTATAACTTTGCTTCCCCCAACATTTTCTACTTGAGCTTCTCCCATTTGTAATTCTTCATTGTACAATGGTTTTACAGATTTTATTCTTATGTCTGTTATGTATGAAGGTAAAGATATTCTTATTTCTGGATTTTTATATAGTAAATCCTTCTCAGACATTGTTTTTAATATTGCTGTTATTCCTACATTTTCATTTGTTATTACAGTAGATATATTTGAGTCTATTGATATTTCTGCATTTGATGTTGGTTCTACTAGTTCTACGAAGTTTTCTTTTTCTACTTTTCCAACTTCATTTGTTCCTAAGAAAGCTTTTGTTGTTGTAAATGTTCTTAATGCTTTTAAAGTTTTTATTACGTCTGTGCTATATTCTGTTTCTTTGTTTATTGCCTTTTCTATGTTTATCTTTAATTTTCCTTCTGCTACTGGTTTTGTTGTTTCTATTGTAATGCTGTTTGCGCCCTTTGTTGAAAGGTCTAATACTATATTTCCATCTTCATCAGGTGTTAAAGTTTTATCAGCTGTTTCTATAACGGCTTCATTTGCTATAATTTTTATTACACCATCTGTTCCAAATATTCTTTGGAAGTCAGCTTGTGATATTTTTACATTTTTAACATATAGATTATTTGCTGTTGTTGCGATTGTGCTTGCTTTTTCATCTATAAACGTGTCACTATTTGCAGTTATTGTAAGTTTGTCCATTAAATCTGCATAACCTACTTCTATACTGTATTCCTCGTTTATGCTTGATTCTCTCTTGTTTTCTTCTTCTGTTGTTTTGTTTAGATACATGTATCCTTTTCCGATTGTTGATTCTTTTATTGTTTTTTCAAAGTCAATAAATTCTCCTAATTTACCGCTCATTGTTTGATCTATGCTTGCTGTTATTTCTTTCGTTACTTCTGTGTCTGCATAAGCCACACATTTGTAGTTTGCTGTTGATCGAACTTGCTCTGTGTTTGCTCTTGTATGTTCATATACATTTGCCGAATAAATATAATTTATTACATATTCGTCTGAGTTTTCTTTATTCCAATCAACTTCTCCTGATTCATTTTCTGTGTTTGTCATTGTTATTGTTAGTAGTGAATTTTCTTTGTCATAACTATAATTTGCTTCTGTAAATTCTTTTCCTGTATTCTCTCCATTTGTTGCACTTGTGCTATTTGCATATACTTTTACTTTTTCTGGTTTTTCTTCTCCTATTGATGGCACTGTTATTTTTATTTCTGTTGTTTTTATTGGCAATATGTTTTGTTTTATGTTTGTTTTAACTTTTGTTTGTAATAAAAGACCCTTTTGTTGATCTATGCTGTAAGGAATGTATTTTGTTATTCCATATCCTAGTTCTAGTTCTGGTTCTGCGTGCCATTGTGTATGTATAACAATTGTTTTTGATATTATTTTTTGTTTTATGTTTGAGTTTGTATAGCTTCCTGTTACTTTTACTGTATTGTCTTGGTTAAATTCATTTATTTTTATTTTGTTGTCATTGTTTTTTGGGGAAATATTTAAAACAATTTCTGTTTCGCCTGGTGCTACAATTTTGTTTAATACTACAGCTTTTTTGTCTTGGTTGATTGTTTGTATTTTACCAGCATTACTTTCATCATCTGCTATTTCAAAATTGCATGCTGAAAAGTCTATCGTTGTATTTTCAAGATAGCCCACTTCTTTTACTTTTACCTTAACGTACACCTTCTTCTCTTCTTCTTGCTGAATATCTATAACCTTTGTGTGTGTTCCGCCCTTGTAGTAAACATCTATTTCGACATTGTCGTTATTGGTTGTTACTCCTTGGTTTTCTAGTTCACTTGCTGTTTTGAATTCATCTTTGGCATAGCTTATTACTGGGCTTGCCACTGTTAGCAATAGCATTAGTGCTAGAATTGATGAAATTATTTTAGTTATTCTTGTTTGCATAGTTTAACCCCCAAAATATTTATTATATTTACTTTATTATCACTCATTTTTAAAGGTTTTTCAATGGTAATACTTACCTAAAAAAAGCACGTTTTTTTGATATAATTACGGATATTTCTTTTCTTAGGGTTTATTAAATTTCTATTACATTTTTTTCTTTATTTTTACTCTTTTTTATAGTTTTAATTTTACCCATAATATGGTATTTTTCTTCCTTCCCTAAGCTTTTCTCGTTTTTGCACTTTCAGTTTAATTTTTGTAAAATCTTCCAAACTCTATATTTCCCTAATGTTTTCCACTTTTTTGTCACATTTTGTGGATTCTTGGCATAATAAAAAAACAACTTACTAGATTTCTCTAATAAGCTGTTTTTATTTATCCGTTTAAGATAGATTTTATTCTTTTTTTGTTATTTTTCTTGCTACGATTATTCCTGCTATTAATATGATTGCTATTCCTATTCCTAATACGTAGTAGATGTATTTTTGTCCATATGGTGGCATTATTGTCACTTGTTGTGAACTATCTGCATCTATCTCTGTTGGTTCTTTTGTAGGATCTTGATTTCCTACTACTGAGTATGCCATTCTTCTTCCTGCTGTGTTTTTAACTTTTACAAGTTCTGTTAAGTTATTATATGATTTATCATCACTAGTACTATCTGCAGAAATTGTTTGTGTTAATACTAAAGTTTTGGCAACTACTGATTTACTGTTATTAATTACATTTACAGCATTGAACGGATCGTTCTTTACTGTATCTGCTATTTTATTTGCTACATTGTTTTGGTCTGATATGATTGGAACTAGGTCTTTGCTTAATGAGTCTGTTGTTAATATTGTTGTATATTTTTTAGCATTGTCTAGTATATCTCCACTTATCAATCCGTTTGAAGCCAAATCATTTGCTGATACTACATTCCATCCTTCATTTTCAGATGCTACAAATTTTATGTTGTTTCTTGTTGTATGTTCATCATCATCTGATTGATATCCTACATAGTCTACCATTGTCATTGGGTTTGTTTTTACTATTGTATTGTCTTTGTCGTTTGGTATTTGTCCTTTGTAGTAGAATCCATTTGTGTTGTAGTCTACTTCACCAACGTTTGCGACTGAGATTAAGTATGTTATTTTTATTTGTGCTCCATGCATTTGCTCTTCGTCCATTGTTAGTTGTACACTACCTTTTCCTCCTGGTTCTCTAACTGCTGGTTCTTTCATTGTTTTGTTTATGTAGTTATCTTTTTCTGTATAAGTATTGTTTTGATCTTGTTTATGAGCTTTATGGTCTACCCATAGAACGTTTGAAGCTTTTCCTGTTGCATCAAATAGTATTGAATTGTTGCTTAGTCTTACTTCTGCGTGTTGTACTTGTTTTGTTACTTTTAATTGTGCTTTTGGTCTTTCTTGCAATCCTAAGTTTATTCCTTCAATATTGTAGTATCCTGATTGATTGTAATTGCTTGATCCTCTATTGTTTGAACCACTTGCTGATGTATCACTTACTGTTCTATCATATTCTATTTCTGCATTTATTTTTGCAGATTTAGCTATCATATATGTATCTTGTGTTGTGTTATATAATTTTTGAGATAGAGCATTTGTTACTTCATCTTTTCCACTATATTTATTTACATAGTTTCTTGTTCCTTGAGTTGATTCATTTCCCATAATGTCTCTTGCATATGAGTAATTTGTGTTTTTCTCTGATTCTAGTTGTCCTAATGCAATCCAGTAATTGTCATCATCAGGATTATTTTCGTTGTAATCTGAATGATATATTGTTGATTTGTAATCTTGACCATTGTATTTAATATATCCATTTTCTCCTTGCTCATCAAATCCATATGAGAATATTACGCAGTACTCTCCAGGAATATATCCTTTGAATGAGTATTTACCATTTTCATCTGTCTTTGTTATTGCAGGGAACCATTTTGAGCCATCATATATTTGTGCTGCTCCTTGTTTATTTACATCATATAATGTAACTCTTGCATTTGGTATTGCTGGTTCTCCATTATCTTTCTTTCCATTTCCTTGTATTGTATTTTCTACTGTTTCTGTTCTTAAGTCTTCCCATACAAGTCCTTCCATGGTTCTTGATTCTGAAGAAATTATAATTCTGATATATGGAGCTGTATCTGTATCGTTTTCTAGTTTTTCTTTTACTATACTTCCGTCGTGTTTAAATGCTCTGTCTTCATTTCCTAATACAACGTTTCCTGGTTTAGAGTTTGCATCTATTATACCAGCTTCATCTCCTTGTGTTGGTGAACCTGATGTATAATCTGTTCCTCTATATTCTCCGTTTGGAGGTGTTACACCTTTTCCATAGTATGTTTTATAACCATTGATTTCTGCTACGTTTTCTTTTCCTTCTGAATTCTCATCTAGTATTATTTTTCCATTGTCTTTGTTTACTCTGAATGTTATGAATACATATATTTCATTGTTCATATCTGAATCTGATAATATGTTTTCCATTCCTGTTATATAAACTTTTTTGAATCCTTCTGGAACGTCTTTTCCGTTTTCAGAATCTGGATATATACTTGTATCACTTAGTCTTGCATCTTGTATTTTTGTTGAGTCATATTCTCCAATATATGCTCCTGTTACTGTGTAGTCTTGATCATAGTAATCAACTACCTCTGTTACTCTTGTTGCAATTTGTGATGATAGATTTGCAATCGCTAATCTATATGTTACATATACTTGTAATGTTTGGTCCTCTGAACCTGTATATTCGTAGTCTTCTTTGTATAGCTCTCTTGTATAGTTTACTCCATAATATGCATCTTCAATTCTTGTTTCTATTGTCCAACATCTTCCATTGTTTTGTAGCTCTTGTCTCTTATTGTATTTGTATGTTTCTGTTTTTCCGTTTATTGTTTGTGTTACATTATATATGTCTTTAGCTATTGCTAAGTCTACTGTTTGTCTTAATGTGTAACCTTGATTTATTTTTAATACATTGTATTCTCCTGAATATACTGATGTATATTCTACAATTAGTTTACCTGAGCTATCTTTTGCAAGATTTCCTCTGTTTGCATGGTTTATTTCGTTTGCTAATACAAATTTGCTATTTACTGGATAGTATTGAATATTTCTGTTTTCTACTGTGTCCATTGTGTAAGAAGATATCATACAGTCTTGTACGAATTTGTTATTTTTTCCTTTTTCTGTTGGATTTCCGAATTCATCGATTAATCCTTCATCTTCTAATTCTTTTCTTGTATATACTTCTTGATAACTTCCGTCACTAGATTTGTAGTTGTTTGGCGTTGAACGTATTTCTGTGAATTTAGCATTAAATGCTTTTCTTTCTGATACGTTATCTAATCCCTTTGAGTCATCAGATGTATGTGTTGCTTTATGAACTGTTGGTTCATAATATTGTCCATTATACACAAATTCCACAAAATATTTATTAAATGGATTTAAGTCTGTAAATAGGTATTCTCCTTTTTCGTCAGTATATTTTTCTCCGTATACTGTTTCTTTTCCATTAGGATCTTTTTGATGTAATATTACTTTTATTCCAGACATTAGTTTTTCGCCATCGCTATATTTACCATCTAGCTTTGTCTCTTTACCAACTCTTTCGTCACACCAAACTTTTCCGCCTAATTTCATTGTAATGTCTATTTCTTGTTCTTTTGTTGTTTTTACTGTTGCTGTTCCTTTTTCTACTCTTACGCTTATCAATTCTGTTAATGGCTGTCCATCTCCAAGAACTTTTCTTGTTGATTTTCCGTCAGCTGAAAGCATGTCTACGTATGGTTGAGAAAGGAATGCTTTTACAGTCATCGATTTTCTTTCTGAAGTACTACTTGTTACAGTAGGTGTACTTGTTGATATTATTCTATCATTATGTGCGCTTTTCTTTACTTCATATGTACTAACTGTTCTATAATATGTTCCTTCTATTTTTATTTCTCTTTCTACTGGTTCTCCATGTCCTATGTATGCATATGTTACACCTTTTGCTCTTAACTCATAGAAGTCTGCTTGACAGCTTTTGATATATTCAAAGTTTGCTCCCAATCCTAGTTTTGTAGGATATTCTGCTTTTTTAGCATTTACTACAATATAAAAGTTTTGACTTCTGCCTGGGAATTTTTCTCCATTTGAATATGTTTTTCCATCTACTACTATGCTAAAGTCGTTGTTTTTGTAGTGTAATTCTTTTCCTGTATTTGTTGTTACTATTAAATCAGTCATGTTTGAGAAACTTGCAGATGATTTTACAGGATAGTTCTTATTTTCATATGCTTTTGCAGACATATAATTGATGTCTATTGGTCCTACTATAAATTCATCTTTATTTCTATCACTATCATTTCTGTTTACAAATACTTGTGCATTTGCTGTATCTATACTTGCTTGGTATCCGTTTTTCTCAACATCTTTTATGAATTTAGCATAAGCTAAAGCTTCTCCATAAAGATATTTTCCATTAACTGATACGTTGCTTCCTAGATTGTCTGGGCCTTGTATTGTACCTCTTCTATCATTTTGCATCCAGTATGCTGTTTGAATATCTTCTGGTGTGTAACCAAACTCAGCTCCGCAAAGTATGTATGCATTTTCATCATTTTTAGCTGTTTTCTTTGCGCTTCTTGAATACCCTGGATTACCATTTTCGTCTTCCATAACTCCGACTCTTGCTTGGTCATCATTAAATACTATGTTCTCTGGGTCAACTTCTCCATTACTGAACTTGGTATTACTTATTTTATTATCACCTTTTAATTTTGCTACTATGTTTGCACAAACTTGTTTTATTGTTGAGTTTGTAGCCTCACTAACATATTTCTTTGCAAGTCCTGCATATGTACTACTAGCATTATATGTTGCACATAATACATATTCATCTTCATTTAATCCTGTTGAATCAAAGTTTGTAGTATATGGTCCGTCTGATATTCCGCTGTTTATTCTTTCATATGTTTCGTATTTGAATATTCCTTCTACTCTTGTTGATACCAATCTATCTGTACTTTGTGATGGATATGCAGCATTAAATTGGTAATTTGCATCTTTTAACATATTTGATTTAAGTTCACTTACTTTTAATAGTTTTACTGCTCCGGTTGTTCCTTTAAAATCACTTGCTTGAAGATAATGTTTAGAACTATCATATTGACCTGTTCTTAACATTGTTCCTCTATCAGCACAGAATATCCAATGTCCTTCACTATAAATTGGAACTATACCAGTTACCATGCTATGTCCTAGTTTTCCGCTTGCTGCTGATATATTGCTTGATGTTGGAATCCAGTTTGCTGCTTTTGAAACTGTTATTGAAGCCATTAATAAAATAGTTAGTATTGTTAGTGTTTTTGTAATTCTGGTTATTTTGCTTTTTAGTTTATTCATTTTTTACCTCCCCTCCTATTTTATAACTCTTTTTTTGATTATATATGTTCCAACTCCTATAATAGCAATTATTGTTATTATTAGAGTAGTATAAATAACTGCTTCACCTGTTTTTACTCCAGTTAATACATTTGCTATTGAGTAATCATCTTCATTTGTTGATTGATTTCCTGGTGTTGAGTCCATGTCGTTTATACCATAATCATTTGATGCTTCATATATTTCTGCTTTGTTTGTTATTAGTCCAAAGCTTTCTTTTGTCATATTTTTTGTTAATACTAATTTAACTTCTTTGCTTTCTCCCGGATTGATTATTGTGTTTGCTAATGCTATGTTGTATATTGTTCCGTCTTTTCCTTCATACCAGTCTTGGTTTAGCTCAGTGCTAAATTTCATTTCGTTTGGTAAGTAGTCTGCAATCTTTTTAACATAACCAGGGATTGCTCCTTCATTTGTAACTATAATTTTGTATTCTACTACCATTGTCGATGAGTCTGCATATTTTGATTCAAAGTCTATTTTTGCAAAGTTCTTATTGTATTCATGCTCTGTTGTTGCTTTGCTTGTGTTTACTGTTATGCTTCCTACTATTTTGTCTAGTTTTAAATCAAATTTTGGATCTTCTACTATTCCTAGGTCGATGTCAAATTTGTTTTCATCTTGTACTGTTATTTCTTCTGTAACAGCAGCTGTTATTTGTTTTCCTTCATATACTATAAGTTTGTCTATTGCATCTGAATTTAATGTTTCATCAGCACCTTCAACTTGGTATTTTGTAGCACTATAATTTGCTGAGTCATATAAGAATATTACTGTGTATTTTCCTGGTGCAACATTATCAAATGCATAAGTTCCATTTTCGTCTGTTACCACTTGAGTGTTCATTTCTCCTGTTGCGTTGTTTAATAGTCCAACTGTAACTCCTGCAACTTTAGTTTCTTCTACTTCTCTAATACCATTTTTGTTTGCGTCTATCCAAACTGTTCCTACTATTTTTTGTGTTTTTACTACTGGTTCATCTTCTTTTCCTGGAACATATTTCTTTATTGTGTTCTTCATTTCATTTACTTGTATTGTTCCGATTTCATTTTGACTAACACTTGCTTTGTTTATTATTTCTGTATCTTCCTCTACCATGTTAGCTAAAACATTTACTTCTACTATGACTGTTTTTTCTGGTTCTATTGTAAGAATTCTCACATATGGATTGCCATTTTCGTCTGTTCCATTTATTGTTTCTGTTGTTCCATCTGGATATGTTACTTTTATTCCAGTATAAACTAGTTGCTCTGGTAGGTAGTCTGTTAACTCTACTCCTGTTACATCTATATTTGATGTATTTTTAATTTCAAATTTATATGCAAATTCTTCTGTTGTTTGTATTGCTATACTACTTGGTATATTTGCAGTTTGAACAACTTTTAGTGCTGGTTTTCCTATTTTAATGTTAAGAGTGTTTGAATCTTCTTGAATTCCATCTGCTTTCACTGTTGCTGTTAAAGATATTTCTTTAGTTGTAACATCTTTGTCTTTTATTTCTGTTGTGAATGTTAATATAAATCCTCTAACTTCTGTGTCTGCAATGTTGCCTAAGTCAATAGTTAATTTATTGTTTTTGTTTGTTATTTGACTTGTAATATCTTCATCTTGGTCGTTTGTTATTTGTTGTAATGTTAATTCTTTTGGAAGATTAATTTCTATTTTTGTATTTTTTCTTTCTGCATCATCTGTTGCATTTACATATAATCCTACAAAATATTGTTGTTTTTCTCTTACATCTGTTTTGTTTGCTATTATTCTAGCTTCAAAATATTTTGCTGTAAGTTTTACATTTAATGTATTTGTTGTTGCAGTTTGATCTCCTTTATATGTAATTATTCCTGTAACAGCAATGTCTTCCTCTTGTGATGTTGCTTTGCTTAATAACCAAACTTCTTTTTCAATCTTTGATTTTGCTTTTATTTCTTCTAGATTAATTGTTATAAATCTTTCTATTGAGTCTTCTTTTTCTACTATTTCTGTTGCGAATACTTCTCTGTATCCTCTTGAAGATTCTGCATCTGGTTCTACATATGAAATATTATCTGATGTAACAGGTATTCTTAATATTGCATCTGTTGCATCTTCTGTTCCACTATTTGAAATTGTAAATTTGTATTTTAACAATGAACCACTTGGAAGTGTTGTTCCATTTGCATTTTCCGAGCTTACACTTGCGTCTAGTTTTGGTGCTGTTCCTGTTGTAAGTCCAATTTTGCTTGCAAATGCTTTGTCTTCTATTGTTCCATCTGGCTTATTATTTTTAAAGAACATTGTGTATGTTTCATATGCTGATTTGTTATGTTCTAAATTTGCTGGAATGTTTGCTTTGTATGAGAACGCGAATGTATCTCCTACATTCATTGTTCCATTTATTACTATCATATATGATTTTACCTTTGCATAGTTTGCTATGCTTGTTGTCCATCCATTTGATGTATTATTTAAGTCTTTTGTTGCTTCTCCATTTTCTGAATAATATACTGTAACTCTTGAAGAGTCTATGTTTGAAACTGTAATTGCTGATGTTAAGTTAAGATCCATATTTGATCCTAAGTCTTGCATTGTTGTAACATCTTTATTTCCTGCAAAAGGTGTTCTTCCTAATACAACAACTTCGTCCAATGTGTTTTGGTAGTTGTTTATTATATTCATTGAATATGTTACTTCTTTTGCATCTGCATTTGTTGGAATTAATGCTTCTTTTCCTTCTCCCGAAATTGCTATTAATTCGTTTTCATTATCATATCCTTTTACTGAATTTGTAGTTACAATTCCTGTTGGAGCAACATATTGTAATTCTGTACTTGCTTGTGTTGTTGTGTCATTGTTTTCTACTGTAAGATTTACTTGTGTATTTGTTGTTGGTGTCATTCTATTTAGTGTTATATCTGTGTTTATTTTGATTGTTGCGCCTTGTGCTGCAACGTTGTTATATTTTGTTTGTTGTCCATCAACAATAACTACTATTGTTTTTGTTCCGTTTTCGTTATTTTGTACATATTTGTTGTTTATTGAAAGTTCTTCATCAAAATACATGTCGCAAGATTTTATATCTACTGCTTCTATATTTGTTGGTAAATCTATTTTTATAACTGGATTGTTAAACATTACATCATCTATTGTATCATTTTCTAATGTTACACTGAATTCTACATTTTCATTTTTTAGTATTGTTGATAATGAATTTTTATTTAATGCAATATTAGCTTTTTGTGTAGGTTCTTCTAGTTGCCATTCTGCTGTTTGGCTAGCATCTCCTATTCCGTTAATTGTCTCTGTAATGCTTGTGCTTAATTTCTTAAATGCTTTTATTTGACTTGATGTAAAGCTTGCATTTTTCTTTATTGCTTTTTTTGCAATTATTGATATATTTCCCTCTGTTACTGGTTTGCTTGTTCTTATAGTTACTTGGCTTACTGCTTGATTTGATATATCAACTCCATAATAAGATCCTTCATTTTCTAGTCTTGATTCTTTGTTTATTGTTGCTATTTCTGTGTCTCCATTTAATATTGCTATTGTTCCATCTTCTCCAAGTATTTTTAAGAACTCGTCTTTTAATACTTTTATTGATACGTTATATGCATTATCTGATATAGCAACTTCATTGTTATCTGTTAGGAATTTGTCTTGTCCTTGTTTTATTTCTATTGAATCTGCTATTCCTGCATATGGTATGCTTGTTGTATATTTTGCAAAATATGATGTTTCTCTCTTGTTTTCTTCTGCTGTTGTTAAGTTGTTGTACATATATCCTTTATTAAGTGAAGCGCCTATTGCGTTGTTTTCTATTTTTACAAGACTTCCTTCTGTTCCTATGTATTCTCTTGATCCATTGTATCTTGCTGTAAGTCCTGTTATTCCTTCTTTACCATGATATAAACTTATGCTTGAGTTTGCTGAGTATGTCACTTCTGTTTTTGTATTTTCAACTGCATTTAGAACTTCCTCTGAATAAATGTATGTTACATAGTATTCATCTAATGTTCCAATTTTGAAACTTATAAGTTCGTTTTCATCTGGCAAATTTTCAACTTTTACTGTTACTTTTTCTGTTGCTTTGTCATAGTTGTAATTTGCTGATGTGAATTTTAATCCATTTACATCTCCATTTGTACAAGCTGTTCCCTTTGCCATTACTATTACTTCTTCTGGAAGTTCATTGTTAATTTTCTTAGCATCGATTTCTATGATTGTTTCTTTTATTGGTAATTTTCCATTTTCTACACCTGATGTTATTTTACCTTGTACGATTAATTTATTTGTGCCATTTACTCTGTATGGAACAAATGCCATTGGTTGATATCTTAATACTGCTTTTGCCTCTTCGTACATATTCCAGTTTGCATGTAATATAATTTCCTTAGAAATTGCTTCTTCGTTTCCTTTTGCGTTTACATATGTAGCTGTTAATTTTATTTGATTGTCTTTCATAAACTCGTTTTGTTTAACTTTTTCGCTTTGTACCGCTTTAATGTTTAACGGTTTTACAACTTCCTCCCCATTGTTTATTTGATTAAATTTTATTGTTTTTTCTTCTGCATTGAATTCTTGTACCACTTCTTGGTTTGTTCCGTCATCAGAAATTGCAAAGTTTGCAGAACTAAAATCTACAACTGCATCTTTCAGATATCCTGAATTTTTAACTTTTAAACTTACGTTTAATTTAGTTTCTTCTGACGCAATATCCAAATTACCGGTATGTTTTCCGCCATCATAATAAACATCAAACTCTACATTTGCGTTGTTAGTTGATGTTTTTTGGCTTTCAATTTCCTGGTCTGTTAAAAAATTATCTGCTGCGTAACTTATCACTGCTGCTGAATTTGCATATAGTAGCGTGATTGCTAATAATGTGGCAATTATTTTGGTTATTTTTTGTTGCATAGTGTGCTCCTCCTTTAATTTTTCACTCATACCTCTATTATACGCTATTTTTGGGTATTTTTCAATGCTTTTTTACAATTACGTTCACTATTTTTAGTTATTTCATTATTGCATTTTTTATTATCTTTTTCAATAGATGTTTTTTTGCTTTTTTAAAATCGTCGTAACCACTCCTGCGGAAGGCGTTTCTTGGCCTTTTATTAAGTTTTTATTACATTTTTTATTCTAATATATTTATATAGTTTATACTTTTATTTTTTCCATTTTTTGTTTATATTTGTTTTTTCCCTGTTTTATGCATATTTCAGGTTTTGCTCTTTATTTTATGTCATCTCATTTTTTATTTATCATATTTACAAATTTTGCTAAAAGCACTATTTCCCTAAGTTTTTCTGTTTTTGGAATATTTTTTCTTTTTTTGAGTATACTTATAATAAATTTGCAGTTATGTATTGACATTATATATTTTATGCTGTATACTAGTATAAGTTATTACATATCGCGGGGTGGAGCAGTTGGCAGCTCGTTGGGCTCATAACCCAAAGGTCGCAAGTTCGAGTCTTGCCCCCGCAACCAATTTTGAGGCATTTAGCCTCTTTTTTTTATTTTAAAATATTTTATATTATTTTATAAAATGCCCTAATATCAAGCATTTTATCTAAAAATAATTTTACTTAATTTATTTTATTTTTTATTATTTTTTATGATTTGTTACCAAAGGTGCTACCAAAAAATATTTTTTATAGCTAATGGTAGCACCTACATGCTACCATTAGTGTTTTCAAGTGTTACAGCCATTATTTCTATAAAAAAATTATCTTTCATAAGAATCTTTATCTTCTTTATTCATATTTTCAATAAGATTTAATGGCTCATCTAAGCTTAATATATTTGCATTTGAATTATCAATTAAATTTTGTTCCATATAATATTCATTTACTTTTTCAAGTTCATTTCTTTTATATTTATCAAATACAGAAGTATAAGCATTTAATGTAACTGATACATCAGTATGTCCCATTAATTTTTGTAATACTACTGGACTCATTCCTGCTTCTATTGCTCTTGTTGCGTATGTATGCCTTAGACTATGTGTAGAAAAGTGTGGAATATATAATTCATTTAATATTTTATTTAAAGACCAATTTAAAGTACTTATTCTTGCATAATGCACAATAGGTGGTTTAAATAATAAATGTTCATCATTGTTTGGCATATCCTTTGAAATTTTCAACTGCTCTATAATAAAAGGTTCTAATATTTTTGGAATTGGTAATATTCTATTTCCAGCCTTAGTTTTAGGTGAATCGCTCATAACAATTGTTCCATCTGCTAGTTTTGTTAATGTTTTATTTACATTAATTAAATGATGAGCTAAATCAATATCTCCACTATTTAAAGCTAATACTTCTCCTATACGAAATCCCATAAGTAATTGCATTAAGAAAGCATTTCTATAAGGAATATCTTTTACACTATGTTCTAATAAATAATTAATAAATTTTGATTCCTCATCAACGGTCATAGCCCTTACATCTTTATCTTTTTTTACACTCTTAGGTCTTATTACTTCTATCATAGGATTTTTACTAATATAACCTTTATTAAAAGCATATTTAAAAGCTTGTCCGAATTGCTCACTAAACTTTTTGATTGAAGAATTACTATATGTTTTAGACATTTCATTTAGAAAAGCTTGTATTTCTTCCGATTTAATATCTTCAATATTTCTAAAACAAAATGGTGCTTTTTTTATTACATTAAGACTTCTTTTAACTCTATCATATTGTGCCTGAGATATTAAATTAGCATTTTTCTTATTATCTAAATTTGTAAGCATTAAATCAAATAAAGGAATACCATTGTTTTTAATGTAAATTGGATTTTCTCTACGATAATTTAATTGTTTTAAAAATTCTTCAGCATCTTCTTTTGATTCAAATGTTTTTGTTTTTTTTACATTTCTATCTTTCATTACATCATATTCCCAATATCGAGCCATCCATTTTTTACGATCATTTCTAAAATATATTGAACCACTTCCGGAGTTTATATTATTAGCCATTCTTTATATTCTCCTTTCCATTTTCCAAAGTAAATATGATAGCCAACAAATTTGTTTTGGTTTAGTGAAAGTTATTGCTGGAAAATCCTTTTGTCTAAATAAATCATTTGCATTATTTTGATTCATTCCTAAATCAATAGCTACATCTTTTACTTTCATATTTGCAAAAGGATTAATATTGTATTTTTCAATCAATAATACAATTAATTTATTTTTATCAATTTCATTGCTATTTTTATTGATAGAATCATTTAATAAATCAATATTTCTAATTAGTTGCTCTTTAGAATTTTCTAAATTTTCATTAATTGTTTTTTCTTTATTTTCTATATTCATCATCTCCTTTATCAAATTTATAGGTTGTACCTGTTTTTTCTAAAATTTCACAAGGTATTTCTTGTTCTTTTATTGTATCTGTCTTTGTATCTTGCATTTCTTTAATTCTCTTTTCCACGATAATTTTATCTTCTTGTTTTAATCTATCTAAATGTTTTTCTTCCCAATTTTTTGCATAAATTTCTATTTCTTCTTCTTTTAGTTGTTCTTCTTTAGGTTGTCGTTCATTAATTTGTTTCAATGCTTCAAAGATAGAATATTCTCTTTTGTTGTCTGCATAATGTTTATATAATCGGTCTTTAATATCCCAACCTTGAATAATATAAGTTCCGTTATCATAGTTGTCCGTATCCATTCTTTCATATCTACCAACACCTAATGAAAGTGTTCCACCTAGAGTATTTCCTATAATTTGACATAGCCTTGCCCAGCCATATTCATCATCACTATCAGGACTTCTATATTGTTTTAAATCACAGTATGCTAATACAGACTCTACAAACTCACGATAGCCATTCCAATGCAGATAAACACCTAAGTTTTTTGCATTGTTACTAATTACAGCTCTATCTCCCATAGTTAAACCTCTCTTTCTTTTTTTCTGATAAAGTATAATCTTTTTCCATATCCTCAAAATCTTTTTCAGAATATTCTGTAAATAAACTTTTTTCCATATCTTCAAAAAATTGATTTAATTCACTTATTTCTTGTTGTATATTTTTATTTATTTTTTTCATATACTTAAATCTTCACCTTCTTTATTTTCAAAATTTCTTTTACTCATTCCAATATTTAATGATTTAAAAATATTTTGGTCTATAAATTCTTTTTCTGCACCTTCAATTATTTCTGATTTATCTTTTGTAATCATATAAGCAATACAATCTGAAGCATATCCTAAATTAACAAGTTCTTTTGCCCTTTCAAAAAAAGGTTTATCTGTTGTTGCTAAAAATGCTCTTATAGAACCTGTATTTACACATCTATTTTTTATATATCCACCAATTTGTTTATAACTCATATTAATAAATGTATTAGGTACTTCTTGAAATAACCTTATATTATTTGTTGCTGATGTTAATACTAGGCAAGAATAACTATTAGAGTGTTTTACATCATACATTAATCTTGCTAGTTCATTTCTTGAATTGATAGTTTTTTGTAATAAAGGACTATCTTTAATTAATTCTTGTGTATTTAATGTGGGTAAATACTCAATTTTTATATAATTTTCTGCTTTTAATTTTCCTGTTCTATTATCTTGTTCAATCCAAGCATAAGTTCCATGATCGACTATAATATGACCTTTGAATCCCTTAACATTTTTAGATAATCTTTCTGTAATTATCATATCGTCTATACTTGCTTTTGCATTTCCAGATGGATGATTATGTTGTACATAATATCCATTAGCTCCAAGTCGATACATTCTTCTATTTATATCTTCAAATCCTGTAGTATCTTTTAAATATGGTCTTTTAGTTTTTATTCTAAATATATTACAAGCATTAGGAAGTTTAGATGTAATAGATTCGTAGTTTATGACTGTATTATTTCTCATGTATATAATTCTAAAAGTTTCAAACCTAGGATTTCTAAATACTTGACAAGTTTTTAATAAATCATCACGAGATTCGATTTTTATATCTCTCAAATCCACATATCTTTTCATAGTCTTATCTTCATTAATGGCATTATAGATTGTCTTTATCTCTGCCATTTTTAGCCTCCTCACATAATTTTTGATAGATGTATTCAATTATTGAGTTATCTATATATTCTGTTTTTTCAATATTTGTAGCAATTTTTAAATCTTCATTAGAAAGTTTTAAATAATATTTAAGTACCAAAAATTGATATGAAACAAATATATATTTCTTTAAATATTCTAAAATCATCATTAGTTCTTTTTGATAAAATTCCATTTCTTGAATCTTATAATCTGTTGATGTTAAGAATGTTTGTTCATCTATTACGGAATCTTCTAAAAAGTCGTAATCTTCAAAATCACCAAGATTCAATTCATTACTTTCTGGTTTAATTTTTCCACTCATTATTCTTTTCTTACGATATTTTATTAATTTATCTAAGTCTTTATAGTTTTTTAAATAAGCTCTAATTTTCTCTTTTGTTACAGTTATAGTTTGTTTTTTATACTCTGCAAACCAATTAGTTTTTTTATTTACATTTGTATGATTTTCACTATCTGTATAAGCCTTTTCTTGTAAGTCATCTCTTTTGTTAATATTTAATTGATTTTTTACTAAATCTGAAATATTGCCTTTTATCATTTCAGTAATAATTTCTTTTTTATTAAAATCCTTTTCATTAGTGTTATGAACATTATCAAAAAGAATTTCATCATCTGATATTTTCTTATAGTTGAAATTAAGGTTATCTTTTTTATTATCCAATTTTGTTTTATCCTTTCTCTGATATTGCAATATCAATTAATTTTTGCTAGCTTGATTATATGGTAGCATGGGAGAGAGGTATAAAAATTCGTTTATCTAATATTTTCTAATTTTTTAATATACTTTCTAATTCAAACTAAAAATTACTAAAAAATTAGTCTTTACAAATTTAGAAAGGTATTGAAATGAACGCAAAAAAAGAATGTGAAAAATAAATTTCACATTCAATAAATTCGATTATAAAATATTTTATTTAAGATTATTTTAATTATTAAATATTTCTAAATATAAAGCATTTTCTTCTTTTAATGTATGATTTTCTTTTTCTGTTATTTTTAAGTTCTCAAACATTTCATCAGTAAATTCTATATCTTTTTTAGAAAAATAGCATTTTCTAATTGAAGGTCTATATTGTCTATCTGTTCCTAAATATGAACCCATCATTAAATCATCTACACCATTACATACATTAATTATAATTTCTGCTACTTCTAATCTAGCATTGTTAGGCTTATAGTTTTCAAGTATTATAAAACAAGCATTGTTGTCAGATAACATATATCCAGATGTATATACTTTATTATCTATTAAATCAATCATATTTACTTGTATATAATTAGGAAATTCTCTTATTTCTAATTTGTATTTACCTTTACCAAATTTCCCAGTTCTATAATTATAAGCATTGAAATACATATATAAACAATCAGTTTTAAATGGATTTTTTATATCATCTTTATTTTTTATTTTATAGTCCATTTCAAACAATTCAGTAGAATAGACACCTAAAATCTCGCATAATTCTTTTATTATTTGAGCATTTGGTATCATTTCTCCACTTTCAAATCTCCCTATTGTTGTTCTACTAATATTTAATTTATTCGCAAGATTATCTTGACTTAATCCTTTGCTTTTTCTTAATTCCCTTAATTTGTTTCCAAATTCTTTACTATTAAAATCGGACATTTTTTCCTCCAATATTATTTTCTATATTAAAAATATAAATTATATAATTATTATAACATTTATTTCCAATCTTTTCAATGTTTAAAATGTTGTATCACTTGATATAAAAGCATTTTATTTGATTTATGCTAATAAAAGTAGTATAATATATATATACCTATTTGTAGGTTTATATGGTCTTATCTTTTTATATAAGAATCCAAACCCAAGCTAAATGCTTGATGTTGTTCAATATTTTTAGTATCGACTCCAAGCATTGTAGCTGTTTGGAGTTTTATATAGAATCCTCCACTCAAGCTGGATTCCTAAAAATATTGATACATTACAAATAGAGACTAATAGAAAGGATCTAGCGATATGAAAGATTATGAGTATGGTGGACGGAAGCCCAGGTTGCTAGATAAGGCAACTGGGGAACTTAATTGTTCCCCACCTATTTAAAAATTTTTCTTTTTGTAGTATAATATATTTGATAATTATTTTAAACTTGCTACAAAAGTTTAAATAATTATATAGTTTTAAGAGAAATCTTAAAACAGAAAAGCATGGTCATTTGCTAGATCCCCATGCTTTTTCTTTTTATTTAATATATTGTAGTTATGTGCAGAATTTGCACATTTTTTGCTTTTTAGATAATTTTATAATATAAACTTTATAAAATTTATTAATTTTTATTTTTCAACCTCTATAAATGTTCAATCTATGCACACTTTTGCACTTATTTTGCACATTTTATATTTTTGAATTGTTTACATAAATTAAGTATAATTGAATTAGTTTTAAAGGAAAGGTTGGAAAGAGTAATGGAGACTAGAGATCATAAAATTAGTCCAAGTGAAGTTTTACAAATTACAAATATACTTCGTTCTTTAGGTTTAAATACTTCATATATTGGAACAAAATTAATTAACAAATCCATTCAATATACTATAAAAAATGATATTGAGTTCATTACTCTTGAAAAGATTTATTCATATTTACATTGTGAATATGGTTTTAACATTCATTCTATACGAAACAATATTAATTATGCTTTATCTAATAGGAATAAGAATCTATCTGTAAAAAATTTTGAAAAAGTTTTGGGATATGAATATTATGAGAGAAATTTTGAGCCTAAACTTTTTATTGAAGAAGTTAGTAATCTAATAAAAAGATTCTCTTAATTGTAAAGTAAAAATACAGTCAAAAGATATCAATGACTGTATTTTTGAAGTATTTCTATTTTTATCAATCTCGTTCTTATTATTAAATTGTAATTTTATATTACAAATTTAATTTAAAATTCTTTCTTTAAATATATTTTTTCTGATATTTTGTATGAAATAAATATCATGCTAATCATAATTATAGGAATTATAAACATCCAATAATCTTCTAAAAACATCATAATATTTTGAGGTATATTCATCTTGAAATTTTTGAATAATAAGCTTGCCAAAACTCCTATTCCAAATACTCCTACAAATAAGATAATTCTACCTTTTTCTATTCCAAATTTAAAAATCATAGGAAATATAATGGATTGTAAAAATATAACTGCAAATAATATACCTAGCATAATAGAAAGTGTTTCTTCATAATTCAAATTCTTATTATAATATCCTATAAATATAGAAAGAATAGTTGTAAGAACAGTAGAAGTAATACTTAATATTAAGGCTGCAACATACTTTGACTTTATAATATTTTTTCTTCCATTTGGAAAAGTAATTGCATAAGCGTCCCACTTGTTATATTCATCATAACTAAAAGTTGACATAAACAAAACAACACTTATAAAAGCAGGTAAAAATGATATATCACTTGTTCCTGTAATAGCCATAATCGTGAAAATAATAAGCATTATTCCTATCAATTTCAGATTACTTTTAATCATCATTAAATCTTTTTTTACTAATCCTTTCATTATTTTACCCCCTTAATCATTAAGACCATTAAATCTTCTAAAGTTATTTTATCAATAACACAGTCATTATATTTTTTACTTAACTTTTCCTTATCATTGATTAAAAATTCATAATCATATTTATTCTTTTTATAGCAAATATAATCTGCTTTATCAATAGTATCAAACTTATCTATATCACATTTTAGTATTCCAAAGCTTTCTAAAATATCATTACGAGTTTTATCAAGAATTATTTTTCCGTTATCTATAAAAATAATTTTATCAGCAATATGTTCTAAATCACTTGTAATGTGAGTTGATAAAAGTATTGTATGTTCTTCGTCTTGAATAAAGTTCATAAATATATCTAAAACTTCATTTCTAACTACTGGATCAAGACCACTTGTTGGTTCATCTAAAATTAAAAGTTTAGGGTGATGAGATAATGCTGTTGCTATTTCTAATTTTTTTCTCATACCTTTTGAAAAAGATTTAATAACTTTATCAAATGGTAAATCAAAGTCTTTCATATACTTAAAATACAAATCTTGATCCCAGTTCTTATAAATATCTTTCATAATACCATTAACATCATTAGGTGTTAAAATCTCAGGAAAAAACGTATTATCTAAAACAACGCCAATATCTTCTTTTATTTTATTTTCTTGTATGCGAAAATCTTTATCAAATATTTTGATACTACCATTGTCAATTTTAATAATGTTTAAAATTGATTTAATTAAAGTAGTTTTACCGGCACCATTTTCACCAATTAAGCCGACAATAAGACCACTTGGAATATCTAAACTAATTTTACCAAGTTCAAATTTATCATACTTTTTTTCTAAATCTTTTATTTCAATTGCATTTTTCATTTATCATCACTCCCATAAAATAATTCAAATAAATCTATAATTTCATCTTTTTTTATTTCAAACTTATCTGCAATATTTATAATTTTCGTTATGTGTTCTTCGATTTCCTTTTGTGCTTGTTCTTTAGCAAGACCAACATTTTTGGGAGCAACAAAAGTTCCTTTACCCTGTCTTGAAATTATATACCCCTCTTGTTCTAACTCATCATAAGCCTTTTTAATAGTCATAACACTTATTTTTATATCTTGTGCTAAATTTCTAATAGAAGGTAGGGTTTCATCTTCTTTTAATTCATCATTCATAATTTGATTGATAATTGTATTTTTTATTTGTTCATATATAGGTACAGAACTACTATTACTAATAATTATCTTCATAAACTCCCTCCTCTTGTTATACAGTATATAACACTATATAACATTTGTCAATAGTATATAAAAAAGAGCCTATCATTTTACTGATAAACTCAAATGAGTTCAAACTCATAAATTCAAATTCATAATAAGATAAACTTTAATCTAATTACAAAATTGTAATTTATCTTTTAACTTTTTTAATAAATAGGAAGTAAACGATTATAGGTATTATTATTAAATCTGGTATAGTAAATGTTCTAACTAGTATATAATTTCCAATAATTGTTACTAAAATAAGTCCTATTGATATAAATTTGGCAAATAATCCTTCTTCTTTTGTTTTCCAAGTAAAATAAGCAAATAAAGGCGATAAACAAGAAAATATTGTCCAACCTTTGATAAAATTCCAGCTATATACTGCATTTGTTAATTCTGCTGTTACATAGTATGAAATTAGCATTCCTATACAAAATGGAAATATATTTATCATTGCTTTTTTCTTTGTATCACTATATATCGAAATCAATATTCCTAATAGTACCCATATTGGTAAATCTGAAAACATATATCCAAGTGTCATCATAAATAAATTGCCAACAAAAAGTATATCCAATAATTTGCTTATTATTCCTAAAATAGCACCTATAAAAAATAATGAAATAGGATTTAATATATATTTCTTCATAAATTATCTCACTTTCAAATTACTATTTTTGTTTCAATTGTTTTGTATGTATTTGCAAATAATTTTTATCTTCAATAATTACTTCTTTCTATTAAAAAATTGAATAATTTTATATTTTAATAAATTATCTGTTTTGTAATTACATTCTATAAATTCTTTACATTTATTTTTCATTCTCTTTCTTACTTCAACCTTAATTCTTGTTTTCTCATCTATAAAAGAATTTATTTCATCAAGAATTACATTAAAATCATATTTCTTTTTGTTCATTAATGTGAATTCGTTAATACCATTTTGAAACTCCATTGTTGTTGATATATAGTCTGGGAAATTTCTAACACAAAATGGTGATTTTCTAAACTTAAATTTTTCTATCCTGTCTTTTTCAAAGTATTTAATTTCATTATTTTCTTCATTGTCTTGTGGTGAAATAAAAATATTCTTTTTTTCTATAATTTTATCATTTATATTTAATTTATAGTCCATTTTTATTAGACTATAAGAAAAATACCACCAATCATTACAAATTCCATTATTAGAGAATTCAAAATTTATAACTAATTCATTATTATCTAACTTGCCAAATTCTATTTCTTGATATTTATCTTTTAATGGAAAAGCATTATACTCTTTTCGTGGCAAAATTCTCATTAAATCATCAGTTCTTTTTACAAGTCTGCAATTTCTTATTTCATTTTTTAATTCATTACTCTTTTTTAATAAATATATATATTTCTCTCTCCAATTAGTAAATTCGTTATTTTCATTAAAATTTTCTAGTATATTTACATCTATTTTTTTTCTTTTCAAATATTTCTTGAAATTTATAATATCCTCTTTATTTTGATAAATTAGTAAATTAACTATATCTTGATATTTTTGTATTATTCCTATTTTATAATTTTGACAATATTCTTTTATTTTGGGCTCATATTGTTCTTCAAATAGTTTCTTATTTTGTTGTAATTCTTTATTGTTTTTTTCATGTTTTTTTTCAAGTTTTGGTAATTTATCGTCATATTCCTTAAATTTATTTTCATCATAATATTTACTTTTTAATAATTCTTTTTTATTTCTTAATGCATATTCTATTTTTCTCGAATTCTTTCCAACTGTATATGTTTTAGGATAACAATGATAATAATTAAATTTTGTATATCCATAGCCAAAATATTTTATAAAATTTTCGCAATCTTCTAATTCATAATTTAATAATTTGTCACTTGCTATAAATCCTGCTGGATTATTAAGATTTTCAAAAAATTCTTTATTTGTCTCTACAACAGTATTTATTTGATTAAATCTCAAAAAAGCAGGTAAATATTTTTTAAAATATTTTTGTTCCATTTTATCTAATAACTCTTGTATATTATCACTATTCTCTTCAATTTTCTCTAATACTATCATATGGAAATCTTTTAGAGTGCAACTATGATCGACCATATATTGAAAAATTTTACAGGTCTTATAATGTCCATCATAAAAATTATCTAATAATAGTTCTTTATAATAATTAAATTCCAATCTATTTAATGCCATAATTTCTTGTAAATGTTCTTTATATCTATTTTGAAAATTTCGATTTTTGCCATAGCCAGTTTGTCCAATGTATATTGGTATAACTTTATCATCATTGAAATTGTCAATATAAATCATATATATACCTATATTCTTATTGTCAGTATTATTGTTAATTTCTTCAATGTTTTTATCCTTTATTATTTTTTTTTACTTTATTTTTTATTTCTTCAAACATAAATTTCTCCCATTTGTTTTTATTTTTTAAATTATAACATTAAAATAAAATAATTTACAACTTATTAACTTATTGATTTATTAATCTGATTATACAATTATCTTTATTAAACTTATCAAAAATATTGTTTATTTGGAATAATTTCTTTAGTCCATTTTTTAAAGTTATACTATTTTCAGATGAAATTCTATTACTTACAACAGCTAGGTTTATCATCAAACAAACATGATTGTATGTTTCACAATCTAGTATATCACTTACAATATAATCAACTATTTCAAATTTAAAATATTTCTCTAATTTTCCTTTAAGTTCTTCAAATTCTTTTTTTCTTATTTCTATTTTTTTTATTTTTTCTACAACTTCTGATACATCATTGATTGTATAATTTTTTAAAAATTTTTCCATATTAATCATAACTCCTTTTAATCTTATAATAACATATTCTCTCAATTTATTGAATTATTTTAGCAAATTTTCTCTCAATTTGTTGAGAGGTTTTGAGTTTGTAGTTTGCTAAAATTAAAAAATAGGAAAGAAGGTGGAATTTAATATGGATTTTTCTGATTTAGTCGCTTTAAAAATAAAGGAATTAATGCAAGAACAAAATATTACTATTTATAAATTAGAAAATCTTTCTGGTGTATATAGTTCTACAATAGCGATGTTTTTAACAAGAAAGACAAAAACAATAAGACTAGAAAATTTATTGTATATATGTGAAGGTTTAGGAACTAATTTATCTGAATTTTTCGCAGATGAAAGATTTAAAGAAGCTGAAGCTAAAGAATGGACAAAAAAGAAAAGTAATTGAGAATTAATTACAAGGTATTAATTTTCAATTACTTTTTTATATGATTATTTATATAAATTTTTTATAGTATTATTTTTATCATTTATTATTTCAATTCCTAATTTATCTTTTAATATTTTTTGTATTTTTTCATTTTTATTAAGAAGTTCTTTAATTATGTCATAGCAAGCATTTAATTCAATATTATTCATTTTTAATTTCTTTTCTAATTCCTGTTTTTCATTTATAATTTGATTATTCTCTATTTGTAAACCAGAATAATATTTTTTTGCATTTTTAGCTTTGGATAATTCTATTAATAAATCATGATTTTGTTTTACTAAACTATTATTATATTTCAATATAGGATAAATTAATTTTTTATCTATATTATTTTTTGTGAAATCTTCATATTTATAAAAATCTTGAACATTTTGATAAGTTATTATATTTCTTTTTTCTTCTTTTAAATTGTCTTTTAACTTTTTCGTATTATAAAAATTAGTTAATTTTTTCATATCATCAGTAGATATATGTTCTCTATTTGTATTTTCTTTTCCTCTTTCTAAATTAAATCCTTTTTCAGTAATATATTTATAAAATTGATTTTGTAAATTCTTATAACTATCTTTACCTTTCCAAAATTCACTTGCAGATATTTTTCGTATGTTATTTCCTTTTTTATCTTTTGAGTTTACTACTGGTATATATACTAAGTGCATATGTGGAGTTTCTTCGTCTAAATGAACAACAGCAGATAATATATTTTCTTTTCCGATTCCTTTATATTCTGTCATAAATTTAAAGCATTCTTCGAAATATCTTTTAGTTTCTGTTTTGCCAATTTCATTAAAAAATGTATTATCAGATGTTAAAATTACTTCACAAACATAAATACTATTTTTATGAAGTTGTCCTTGACTTAAATTGTTTTCTTTTATTAATCTTTGGTATTCTTTTAGATAACTATTTTCTTGTGGTTGTTTTAAATGATAATTTTGACTTGTTTTTGACAAGTCTATGTTTTTATTTGAATATTTCTTTTTGAATCTTTCATTATGAGGAGTTAGTTGAATCATTTCATCTTTTGTGTATTTTTCATTTCTTACAATTGCATAACTCACAAAAAATCAACTCCTTTAATTATATTATTTATTTAATTTACTTGCTTTAAGAGAACACGCTCGCAACCTTTTAATAAATAATAATAAATATTATTTATTAAAAATCGTTTTGCTCGCATAAGTTCTCTAACACACTAGAGAACTTTGTTCCAAAATTCTCCGTGTGCCAGGGCTTTGCCCTTGGAACCCACAAAAATAGATGAATTTTTAAGTAAAATCCATCTATTTTTATATAAATTATTTTAAAATATTTTTATTTATTTTATCTTATTTTACCATTATTGCCCCCAATAAGTGCTGAAATGTGCAATATACCAATCTTCTTGCACACTCCCCGCAACCAAGACGAACATAAAAGAACTATTACCTATTTTCAAGGTGGTTTCATTTTATGTACAACAAGAAAGCAAGGTTGAAATATACCTTGCTTTTTTTGCATATAAATAACACACAGTCCCATAAAGGAGCTGTGTGTTGTGTCGACTTATTCGTCGAAGTACTAAACACACCTGATTGTCAATCTTTTAAGCATTTGTTATACTCTTATCATCGTTTTTATATTTTCATATTTGCTATCGCCTATTCCTGGTACATTTTTTAAATCTTCGATTTTTTGAAATTTTCCATTTTCTTTTCTGTATTCTATTATTTTATTGGCTGTTGCTTCTCCTACTCCTGGCAGAGTTATAAGTTCTTCAATTTGTGCTGAGTTTATATTTATTTTGCTTTGCCCTTCTGACATATTGTCTTTTCCTTGTGTTATATATTCTTGTTCTTCTTCATTCTTACTTGGTATATATAGTTTTTCTCCATCTTCTAACACATACGCTAAATTAAGTCTATTTACATCTGCTTCCTCTGTCTCTCCACCAGCAGCTTCTAATGCATCTACTATTCTAGCTCCTTCTTCTAATATTATAACTCCCGGATTATTAATTGCTCCAGTTATATGCACCGTAATCTGACTTATATGTGTTTCTTCAGATTGTTCTTCATTGCCATAGTAGCTAACAGTATTTTCCTGTGTTTGTTTGTACATGTATATTCCCACAGTTGTTGCTATTATTACAACTACAACAGCTATTACTATTTTCATTTTTGTACTTATATTTTGCAAAATATTGCCTCCTTTCATTTTTGTATTGAATTTTTATACTTTTTAAGATATGATATACATACATTTTATAGAGGAGCTTTATATGAATTGTTTAAAAAAGATATGTATAACATTGTTTTTATTTTTGATTATTTTTGTAAGTGGCTGCACATCAACTTATGCATCCACCATACCAGACACCTATTCTTCAGCATGTTTACTAATGGAAGAAAGTACTGGAAAAATTTTATATAGCAAGAACGCTAACAGTATAATGTATCCTGCAAGCACTACTAAAATTATGACTGCAATTCTTACTTTGGAAAATTGCAAGCTTTCTGACACGGCTGTTGTAAGCCATAACGCTGTTTTTTCTATTCCTAGCGGATACTCTACCGCAAGCCTTGTAGAGGGAGAAGTTTTAACTATTGAACAGTTATTAAATGTTTTACTAATTCCTTCTGCAAATGATGCAGCCGTCGTTTTGGCCGAACATATTGCAGGATCTGTTGAAGCATTTAGCGATATGATGAATTCTAAAGCTGTTGAGTTAGGCTGTTTAAACACTCATTTTGTTAATCCTAACGGGATTCACAACGAAAACCATTATTCAACAGCATACGATTTAGCTTTAATAGGAAAGTATGCTATGCAATTTCCTACTTTTAAGGAAATTTCTTCTAAGACACGCTATACTTTGCCAATCACAAATGCTTATAGCAAGGAAGATCGTATTTTTAATACAACAAATGATCTTATTAAACCTAATTATAGTTCTTCGCCTACCAACTATTATTACAAATATGCAACTGGCGGAAAGACAGGATATACCGATCCAGCAGGTCAATGCATTGTTGCAACTGCCACAAAGGATAACATTTCTTTGATTGCAGTCACTCTTCATGGCGATTTTACAGAAGACAATCTTAGTCAAAGAGCTCTTGATTGCAAAGCTTTATTTGAATACGGATTTAATAATTTTTCTATGGTTTCTATTGCCCAAAAAGGCGATGTTGCCTCTAATATGAAGGTGCCTAATGCAACCAAAGATTCTTCGTCTTTGGATTTGCTATATTCGGATGATATTTATGCTTTTGTTCCTAACGGGTTTGATACATCTTCAGTTACTCCTAACATAAAGCTTTCGAGTACTTTTGCACCTATAGCTCAAGACACCGTTCTTGGCACAATTTCTTATGATATTGATGGTTCAAATTATTCTTGTAATTTGTTAGCTTCACACGAAGTTTATAAAAATCAATTTGCAAAAACTGCTATGGAACTTGCTCTTTTACTTATTTTTTTAATATTATTATCTAAGGTTTTGAAACGCAAAAAGCGTAGAAAGAATTATAGAAAAAAGCCAAAAAAATAGGGTGAATTTTATTCCCCCTATTTTAATTATTTGTTTCTGTTTCTACTTTTGGAAATAACTCTTTTACTAGTTCAGCTGTCTTCTTTTTGTTTGCTACATAAATCGATACTCCGTTACACATTTCTGTGGTTCCTGGAACCATTCCTGTTTTTATATTATCCGCATCAAACTCTACTGCTGATGGCACATATGCCTTTAGTTTTGTTAAATCCATATTTGTGTTTACGTTTTCGTTCATAATGTCTATTATTTGTTTTAACTTAAATATGTTTTGTATTTTTAAAGTTTGTTTAAGCGTTGCTATGATAAATTCCCTTTGAGTTCTCATTCTTCCCAAATCCTGTTGTCCATAACTTGAAGGATATGTTGAACCATCATTGTTATGTCTGAATCTTAATAGCTGTTCTGCTTTTGCTCCATCTATTAATTGCTCTCCTGCTTTTAAATCAATGTATAGGTTTTGGTCTGTATCTTCTGTGTAATACATATCTATTGGAACATTAAATGTTACTCCGCCTATTGCATCAACTAATTTTATAAGTGCCTTAGTATCTATTATTACATAGTTTTCTAACTCTAAACCTGTTAAATCATTTATTCTATCTATTGCATCTGGTATTTTCGTACCGCTTCTAAATACTGTGTTTATTTTGTAGCTTGCTATGTAGTTTGATGTAGCTGTTGTTCTGTCCTTTTTTCCTACATATGTATCTCTTGGTATTGACATTATAGATGCCTCTTGCGTTTTTGGATTATATGAAGCTACCATGATTGTATCTGCTAATTTATAATCGTCAACTCCACTTATTCCCATGATTAACACTTGTATTGGTTGTAAGTTTTCTATTGTTTCTGAGCTTTCTCCAAGCAATGTTGCAAGTAATGCTGACAAGGTGCCTATTCCGCTTTGCTTTTTATTATAAAATCCATATCCTAGGTATGAGGTTCCTGCTATTAGCATTAAGCACAATATTGTTACAACTATTCTTTTTGCTATTCTAGTTGCCGTTACTTTCTTTTTTGGTTTCTCAGTTTTGTTTTTTGCTTTTGGCTTTTTTACTTTTTCTTCTTCTCTTGAATGTTTGCCTTGATTTTTTTCTTTTGCCCTTTTTTCGTTTTTCAATTAAATTACCCCCATAATTTTTTACGTTACCTAGTATATCAAATATATCTTAATTTTTCAACATTATTTGAAGATTAATTTTAATATTATGTTATTGTTATATATTGTTGCTCCAAAGTATGATTGGCTTACAGCATTTACTATTGGATTACTTCCCCAAATTACGCTCATTAGTGATACTATTCCTAGTAAAATATAGATCACAAGTGCTCCTTGCAATATTCCATATATTACTCCTCCTGTTTTATCAATTTGCTTAAGTATTGGTAATTTTGTAATTCCTTTTGCAAATATGCTAATGATGAATAGCAATAATCTTGCAACTATGTATATTACAATAGCTGTACCTGCTCTCATTATAGTTAGCGTTGTGCTTTTTGCTGTTTGTTCTACTATGTTGTTTCTAGCTTCTGTTGTAGCCTTATCTATTTGGTTATTTATACTATCTGCTAGAGTTGTTGGCATTTGGTCTTCGTTTGTGTTTTCCTCTTTGCTAAAATTCTTTATTAATGTTGTTTCTATTTTTTCGTCTATTTGAGTTTTTTCCATTATTACATTTGATATTGGTTTATACAACATCACTGCTAATACAACTGCTATTGCAAAAGATGCTAACTTTATTAAGCTTCCTGCTAGTCCTCTTACATAACCTATTATCATAAAAGCTAATAATATAGCTATTAATATTAAGTCTACTATAACTCCCATGTTTTCTCTCCTTTAAAATTTTACTATTTCTATTTTGTTTCTATATATAATTCCTGCAATTTCGTTTGATATTACTATTTCTCTTACTTCTTGCTTTGAAGTGTATTTTTTTATTAACCATCCATTTGTATCAACAAAATGAATCTCCGATCCTAAGTTTAATGCTATTTTATCGCCACAACTATAAAGTTCTTTTGTAACTCCTGTAAAGTTATATACACTTTCTTTTAGTGAATTTGTATTTATTATTCTTAATGATGTGTTTGTGTTTAGTAATCCTTTGTTTTCTTCTGTTGTTTTTGTAACATAATTATCTAATTGAATACTCGCAAATGTTACCTTTTCTGTTTTTGTATCAATTTTTGCTATTTCTTTATCTTGATTATCTTTGATAACATGTATTGAATTGTCGTACATGCAAACAAGTCTGGTTTTATTTTGGTATTTTATATTTAGTATTAAACTGTCTGCCGGAGCTTTATATGTATATATAATTGCGTCTTGATTTTCTTGTTGATCTCCTGAATTTTTTTGCTTTGCTTTATCTATTGATATAATTTTTATGTTTGATTGTATTAGTGTTCCGCTTGTGTTTACTTCTGCATAACTTAGATATTTATTGTCGTCAGATATACTTGATGCAACTGCCACCGTATCAGATAAATAGTTTCTAAATATTTCATTTCCAGAATTGTCTAGTAATATTATTACTGATTTGTACGCTGTTCCTGACACAATTATAGATGTATATCCATTAGCATTAATGCTTACTCTTGATATGTTGCCTTCTAAATCTTTTGACCATTTAATTGTGTTGTCAGAAATCATATAGGCTTTTTGTGCATCCTGTTCTGCTATAAGTAAGTATTTACCGTTACTTGCAATTATCGGCTTGCTTATTTCCAACTTTAATTCCGACTCTTTTTTTCCGGTAGAGTTGTATGTTTCTAACGTGTTTTCTTTTAGTATTGCAATATATTTATAATATGAGAAAATATTTGATTTATCGTAGTCTTCGATGTTTATTGTTTTTAGGTTTTCTTCGTTTATTTCTTTCCTAAGTATTTTTTCGTCTGCAAACTTTCTAAATCCTTCATTGTTGGCATATACCGCATATATTACTATTATTGCAATGACTATAACTGATAGTATTATCATACCTGTTAGTCTTTTTTTGTTTATTGTTTTCGTATCATTCTTATTAAAATATAGCAAGTTTATTTTTTCTTTTTTCTCATCTTTCTTTTTCATCTTTTGCCACTTTCCTCCTTGCGGTTTTGTGTATCTTTATATTAATTTATATCAGTTTTTTACAGTTTTTGCAATAGGATTTTATTATTAATATAATTTGTATTATTCCAATCGCACCAAATACCGGATACAATACTGTTACAAGGTTTCCAAATCCAATATATGAAATCGGTATTTCTAATACGCAGATTGCCAGTACTGCCATTTTGTATTCATTTTTATTTTTTATGTTTTCTAATGCTCCATATCCTGCTGAAATTACAGATGTTATTATTGCTGTAATTATTGACACTCCATACATTACTTTGTCTATTTGTCCTGATAGTATTGCTAATATTGGCATTTCTACTTTTGATATATCCATGTTGGTTGATAACAACATTTGGTATATTAGTATCAGCATTGTTAGTATTATTATTGATGATATGAAGGATATTATTTTTACGTTCTTTTCATGTTTTATGTTTTTACTTATTGATACTATTATCGGTATAAGTATTATGCTGTTATAACTGGTATACAAAATTGCTTTGATGATTGATGGCAAAACTTCACTTTCGGGTTGGACTTTTATTGTTGGTGTACTGTTTTTTATTCCTATTGCAATTATTGCAATTATCATTATTGGCACTATAATTGAGTTAAGTTTTACTATTCCTTCTATGTTTTTCATCAGTATTATATATATTATTGTTCCACTTATTATTGCTGTTATGATTATTGGAATTTTAAATTCCTGTTTAAAAAATGAGCATAAGCCTGCACACATTATCCAGAAAGACGCTAGTAGGAACGTGTTTATTATTTTTTTCACTATGCTTGATACTGTTTTATTTTTTGATATTAGATCCACAAACTGATTGTTGCTATCCACTTCACAGTGCTTTGATATTTTTATAGTCATATAAATTATTGTAGCCGTCATTATTGTTGATATCACAGCTCCCAATATTCCTGCTACTCCATATTTTGCAAAAAAGATATACACTTCTTTGCCTGATGCAAAGCCAGCTCCTATCATAGTTCCGATTATTATAGATATACTTTTTATATTATTTTTCATAAAACCCCCTCATAACACTGTATGAGAGGGTTTGTTTTTTATTACTTATTTTTGTCTTTTTCGCATTTGCCATACTATTATTCCTGCGACTATTATTAATATTGGAAATACTGTGATTATTATTTTTATTACTTTATCCTGTTCTTTGGTTGCTGTATACACAGTAACTCCCGTGTCTTTTCTTAATGTGATGTTATCTGTTCTTTCTGTTAAATATGATATTGAGTTTATAATCATATCCTTGTTATTGTAGAATGTTATGCCTAAGGCTTTTGTTGCCCCTTGTGTTCCGTTTAAAATAACATATAAATCACTTGCAAAGAAATCGTTTGTGCATAATATAAGTTTAGATTGTTTGTCTTCTCCTATATTTTTTGTGATCGATGCGGCCACTACACTATTTGCACCGTCCTGATCTGATTCAGTTCTTGATGCTGTCGTTATTGATACATCATTTCTTAAGAAAGTGCCACTAGATGTTGTTAAAAGATTTTCTGTTGTTACTCCTAAAGCTTCTAGCTCTTCGTCTGATTTGTAATTTATTCTTCCACAGTTCATGAATGCAACTGCTCCATCTGACGCAATGTATTTAGTTATGCTTGATGTAGCATTTATTGTTGGTAATACAAAATTTGGATATCCATTTAACATTTTTTTGTCGCTAGTCTCAAAGATTATTCCTTCTGATATTGAAACTCCATACAAATCCAATATTGAGTTAAAGTTTGTCAACTCTGCTTTTCTGTAATTTGGCTCTGCCAATATCATCATGTTACCACCATTATTTATGTAGTTTACTATTAAGTCTTTTTCATATTCAGAGAAGTCCTCTTGCAAAGATGTTAGTACTAGTACATTACAATCTGCTGGAATTTCTCCCTTTACTAATAAATCTAAATCTTCTACTTCATTTGCTTCATTTTTTAGCAATTCTTTTGCAGTTTGGAAAGCATTGCTATAAACTATATGATTTGTTACAAAATATATTTTTGGATTGCTTTCTAGATTTACATCTAATATTGCATTTGTAAGCGCTTGTTCTGTTGTGTCAATGGTGTCATATGTTGTATAGTCTGTTGTGTATAGATCACTTGTAGCCAATGCTTTTTTTCTATCTTCATTTTCTATAATTATTAGCTCTTTATTGACTTGACCTATTCCATATTCTGTTTCCAAGTCTGGTCTTGTTGTTACGTCTGTTAAAACTTCACAAGTAATATGTGAATTTTCTCTATTATACAAATCCGCAAAATCTTTTACGTCATCCATATTGTATAATATTATTTTTGTGTCTTTGCTTACACTTTTTATTTTGTCTTTTGATTCCTGAGAAAGTGAGTATAATTTTTCTTGTGTTAAATCTACATCTGGAATATTTAATTTATCTATAAGTATGTTTAATCCTACACACAATGCTACTATCACTAACATTAGTAATATTGTTACTAATAAATTTCGCAAAATTCTTGCGCTTTTGATGTTTTCTTTTAATTCTTTTTTCATGCCTATTCCCCCTTTACTTTACAAGTTTTCTTCTTTTCATAACAATCATTGTTAGTATTACAAACATTATTGTTATTAGAAGCATCTGTATAGTTTGGGTTATTGAGAATACTCCTGATAAAAATGATGAAAACTTCGCCATTAGTGATAGGCCTTCTAATCCACTTGTTACTGTTGGTGCAAGCCATGTTAGTATAAATGCTGCTATTGTTATTACTCCAGCTACTATTTGATTTTCTGTTAAGCTTGACATGAACATTCCAAACGCTATATATGCCATTGATATTAGTAAGAATCCAAACATTGCCGTTAATGTTGCCGGTACATCCGGTGTTTTAAATACGCATAAAATTCCGAAATATACAAATGTTAATAGTTCTGCAATTACTGTTACTAGCACTCCTGCGAAGAACTTTCCAAGTGTTATTTCCACCATACTTCTAGGAGATGTCATTAATAGTTGCTCTGTTCCATTTTTTCTTTCTTCTGCAAACATTCTCATTGTTAAGAGTGGTATCAAGAACACAACTCCATACATTACAACATATCCAAAAACATATTGAAATGTTGATGCTCCTTGGTATATTGTTGTTATATAGAATATTAAACTAAATATTGCTAGAAATAATCCTATAAATACATAGCCGATTGGCGTTAAGAAATATGATTTAAATTCTTTTTTTAATACTGCCCACATTACTTATTTTCCCCCTTTTTGTTTTTTGCTTTTTTAGGAGTTACCTTTTCCTCTGCTTTCACTTTACCTTTTTTATTTTCTTTCTTTTTTTCTTGTGATTTTTTCTTTTCTTCTATTTGCTTTTCCGCCTGTTCTTTTTGTTTTCTGTCTATTTCCTTAGTGTTAGTATCAACCAATGTTAAGAAAGCATCTTCTAGCGATTTTTCTGCTTTCTTCAATTCAAATATTGTTATATCGTTTTTAGGCAATACGTCAAATAGTTGTTTACGCAAGTCAACATCGGCATTTGATTGAACTATATATTGCTTAGTTCCGTCATCATTATCTTTTACTTGTTTACATTCAAGCATTCCAGTAATTTGTTCTTTTATTTTTTCCATATTATTGTTTTTGTCTTCTACTGTTAATAATATTACGTTCTTCTCTTGAACCTTTTTCTCCAAATTTTCAGGAGTGTCTATTGCTATTATTCTTCCTTTATTTATAATGATGACTCTTTCACATATTTGACTCACTTCTGACAATATATGTGAACTTAATATTACAGTGTGGTCTTTTCCTAGTTTTTTTATAAGTTGTCTAATTTCCGTAATTTGTTTTGGGTCTAGTCCAACTGTTGGTTCGTCTAGTACAATCACTTCTGGATCTCCTATTAGTGCTCCTGCAAGACTTACCCTTTGCTTATAACCTCTTGATAGATTTCTAATAAGTTTGTTAGTCACCTCTAGAAGTCCTGTCTCTTCAAGGACTTTTTCTACTTTTTCTTTCTTCTCTTTATGTTTTATTCCTTTTAGTTCTGCCATGTATGTTACAAATTCTCTTGGTGTTAAGTCTGTATATAATGGTACTCCCTCTGGCATATATCCTATTTGCCTTTTTGCTTTAGCAGATTTCTTCTGGACATCATAGCCGTTAACTTCTATTGTTCCTTCATTTGGTTCAATAAAACCTGTTATCATATTCATTGTTGTACTTTTTCCAGCGCCATTTGGGCCTAAAAAGCCAACAATCTCTCCGTCTTTTACAGTAAAGCTGATATTATCAACTGCTGTAAATTTTCCGTACTTCTTTGTGACACCTTTAACTTCTATCACTTGTTTTTCCTCCAATCTATTATTTCCCTAAGTTTATATGTACTATATCACTATAAAAATATTACTGCAATATATTTTTTCTTATTTCACAAAATTTTCACAAACAGTTAACATTTTGTGCATTGTATGTGGAAAACCACAAAAATTGAGCCAATAGTTTACCTATTAGCTCTGCTTTTTTATTCATTTCCTTTTGGAATTATGGTTATTTTTAAATTTGGAAATATCTTTTCTATGTTTTCATTCGAAAATGCCTTGTTTTGGAATATCTCGATTGCTGTATTATTACTAATGTAATTTTTGCCTTCCATTTCTTCTTTCATTCTTATTTTGTATACTGTTATTCCCCAAAATGTTAATATTATTTCTAATGAAATTGCTATTGTTATTATTATATCTACAATTTTTATGATCTTATTTGGTTTTTTATCCAATATTTTGTCCAACCATTTTTGTACAAGTTCAATAATTATTACAGTTAGTATTCCCCAAAGTATTGATGTAAGGACGCAAGCTCTACCATTTAAGTTAAATTTTATTTCTGAATAGTTCCAGAATGTCGCTCCTAGTATTCCTTCAAACAAGAAGCTAATAGCATATTGTATCGCTGTTACCAGAACAGCTCCTAATATAAACAATTTTACTTTATGTCCTTTATATTTTTTTAATACTGCAATATCTATTCCTGCTACTATTCCATATATTATTGCCAAAGGTCCTAATATAAAGCCTTTCTTGGTTATCACAACCCCATATATAAATTCTGCCAGTAAACCAACTATGCTAAAAATAATTACATACCATAAATATTTGTGAAAATTATTATTTTCTTCTTTTACTGTACTGGTAGTGATTTTCTCCTTTTTATTGGATTTTTCATTTTCTTTTTTCATTTGATATCTCCTAAAATTTATTATAATTTATTTATATTTTATACTAATTATAATATAATTTACAATATTTTTTATTTTTTTGCAATGTTTTTTTGTTTTTTTATTGACAAATTGCTTTTTGAGCATTATAATAAATATTGCATTTGATTTGGGTCAGTAGCTCAGTTGGATAGAGCACAGGCCTTCTAAGCCTGGGGTCGGGGGTTCGAATCCCTCCTGGCTCACCAAAAAAAGAAATCACGGCGTTAGCTGTGGTTTATTTTTTTGCGTTTGTTTTGAGGGATTCGAAAAGGAGGATTAGAAAAATGTCCGGGTGGACATTTTTCCCGACGCGGCTCGGCGAATCCCTCCTGGCTCACCAAAGTAAAGAAGTATCTGTAAGAAACAGATACTTCTTTTTTGTTTAAATTTTAATTAGATTTGAAAAGAAATTTTCTTTTTATGCATTTAAAAATGCTTCATATGCTCTATGTGCTTGATATATATCATATTTGCTTGTTACTTCATATGGTGAATGCATTGATAATACTGGGATTCCACAATCCAATACTTCTACACCTTTATTTGCTAAAATGTAAGCAATGGTTCCGCCTCCACCTACATCTACTTTTCCAAGTTCAGCAACTTGATATGCAATGTTGTTGCTTTCGAATACGTTTCTAACATATGCAACAAACTCTGCATTTGCATCAGATCCTCCTGATTTTCCTCTTGCTCCCGTATATTTGTTTACACCAACACCTTTGTTTAAGAATGATGCATTGTTTAATTCTGATACTTGTGAATAGATTGGATCAAATCCTGCATCAACATCTGCTGATAGCATCTTAGAATTGCAGAACATTTTATCTAATAAGTTTGGTCTGTTTACTCCTAATTTGTTTAATATTTCTGACATAAATGTGCTAAACACATTTGATTCCATTCCTGTATTTCCCATACTTCCTATTTCTTCTTTATCAGCAAATATGCATACTGCTGTTTTCTTAGGATTTTGTACATTTAACATTGCTGTCAATGAAGTATATACACAAACTTTGTCATCTTGTCCATATCCTACAACTAAGCTTTCATCAAATCCTAAGCTTCTGCATTTTAGTGCTGGAACTAGTTCTATTTCTGCACTTAAAAAGTCTTTTTCTACTATGCCATATTTTCTATTGATTATATTTAATATGTTTAGTTTTACTTTTTCTGAAGCTTTTTCGTCATTGTATGGAATGCTTCCTATTAATAGATTTAAATTTTCTCCTTCTATTCCATCTTTTAGCTTTTTCTCCATCTGGTCTTGCGCTAAGTGTGGTAATAAGTCTGTTATTGTAAATATTGGTTCGTCATCTTTTTCTCCAATATTTATTTCAACTTTTTCTCCATTTGTTTTTACTACTACACCATGTATTGATAAAGGAATTGCTGTCCATTGATATTTTTTTATTCCTCCATAGTAATGTGTTTTAAAATATGCAAATCCATGATCTTCATAAACTGGATTTGGTTTTAGGTCTAATCTTGGAGAGTCTGCATGTGATCCTACAATGTTAATTCCATTTTCTATATTTTCCTCTCCTATTACTGCTAAAAATAAGTTTTTACCTTTATTTATATAATAAACTTTATCTCCTGCTTTTAGAGTACTGTATTCTGAAATTTCTTTGTATCCGTTTTCTTTTGCTATCTCTGTAGCTCTTTTTACTATTTCTCTTTCTGTTTTTGCTTCATTTAAGAATTTCATATATCCATCACAATAATTAAATATGTTTCTTCCTTCCTCTTCAGAAATACTTTCCCAACCATTCTTTTTATTATTGAATAGTTTCTCTCTTAGTTCTTCTCCTTGAGTTTTCTCTGACATTTTTATCAACCCTTTCTTAACTTTTTTGATAGTATATCATTATATTGTTATTTTTTCTAGTTATTATAAACAAATTTATAATATTTATTTATTATTTTGAATATTATTTACAAAATATATTTTTTGTAGTTTAATATATTTATCTTAAAATCGGAGATTTATACAAATGAGCAAACAAACTAACATTCAAACCAAAGATGAAGAAATAATCGAGGAACAACAAATTTTTAATGATGCTGAGGAAATTATAACTTCGGCTTGTAAAGATATAGAACATCAAAAGAAGTTAAAGTCATTTTTACTTCTTTTAATTCCGCTGTTTATTTTTGCCATTCTAGTCGGGATTTTATCTACAGTTTTTGCTTTGATAAATAGAGATAATGAAACTATTTTTAGTGGTATTTCAGTTCAAGGAATCGATGTTTCTAATTTAACTATTGATGAAGCTAAAAAGAAGGTTTCTTCTATTATTGGCAATCACATCTCAGAAGAGATTTCTTTACAGCATAACGATTTTCAGACAGTCATTCTTCCAGAGCAGTTTGGAGTTAGCTTTGACGTTGACAGTGCTGTTGAACAAGCTTATTATATTGGGAAGTCTGACAATTTAATTAAAAATAATTACACTATATTATCATTATTGCTTAAAAATTATAATATCTCGCCAAGTATTAATTATGACGAGGATTTACTAAATTCTCTTATAGATAGTATCAACGCTCAACTACCGGACAGAGTTGTTAATTCTGGATATTCTATTGATGGAACTAATTTAATTATCACTTCCGGAAAAGACGGAATTTTAATTTCAAGTTCTGATTTAAAAGACGAAATATTATCCTTCCTTAATGACATCAGTTCAAAGAATGAAACAATTAATATTCCTGTAAATAATGTTGGTGCAGAACCTATAAACTTAGATGCTATTTATAAAGATATATTTAAGTTGCCTGTTGATGCATCTTACACAACCAACCCATATGTTGTGTATCCTTCTTCTAACGGACTTGATTTTGCAATTTCTATGGAAGAAGCAAAAGCTATAATTTCTAATCAGCAAGACGAATATACTATACCGTTGAAAATAACATATCCTAACGTTACTACTAACCAAATTGGTAATGAGGCTTTTCCTGACCTGTTATCACAATTCTCTACTTCTTTTACTAGCAGTGGTTACAACAGATCTAATAACATTATTTTGTCATCAGCAAAGTTAAATGGCCTTGTTTTAATGCCTGGCGAAGAATTTTCTTATAATCAGGCAGTTGGTCAAAGAACAAGGGCTGCTGGTTTTAGGGAAGCTGGGGCTTACTCTAATGGAAAAGTTGTCCAAGAAGTTGGTGGTGGTATCTGCCAAGTTTCATCAACTTTATATAATGCAGTATTATATGCAAACTTAGAGATTGTAGAAAGAACAAACCATTATTTCAATCCCGGATATGTTAAGGCTGGATTAGATGCTACTGTTTCTTGGGGTGGTCCTGATTTCAGATTTAGAAACAACAGAAACTACCCTATTAGAATTGTTACAGACACTTCTGGCAAGAAATTAAAGGTATATATATATGGTCTAAAAACAGATGATAATTGCACTGTTGTTCTTGATCCTAGATATATTTCTTCTGTTCCATACAAGACAACTTATCAAAATGATGCTTCTTTAGCTACTGGGGAAACGCGTGTTATCTCAAGCGGTTCTAACGGTTGCAAAACTGCAACATATAAATATGTATATGATAAAAATGGAACTTTGATTTCTTCCGAGTGTATATCACGAGATACTTACAGTCCTCACAACAAAGTAGTCGCAGTAGGGCCATAATTATAAGAACAGAAATGAGTAATTTCATTTCTGTTTTTATTTTTATAATCTGTCAATAAATTTCTTTTTTATTTCATATGACGAATGTACGTAAATTGATAATGTTATACTAATATTAGAATGTCCTAATATTTCGCTTAACGATTTTACATCCATTCCTACTCTTATGCATCTTGTTGCAAAAGTGTGCCTTAAACAATGATAATTTTTATACTGAAGTCTGCATTCTCTAAGTACCTTTTTGTATGTATATCTGTATCCAATTGGTTCAACAAATCTATCTGATCTGCCAGTTAATATGTAATCATCATTTTCATAATATCTTTTCATTTCTTTTAATTTTGCAAACAGTTCCCTTGCAATCGGAATTTTTCTAATTGACTGTTTTGTCTTAGGATTTGTGATTACAACCTTCGTATCATCCTTATCAACATACACTCTTTGCAATGTATGTGTTATATTAATTAATTTGTTTTCAAAATCTATGTCTGACCATTTCAATGCACAGGTTTCCCCTATTCTCAAGCCCGCATACAGACTTATATATATTCCCAGTTCTTTAATATCTTGCGATTTATTAAGATGTCTCTCTAGTTTTAGTCTTTCTCTGTCAGTAAATATTTCTATTTCCTTCGGATCTACCAAAGGTAATGTCATTAAATCCAATTTAAAGTCAAAGTCATATTTTCTTTCTGCATATCTTAAAATTGATTTTAAAATTACTCCTATCTTCCTTGTTGTTTTGTTTGCCAACCTGCTTTGCAATTCCTCCACAAATTGATTAAAATTATAGTCAACGAAAAACTCTAATGTTTTTCCATAAAAGCTCCTCTTCAAAAATCTGTCTATTGAAAATTTGTAGTTTGAATATGTTGACTCTTTAATCCTTGGTTTTTTGTACGATAACCATTCTTCACATAATTGATCAAATAAAATTGAATTTTTTAGTTCTTTTTCCATTACGTATCTTTCTCCTTCCTTTTGTTATGTTTATTCTATTGTACAATATTCAAAACATAATGTTTTGCTTTTTTAAAAAATTTTTTATTTTTCTTTGTACATTATAAATCTTTTTTGACTTCAAGGTAAAAGTCTACAGTATTTTATTCCAAAAAAAAAATAGTAGCATAAACTACTATCTCTTTTTAGTTCTCACATATTAAATATTATCTATACTCTTCTTCATGTTGTTGTTGGATTTTTTCCTTTGTTCTACCTAATCTTTGAATAATTTGCTCGATGTCTTTTCTGCTTTTTGAATTCCTTTTCTGTCATATTAAAAGAGATTAGCTTTGCTGATCTCTACTCTGGTGCCAACGAAGTAGTTATCTACAACTTTCTCACAAAGACGATTGATATAAGAATCAATCAATATAATATTTAATTAAAAATTTGTATTATCTATTTCTACTTTTAAAGGTGAATGTTCTTCAATTTCTTTTATAAAATCAATATTTTGATTTAAATTAGTAGAAAAATAAATCATACCTTCTTCAAACATCTTATCTCTAGATGGTTGGATTGATAAACTGCCATCCTTTTTTACATCATAATGCAAAGAGTGCCCATTACCATATATTTGAAATCTTTTGTTAGATGTATTAGGAAGATATTTGACTTTAGTAATATCACTATATTTCATTTTTAAATATTCTTGCTTAATACTTTTTTCACTATAATATTTTCTCTCAAGAAATAATAGTAGATAATCATCATAAAATCTCAATTCTGCTGGAGATGGAACATCCTCTTTTTTGCCAGTAAACAAAATTCCTAATGCAATTGCTATTAACAATATTCTTGCTGTCCACGATAACTCTAAAAATAACTTTTCTCCAAATATTATAGAAAAAATTACAATAATAGCAATTATAATCACTACTGCTTTCTTTATATAATAATTGCGATCTTTAACTTTCCTGCTATCAGTTTCATTGAATTTCAATACATAGTTTGGTTGTTGATTATTATTCATCTTTACCACCTTTCTTACACTTATTATTATACCATAAAAATTTAGTTAAAAAAATATTTAAATGCCATTTTCTTTAATTTTTAATTTGTAATTTATATTCCAATCTCAAAATCATCTTTTTCTCTTTCATTTCTTCTATCGTGATTTTTACTAAATTCATAAGTATCTTGCAAATCTTCAAATGTATCTTCTTCTATGATTTGATAATTCGTATATAAATTGTTTAATCATAGAAGTACCTCTCTTTACCCTAAATAAAGACGATACTGCTTGTCAAATATTTGCAAATATAATAACATCATTTTATTTGATTTGTCTAGTATTTGTGGACTATATGCCCTTAATTTTGACTGTTAATGCAGTTTTCAAGTTCATTTATTTTAATTTTTTTACTTAAATTATTGATACAGATTTCATTAGAATAAGATAAATTAGTCTTATCTACTTTTCTAATACTACCATTTATTATAGTTGGAGTAGTATTACAAAAATCACATATAATTTCTAATCTCTTTCTCAATGATTCTTCTACATCAATTTCTTTTTTGATAATATTTATCATAAACACAACCTTTCTTATGATTTTTTCTAAACGAAAAAAATCAATCATTTCGATTGATTTCTATATATCATATATCAAAGTTCGAATAGTACGAACAGATTTCTCAATGGTGCCAACGAAGTAGTTATCTACAACTTCTTTGGCTCTCATAACGATTGATACAAATATCAATCAATTTTCTTTATTATATCACTTTTTTAATAAAATACAAGACAATTATTAAAAAATCAGTTATGAATTTTTGTTCTTATTTTTTATATGTTGAATTTCCATCATATTCATGACTTAAAAATTGGTCATTCCAATATAAGTATAAATTACTAAATTGAAAAGTTAAACTAACCCATACCGAATTCGTTTGGCTATTACCATACCCTGATATGCAAATAGTGTTTTTTTCATAATCATAATCAAAGTCTTGTACCCCAATGTCATCATTGTGAAGAAAATTATCAAAACTTGTATATAAAGATTTACCCTCTTTTTTTGCTTGCTTAAGAACGCGATGTTGATTCTTTGGGTAATATCTACTCTTTGTATATTCGCCAATTGGTCTTTCAGAAATCAATTTATAATCTTTGATTACAAGATAACAATAATCAACTCCATCATTTTCCATAGTAGTACATTTACCACTACGAAAATAATATATAGCATCAATTCCTAAGTATAAGTTATTTCCGACAACTCTAATATCCAAAATATTTGACTCGTCAATTGAGCAAAATTCGGGATTAGTAACAACATTTGGATAATAATCTTTTATATTACCATTTTCAAAGTTTTCAATCAATTTAAACCAAGCAATTTTTGTTTCCGCACCAACAAATTCTAAAAATTTATCATTTTTAAATAAATCAGGAAAATCTCCTTTTTTTATAGCAAAATAAATGTTTACTAAGTAACCAGATTTGGCAAGTTTCTTTGTAGAATTATCGCTAGACACAAACATTTTTTCAATAAACGAAAAACCTCTTTTTACAATTTCCAATTCACCTTGATAGAATTTTCTCCCTAAATAAAAAATAAAACAAACTGCTAAGTAGTAAGGACGCAATTTTTCTCTTTCTGATAATTCACTATCATCTTCCCATTTTTCAATGTCAGGAAAATCACTTAATAAACTTTTACACACTTCTTCATATTTCATCTAAATCATCTCCTTTTTCAACATATTATATCATATACTTTATGAAAAAGCTATACATTTGTTGTTAATTGTAACTCAAAAATGGACCAGTTTATAATTCGATTTTTTAGATAACATAATAATCCCCTCTAGTTTGACACTTAATTAAATATTTTTTAACTATCAAAGCTTAGAACCATAAGCTTTTAATTTTGTCAACCTTTTCTTGCTTTTCTGTTGTCTTTGTTTTCTTTTGCGATATAATTCATTCAATACAAAGGATGTGATTTTATGTATTTAAATATAATGAATAATAAGAAAACTGGAAAAACCAAACTTTCAATTCGGAGAGGATATCGCGATGAAAACGGCAAGGTTAAAAATACAACCATTAAAAATTTAGGTGATTTGGAAGACCTAAGAAAACAATTTGATGACCCCATCCCTCATTTCAAACCTATTGTTAAGAAAATGAATGAAGATGAAAAATTAAATAATTTACCAATAACTGTAAGTACTGATAAGAATGAAAAATTAAGTATTGATACTGAAAATATTAAAAACTTCGGTTATTCTGCTTTTTCTAAAATTTATCATGAGCTAGAACTTGATAAATTTTGATTGTAACAAGTGAACTAGATAAAACCGATGAAGAAATTATTGATATTTACAGACAATTATGGAGAATTGAAGAAACTTTTAAAATTACAAAAAGTGAATTAGAAGCTAGACCTGTATATGTTTCAAGAAAAGAACATATCGAAGCACATTTCTTAATTTGTTTCATTGCATTGGTTTTAGTTAGATTGCTCCAAGAAAGATTAGGTAAAAAATATTCTGTTGGAAAAATTATCGAAAGCCTTCAAAAATGTAATTGTAGCCATATTCAAGAAAATTACTGGTTATTTAATTATACTGATGATCTACTGGCAGATATTGGTAAAACTCTAAATATTAATTTTGAACAAAAATTTATGAGATTACAAGATATCAAAAATATTTTATCTAATACTAAAAAACAATTTGTATGACAACAATAAAATATTAAATTCTAAAACCTTGTACATCACTTATATCAGTGTGTACAAGGTCGTTTTATTCTCTTTCAAGTGTCAAAGTCAGGTTATATCACGATTTTCAAAAATGTCAATTTTTTACATATTAAATGTTTTTCAAATATGTTTCTAATTCTGATAATTTAATCTTTTTAGATAAATTAGAAATATACACATCATTTGAATAATTGAATACTAACAAAGTAATATTTTTAATAATTACTTTATGTGGTTCAATATATGAGAGATTAGTCTTTTCAATTTTTCTAATACTACCTTTTATAAAAGTAGGAGAAACTTTTAGAAAATTCACATATAAATTCAAGTCTTTGCTTTAAACTTTCCTCAAATTGTATTTCTTCTTTAATTATCTTCATTACAGACACCATCCTTTATTTTAGGATGATTTTTTCGCAAACAAAAAAATCAACCATTTCTGATTGATTTTTGTATCTGTAGTTCGAACAGATTCGTTATTGGTGCAGCTGAAGGGATTCGCGAGCCGCGTCGGAAAAAATGTCCACCCGGACATTTTTCTTTTCCTCCTTTTCGAATCCCTTTTCTGTCATATTAAAAGAGATTAGCTTTGCTAATCTCTACTCTGGTGCAGCTGAAGGGATTCGAACCCCCAACCTTTCGGTTCGTAGCCGAATGCTCCATCCAATTAAGCTACAGCTGCATAACAATATTATTATACAATCTTTATGTTCTTTTTTCAATAGTTTTTTTCAGTTTCTTTAATTTTTGTAGAAATACACAACATAAAATCTTTATTACATAATCTTATCGTCTTTTTTTATATCATTATATACATTTGTATCTAAGAAATCTTTATATTTCTCTGCATCTTTTCTTATATTACTTGCACAAATATTATATTTTTTCCTCTCTTCATCTACTACTACGTTTTGTATATGTAAGTAATCTGCAACACATTTTCCATATTCCTCACTACTGTAAAAATGTGTCACTGGTATTCCTTTTATTTCATTTTCTAAATATTTCATTTGTATATTTACACTTTCATTGTCTAAACCATATTGCTTTGGGCTGTCAAAGGCTTTTATTACTTTTACTTCTGGGAATTTTTTCTTTACCCATTTTTCCTTTGTGTCTATATCTATATCAAATTGAGGAGTATCATATATTACAACATAAAAATCATCTACATCTTTTAATGCAGTTTCTATTAAGTATTCATGCCCTTTGTGAAATGGTGCAAATTTTCCTATTGTAAAGCCTATTTTTTTCAATTTATTCTCTCCTCTCTATATTTCTCCTGTACTATTATACTACAATTCTATTAATTTTTCCATATTATGTTTACAAAAATGTTGCTTTTTGTTATAATCTTTTCATTAGAATGGAGGATTTTGTATGGAATTAATTAAGGTTGGAGAAAAAACTTATTATATAAAGAATCCCACAAATATTGGTATCTATAAAATTGATGAAGAAAACGTTGTTCTAATAGATTCTGGGAACGACAAGGAAGCCGGTAGAAAAATTTTGAAGATTATAAACGAACAAGGTTGGAAAGTAAAAGCTATTATAAGCACTCATTCAAATGCTGACCATATTGGTGGTAATAGATATATTCAAGACAAAACAAATTGTGATATATATACTTATAATATTGAAGGAAGTTTTACTCAGTTTCCTATACTAGAGCCTTCTTTCCTATATGGTGGTTATCCTTTTAAGGATCTTAGACACAAGTTCTTATTGGCAAAGGAATCTAAGGTTTCTAACATAGAAAACAACTTGCCAGAAGGCTTGGAATATTTTATGCTTAGAGGGCATTTCTTTGATATGATTGGAATTAAAACTGCTGATAACGTTTTCTTTTTAGCAGACTCTTTATTTAGTGAGGAAACTATAACTAAATATCATTTGTTTTTTATTTATGATGTTAGAGAATACCTTAATACTTTAGATTATTTACAAACTTTAGACGGATCATTATTTATTCCTGCTCATTGTGAGGCAGTAAAAGATATTAGTTCTTTAATAGAATTGAATAGATCAAAGGTCAAGGAAATTATAGAAAAGATATTTAACATATGCAAAGATGATGTTACTTTTGAAGATGTTTTGAAACAGGTCTTTGATTCTTATAACTTGTCATTAAATACTACTCAGTATGTATTAATTGGAAGTACTATTAGATCATACTTGTCTTATTTATTTGATGAAGATAGAATTACTTATGAATTTAAAGATAATAAGATGGTATGGCATCAAAAATAATTTAGAGGGGCTTTATTCCCCTCGTTTTTTATATTCTTAGTACATTTCCTGGATATATTAAATTTGGATTTGCTATTCGATTTAACATTACAATTTTAGCGATACTTACGCCAAACCTTCTAGATATTCCCCATAATGTATCTCCTCTTTTTACAACATATAGTCTGTGCGACATATCATAGCTAGATGACGGGATTTTTATTATTTGCCCGACATATATTAAATTGACATTTTGAATGTTGTTTATAGACGCAAGAGTTGCTACTGTTGTTCCATATTCCTGTGCTATTTCTGAGAGTGTATCGCCATATTGAACTACGTATATCTGCGTTATATTGCTTGATGGATCACTGGTCGGAACGATTAAAGTATCTCCTGCATAAATTAAGTTTGGATTGGCTATATTGTTCAACTCAACCAGTCTTTCAACTGTTGTATTATATTCTATTGCAAGTTCTGACAAGGTATCTCCATATCGAATTGTTATAGTTGTATATCCCTCATTTTCATCTGGCTTATCTGTTGGAACATCTGGGACTTCAGAAGTATCGTCTAAGAATACTTCGTTTGTAAATTTATCACGGTCAACATATGATGATATTCCAGGAACTTCTCCCCTATCTGTGTATTGCCAACCAGCCCAATTATTCCAATGCTCTCGTACAGTCGGCTCTGATACCTCATATTGTGCTACCCACAACGGGTATGTCGCCAGATTTGATTCAAATGTACTATTTGCATTATATTCATCACTATATATGATTACATCTTTGCCGCTTACATTTTTCACAGTTTGCATAAACGTTAATGCTATTTGATTTATTTCTTCTCTACCAAGACTTCCAAATGATTCAAAGTCCATTGCTAATTTACAATCCGGATTTTTTCCAGATATGGTTGATACGAAGAAATTTGCCTGTCTAACAGCATCTTCTACACTTCTTGCTGTTACATAATGGTAAAATCCTACCTTTAACCCAGCATTTTTAGCATTAGTATAATTTTGCTCAAAATATGAATCCACAGAATGGAATCCTTCC